>Ga0335084_10001481_pt1 | contig 22041 bp, 17 predicted proteins | sample Lox_Sample_44_FD_206721 | JGI IMG/M metagenome (GOLD analysis project Ga0335084, IMG submission 206721) | Soil microbial communities from Loxahatchee National Wildlife Refuge, Florida, United States - Lox_Sample_4.4 | ecosystem: Environmental > Terrestrial > Soil > Wetlands | place: USA...
CACCAGGGCGAGAAGGCCGGCATCACCGACGACTGGTTCACGGTCGCGGCGCTCGTCGGCGCGGGACACTAGTTCCGAGGATCTTCGCACGATGAGATCGGGGCGTGGCGCCTGCGCGCCGCGCCCCGATTGTTTTTGCCCTGGTCACCGTCCGCCGGCGCCTGCTACACGGCCAACCCAGTGACGCGTCGCCAACGCGTGCTCTTCTGGAGCATCCTCGCCCTCGGGACCGCGCTGCGGCTCGCGCTCTACAGCGGCTACGGCCTGGGCGACGATCCCAACTTCACGTCCGCGTTCTTCCGCCTGGCGCGCGCGGGAACGTACGATCCCGGCGACCCCTACGACGTTCGTTTCGGGATGTGGATCCCGATCGTTTGGTTCATCCGGGTCGTCGGCTATCGCGAGATCGGCGTCATCGGCCCGATCACCGTCTGCTCGATCCTGAACCTGCCGCTCGTCTATGCGATCGCGCGCCTCGAGTGGGACGCGACCGCCGCGCTCGTGGCGATGGCGCTGCTCGCGGTCTTCCCGCTCGACGTCCTCTGCAGCACGCTCTTCGCGCCCGACGTCATGCTGGCCACGTACGCCTTTGGTGCGTTCTGGCTCTACGCCGTCGCGCTGCGTGACGAGGCGCGTCCCGCGCTGCGGCACGCCGCCGCCGCCGGCAGCGCGGTGCTCTTCCTCGCCGGGTTCGCGAGCAAGCCGTGGGTCTTCTTCGTGGGCGCAATGATGGTGCTGGACACGCTGCCGCGCTTGCGGACGAGCTGGCGCTGGGCGCTGCTCACCGCAGGCGAGACGACGTTCCTCGTCGCGCTCTTCTGCGCCTGGCAGTGGTGGAGCTTCGGCGATCCGCTCCACTACGTGACGATCGCGAAGGCGTTCGCGAACCTGGTGCCGTACGACCGTGACGTCGTGCTCGACTATCCGCGCATGCTCTTCCTGCCGAACGACTACGGCGCGTACTTCGCGGGCTGGTATCCGCACACGCTCGTCCTGCTCGCCGTCCTGTTCGCCCTGCGCCTCGTGCGCGCGGGGAAGTGGCTCGTGTACTTCGCGATCGTGGTGGCCGGGCTGTCCGCCATGCCGGCGGGTCGCGTGCACGGCGTCTGGGTGACGTTCGTGCCCCACATCTTCCGCTACCTCACGATCGCGTCGCTGCCGCTGTGCCTGGCCCTCACGGCCTACGTGCGCGAGCTGGTGGCCTGGCGGTCGCGCATCGGATGGTCGTTCCTGGCCGCGTTCCTCGCGCTCGGCGTCGTGCAGGCCTGGCAGGTGACGTTTCCGACCCGTGATGCGTTCGGCGAGGAGCGACGCGCCGTCGCGCTCGCCCACGAGCGGTTTCCCGACGAGCGCATCATCAGCGACGCGCACCTGGCGTCGTACTACAGCTTCTTCTATCCGGAGGCGTTCGGGCGCGATCGGACGATCCCGATCCTGAGCGAACGGTCGGCCGGCCGCGCGAAGGAGTTCCGGAAGCTCACCGAGGGCGTGCTCGTGACCGGCGGTGGGCGCCTGCCCTGGTACACGTGCCTTCCCTGCCATTGCTTCCTCGACGGCATCAGGCCGCCGAAGCACTGGCGCCTGGTTGCGACGTTCGACGGCGCGCCGCGGATGCCGTACCGACCCGAGCCGCTGCGCATCTGGCGCGTGTCGAAGGCCGCCGAGAAGGCCGACCGCCTGTGGGTGAAGCATCCGGCGCGCGCGGCGCGCGTGGCGATCGTGCGGGCGCTCGCCGAGGGGCGTCACGCGGCCGTGGCGGCGGAGATCGGGCAGCGCCTGCTCGCCGAGGGCGCGGGTTCGGCCGATCTCGCCTACTGGACGGGGATCGCGTGCGCGCAGGCCGCACGGCCGTCGTGCGCGACGACGCAGCTCGCCGCGAGCCTCGAGCAGGGCTTGTCCCCCGCCCGCGCGCGTCCGGTGCTGGTGCGCCTCGGCATGGACGCGACGAATCGGGGCGACTTTCGGGCGGCGCGGCGGTGGGCCGCCGAGTACCGCCGTCGCTTCCCGAAGGAGCCGCTCGATCCGCAGCTCGCGGCGGCCGAGAGCGGGTTCGGCGAGGCGCAATACCGGTTTGCGCGTGGCGAGTACCCAACTTCGCGCCGGATGTTCGAGGCGATCGTGGTCGATCCCCAGACGCCGCCCGACTACGTCCGGCAGGCGCGCTACTACCTCGCGTTCATCGCCTTCCAGGAGCGCCGGGTCGGGGCGGGCCTCGCCTACGCCGACGCGTATCGCGCGGCCTACGGCGAGGACCCGTTCTGGATCGAGCTCCAGTTCCGCCACGCCCAGGCGCTGCGCTGGAGCGACACCGCTGCCGCGCGCGCCGCCTTCGCGGACATCGAGAAGCGCTACGCCCACACCCCGTGGGCGAACGAGGCACGGCGCGAGCTGACGGAGCTCGCGCGTCTCGGTCGCTCCTAGAGCCGCCCGAAGAAGTCGTTCCCCTTGTCGTCGACGACGATGAAGGCGGGGAAGTCCTCGACCTCGATCCGCCAGATCGCCTCCATGCCGAGCTCGGGGTACTCGAGCACCTCCACCTTGCGGATGTTGTCCTTGGCGAGGATCGCCGCGGGGCCGCCGATCGAGCCCAGATAGAAGCCGCCGTGCTTCTTGCACGCCTCGGCGACGGCGGGCGAGCGGTTTCCCTTCGCCAGCGTCACGAAGCTGCCGCCGTGCTGCATGAAGAGGTCGACGTACGAGTCCATGCGGCCGGCGGTGGTGGGACCGAACGAGCCCGACGCGTAGCCCTTCGGCGTCTTCGCGGGCCCGGCGTAGTAGATCGGATGGTCCTTCACGTACTGCGGCAGCCCCTCGCCGCGCTCGATGCGCTCGCGGAGCTTCGCGTGCGCGAGGTCGCGCGCGACGATCACGGGGCCGGTGAGCGCGAGCCGCGTCTTCACCGGGTGGCGCGAGAGGGTCGCGCGGATCTCCTGCATGGGCGCGCGGAGGTCCACCTTCACGACGTCGCCGGAGAGCTTCGATTCGTCGACGTCGGGCAGGTACTGCGCGGGGTTGGCCTCGAGCTGCTCCAGGAAGACGCCGTCGCGCGTGATCTTCGCCTTCGCCTGCCGGTCGGCCGAGCACGAGACGCCGATGCCGATGGGACAGCTCGCGCCGTGACGCGGCAGGCGGACGACGCGCACGTCGTGACAGTAGTACTTGCCGCCGAACTGCGCGCCGATGCCCATGCGCTGGGTCATCTTCCAGACCTCGGCCTCGAGCTCGGGATCGCGGATGGCGTGCCCCAGCTCGCTGCCGCGCGTGGGCAGGTCGTCCAGGTCGCGGCAGCTCGCGAGCTTCACGGTCTTGAGGTTCATCTCGGCCGACGTTCCGCCGACGACGATCGCGAGGTGGTAGGGCGGGCAGGCGGCGGTGCCGAGCGTCCGCACCTTCTGGTCGAGGAAGGCGAGGAGCGCCTTCTGGTTCAGGATCGCCGGCGTCTCCTGGAACAGGAACGACTTGTTCGCCGAGCCGCCGCCCTTGGTGACGAAGAGCAGGCGATACTCGTCGCCGAAGGTCGCATGGATCTCGATCTGCGCCGGCAGATTGGTCCCGGTGTTCTGCTCCTCGAACATGGAGAGCGGCGCCAGCTGCGAGTAGCGGAGATTCGTCTGCTGGTAGACGTCGTAGATGCCGCGCGCGAGCGCCGTCTCGTCGTCGGACGACGTCCACACGCGCTGGCCCTTCTTGCCGACGACGATCGCCGTCCCCGTGTCCTGGCACGACGGCAGCACCATGCCCGCCGACACGCACGCGTTGCGGAGCATGTTGAGGGCCACGAAGCGGTCGTTCGCCGACGCCTCCGGGTCCTCCAGGATCGTCCGGAGCTGCGCGAGATGGCCCGGTCGAAAGAGGTGCGACACGTCGCGGACGGCCTGGAAGGCGAGGACCGTCAGGCCCGCCGCGTCGACCGTGAGGATGCGCTCGCCCCGGAACGAATCCTCGCCGACCCACCATCCGTCGAGCCGCCGATACGGCGTCGTGTCGGCGCCGTGCGGGAACATCTCCTGGAACCGGAACTCGGGCATGGCCTCATCGTAGACCACGCCACGCACCCGACGCCACGGGCGGCGTCGCGCGACCTATCGCTCGCTCGGCAGGCGATCCGAGAACGTGTCGCAATCGTCGATGCGCCCGGACGAGAGTCCCCGCTTGAACCACGCGACCCGCTGGGCCGACGACCCGTGCGTCCACGTCTCCGGATTGACGGTTCCGGTGGCGCTCTTCTGGATCCGGTCGTCGCCGATCGCCGAGGCCGCGTTGAGGGCCTCCTCGGCGTCGCCCTGCTCCAGGATGTTGCGCTCGTTCGTCGAGTGCCCCCACACGCCGGCGAGGCAGTCGGCCTGCAGCTCCATGCGCACGGAGATCGCGTTCGCCTGGCTCGGGTTCGACTCCTGGAACTGGCGGACCCTGTCGGAGATGCCGAGCACCTTCTGGACGTGGTGCCCGAGCTCGTGCGCGATGACGTAGGCCTGCGCGAAGTCGCCCGGCGCGCCGAAGCGTCGCTTCAGCTCCTGGTAGAAGGCGAGGTCGATGTACACCTTCTCGTCGACCGGACAGTAGAAGGGGCCCATCGCCGTCTCGCCGAAGCCGCACCCCGAGCGGACGCCGTTCGTGAACAGCACGAGCTTCGCGTTGCGATACGGCCGCCCGGCCGCCGGCAGCACGCGGTTCCAGGTCGACTGCGCGTCGTCGAGCACGAACGACACGAACTGCACCTGCTCCTCGTCCTCGGGCGACGACGGCCGCGGCGCCTGCTGCTGCGCGTCGTCGTAGCCCCCGCCGCCGGTCATGCCGGGATCGAGGATCGACAGGAAGTTCTGCCCGGTGATGACCGAGAGCACGAGCAGCACGACGATGCCGCCGAGCCCGATCCGGATGCCGCCCGGAAAGCGCGGGCCGCCGCCTCCGCCGTCGTCCTCGCCACGACGGTCCTCGAGATCGGCGCTTCGGCCCCCTGGTCTCCAGCGCATCGTGACCTCCTCGCACGCCCGGCGGCGCGACGGAGGTCCTAGCTAGCGCCGCGCGCAGCGCCGGCGCAAGGGGCCGGTCACCGCGGGCACACGCTCGGCGCCGGTGCGTTCCGCCCGCGGTAGACCTTGTCGGGCTTGTATTCCGTCGTCCCGCCGTACACCGCGCAGTACCGCTGCCCGTGGTCGCCGAGCTGCAGCACGATCGCCAGCGGGTCGGGGTTCATGGCGAGCGAGTGCTGGAGCTGGGCGCCGCGTCCGACCACCTTGAACCGGCCCTGGCGGAAGCGTGCTGCCTTCACGGGACCCGCGAGGAGCGCGGAGTCGCGATAGACGTAGGTGCGCGACGGTCCGGTGCCGGCGGCACGCCAGTTCGCCGCCGGCAGGTCGTACGTGTCGTCGAAGGTCTCGCTCCGCACGCGCAGATGGCCGCCGCTGAGCGTCGGATCGTCGATGCTGCCCTCGCCGCCGCCGAGGTCGATCGTCACGTCGTCGGCCCGGGCGGAGAGGCTCTTCTTGCGCGCGTTCAGCGGATCGTCGTGCAGAACGACGCGGTTGCCGGCGACGAGCTCGGGCGCGGTGAAGGCGGTCGTCTTGAGGCGCTGGCCGAACACGCCGGTGCCGGAGCCGTCCTGGAAGTACGCGCCCTCCCACGCGACCACGAAGTCGCCGCCCGCCGCCGCGCCGACGCGCGGCTGGTGCTGGTAGCTGGTCGTGTAGGTGTTCACCTGGAACTCGAATCCGAGGGGAACCCCGCCGGTCGAGAAGTGCTGCCCGAAGATCCCGCTGCCCGATCCGTCCCCCGTGTCACCGTAGTAGCCGCGCTGCCACGCCACGACGAAGTTGCCCAGGTCGTCGGTCGCGACGCTCGGGTCGACCTGCTCGCTCGTCGTGTAGGTGTTCACCTGGAACTCGCCGCCGATCGGCATCCCGGAGGCGTCGAAGCGCTGGCCGAAGATGCCGGACGACGACCCGTCGTGCCCGTTGTACGAGTCCTCCCACACCACCACGAAGTCCCCGAGCGCGTCGCGCGCGATCGCCGGACGGATCTGCTGGCCCGTGGTGTACGTGTTCACCTGGAACTCGGGTCCGAGCGGCGTGCCCGCGCTGTCGAACAGGCGCCCGAAGATGCCCGAGCTGCTGCCGTCCTGGGCGAGCCCGTACGAGCCGCCCTGCCACACGACGACGAAGTTGCCGAGCGCATCGGACGCGACCTTGGCGCGGAACTGGGGGCCGGTGGTGTAGGTGTTCACCTGGAATTCGGGTCCGAGCGGCGTCCCGAACGCGTCGAAGCGCTGCCCGAAGATGCCGGTGTTGCTCCCGTCCTGGGTGAATTGGTAGTTGCCGCTCTCCCACACGACCACGAAGTTCCCGGCGGTATCGAGCGCAACCGACGGGGCGGCCTGCCGGCCGCGCGTCGTGGTGTTGGCGAGGAACTCGGGCCCGACCTTCGCGCCGGCGGGGTCGAAACGCTGCACGAAGACGCCCGACGCCGAGCCGTCCTGCTGATTGCCGTAGAAGGAGCTGTTGGAGCCACCCTGCCAGGCGACGACGAAGTCGCCGGATGGGGTCGCCGCGACCGCCGGGAACCGCTGGTAGCCCGTCGTGTAGGTGTTCACGACGAACTCGCTTCCGACCGTCGCGCTGGATGCGTCGTAGCGCTGCGCCGAGACCCCGGCGGACGAGCCGTCGCGTCCCGTGCTGTAGTTGCCACTCTGCCAGACGATCACGAAGTTCCCGGCGCCGTCACCGGCGACGCCCGGCTCGCCCTGGAATCCGAACGTGTACGTGTTCACCTGGAACTCGCTTCCCTTCGGACCTACCTCGGCGGGCGCGCGACTCGCCAGCAGCGCGACGAGGACGAGAGCGATGCGCGAGAATGTCATGTGAGGGCTCTCCTTCGATCGATCACGGTCTCGGCGGGCAGGAGGAGGGTGCAGGCGACTTCGCTTGCGCGACGAAGCGATTGGGGCGGTCGTTGGGCGTGGTCGACGCGGGACTGCCGCTCGTCTTCGCCGGCGCGTCCGCGCACCAGCGCAGGCCCGTACCGAGGCTGAGGCGCAGGGCGACGCGTCCCTGGCTCGGCTCGTCGAGCGTGTAGCCCCAACTCGCGGCGCCCCCCTTCACGACGATCCGGTCGCGCGTCACCGTGACGAGCGAGATCGGCGCGCCCGGGGTGCGGTCGCGATAGCGGTAGGTCGGGCTCGCGACGCTTCCGAGCACGGTCCAGCCGACCGCCGGCAGGTCGACCGGCGCCTCGTCGAGCGTGAGGCCCGCGGCGTTGTACATGATGAGGCGCGCGCCGTGGAAGCTCGGATCGGCGGACGACCCGTACGCCGGCGGAAGGATCCGGAGCGCGAGCGGGTCGAGCCGGCTGGAGCTCGCTTTGAACGTCACCCTCCGACTGGTCGGCGCAGCGCCGTCGGTGAGCTTCAAGGCGCGCGTTCCGATGAGGACGAACGGCGAGCCGCCCCCCGGCGTGACGTTCGGATCGTCCGGATCGCCGTCCTCGTCGAGCTCGGTCAGGTCCGGGAAGCCGTCGTCGTCGTGATCGATGCCGATCCGGACGCCCGATCCCGGCGGCACGCAGGTGTACGTGAAGGCACGTCCGGGCGCGGTCGCGAGCGCGCGGAGCTCCGCGTCGGTGAGCTCCGGCTCGGAGTCGAAGTCGCTCCGGAACAATGCCGAGCCCAACCGCACCCAGCCGCGCATGCGCCCGTTCAGGACGCCCTTCACGACGACGTCGCACTCGGCGTGCGCGGCGCGGTCGAGGAAGAGATCGATGCGATCGTGCACGTCCTGCCCGCTCGCGGCCGAGAGGGTCGCCTGCTGTCCGACGATCGGCGCCAGGTTCGAGTCGAACGCGAGCATGAAGCGCTCGACCTGCCGCCGCAGCAGGTCGCCCGCGGGTCCGTTCGGGAAGCCGCCCGGGTTCGGGCCGAAGAACGACGAGTCCTGGCTGAAGACGAGCCCGTTGTGGAAGCGGAAGAGCGTGTCGAAGCTCCCGTCGTGCAGGAAGCCGAAGCCGCGGACCTGATCGCCCTTCCAGCCGAAGTCGCTGCCCGTGACGGTGATCACGTGCGGGAAGCCGAACATCCCGACCTTCTGATAGAGGTTTCGCAGGTGCGGGATCTTGAAGAACTGCGTCTCGCCCTCGAAGGTCATGAGCCCGTCGGTGCCGAACTGCCCGAGCGACGGGTTCAGCGCGTGGCAGCCGTTGCAGTTCGAGAACACATCCGACGCCGATCCGAAGAAGAAGTTGCGCCCGGCCTGCTCGTCGGCCGTGAGCGAGTCGTCGAGCGCCCGGATCGGATTCGGGGGCAGCGTCACCTGCAGGATGAAATCGGTGAACGCCTGCATGTCGTCGGTGTCGATCGGACCGCCGCGGCCGAGGAGCCCGTCGAACGCGACGTTGAACGCCTTGAACGCGAGCGTCTCGTCGAGCGCGTCGCCGCCCGTGCTGGCGCCGGTGCGATCGCCCCGCCAGTGCATCGGCCCGTTGTTCGCCATGCCGCGCAGGGTCTGCGTGGTCATCGGCCCCTTCATCGGATGGAAGCCGTCGAAGGTGATCCCGAACGTGCCGCCCAGACGGAACGGATTCGGGACCGGCGATACGACCACCCCGTCGGGATCGCCGAGATCCCAGGCGAGGCTGTCGAAGTCGCCGAAGATGTGGCACGACGCGCACGCCGCCTCGCCGTTGCTGGACGTCGCGACGGCGTCGTAGAGGAAGCGCCGCCCCGCGGTCACGCTCGCCGGCTCGGGATTGAAGACCGGCAGGTGCGCGACCTCCGACCGGGTCGTCGTGTCGACGACGGACACGGCGTTGTCGAAACGCGTGAAGGCGTAGAGGCGGTGCCGCGGCTCGTCGAGCACGACGCCGCTCGGACCGCCGCCGGTGACGGGAATGTGGTCGAACGGGCTCGGCATGAACGTGTCGTCCTCGAGTGACGCGGTGTCGAACACGCCGATCTTGCTCGACCCGAAGGCGGCCACGTAGAGCGTCGTGCCGTCGGCCGTGACGGCCATGCCGAGCGGTGTCGCGAGGCTCGCGTCCTTCACGCCCGGCGGACTCGGCACGACGTCGTAGTCGATGTGCTTGTTCAGGTGGCGCGGGTGCACGCCGCCGCCGTCGAGCACGGTGATGCGCGCCTCGGCGAGGTGGCCGCGCACCGTGCTGCCGCCGAAGACGCCGGGGCCCTCGAAGCGGACCTCGTTCCGCGCTTCGGTGTTGGCGACGTAGACCGTGCCCGACACGGGATTGACCGCCATGTCGAACACGACCGTGCCGACGTGCGCGAACGACGCGGTCTCGACGGGCGGATTTGCGTTCGCGTCGATCGCGAACACGTCGCGGTCGGGCAGCGCGAAGTTGATGGCGGCGCTCCAGTCGCGGCCGAGCCCGTCCTCCCAATGCCCGGTCGTGCCGTTGAACCGGACGACGAGCCCCACCTGGGGCCGCGTGATCCCCTGGAAGTTCGTGTCGGGTGGCGGCAGGCCGCCGGGCATCGTCGCGCCGAAGATCGTGCACGGCCCCACCGCCGAGCTGCCGGAGCAGACCGCGAACGCGTTCACGGTCGTGGTCTGGTTGCCGGTGTGGAAGCCGGCGGCGTAGACCGTCGCGCCGTTCGGGCTCGCGGCGAGCGCACGCGGCGTGTCGGTGAAGAGCGTGACGATGGTGATCGGCGTTCCCCCGAGCGTCGTGCCGAGGTCCGTCGCGTCGAACACCCACACGTCGGCGCGTCCGACGCCGGGGGTGGTGAGCTGCGGATCGATCGGGCTGTTCTGGCCGCGATGCGCCGTCGTGATGAACGCGCGCGAGCCGCCCGGTCCGGCGAACACGACGTCGCGCGGCTCGTCGCCCACGAGCAGGGTGCGCACGACGTGTCCCGGCGTGCTCGCGACGTCGACGATGCTGACGCTGTCCGAGAGGTGGTTCACCACCCAGACCTCGCCGTTCGTGCGCGCGGCGACGGCGACGGGCTCGAGCCCGACCGGGATCGACGCCGTGTGCGTGAGCCCCGCCGCGGTGACGGAGAAGACCTCGAGCCGGTCGTCGGGCGTGTTGACCGCGAACAGGCGCGATCCGTCCGGCGAGAGCGCGAGCGGCCGCACGTGACCGCTCTCGAACGTGACGAAGCTCGACGCGCTCGCGAGGCCTCCGGTCGCCGTCCATACGACCGCGAGCGCGCCGGCGATTCGCCGCGCACGACGACTCACACGCTGCCACGAGATCGGGACCATCGGCGCACCTCCCGCGCGGATCACCCGTTCACGCGCCTGCGTTAGCACACCCCGGGGCGGGACGAGAAGGCCAGATTGCACTCTCGGTGCCGACTACGACGAGATTTCACCCATTCGGGGGGATCGTCGTCGTGGGGGCCGCGCGCAGTCGCTGGAGGTTGCCGCGATAGAGCACGTTCTCGGGATCGAGCGCGAGCGCGCGCTCCAGGGCGGCGATCGCCGCCGCGCGATCGCCCCGCAGGAAGGCGACGTTGGCGCGGTACTGGTAGACGAGCGAGTAGTCGGGCGCGACGCGGGCGGCGTCGTCGAGGAGGCGCCATGCGGCGTCGTAGTCGCCGCGACGCGCTGCGGCGCTGGCGCGCTGCGTGACGGCGAGGGCACGGCGCTCGGCGTCGGTCCGGGGTGGGCTGGCCAGCGGCGAGCCGGTGAGGCGCTGCAGAGCGTGCCTCGCCGGCTCGTAACCCGGATTGCACTGCGCGGCCGCGCGGTAGTCACGGAGCGCGTCGTCACGTTTGCCCTGGCGCTCCAGGACGAGGGCGCGATTGTGATAGCCCTCGGGACCGAGCGGCTCGAGCCGGATCGCCTCGCTCGCCTGAGTGAGGGCCTCGTCGTAGCGCCCGAGCGCGCCGAGCGCGCCGGCGAGGCTGGCCCGGAGGCCGCCGTCGCTCGGGTTGGCGTCGACGAGTCGCCGGTAGGCCTCCGCCGCCTCGGCGAAGCGGCCGGCCTCGAACTGGCGCCCCGCGAGCGTGCGGTCCGCCTTGGGCGACGACGTCTCGAGGTAGCCGAGCGCGCGCAGGCGATCGAGGATCGCCGGATCGACGCCGGCGTCGGGGGCCTTGTCGGCGGCGGTCACGCTGGTGCCGTCCTCGTAGCTCGCGATCGACCGCACCGGATCGTCGATGGTGATGCCCTCGGTGAGCACGCGGCCGGGCATGTCGGCCGGCGGAGTGATCCCGGCGAGCGCGAGCAGCGTCGGCGCGACGTCGAGCAGCGCCGGGCGATCCAGGCGCGCGCGGGGACGGACGCGCGCGCCGTAGAGGTAGAGGATGCCGTCGATCCGGTGGTAGCGCTCGGTCACGCGCCGCATGTCGCGCATCGTGCTCGGGTCGTCGGGAAGCGCGCCCAGAAGGAAGCCGTGGTCCGAGAGCACGACGAGCGTCGTGCCGGCGTCCATCGCGGCCATGTAGTCGCCGACGATCTCGTCGGCGAAACGATAGACCTCCTCGACCGTGTGCCCGAAGCGCGCCTGCTGCGCGGCGAGCTCGCCGCCCATGGGGCCGGCACGGAAGAGATGGCCGAAGAGGTGGGCGGTCGAGTCGGTCGCCTCGATGTAGACCATGAGCAGGTCGGGCCGCTCTTCGCGCCACAGGCGAAGCCCGATTGCGCGATACGTCTCCGCGGTCGCGATGGCCCAGCGCAGGTGTGAGAGCTCGTCGTCGAACCGGAACGGTCGCGCGAGCTCCTCGGGCGGGACGGTCGCGAAGCGCGCGAGGTCGCCCGCGCCGACGTCGCCCGGCCGTCGCACGAGCGGCGTGATCTCCGCCTCGAGCTCCGGAGGATGCACCATGCCGACGTCGAGGTGGCTGCCGCTCGCGCCCTCGGGGAAGAGGAAGTGGTAGCAGGTGTGGTCGCTCACGATCGCGCCGTGGACCGTTTCCGCCGGCCAGGTGGCCCACCAGCCGACGACCGCGACCGTGCGACCCGCGCCCGAGAAGAGATTCCAGAGCGCCTTCACGCGCCGCATGCGGCTCGTCACCGGGAGCTGCTCGCCCGTCTTCTCGTTGACGGCGACGAAGTGGCCGATGCCGTGCGCCTCGGGTGGCTTGCCGGTCGCGATGGTCGTCCAGATGATCGGCGAGAGGATCGGGCGCATGCTGCGCAGGCGCCCGTACGCGCCCTCCTGCCGCAGGCGAGCGAAGTGCGGCAGCTTGCCCTCGGACATGAGCAGATCGACGGTCTCCGGGTCCATACCGTCGAGCCCGAGGACGATGATGCGCTCGCGCGCGTCGCCCCCGCATCCCGCCGCGAGCAGGGCGAGGAGCACGCAGCTCACGACGGCCCGGCGCATCGCCGCGTCGCCTACGGCCGGCGCGCCGCCGCTGTCAAGGCGAGACGAGGGCTCACCGCGCCTCGCGTGGCCGCTCGCGATCGATCTCGGCCGCGAGATCGGCTGCGCGCGGCCGGCCGGCCGTCGCCAGGTGACGCGGGTTGATCGCCTGCGAGCGCCGGGCCGCCTGTAGCGCTTCGTTCCAGTGTCCGCTCCGTCGATAGACGAGCGCCAGGTTGTAGAAGAGGACGTCGTTCTCGGGCGCGGCCGCCGCTGCACGCTCGAGCTCGCGCGCACCGTCAGGCCAGCTCGTGGCCGCTGCCGTGACGCCGCGCATGTAGTGGAAGTGGCCGAGGAGGTTCTGCGTCAGGTAGTCCTTCGGCACGCGGGGGTCGTCCTCGCCCGCGAGCACATCGGGCGTCGCGAGCGGCGCCGGGTGCGGTCCCGGACGGCGCGCCTCGAAGACGAGCCCCATGGGGACGATCTCGAGCCCAGGCACCTTCCAGTTCGGATGGTGCGTGAAGAAGAGCCGTTCGCCCTCGGGATCGAACCGCATCGCGGGCGGCACCGGACCGCCGATGCCCTGCAGAACGAGGTCGACGTCCGGACGGCGTCCTTCGACGAAGTGGAGGTACATGAGCGCGAAGAGCACGTTGTCGTCGGTCGCGACCAGGTGTGCGCCCGGTGGCAGCGCTCCAAGGACCGCGAGCCCGAAGTCCTCGGCGATCCGGTACCGGCTGCGATCGAACTCCGGCCAGCGGGCGACGAGCGCGACCAGAGGCAGAAGGAGCGGGGCCGCGCGAAGCGCGCGGGGCAACGCCGTGACCAGCACTTCGCAGCCGAGCGCCGCCACGATGGCGGCCAGCGCGTAGGACGGAACGTAGTAGCGGTGCCACACGAAGACGTCGGCACGCGACCCGTGCAGTGCGACGCTCGCGAGGTTCGCCAGCATGAGGAGGACGAAGAGGGCGAGCGGCGCCTGGCGCCGCCACGCCACGCCGGCTCCGACGAGCACGAGGGCGACGCCACCCCAGCCGAGCTCGATCGGGAAGCTCGCGACGTAGTCGCGCGCGATGGTCCAGAGGTCGCCCGGTTGCTCGACCCAGGCGCGCTGCCAGAAGTTCCGCCGGGTCACGACCGCGGCGAAGGCGCGCATCGTCTCGGGATCGCCCCAATCGAGGACGGGGTGCGCCCGCGAGCGCACCGGCAGATACAGGTAGGGGAGGAGCCCCAGGACGAAGGCGCCGGCCGCGGCGGCGAGCGGGACGGGTCTTCTGGTCCCGGGTCCTCCGGTCGCGACGGCCCAGGCGCCGAGGACCGCGGCGTAGACCGCCATGAACGCATGGTTCGTCGCGCCGAGGCCGCACAGGAAGAAGGCGCGGGCGAGGCTCGCGGTGTCGCGGCGGTCGCGCCAGGTGACGGCGGCGTGGGTCGCCGCGACGACGAACAGAGCGTTCAAGGCGTAGACGCGCTGCACGTTGGCTTCGCCCCAGAAGCTCGGGCTCACGGCGAACAGGAGCGCTGCGACCACGGATGCGACGGATCCGGCGCCGAGCCGCCGGCAGAGCCGATGGAGGCCGCCGACCGTGACCGCGGCGCAGGCGGCGCTGAAGAGGCTCATCCGCCAGGCGACCGATCCGAAGGGGAGCACGAGCGTCCAGAGCTTTCCGGCCAGGACGTAGAGGGGATAGCCGGTCGGATGCGGGATCCCGAGCCGATCGACGGCCGTCACGAGCTCGCCGCTGTCGCCGACGTAGATCGTCGGGCAGGCCCCGAGCGCGTAGATCGCGAAGACCACTGCACCCAGGGCGAGCGACCCTCGCACGGCGCGCATCTCAGCGGGCTGCCCCGGCGCGCGTCAAGTCGGTGGCGTCCCGACGCGCCGCGCCAGGCTCGGGCGACCCGGCGCGGCCATGCAATCGCGATTTTTCTGTTGACGCCCCCGACCTTCCCGGCGTAGAGGCGCGGGAATCGGCCCGCGCACTTTCGCGCGGCGCAATCGAAGGAGGGGGAATGAAGCGGAGCATGGCTTTGGGGGTGTGTGCCGTGCTGCTCGCGGTGGGATCCATCGCGGGCGCGAGCACGATCACGCAGAACGTTTCGTGGACGATCGACCGCCCCGGCACCTCGACGACGTACCGCATCACCGCCTACGGCGACTCGATCTACGCCGGCTATCGCGGCTCGCTGTCGAGCGTCGCCAAGCGCGCTGCGCCGCACGTCGACGGCGAGTACCTCTCGCAGCTCTGGAACGCCGACATCGAGGTGCGCCGGCGCACCAAGTCCGGCGCGGTCGCGTCGGACATCTACAACAACAAGATCGTGGCCGAGCGCTCGTACATGCAGTCGGCGAACACGCGCGTCGTCACCTTCGAGATGTGCGGCAACGACGGCCTGCAGGCACGCAGCAACTTCGCGGGCCAGAGCGGCACCTGCAACCTGGCGCCGCTCAACACGGCGCAGTCGAACTGCACCACCTACCTCCAGTCCGCAATGGACTACATCAACGCCAACGCCAATGCGGGCACGGTGCTGAAGGTGGTCTCGAACCTCTACTACCCGGGCTATGCGGCCGACAACGCGCTCGCGAACTGCACCATCTCCGGCGTGCGCCCGAACAAGCAGGAGATCTTCCTGCCGTACATCGCGCGCATGAACTGGCGGGCGTGCAACTTCGCCGCGCAGAAGGGCTTCGCGTGCGCGGACAGCTTCGCGCAGTACATGGGCGCGGACTACGACTCGAATGGCGACGGCCTGATCGACTCCGAGGCCATCCGCTACGTGCAGGGCGAGTCCGAGACGGACTACGTGAACAAGATCGTCACGACCTACCGCGCGACCCTGCGTGACGCGAACACGCACTTCGTGAGCTCGAGCACGAGCTACGACTACATCCAGTCCGACAACACGCACCCGACCTACACCGGCTCGACCGTCAGCGTCGGCATCTTCGGCGGCACGGGCTCCGGCTCGGGCGCGCCGGACTACAGCGGCTCGCAGATCGTGGGCGGCAAGAACCCGGTCTGGAACCAGTTCGGTCACGAGCGGATGGGCTGGGCGATCTCGGTGAACAACCCCGCGACGCCCTGATCCGATCGATCCCGTCGACACACGCGGCGCACTTCGCTCCGGCGGGGTGCGCCGCGTTTCGTTTCGGGGTCAGGCGAGGAAGCGCAGCGCGACCATCGCCGGGACGCCGACCCAGTACGCGAGCCAGCACGCGATCTCGACCGCGCGGCGAACGCCCGGCGTCGCGACCGGCATCGCGTGGGCGGCGGCCAGCACGATCGCTTCGGCTCCGATCCGCCAGAGCGTCGCCCACGCCGTCAGGTAGACCACCATCGTCGCCCAGAAGACGGCGAGCGTCCGGAGCCACGCGCCCGGCCCCTCGAGATAGTACTGCCCGAACGTGCCGCCGTAGGCGATGAACTGATGCGCGTTGAAGAAGATCGCCGCCGGCGCGAAGCCGAAGACGGCGAATTTGAGGACCGGATGATACCAGGCGCGCGCGCGACGGCCGCGCGCGTAGACCACGACCGGCGACGCCGTCGCGCCACGCGGCTCGAGCGCATCGACGAGCGCCGCGAGGTCCGCGGGGCGCAGCTCGTATGCGAGACGCCGTCCGGACGCGAGCCGCAGTCCGAGACCGGGGCCGGGCAGCGGCAACCGCCACGGCAGCAGGCCCGCGATCGACGCAACGGGCACCTCGACGCGGCGATCGCGGCGTCGAAGCACGACGAGGCCGTCCGCCACGTCGACTTCGCCGGCCCACGCCCGATCGAGCAGCCGGGCGAGCGTCCAGGGCAGGAGCGTGAGCCATGCGAAGGTCGCGACCGTCGCCTCGGGGGTCACGTCATCGCGAAGGACGACGGCTCGCATGAGGAGGAGGAGCGCGATCGCTCCCACCCCGAGCAGGACGGCGACCGCGATGCGCCCGGCCCGGGCATAGACGATGGCGCGCTGCACAGGTTGCGGGTCCCCGGGGGCCTCCTTATGGTATTCGCGAGCCCGATGGCGAGCGATCCCGAGTGGCCGCGCGTACGCGTCGACGCCGACGGCGTGCGGATCGTCGAGACGCCGGATCACCGTCCCGACGTCTGGATCGTGCTCGCCGTGGGCGTGGTCCTGATCGCAGGCATCGTGGGTCTGTGGCCGAGCCGTCCGCAGGGCGCGACCGAGACCGCGCGCGCCGCCGCGCCGGCGGTCGGGGCGACGCCGGCCCCGCCGCGTGCGGAGCCCGCCACCGGCGACGCCGCGCTTCCGCACTCCGCTCCCGCGACGCGCGCCGGCAAGATCCGTGCGCTCCGGAAGATGGGCGTCGAGCCCCGGCGCGGCCCCGACGGCAAGCGCGAGTACGCCGCCAAGGACGTCATCGGCGCCCTGCGCGCCGCGGGCGTGCGCGACGGGATCGCCGCCTTCGAGCCGCCGGGGACGGACCCGCCGAAGCCCGGCATCATCGTTCCCGACGACTGGGTGCTGCCCGAAGGCTACGTGCGCCACTACCAGGTGACCGACGACGGCCAGCAGCTCCCGCCCATCCTGATGTTCCATCCCGACTACGAGTTCGTCGACGAGCAGGGCAACGCGATCGCGGTGCCGGCCGATCGCATCGTGCCGCCGGATCTCGCGCCGCCGGGGCTCGTCGTCCGCATGCTCGAGGTTCCGAGCCCGGATCGTCCGCGCTGAGCCGGCCGGTGGCGCGGCGCGGGCTGGTTCGAACCCTCGGCGGCGTCGTCGCGACCGGCGTTGCGTTCTCCTTGTACTCGCGGGTCGAGCCGCGCTGGTTCGCCCTCGGCTGGGTGGGGCTCGTGCCGTGGCTCCTCGCGCTCGACCGCACGACGACGTGGCGCGGCGTCCTCGCGTCCGGCGTCGCCATGTCGATCGCGTTCACTCTCGGGGTGTTCTCGTGGTTCGCGGACGCGATGGCCGACTACGTGTCGGTGCCGCTCTGGCTCATGTACGTCGTCCTCGTCGTCGGGGCGCCGTTCTTCCAGCCGCAGGTCGTGGCCTTCTCGCTGGTGCGCCACGCCGCCCGGTGGCGAGGCTTCGGCGCCACGCGCCGTGCGCTCGCCGGCGCATGCGCGTACGTCGCGACCGAGTGGGCGTTGCCTCGGCTCTTCGGCGACACGATCGGGCAGGGCTTCTTCGCGTCGCCCGTCCTGCGTCAAGCGGCCGACGTCGCCGGCGCGCCGGGGCTCACGTTCGTCCTCGTCGTCGCGAACGAGTGCGTGCACGAGGCGGTGACGCGCATGCGGCGGCGCGAGAGCGTGCTCGCACCGATCGCCGCCGTCGCACTCTTGTTCGCGGCGCTCGGGGTCTACGGCGCCATGCGCCTCCGCCAGCTCGACCGTGCGGAGACGCTGCCGCCCCTGCGAGTGGCGATCGTGCAGGGGGACGTCGTCCACTACGACCGCCTCGCGGCCGAGGTCGGGACGTACGAGGCCGTCCGGCGCATCCTCGACACCCACTTCGATCTGTCGGCGACGGCGGTGCAGCACGACGGCGTGGATCTCGTCGTGTGGCCGGAGACGGTCTACCCGACGACCTTCGGCACGCCGAAGAGCCCCGAGGGCGCCGCGTTCGACCGTGAGATCGGCGCGTTCGTCGTGCGGAGCCGCCGGCCCCTCGTGTTCGGGTCGTACGACGGCGAGAACGGCCACGAGTACAACGCGGCCGTGTTCCTCGAGCCGACCGACGACGGTGCGGTGACGTTCGACACGTACCGCAAGGCGTCGCTCTTCCCGCTGACCGAACGTGTCCCGGCGTGGCTCGACGGCCCGCGGCTGCGCCGCTGGCTCCCGTGGCTCGGAACGTGGACGCCCGGCGACGGCGCGACCGTGGTGTCGCTCGCGCTGCCGGACGGTCGCAGCGTCCGGGTGGCGCCGCTCGTCTGCTACGACGCGGTCGAGCCCCGCAACGCCGCCGGCGCCGTGCGCGAGGGCGCCGAGCTCATCGTGACGCTCTCGAACGACAGCTGGCTCGGCGCGGGCGCGCACCTGCACTTCGTCGTGTCGGCCCTCCGCAGCGTGGAGACGCGCCGCCCCCAGGTGCGCGCGACGACCACCGGCGTCTCGGCGGTGATCACGCCCACCGGGGAGCTGACGGCCGTGGCGGACGTCCACGTGCAGACGGTGCTGGTCGGATCGGTGACGCCGGTCCGCGGGGAGATGCCGCTCGCCGTGCGATGGGGCGACTGGCTCGGTCCGGTCGCGCTCGTCCTCGGCCTGGCGTTTTTCTTCACGAGGCCGGTGCACGCGCGCACGGCGATGTGATATCGCTTGCGCATGCGCGCGCACGCCGCGGCATTGGTCGCCCTGGGCATCGCGTGCGCGGACCCGACGACCACGACGACGACGATGCAGCCCGACTTCGACGCGCTTCGCGAGCGCATGGTGCGCGAGCAGCTCGCGTCGCGCGACGTGACGGACGCCCGCGTGCTGGCCGCCATGCGGCGCGTGCCGCGCCACGAGTTCGTGCCGGCGGCCCTGCGGGCGCAGGCGTACGAGGACGGTCCGCTGCCCATCGGGCACGAGCAGACGATCAGCCAGCCATACATCGTGGCGCTCATGACGCAGCTCGCGGCCCTCGGGCCCGCGAGCCGGGTGCTCGAGGTCGGCACGGGCTCGGGGTACCAGGCGGCGATCCTCGCTGAGGTGGCGCGCGACGTCTACACGATCGAGATCGTCGAGCCGCTCGCGCGCAGCGCCGAGGCGACGCTGCGGCGGCTCGGCTACGAGCGCGTGCACGTCCGCGCCGGCGACGGCTACCGCGGCTGGCCGGAGGCGGCGCCTTTCGATGCGATCCTGGTCACGGCCGCGCCGGAGAAGGTGCCCGCGCCGTTGCTGGAGCAGCTCGCCGTCGGCGGCCGGCTCGTGATTCCGGTCGGACGGCTCGACCAGGAGCTCGAGGTCCATCGCCGGACCGCCGGCGGGTTCGAGGTGGAGCGCGTCGCCCCGGTGCGGTTCGTGCCGATGACCGGTGAGGCCGCCGGCCAGCGCCGGTGACGCAGCCGGTCCAGTGGGATAGAGAGGGCGCATGGTCGTCGTCACGAATCGCATTCCCGTCTCCAAGGGTCACGAGATCGACTTCGAGGATCGCTTCAAGCGACGCGTGCACCTGGTCGATCGCGCGCCGGGCTTCGTGCGCAACGAGGTGCACCGGCCGCGGCCGCTCAAGTTCAGCCACGAGACGGGTGGCTGGGTCGAGGATCCCGACGCGCAGGGCTACTACGAGGTGAAGACCTGGTGGAGGACGTTCGAGGATTTCGTCGCGTGGACGAAGAGCCCGGCCTTCGCCGAGGCGCACTCGAACCGCCCGCCGCAGGGCATGTTCGCCGGGCCGAACGTGCTCGAGGTGCACGAGATCCTGACGAGCACCGACTTGAAGCTGTAGCGGCGGCTCACAGATCCGGCGGCGCACCTCTTCTCGCCGGGTCGAGCGGGGCTCCAGGTGCACGGTCAGCTGGCGCTCTGGTCATCGACGAACTCGTAGCGCTTGCGTCCCAAGCCTGGAGGCAGCAGGCGGCTCTTGACGTCGCTCACGACTCGCGCGCCCGTGCTGCGTCGCTCATTCGGATCGGGTCAAGCGGAGCGAAGGACCTTCAGCAGCTCTTTCGCTCCGGGTCCCGAGGAGGCCGGGTTCTGGCCGGTCACCAGCTTGCCGTCCACCTGGACGTAGGGAACCCAGTTGGCGACCTTGCTGAAGATGGCGCCCCGTTCCTTCAAGCGGTCTTCCACCAGGAAGGGCACGACCTTCGTCAGCTCGACCGCCTCTTCTTCCTCGTTCGTGAACGCGGTCACGCGCTTCCCTTTGACCAGATACTCGCCGTTCTTTCCGCGCACGTTCACCAGCGCGACGGGCGCGTGACATACGGCGGCGACGGGCTTGTCGGCCTTCACGAAGGCTTCGATCAGGGCGATGGAGGTCGCGTTGTCGGGCATGTCCCACATGGGGCCATGTCCGCCGGGGTAGAAGACGGCATCGAAGTCGTTCGCGGACACGTCGGCCAGCTTCTTCGTGTTGGCGAGCGCAGCCTTCGCAGGGGAGTCGGCCTGGAAGCGCCTCGTCAAATCGGTCTGGTTCTCGGGTTGGTCGCTCTTCGGATCGAGCGGCGGCTGGCCACCCTTCGGCGAGGCCAGCGTGAGCTCCGCGCCGCCGTCCCTCAGCACGTAGTAGGGAGCGGCGAGCTCCTCCAGCCAGAAGCCGGTCTTCTTTCCGGTGTCACCGAGTCGGTCGTGAGAAGTGAGAACGATGAGGATCTTCATTGCAAACCTCCGATGGAAGGGTCAGGCGCCGCCCGCTGACACGGTCATCGACACGACGCGCTGACTCACGCGATCTCCCAACGTCTCGACGTGAGCTGAGTCAATGGACGTCGATCCTCGGAGGCAAGACGCCGCTACGTCGACGGCCGGGCGTTGGTCAGGCGCCGCCACTCCCCGCGCCGCGCATGGGGAAGGAGAGCTCCAGAACGACGCAGCCAACCTCCGTCTTGAAGGGGCCATGCACTTCACCCCCGGGACGACTCGCGTAGTGGCCCGCTTCGAGCCACAGGTCGAAGGCCTGGTCGTAGAGCCGACCGCTCACGATGAAGACCTCCTCGGGGTAGTCGTGACTCTTCCCGCCGAATGGCGTGGTGTCGGCGCCAGGGTGGAATCGCGTCAGTCGTGTGTACTCGCCCGTCACCGGATCGATGCTGAGCGTGAGCTCTTCGACCATCCCCTCGAGGCCCGTGACGGGCGTCCACCGCCCTTGGCTCTCCGATGCCAGCGGGTTCCAGTACCGTGCGGTCGACTTCGCCATGGTCTTCCCTCGTCTCGTAGGTAGCGGCGGCCCTCGTCGGTGCTGTGCGCGCAACGACGCGGCGGCTCAGCGCCGGCGCGTGAGCGCCGTCCGCTGCAAGCGCGGGCTGGGCGCCCTCGCAGGAGCTCGTTTGGCGAGCGCTCGCTCGGCCTGTCTGGGGATTTCGACAGCGACGAAGTAGGCTTCCGGGTAGAGGTAGCCCTCTTGGGACCCGTCGACGACGCGCACGTATCCCTCTCGGGTCGCCACATTGTCGGGTAGGCGCTCGTAGACCCAATCCCTGGACCGCGTCACGGCCGGACATTTTCCACGAGGCCGGCAATCTGCACGAACTCGACGCTAGGGCGCACACCGTAGAGACCGGCTACCCGCTCGAGTAGCTCATCAGTGAAGAACGCCTTGGCGGCCTCCTCGGAGTCCCAGACATAGAAGTTCGCGGCCTCACGCTTCCCGGAATTGAGCGTGAAAGCCTTTGAGCGTAGCCCCGGCAGTCCTTCGAAGCTTACGCGTGCGGTCTCCGCGATCTTCCGCACGGCTCGCTCATCGAAGTTGTCTCCATAACGGAACGTAACGAATACACCGATCATGTCGCACTCCCTTCGACGTAGTCGTTGAGGTCCCCTCAGTGGGCACGCGCCTTGATGACGCCCACCGGCAATTGGCCGGACCTGGACGATCCCGCACGGCGCCCACCTATCATCAGCGCGCATCGGTCGGAAGGATGGGCAGCCCGACGGGAACTCGCGGTGATCGACGGGACGGGCAGAGCGGCGGGCGAGCGCTCAGACAGACGGCGACCAAGCGAACGGCCCCCTTCTGACTGCGCGCCGTCGCGTCGCGAGGTTGGCGGGTGAGGTGGAGGCGCCTGCGTAGCGGCGCGACGAAACGCGGGGCCGGGCCGAGCCGTGTGTGCTCTCGCGCGGCGAAGCCGAAGCCGCAGCCTCACCCGCCGACCTCGCGGACCGACGCCCGCATTCA
>Ga0335084_10001482_pt1 | contig 22036 bp, 15 predicted proteins | sample Lox_Sample_44_FD_206721 | JGI IMG/M metagenome (GOLD analysis project Ga0335084, IMG submission 206721) | Soil microbial communities from Loxahatchee National Wildlife Refuge, Florida, United States - Lox_Sample_4.4 | ecosystem: Environmental > Terrestrial > Soil > Wetlands | place: USA...
GCAGCACCTGGCGAGCACGGTCAGCAGTTTGTCCACGCCGACCACCAGCACGTCGCCGGACCTGCGCAGCTGCTCGCTCTGGGCCAGGTCCCTGGCCCCGGGCTGCAGCGCCGGCGGCTCCTCGATGTTTGCCGCGGGCGGTTCACCTCGCACGGCGCTTTCCAACTGGCGCAGGTTGAACTCTCCGCGGCCGACGTTGACCAGAAGCTCATCGGCCCTCCTGTACCCCATGCGCTCGGCCAGGACGTCCAGGCGCAGTGCCGTGCGCCCTTCACGCTGCAGTAGCTTCTCGACCAGCTCGCGCCCCTGTCCGATGGCGGTCTCGAGATTCTGACTGTTGAACCACTGGCGCACCTTGGCCCGGGCCCGGGAGCTGTGGGTGAAGCCCAGGTCGGGATTGAGCCAGTCGCGGCTCGGTCCTCCGCTCTTGGCCGCGACGATCTCTACGGTCTGCCCATTGGCCAGGCTGGAGTTGAGAGGGACCATGTCGCCGTCCACGCGGGCTCCCCGGCAGCGGTGGCCCAGCTCGGAGTGCACGTGGTAGGCGAAATCCACTGGCGTGGAGCCTTTCGGCAGGGCCACCACGCGGCCCTGGGGCGTCAAGACGTAGATGCTTTCGTCGGCCGACCCGGCGCGGAAATACTCGGCCAGATCCGCGACGTCCGCCAGGTGATCCTTCCATTCGAGGATCTGGCGCAGCCATGCGATCCTCTCGTCGGAGGCACGGTCTGCGCGCGCGCCTTCCTTGTAGCGCCAGTGAGCCGCAACGCCGTGCTCGCAGAGGCGGTGCATCTCGTGCGTGCGGATCTGGACCTCCAGCACCTTCTGGTCCGGGCCCACCACCGCGGTGTGCAGCGAGCGGTAGCCGTTGGGCTTGGGCTTGGCGATATAGTCGTCAAACTCCTTCGGCAACGGCGTCCACAGGTTGTGGACCAGGCCCAGCACCGCGTAGCAATCCTTGACGTCGTCAACCAGAACCCGCACGGCGCGCACATCAGACAGCTCCCTGAGCGGGCGCTGCTGGCGCGCGAGCTTGGTGTAGATGCTGTAGATGTGCTTGGGCCGTCCGGTGACGTCGGCCGCGATGTCCGCACGGGTGAGTTCGCCGCGCAAAACGCGGATGATCTCCGCGATGAACCGCTCGCGATCCGCGCGCTTTTCGTCCAGCTCTCTCGCGATGCCCTTGTACGCTTCAGGGTTGCTGGACCGGAATGCCAGATCCTCCAGCTCCCATTTGAGCTGCCACACCCCAAGGCGATTCGCGAGCGGGGCAAACAGGTCGAACGTGTCGCGCGCGACTCTCTCGCGAGCCCGCTCATCTCCGCGGCCTGCGATGTAACGCAGCGTCTGCGTCTGGTCCGCGAGCTTGAGCAGGACCACCCGCACGTCCTGCACCATCGCCAGCAGCATCTTGCGCAGCGCTTCGAGCTGTGCCGTGCGCTCCGCGGCTTTTCTCGCTTCCTGCGCCTGCGCCCGCAGCGCCTGCATCTGTCCCATCCCGATGAAGCCGTCCACCAGAGCGGCCACCCGCATCCCGATGTCCGCCTGCAGCTTCTGCTGCCAACCCGGCTCGACCGCGGGCAAGCCGGACAGCAGAGCCGCCGCGAGGGATTCACCGTCGAGGCGCAGTCCGGACAGGATGCCGGCCACCTCCCGGCAATGCGTGAGCAGCGGCTCTCCGACGGGAGTGGATTTCCCTCCATACGCCGCGACCGCCAGCAACAGCGCGCGTGAGACCAGCCCCTGGTCCGCGGCGCTCAGACGTGGGCTCACACCCGACAGCCACTGGGCGGGGTCGGCGTCGGCGACGGCTGCTCTGACTTGAACTGTCATTCCGATGCTGCTTTCATGGGCGGGCGCTAGCGCCGCTGCCAGTAGCGAACCTCGACGCTCCTGTGTCCAGCGGCAGCGAGCCCTTGCGCGGTGAAGCGCAGTGCGATCTCCCCGTCCAGATCCGTGCGCAGCACGCGGCTGGCCAGTTCCTGATAGCGCTCCAGCACCTCGGCCTTGGGATGGCCGAAGCGATTCCGATAGCCGACCGGGATGACAACCACGCGCGGAGCCACTGCGGCGAGGAACGCGATGGACGACGACGTCGCGCTGCCATGATGGGGCGCGAGCAGGACCTCGGCCCGCAGCGCGCCGGGGTAAGCCTCCAGCAGCTTCTGCTCCGAGTCCTGCTCGATATCGGCGGGAAGCAGCATACCGCCGAAGGCCGCCTCGACCTTCAGAACACAACCACGGGCGTTGTCTCTCAGTCCGACGGAATTATAACTCTCCCACCCCGGATGCAGGACCGTGAAACGCACTTGATCCCACTGCCAAGTCCGGCCCGCATAGCATCGCTCGGCACGGCGGGCAGCGAGCAGCGCCGGCGAATGTGCGGGCAGCGAGCTCTGCACCCAGGACACCGGCATGGCCTCGAGGACGGACCGCGCGCCGCCGCTATGATCGCTGTCGTCGTGGGTGATGACCATGCCGTCCAGGCGGCGCACGCCCTGTGCACGCAGAAACGGCACCACCACCTGACTGCCAGCGTCCGCATCGCGGGAAAACACCGGGCCCGCGTCATATAACAGGGCGTGGTGTTGGGTGCGCAGCACCGCACTCAATCCCTGTCCCACGTCCAGCACATCCACCCACAGCTCACCAGGGCCCGGCGCCTCGCCCCTCACCAGAACCAGGGGCAGAAAAGCTGCGAGCCCCAACCACCGGGCCGGCAGCCCCCGAGGCGCGAGCAGCCACGCGACCCCGGCCGATGCCAGGGCCACCGACCAGCCGGGAGGCGCATGCTGCTGCCATACCGCCGCCGGCAGCGCGCTGAGCCATGCCAGCCCCTGAGTGCACAGCGACATCAGTCCGGCGGCCAACTGCAGTCCCCAATCGACCGGCAGTACAACTCCGATCAGCGTCGCCGGCACCACTGCCAGGCTCACGACCGGGATCGCGATGGCATTGGCTAGCGGCGACACCACCGACACCTGCTGGAACAGAGCCACGAGGACAGGTGTCAGCCCGATCGTCACGGCCCACTGCACGCGCATCCAGCTCAGCAGCCAGCCTGGCTGCGCGATGCGACCCAGCGTGACGTACATGATGACCGCGACGGCGCCGAAAGAGAGCCAGAAACCAGGTGCGAGCACGCACAGCGGGTCGAGCGCCACCGCCACGAACAGCGCGAACGCGAGCACCACCGCCGGCTGCGCCTCCAGCCCCAGTAGCAGTCCGGCGGCCACGGCAGCCAGCATGTACACCGTTCGCTGTGCCGGCACCGCGAACCCGGTCAGCAAGGCGTACCCGCACGCCACAGCGAACCCGGCCACCGCCGCCGACTTGACCGCGGCCACGCGCACACTCAGGCGCGCGCTGCGGCGCCACAGCCACAGCACGGCCGCGAAGGCGAGGCCGGAGAGCATCGTGATGTGCAGGCCGGAAATGCTCATCAAGTGGTTGACGCCGGTGCGCGTGAACACCACCCATTGATCGCGTGAGATGGCCTGTTGATCGCCGATCGCCAGCGCGACCAGCACACCTGCAGACGGATCTCCGGGCAATGCGGCGAGGATGCGTGCTCGAATCACTTCTCGCGAGCGTTCGATCGCGTAGCTCGGGCGCCAGACCATCGCCGACATGAGATGGTCGCCGGCGGCGGGACGCACGTACCCGGTCGCGCGAATCGCCCGCTCCAGCAACCAAGCCTCATAGTCGAAACCGTTCGGGTTGGACAGGCCGCGCGGACGGCGCAGCCGCACGGTGAAGCTCCACCGCTGGCCCGCTTGCACGTCGGGCAGCGTCATGTCGCCGCCGCGATTCGATTCCTGATACCAGTTGAGGCTGATCCGCTTCGGCACATGCGCGAGCGGAGTCTGCACCTGCTCCACGTCGAAGCCGAAGCGCCAGCCGCGATCGGACCGCTGCGGCAGTTCCGCGACCACCCCGCTGACACGCAGGTCACGTCCCTCCCACTGCTCGGGCAGCGAATCGGCAAGCTTGACATGACCGTACAGGGCGGCCCAGAGAAAGCCGGCCGCTAGACAAGTCAGCCCGCCCCAGCAACGCCGCATCAGGACCTGCAGCCAGCCCGTGCCGGGTGACAGCAGCGCCCACGTGAGAAACAGGGGCGCGAGTGCGTACGTCCATAGCACGCTCGGCAACGCCGCTTGCCGTTGCAGCAGGCTGACGCCGAGTACAAACAGCACGACGTTCAAAATCATGGTCTTGTGCTCTCGCCGGCTTCCAACGCATCCATCTCCCCGCAAGCCTTCGCCGGCACGGGCCTCTCTCGATGTGCCAACGCGCGACTGGGGTCGCGCGTTCACAGCGAAAGAGCTGAAAAAGTGAAGCGGTGAAAAGGTGAAGCGGGAAAACCCGGCGAGGGCCAGCTCAGTCGGCTCGTTTTCTACCCGTTATCGGTGGCGTTGTCCGGTCATGCTCCGCTCACCGTTCGCGCTCGGTGGTTCGCCGTGTCAGTCTTCGTCGTGGAGCACCCCGTCATCGAGGCGCATGACTCGGTGCATGCGCCGTGCGATGCCGAGGTCATGGGTGACGATCACCAGGCTCGTGCCGAGGCTGGCGTTGAGCTCGAGCATCAGGTCCAGCACACCCTCCGCGGTGTGCCGGTCCAGGTTGCCCGTGGGTTCGTCTGCCAACAGGCATGCCGGACGGGTGACCAGTGCGCGAGCGAGCGCCGCCCGCTGTCGCTCACCGCCAGACAGCTCCCCGGGCGTGTGCGTCAACCGGTGGGAAAGCCCGACGCGTCCCAGTATTTCCGCCGCCTGCGAACGCGCCCGCGCAGGCGGCAACCGGCGGATGAGGAGCGGCATCGCCACGTTCTCTTCCGCGGTGAACTCGGGCAGCAGATGGTGGAACTGGTAGACGAACCCGAGCGCCTCGTTGCGCACGCGGCTCTTATCGATCTCGCCCAAGATCGCGATGTCCTGGTCCAGGATCAGGACCTCGCCGCGCGTTGGTGCGTCCAGTCCGCCGAGAAGATGCAGCAGCGTGCTCTTGCCCGAGCCCGATGCACCGACCACGGCCACGCTCTCCCCTCGGAGCACTTGCAGGTCCACTCCAAGCAGCACCCGCACCTCATGCGGCCCTTGGCGGAAACTCTTGTAGAGACGGCGCGCGACGATCACGCGGTCATTCATAGCGCAGCGCCTCCGCCGGGTTGACACGGGACGCCCGCCAGCTCGGATAGATCGTGGCCAGCAGGCTGAGGATCAGCGAGACCGCTGCCACCGTGGATACATCGCCCCACTGCAGGTCGGAAGGCAGCTCGCTGATGTAATAGACGTCCTTGGCTAGGAACTGAACGTGGAAGATGCGCTCGACGGCCGGGACCACCACGTCGACGTTCAATGCCGTGAGCACCCCCAGAACGACCCCGATCAGCGTCCCGGCCACGCCGATCAGGGCGCCCTGCACCACGAAGATCTTCATGATGGAGAGCGGCGTGGCACCGAGCGTGCGCAGGATCGCGATGTCGGCCTGCTTGTCGGTGACCGCCATCACCAGCGTGGAGACGAGGTTGAACGCGGCCACGCCGACGATCAGGGTGAGGATGATGAACATCACGTTCTTCTCGATCTGCACCGCACGGAAGAAATTCGCGTGGCTGCGGGTCCAATCGGTGATGTAGAGGTCGCCGGGCAGCGTGCGTGTCAGTTCGCGCCCGACCTCGGGCGCATAAAAGAGGTCCTGTAGCCGGAGCCGGACTCCCGACACGTCGTCCCCGAGGCGATACAGTTTCTGTGCATCCTGCAGATCGACCAGGGCCAATCCGGCATCGTACTCATACATTCCGACTTCGAAGATCCCGACCACCGTGAACTGCTTGATGCGCGGAAGGATGCCGGCGGGAGTCACCTGTCCCTGCGGCGTGATCAGCACTACCTTTTCGCCCATGCGGGCCCCCACCGCGTGGGCGACCTCGCTGCCGAGAATCATGCCGAACTCGCCGGGCCGCAGGTCCGAGAGCTTGCCGCGCTTCATGTGCTTGCCGATGTCGGCAACCTCGTCCTCCAGCTGCGGAACGATGCCGCGGACCAGCGCGCCCTGCACGCTCTGATCCTTCGCGAGCAGCCCCTGCGCAGAGACGTAGGGCGCCGCAGCGACGACGTTGGGATTGTCGCGAGCCTGCCGTGCGATCTGTTGCCACCCGCTGAGCCGCCCATCGAATCCGGTGATCTGCACATGAGCCGCAACGCCGAGGATGCGTGCCCGCAGCTCCTTCTGGAAGCCATTCATGACGGAGAGGACCACGATCAGCGCCATCACGCCGATGGTGATGCCCGCCATCGACGCGATGGAGATGAACGAGATGAAGTGGTTGCGTCGCTGCGCGCGCGTGTAGCGCAAACCAACCAATAGCTCGTAAGGCCGCACGAGAGTCGTAGAAAAGGTTCTGGGCCGGCTTGCCGGCAGGAGGTCCAACAGCCACTCCACGCAGTAGCAGGCGCTCGAGCAAGCCGATGCGCGCAGCTCGCGGTCACGATTCGAACGCCTGCCCTACGCAGTGCCCTCGCCCCCGCCGAACGCAAAATGGCGCAGAGTTTGCCACACCCGCGCACGGCGCGCGAGTTTGGCGTGGATGCTCGTGTTAGACTCGCCTGCGCTGTGACAGGACAGGTCTTGCGCTCGCTCTCACTCGTTTTGCCTGGCCCGCTCCGACTTCAGACCGGTGCGGGTGGACGGGGGGACGCACCCGGCGCGCTACGACGGTTGCTGTCCCGGGCCCGTTGCTCGCGCCTCGCACCAGACGGGCTGTACGCGCAGCTGCTGCAAGCTTTCCACGTTGCTCGCCAGCGCGACTGGCCCGTTGCCGCCTTCTCCTGGATTGGAGAGGGTGGAGCGCCGGATGCGGTGTACCGCCTGCGCGCCGACCCAGTCCATCTGCGCGCCGACCGGGACGCCCTCGTGCTGATCCAGCTGGGCGATGTCGCGCTCGCCGCCGAGGAGAGCGGCCAGCTCGTGGAAGCTCTCAACAGGCATTTCAACGCCGACGGGCTTCGCTTCGCTGCGCCGTTCCCCTGTCGCTGGTACGTGAGCGTCACCCGCGTGCCTGAGCTCGAAACGCAGCCGCTTCAATCCGCCTCGGGGCGCAACATCGATCGGCTGCTACCCAGCGGGCGCGATGCGCTGATCTGGCATCGCTACTTCAACGAGATTCAGATGCTGCTGCACACCCATCCGGTCAACGCCGCTCGCGCGGAGGCAGGGCAGCTCCCCGTGAACAGCGTCTGGTTCTGGGGCGGCGGCGTGCTTCCCACCGAACCGCACACCCATTTCGCCGCGGTGTGGGCCGATGACCCAGTCGCCCGCGGCCTCGCGTACGCAGCTGGCGCGCAGTGGCACCCACCGCCCCGGACCTGCTCGGAGTGGCTCGCTCGTGCCAGCTCCGGGCGGCACCTCGTGCTCATCGACGCTGGGCTCGAAGCGCTCGAGCGCGACTGGTTCGTGCCCCTGCTGGAGGCGTTGCGCAAGCATATCCTCCAGCTCGTGTCTCTCCTCGTCGGATCTGACGGTGAGATGCTGCGCTACGAATTGACACCCGCCGACCTTTGGAAGTTCTGGCGGCGCGCGCCTGGCTGGGCGCAGCCATGATCGCGCGCCGCCGCCGCTGCAGCGTTGACGGCTTGAGACCGCTCGCTCCGTGCCGGAGATCGTCGACCGCCCCTACTCCGCCGAGACCTGCGCGACCCTGACCGCAGCTGGCGTGAATCCCGTGCTCGCGCGAGTGCTGGCCGCCCGCGGAGTCGCTTCGACCGCGCAGTTAGACAGCTCGCTCGCGCATCTTGCCGCTCCGTCGCGCATGCACAATCTGGAGCGCATGGCGGCGATCCTCGCGGACGCGATCGCTGCAGGACAGCGGCTGCTCATCGTGGCGGACTACGACTCGGACGGAGCGACCGCTTGCGCCGTGGGGATGCTGGCGCTGCGCGAGATGGGGGCGCAGGTCGATTACATCGTGCCGAACCGGTTCGAGTTCGGCTACGGCCTCACGCCCGAGATCGTGCGCCTGGCCGCGACACGGCGGCCCGACCTCCTGATCACGGTAGACAACGGCATAGGCTCCGTGGACGGCGTCGACGAAGCGCGCCGACTCGGCCTGCGGGTGCTCGTCACCGATCATCATCTCCCGGGAGAGCGTCTGCCCGATGCCGCTTGCATCGTGGACCCGAATCAACCGGACTGCGCCTTTCCGAGCAAACACCTGGCCGGTGTCGGCGTGATGTTCTACGTGATGCTGCAGCTGAGGGCCGAGCTGCGCTCCCGCGGCGCCTTCCGCGCGCGGGCCGAGCCGAATCTCGCGCAACTGCTGGACCTGGTTGCGTTGGGCACCGTAGCGGACGTCGTGCGCCTGGACGAAAACAACCGGCGCCTGGTGGCGCAGGGGTTGGCGCGCATTCGGGCCGGACGCTCGCGCCACGGCATTGAGGCCCTGCTGCGCACCGCGGGCCGCGATGTCGCCCGCGCGTCGACTTATGACCTCGCTTTCGTGCTCGGCCCGCGCCTCAACGCCGCCGGACGCCTCGAGGACATGGCGATCGGGATCGAGTGCCTGATCAGCGCAGACCCCGTGCGCGCCGACGCGCTCGCGCACCGGCTCGACGAGCTGAACCGCGACAGAAGAAGCATCGAGACGCACATGCATGACGCTGCGCTGGCGCACCTCGAAGCCGTCGACCCGGGCGGGCGCTACGGACTCGCGCTCTATGACCCGAGCTGGCATCAAGGGGTGATCGGCATCCTCGCCGCCCGCATCCGCGAGCGTTTTCATCGTCCCGTCATCGCTTTCGCTCCCGGACAGGCGGGCGAGCTGAAAGGCTCGGGTCGGTCCATCCCCGCATTGCATCTGCGCGATGCGCTGGACCTCGTGGACAAGCGGAATCCAGGGCTCATCTTGCGCTTTGGAGGGCACGCCGCAGCGGCCGGCCTCTCGATCCGTGAAACAGACTTCGAACGCTTCCGTGCCGCCTTCGACGCCGTCTTGCGCGGCCTGCTCTCGCCCGCAGACCTCGAGCTGCGCATCGAGACGGACGGTCCGCTGGCTGCGTCTGAGGTGAGCCTGCGATTGGCCGAGACGCTGGACAGCCTGGTGTGGGGCCAAGGGTTCCCGCCACCCCGCTTTCGCGGTGATTTTCTCGTGACGGCACAGCGCGTGGCGGGCGGTCGCCATCTGCGCCTGCGGCTGGCCGGAGCAAACGGCGGCGCGGGCCCGCTCGATGCCGTTCTGTTCGGCCGCTCAGAGCCGCTGCCGGACCGGATCTGCGCGGTATTCCGACTCGACGTCAACGACTTCAACGGCTCGCAGTCGGTCCAGCTGGTGCTGGAGTACTGGGAACCGTCGGCGGTTACGGTGGCATAGTGGGCGCGCTGACGGAGGTCTACTGGACCACCGGCGAGGGGTTGGAGCGGCTGCCGGACCTGCTGACGAGCCTCGCCATAGGGCTGCTCATCGGGCTGGAGCGCGAGCGGAAGCCCAGCGCTCGTGCCGGCCTGCGAACCTTTGCGCTGGTCGGCTTGCTCGGCTGCGTGTGCTCGGTGTTGGCGCAGGCGCAAGGCAGCCCGTGGTTAGTGGTGGCCGGGCTGGTTCTGGTGGGCGGGATGATCATCACCTCCTACCTCGACCTCGCGCGATCCCCTGCCGGCCCGGCGCAGGAAGACCCCGGAACTACCACGAGCGCGGCGCTGATCCTGTGCTTCGCGTTGGGTGCGATGGTCGCATACGGCTTCGACCGCGTGGCGGTGATGCTCGCGATCGCTGCCACAATATTGCTGTACTTCAAACCCGAGCTGAAAGGTCTCGCGCAACATCTGGAACGGCGAGACTTGGTGTCGATCCTGCAGTTCGCGGTGGTCTCGTTCATCATCCTGCCGGTGCTTCCGGACCGCAGCTTCGGACCCTACGACGCGCTGAACCTGCGGCAGATCTGGTTCATGGTGGTGCTGATCTCGGGCGTGAGCCTCGCAGGGTATCTCGCCTTGCGCCTCGTCGGCCGGCGCCACGGCGCGGCGCTTCTAGGGGTGTTCGGTGGGCTCGTCTCCAGCACCGCCACGACCCTGGTGTACGCCCGCCACGGACGCGCGCACGAGGACTTGCGCGACATCGCCGCGGCGGTGGTGGTGCTCGCCAACCTGATCGTGCTGGTCCGGCTGGCAGTGCTTGCGGCCGTGGTCGCGGCGGCGGTGCTGCCGAGCCTGTTACCGGTCCCTGGGTTGCGCGCTGCTGCCAGGCGTGGCTTTGGTCCTCCACCGGTTGCGGCGATTGCACGCCAGCGAGGAGCCGCCGATGCCGTCGATCACGAACCCAACGGAGCTACGCACCGCGATCGTCTTCGCGCTGATCTACGGGCTCGTGCTCTTGCTGTCGGCTTGGTTGCACGACCGGGCCGGCGCGGTTGGACTGTATGGCGTCGCGCTGGTGTCCGGGCTGACCGACGTGGATGCGATTACCTTGTCATCGCTGCGGTTGTTTGGCATCGGGAGCCTCGCAGCGCATCCTGCGGTGCTGGCGATCGGGCTCGCCTTTCTCGCCAATATCGCTTTCAAGCTGGGACTCACCGCAGCCGCCGGCGGGAAGGATATGCTGCGCCGCTGTGCCCCGGGGCTTCTGGTGACGGCAGGCGGCGCGATCGCCGGACTTGCCGCATTTGCATGATGCATGCGGTCCACCCACCCAACGCCCGCTCGTGCCTGCTAGAATTTGTGCCTTTTTTCACCAGCAAGTGTCGTGAAGGGAGTCGGCCATGGAAGCGGAACGCCTCAACGCGGTGACCTATAAGCTGGACGACCTCGACCAGCGCACCGCCGATCTGCGGGGGTATCTTTGACTTCGAGGGCAAGCGCAAGCGCCTCGACGAGTTGAACAAGCTTGCCGAGGATCCGGCGCTGTGGGCGGACAGCAAGCGAGCACAGGAGGTCGGGAAGGAGCGCAAAGCGCTCGAGTCGGTGGTGGGCGCCTTAGACAAGGTTGCGCAAGGTCTGCAGGACAGCCGCGACCTGCTCGAGATGGCGCGCGAGGAGGATGACGAGGCCGGGGTGGAGTCGGTGGGCCGGGACGTCGATGCGCTGGACAAGACGGTGGCGGAGATGGAGTTCCGCCGCATGTTCTCCAACCCGATGGACCCCAACAACTGCTTTCTCGACATCCAGGCCGGCCAGGGCGGAACCGAGGCCCAGGACTGGGCCGCCATGTTGGAGCGCATGTACGTGCGCTTCGCCGAGCGCCGGGGCTTCCAGGTCGAAGTGCTGGAAGAGTCGCCCGGCGAGGTGGCCGGGCTCAAGAGCGCAGCGCTCAAGATCAGCGGGGACTATGCCTACGGGACCCTGCGCACCGAGACCGGCATCCACCGGCTGGTGCGCAAGTCGCCCTTCGACGCCAACGCGCGGCGCCACACGTCTTTCGCGAGCGTGTTCGTCTACCCCGAAGTGGATGAGACGATCGAGATCGCGGTCAACCCGGCCGATCTGCGCGTCGACACATTCCGCTCGAGCGGCGCGGGCGGCCAGCATGTCAACAAGACCGATTCCGCCATCCGGATTACGCACCTGCCGACCGGAATCGTGGTCCAGTGCCAGAACGACCGCTCCCAGCATCGCAACCGGGCCGAGGCGATGGCAATGCTGAAGTCGCGACTGTACGAGGCCGAGCTGCGCAAGCGTGAGGCGGAGAAGCAGAAGATGGAGGACTCCAAGACCGAGATCGCGTGGGGCCACCAGATCCGCAACTATATCCTCGACCAGTCCATCATCAAGGACCTGCGCACCAACGTCGAGGTTGGAAACACTCGCGGGGTGCTCGATGGCGACCTCGACCCGTTCATCGCCGCCAGCTTGAAGCAGGGCGTGTGACTGGGAGGCCCCGTTTGCACAGATCGCACTCGAGACCGGTGTGGATGATCCGTGGCGTGCCCGTCGTGGCCCGCCATTCGTACCGCAGGCCCGGCTCGCGCGGAATCTTGCGGGCGCAGAGCGCGCCTGTGCTCAGGGATGCGGACTGAGGACATGGCCGACGACAGCAGCCTTCCGCCTGACGAGAACCAGATCGTCGCCGAGCGGCGGGCGAAGCTCAGGGCGCTACGTGAGCGGGGGAACGCGTTTCCCAACGACTTCCGCCGTGCCGACCTTGCGGGAGAGCTGCACCAGAAACACGACGGCAAGCCGAACGAGACGCTGGAAGCGGCGCGAGTCCGGGCCAGCGTGGCCGGCCGCATGATGCTCAAGCGCCTGATGGGCAAGGCAAGCTTCGCCACCATCCAGGATCTGTCCGGCCGGATCCAACTCTACGTCGCCCGCGACGAGGTCGGGGAAGCGGTCTACGAGGATTTCAAGCACTGGGACCTGGGCGACATCGTCGGCGCCGAGGGTAAGCTGTTTCGCACCCGTACCGGCGAGCTCTCGGTGAAGGTCGAGCGGCTGCGGCTGTTGACGAAGTCGCTGCGCCCGCTGCCGGAGAAGTTCCACGGACTCGCGGACCAGGAGCAGCGCTACCGACAGCGCTATCTGGACCTCATCGCCAATCCCGAATCCCGGCGCGTGTTCACGGTGCGCTCGCGCACGATCCAGGTCATCCGGGAGTTCTTTGCTGCACGCGGCTATCTCGAGGTGGAAACCCCGATGATGCAGCCCATTCCGGGCGGCGCCGTGGCCCGGCCATTCATCACCCATCACAACGCGCTGGATCTCGATCTGTACCTGCGCATCGCTCCGGAGCTGTACCTCAAGCGCCTGGTCGTGGGGGGGCTGGAAAAGGTATTCGAGATCAACCGCAGCTTCCGCAACGAGGGGATCTCGACTCGCCATAACCCCGAGTTCACCATGCTGGAGTTCTACGAGGCGTATCAGGACTACGTCTATCTGATGGACCTCACCGAGGTCCTGCTGCGCGAGGTGGCCGTCAGGACGATCGGCGGCACCACGCTCGTCTATCAGGGCGAGAGCATCGATCTGGGGCAACCGTTCGATCGGTTGACCATGGCCGATGCGATCGCCAAGTACAACCCCCGCTACGCCCTGCACGAACTGGAGAAGCGCGAATACCTGCGGGTCGCGCTCGCCCCGTTCGACGTGGAGGTCTTTCCCACCGACGGCGTGGGCGTGCTGCAGCTGAAGCTGTTCGAGCAGACCACCGAAGCGAAGCTCACGCAGCCGACTTTTGTCGTCGCGCATCCCACCGACGCCTCTCCGCTCGCTCGGCGAAGCGACGTGAATCCCGCGGTGACGGACCGGTTCGAGCTGTTCCTGTTCGGCCGCGAAATCGCCAACGGGTTTTCCGAGCTGAACGACCCGGAGGACCAGGCGGAGCGCTTCCGTCTCCAGGCCGAGGCCAAGGCCGCGGGCGACGAGGAAGCGATGTTCTACGACGCCGACTACATCCGCGCGCTCGAGTACGGGCTGCCGCCTACCGCCGGCGAGGGTATCGGCATCGACCGGCTGGTGATGCTGCTCACCGATAGCGCGAGCATCCGCGATGTGATCCTGTTTCCTCAGATGCGCCCGGAGTGACCGACGCACCACCGAAGTCTTGCCTCGGTACGCGCTCACCCTCGCTCTTCTACGCTGCCACACCATGACCCAAGACACCCCCACGCCGCTCTGGGAACCCTCTCCCGAGCGTAAGGCGCAGGCGAACCTCACCGCGTTCATCTCGGAGGTGAACGCTCGCTGGAGCGCCGGGGTCGCCGATCACGCCTCCCTGTACGAATGGTCGATCCGGGAACCCGAGCGGTTCTGGCAGTCGGTGTGGAGCTTCACCGGTGTAGTGGGCGTGATGGGTGACGGCCCCTACCTGCGGAACGCGGGCCGGATGCCCGGCGCCAGCTGGTTTCCGAACGCCGAGCTCAACTTCGCGGAGAACCTTCTGCGCCGGCGCGACCATGACACTGCGCTCGTGTTCTGGGGCGAGCGCCAGGTACGGCGCAAGCTGACGTTCGCCGAGCTGTACGACCTGGTCTGCGTGACGGCCCAGGCCCTGCGCGCGATGGGTGTGAAGGCGGGCGACCGCGTCGCGGGCGTGATGCCCAACATGCCCGAAGCCATCGTTGCGATGCTAGCCAGCACCAGCATTGGCGCGATCTGGTCTTCCTGCTCCCCGGACTTCGGAGCCCAGGGAGTGCTCGACCGCTTCGGCCAGATCCAGCCCAGGGTCCTGTTTTGCGTGGACGGCTACTATTACAATGGCAAGACACACGACACGCTCGCACGCCTGGCCGAGATCGCTCGCCAGTTGCCGACGCTGGAGAAGGTCGTCGTCGTGCCGTATCTGATCGCCCGCCCGCTACTCAGTGCGCTGCCCAAGTCGGTCCACTTCGGGCATTTCGTGAGCGGGTTCGCGGCCACCGAGATCGCCTTCGAGCGGCTGCCCTTCGATCACCCGGTGTATATCCTGTATTCCTCCGGCACCACCGGCGTGCCTAAGTGCATCGTCCACGGTGCCGGCGGCACGCTGCTGCAGCATCTCAAGGAACACCAGCTGCATACCGATCTCAAGCGCGGAGACCGGCTGTTTTACTTCACCACCTGCGGCTGGATGATGTGGAACTGGCTCGCGTCGGGGCTCGCCACCGGCGCCACCTTGCTGCTGTATGACGGCTCGCCTTCGTATCCGAATGCGACCGCGCTGTTCGACCTCGCCGACACCGAGGACATGACGGTGTTCGGGACCTCGGCAAAATACATCGACGCGTTGAACAAAGCCGGCGCCAGACCCAAGGACACACATCGGCTGGCGAGCATCAAGACGATCACATCCACGGGCTCCCCGCTCGCGCCGGAGGGATTCGACTACGTCTACAACAGCATCAAGCGAGATCTGTTGTTGTCCTCCATCTCCGGCGGGACCGACATCGTATCCTGCTTCGTGCTGGGTAGCCCGCTGCTACCGGTGTGGCGCGGCGAGATCCAGTGCCGCGGCCTGGGCATGAAGGTCGAGGTCTATGACGATTCGGGCCGACCGCTGGTCGGGCAGAAGGGCGAGCTGGTCTGCTGCGCGCCTTTCCCGTCGATGCCGGTGGGGTTCTGGAACGATCCCGAGGGGAAGAAGTACCGCGATGCTTATTTCGCGCGCTTCCCCGACGTCTGGTGCCACGGCGATTACATGGAGTTGACCGCTCGCGGCACCGCCGTGATCTATGGACGCTCCGATGCGGTGCTCAATCCCGGCGGCGTGCGCATCGGCACCGCAGAGATCTACCGCCAGGTAGAGCAGCTCGATGAAGTGGTCGAAAGCCTGGTCATCGGGCAGGACTGGGACAACGATGTGCGCGTGGTGCTCTTCGTGCGGCTGCGGGACGGGGTTACCCTGGATGACCCGCTCGCCCGCAAGATCAAGACCCAGATCCGCAATAATGCGAGCCCGCGCCATGTGCCGGCCAAGATCGTCCAGGTCACGGACATCCCGCGCACCAAGAGCGGCAAGATCGTCGAGCTCGCTGTGCGCAACGTGGTCCACGGCCAGCCGGTCAAGAACAGGGAAGCGCTGGCCAATCCCGAGGCGCTCGACTTGTTCCGGGATCTGCCGGAGCTTCGCGCATGACAGGCGGCGCGAGCGCCGCCTCGCGCGCTCACGCCCGGCTCCCGTCCGGGTCTCTCCCGCGGGATCACACGCCTGCACAGGGCGGTTCCCGTCGCTCGTCACGGGGCGCCGGCTTGTTTCTCGCGGCGCCGGCCCGCAACTAAGGCAAATGAGTCCGGGCGAGCCCCCCACAGAGGCCTTGGATCTCCGGATCTCGGGCATGACTTGCGCCGCGTGCGCCGCGCGGGTGGAGAAGGCCCTGAACCGCCTTCCCGGCGTCGCCGCCAACGTCAACCTGGCCACGGAGCGCGCTCGGGTGCGTGTTCAGCGCGGAACCTCCGGGCGGGAGCAGTTGCTGGAGGCCGTCGAGCGCGCTGGTTACGGCGCCGAGGTCGTCACCGAGTACGATCTGGCGGCAGAGCGCACGCGGCGTGAGGCGCATTGGCGCAGCGAGTTGCGCGTGTTCTGGATCTCCGCCGCACTCACGCTGCCGCTCCTAGGGCAGATGCTTTGGATGTCCGGTGGCGATCATCACGATGTGCTCCCGCGGTGGCTGCAGTTGCTGCTCGCCGCGCCGGTGCAGATCTGGATCGGCCGGCGCTTCTACGTTGGAGCCTGGCACGCGTTGCGGGGCGGCGGCGCGACTATGGACGTGCTGGTTGCGTTGGGGACGAGCGCCGCGTTCCTGTTCAGCCTCGCGGTCACCGTGCTCGGCTTGCACGACAGGCATGTGTACTTCGAAGCGAGCGCCGCCATCATCACGCTTGTGCTGCTCGGCAAGCTGCTCGAGGCGCGCGCGAAAATGCGGACCTCCGGTGCGATCGAGCAGTTGATCGGATTGCAACCCAAGCGAGCCCGCATCGAGCGCGACGGTCAACTCGTCGACATCGACATCTCCGCGCTCGCCGTGGGAGATGTGTTCCTCGTGCGGCCCGGCGAGCGGGTGCCCGCGGATGCGGAGGTGTTGGAGGGCAGATCGAGCGTGGACGAGAGCATGCTCACCGGCGAGAGCCTTCCGGTCTCCAAGACTCCGGGCGCCCGCGTCTTCGCCGCGACACAAAACAGCGTGGGCACGCTCAGATGCCGCGCCACGCACGTCGGTACACAGACGCAGCTGGCCGAGATCATCCGCCTGGTGGGGGCCGCGCAGGGCAGCAAGGCCCCGATTCAGCGGCTCGCGGACCGGATCGCCGGGATCTTCGTCCCCGCGGTGCTGGCGGTGGCCCTCTTCACGCTCGCGGGATGGTGGTTGGCAACGGGCGCGTTCACCCCCGCGCTGATCAACGCCGTGGCCGTGCTGGTCATCGCCTGCCCCTGCGCTCTGGGGCTCGCGACACCCACGGCCATCATGGTCGGCACAGGGCGCGGCGCGCAGTCCGGCATTTTGGTGCGCGACGCGGCGGCGCTCGAGCGTGCCGAGAAGATTCAGGTCCTCGTGATGGACAAGACGGGGACCCTCACGGAGGGTAAGCCAGCCGTCACGGATGTCGTCCCAACCGCTGGGACGCATGTGCCCGAGCTCGTGGCCCTGGCGGCTGCGCTCGAGCAGGGGTCCGAGCACCCGCTCGCTGCTGCGGTGACGAGGCATGCAAGCGAGCTGAAGCTCACCGTGCCTGTCGCGGTCGACCGGCAGACACACCCCGGTCTGGGCATCGAAGGCGAAGTGCAGGGGCGCCGCCTCTGGCTTGGCCAGCCGGAGTGGGCTGCACAGCGTACGGGAGCGCCAGACTCCGAACTGCTGCAGGACCTGGCGAGCGAGGGCAAGACCGTCATAGCACTTGCAGACGCCACTGGGATCCGCGGCTACCTCGCTATCGCCGATCGCCTGCGTGCAAATGCGTCGGATGCGGTGGCCCGGCTGCGAGCACAGCGCGTGGAACTGGTCATGTTGACCGGCGATAACGCCACCACGGCGCGCACCATCGCTGCGCAGGCCGGCATACAACGCTGGCTGGCCGGTGTATTGCCCGAGGCGAAAGCCGCCGAGGTAGAAAAGCTCAAAGCCAGCGGAAAGGTGGTCGCGATGGCCGGTGATGGGATCAATGATGCCCCGGCGCTAGCGGCCGCAGACGTGAGTTTCGCGTTTGCCAGCGGGTCCGATATCGCCATCGAGTCCGCCGACGTGACGCTGATGCGAAACGACGTGATGAGCGTGGTCGACGCAATCTCGCTGTCGCGCGCGACGCTGGCGAAGATCCGGGAGAATCTGTTCTTCGCCTTCGTCTACAACGCGCTTGGAATCCCGCTCGCGGCTCTGGGGTTGCTGAGCCCGATGATCGCAGGCGCGGCGATGGCAATGAGCTCGGTGTCCGTGGTCACCAACTCGCTGCTGCTTCGCCGCTGGAAATCGGGCCGGTTGGGGGGCGCAGATGCGAAGGCTGCGGAGAAGACTCGACGCGACGCGGCGGGCAGCGCGACGATGTCCACCGCCGATCGAGTGAACACGTGAACGCGCCGGTGCAAGCCCGCGCGCGGACACGGCGCCCCTACTCTGACGCGGCCCGCCTTCCCGATGATTGAAGAGGTGCTCGCTCTGGTTTTGCGGAGCAGGCGGATGTAGGGGTCGAGCGGATGGAACAGGTGGCACTCAAGGTACAGGGGATGACTTGCCAGGGCTGTGCACGCAGCGTGAAAAAGGTCCTCGAGAGCGTCGAGGGCGTGCAGAGTGCGGACGTCTCGCTAGACAGGGGCGAAGCGCGGGTGGTGTACGACCCCGGGCGCGCGAGCCTCGAACGCTTGAAGGCTGCGGTAGCCGCGGCCGGCTATCAGGCACCCTGAGGCGGGTACCGGCCGATCAAAAGATTTCGAACCAGGCCTTGCGATGCAGATTGGCCAGCGAGAAGGCGGTCGCCGGGAAGTTGAGCTTGAGCAGCCGCGCGCTGTCGTCGCGCAATTCCGGCAGGTTCATCGCGTCGTAGGACTTGACCAACACGATGAGTGCCTGTTCTACCGCTGGTGACTGTTGGTAGTTCGTGACCACGAACACGGCACGATTGGCCGCCGCCACATAGGCGTTCTTGCGCAGGTAGTACTCCGCGACGCGCACTTCGTTGCGCGCCATCGCGTTGACGAGATAACGCATGCGCACCATGGAATCCGATGCGTAACGACTATCGGGGAATCTCGTGACCAGCTCCTTGAACGCCTCGAACGACTCGCGCGCCGCCTTGGGGTCGCGCTCGCTCATGTCTTGGTTCGCGATGCCGCTCAAGAGCCCGAGGTCCTCGTTGAAGTTGACCAGCCCCTTGAGGTAATAGGCGTAGTCGACATTGGGGTGGTTGGGATGGAGCTTGATGAAGCGGTCGGCGGTGGCCAGCGCGTTCACCGGGTCTTTGTTTTTGTAGTAGGCATACCCGAGCTCGAGCTGCGCCTGCTGGGCCGCCTTGCCGTATGGGAAGCGCGCCTCGAGCTTCTCGTAGTAGTTGATGGCCTTCTTGTAATCGCCGCTGACCAGGTTGTCCTTGGCCTCGGCGTAGAGCTTCTCCGCCGACCAGTCGCGCGTTTCGTCGTACTTGTTGTCGTCGGTGCTGCACCCCGGGAGGATCAAGCTGCACGCCAGCAGCGCGCCGAGAACCGTTACACTAAGTCTCATGGGAACCTTCGCAGTGACCGCGCGGGATTATAGCGAAAACCCGACGCAACCGAGCGTTCCTGGCGGTCCCGCGAGCCTGCGCGTGCCCGACGAGCTTGCCGGCTTGCGCCTGGACCAGGCGCTCGCCCGCATGCTGCCCGAGCATTCGCGCAGCCGCCTGCAAGAGTGGGTGAAATCCGCCCTCATCACCGTCGACGGCGCGCCCGCTGTACCCAAGGACAAGGTTTGGGGCGGGGAGCGCATCGAGGTTCGCGCACCGCCGGACCCCGACACGTGTGCGCCGCAGGCGATCCCGCTGCGCGTGATGTATGAGGACGCCCAGATCCTGGTGGTCGACAAACCTGCGGGACTCGTCGTACATCCCGGCAGCGGCAACCAGGACGGGACGCTGCTCAACGCGCTGCTGTATCACGCTCCCGCCCTAGCCGCCTTGCCGCGAGCGGGGATCGTGCACCGTCTCGACAAGGACACCAGCGGCCTGCTGGTGGTGGCGAAGACGCTCCCGGCGCACACCCACCTGACGCGCCAACTCCAACGGCGCATCATCCATCGGGAGTATCTCGCGGTGGTCGCCGGGATCCCCTCGGCGCAGGGCGTGGTCGAAGCGCCGATCGGACGCCATCCCAGAGCGCGCACCAAGATGGCGGTGGTGGCGGGCGGAAAGAGCGCACGCACACTCTACCGTGTGGTGCGCGCTGGGCGCGGCTGGTCTCTGGTGGAGTGTCGATTGGACACCGGGCGCACGCACCAGATCCGCGTGCATCTGCACTCCATCGGCCACCCTGTCGTGGGCGACCCGGTCTACGGCATGGGCGCAAGCACGCGGGAGCTTCCTCTGTCCGCGAGACACTTCCCGAGGCAAGCGCTGCACGCAGTGCGGCTTGAACTCGTGCACCCCACCGGCGGGCGGCCCATGCATTTCCAGTCGCCGCTGCCCGACGATATGGTGCAGCTCCTCGAGCAACTGGGGCAGCATGCGTCTTCCGGCTGACTGGATCGCACCGGAATGGCCGGCGCCTTCCAGAGTGCACGCGTTCGTAACGACCCGCAACGGCGGAGTCAGTGCAGGCCCCTACACAAACCTGAACCTTGGGCTGCGCGTGGGGGACGACCCCGACGACGTCGCGCGTAACCGCCAACGCGTACGCGTCCTGCTCCCGTCGGAGCCCAAGTGGTTGCAGCAGGTCCATGGCACAACCGCGCTCGATGCAGCCAACATCCAAGGGGAGCCGATTGCGGACGCTGCGTTCACGCGCGCGCGGCGAGTCGTGTGCACGGTGCAGACCGCGGACTGTCTGCCGATACTGTTGTGTGATCTCGCGGGGACCGTCGTAGCGAGTGTGCACGCCGGCTGGCGCGGCCTCGCCTCGGGCGTCATCGAGCGCACGGTGGAAGCGATGCGGTGTCCGGCGTCGACGCTGATGGGCTGGCTGGGCCCCGCGATCGGACCGAGCGCGTTCGAAGTCGGCCCCGACGTGCTGGAGGCGTTTGCACGCACCGACTCGCAGGCGAGCTCAGCGTTTGTTCCGCTGCGCGAAGGCAGGTACCTGGCCGATCTGTTCGCTCTCGCCCGCCGCCGGCTGGTTGCGCTCGGCGTGGGTCAGGTATTCGGGGGCGGCTTTTGCACTTACAGCGATGCCAGCCGCTTCTTCTCGCATCGGCGGGATCGCATCACGGGCCGCCAGGCGGCGTTCATCTGGTTGGGCGACTGAGCGCGGCTGCACCAAGCGGACCCGCGCGGCGGCCACGTCCGCCACAAGTCACGCGGCTTCGCTGACACGTGCCTTGACCGGGCTTTCCCGCGTACTGAGAATCGTGGCCATGTCTACTCCGCAGGACAGCGCCCGCACCGACACCGCACAGGGGCCGAGCGTCGATCCGCACAACGAGATCCAGGCGCTCCTCGAGCGGCTGCGACGCGACTTTGTCTCGCGGCTGCCCGAGAGCGACCGGGTTGCTCTCCGGGAACTTGTCGCGGCGTTGGCCAGCGAACCGGCGCGCGTGGCGGAAATCCACGACCACTACTACCGCGCGTATCTCGCGCTTGGCTCGAGCCTCCTCACAGCGGAGGGCGGCTGCCCGCCCGGTCTGCCCGAGCCGGCACCGGGCGACCGCCGCTTCGAGAGCCCCGAATGGCGCGAGCTGCCCTGGTTCCGCTACCTCAAGCACGCCTATCTGCTCCAGTCCGGCTGGCTCAAGGATCTGCTGGAGGCAGCACCGCTGCCGGAGGAGCGCAAGCGGCGGCTGCGGTTCGTGCTGCGCCAATACGCCGACGCGCTGGCGCCGACCAACTTCCCGGCCACCAATCCGGAGGTGATCCGCGTAGCCGCGCAGAGCGGAGGCGCGAGCCTCTCCGCAGGACTACAGCACCTGCGGCGCGATCTCGCGCGGGGGCGTATCCAGATGAGCGACGAAAGCGCGTTCGAAGTGGGCCGCAACGTCGCGATTACCCCCGGTGCCGTCGTCTACCAGAACCCCATCGCGCAACTGATCCAGTACACGCCGCGTGTCCCGCGAATGCGGCACCGGCCGCTGATCATCATCCCTCCGTTCATCAACAAGTATTACATCCTCGATCTCCAGCCGGAGAACTCTTTCGTCCGCTACGCGCTGGAACGGGGCCTGCAGGTGTTCCTGGTTTCGTGGCGCAACGTGCCGCGCGAGCTCGGCGCCTCCACGTGGGAGGACTATGTGCGTCAGGGGGTCTGGACGCCTCTTGATGTGGCCCTGGAGATCACGGGAGCACACAAAGCCAATCTGCTCGGCTTCTGCGTCGGCGGCACGCTCCTCACTTCGGCGCTCACCGTGATGGAACGCCCAGCGCGCGTGGCGAGCTTGACGCTGCTTGCGACGATGCTGGAGTTCAGCGACGTAGGCGAAATCGCGGCCTATGTGGACGAAGACTTCGTGCGTCGATGCGAGGTGAC
>Ga0335084_10001483_pt1 | contig 22033 bp, 29 predicted proteins | sample Lox_Sample_44_FD_206721 | JGI IMG/M metagenome (GOLD analysis project Ga0335084, IMG submission 206721) | Soil microbial communities from Loxahatchee National Wildlife Refuge, Florida, United States - Lox_Sample_4.4 | ecosystem: Environmental > Terrestrial > Soil > Wetlands | place: USA...
CTTACCGCCGCGCGGTTGGTTGATTGTGAGCGTCACGATCTTGCCTTGACCGGCCCACTGACACGACGTCGGCGCTGCGATCGGTGACCCGGCGCCGACGGTGGCGCCGGTCGCCTGCCCAATTTGCACCTGCGTCACGAGCTGGCAGGCGACCTGCGGCGCACGGGACGCTGGCGAACTGGCGGATGACTGAAGAAGAACGAGCGACGCGGTCAGCGCCACGCTGACGACGATCGAAGACATCATTCACTCCGTCCTGAGGGCCTGGAGGATCGCCAATCGGACGGCTCAATGGTAGCGCATCTCAACTGCGGTTTCGCCCGGCCCCGGCTGGGCCGACGCGGCTCACGGGATGGCTTTCTGATAGATCTTCCGATCACCACCGGCCGGGACTCACGCGCGCAGCATCCAGCTCAACGCGCCGGCCGGATCCACGACAGGCACTGGGGAGTCAGGGAATCCGTCCGGGTCCCGAGTGACAATCGCCTGGCATCCGCTCGCCTCCGCGGCGGCGGCGCAGACGGCGTCTTCGAAGTCTGGCCAGCCCAGTCCTAGCGCTCGGCGCACGACCGTGTCATCGATCGGCGCGACGCCAAAGACGCTGATCAACCGCTCGACGCCGCTCCGCGCAAAGGCGGCGTCGCGCGCCTTGTCGAGCAGATAGAAGACGGTCGTCAGGCCATGCGCCGGAATGAGTCCCCGGCCGCGACCGCTCTCAATGGCCGCCCACAACGCTGACGCCGGTTCGACGCCGGGTGCGCGGTCGAGAATCACATCGAGAATGACGTTCAGGTCGAGCAGAAGCGGCTTCACTGGTACTTGCGCATGACGTGCTTGCGGTACGTGTCGGCCGACACGCCACGGGCCGCGCCGCGGAGCATCCGCAGGACCGGCGGCGCCTTCGACATCTCAAGGGGCCGTGCAAGGAGGTCGAGGTAGCGCTCGACGAGCTTCGACACCGACGTGCCCTGGGCCGCCGCATACCGTTTCGCCCGGCGCACGACCTTTTCGTCGACGCTGAGTGTCAGCTTCGGCATATACGTATACTAACATCGATTCTATACGTATCGACCCGCGCGACCCTTCATCGGTCGCTGAACTATCCGGATCTCAAGAAAGGAAACATGCTGAGTGCGGCGCGCCCTCGGCGGAACCAAAGGAAGCCGGCTGTCATCTGACCAGGCGTCTTGACCATTCGATGTAGCTGACGAGAACCCCAATCGCGAGGAAAGCAAGTGAAGTCCAGAACATCGCTATCGGAAGACGGGGCTTGGCCCTTGCTGCACGTGCGATTGCCCAGATGACAGCCCCGGTTCCAGGCCCAGCGAGGCTCGCGCCAACTCGCTCAAGTCCACCGCCGTGGAGATGCATGCTAGCGGCCGCGGCGCCAAGAACCAAGGCGGCCGACACGAAGGACAGCGAGTCAGCTCGAGCGGAGGTAAGTGCGGTACGGGAAGGCTCGCCCGTCATATTTCGACAACCTCTCTAGAGGCAGCCGATTCTAGCACCCTGATGTCGTCAATCAGGCGATTGGCGACCTCGACCGAGCGGTCTCGAGCGACGTAGAGCCAGATCTCGTCAAGGTCGGCCTCGGCCAGGGTCGACAGACGAAAACGCTTCACCGCGGCGTGCCGCGCTTCCCTGCCTTTAGGGCGATGAGATGTTTCCGTCCACGAGCTTTCACGCGTGCCCCAAGCTTGGATGCGGACTGCCGATCGTACTCCGCGTACTCGCCGCGTCCGGCGCGATCGAGTCCGGCCTGGATCTCACGGCGCAGTTGGACCAGACCCTCGTCTCGGTGTTTCAACAGTCGCAGGGCTTCGCGAACGACCTCGCTGGCTGTCTGATAGGACCCGTTCTCGACCTTGTCATTGATGAGCCGCTCGAGTTCGGGGGTCAGGGAAACGTTCACGTCGTGCCTCCGCTGCCAGTATAACAAGAATTAGCATTTCCTGACATCAAGGCCAAGGCGAACGAGTGTTCGCGGATGCTAAACACGCGGTCGTGCAGATCCAGGCGGCTCGCTTGCCGTCCGCCGTCGCCCCGCGCTGTCGGTTCGTGGTTGTGAGCGATGGCGCGAGCAAACGTGAGCGCCCTCTCGCCCTGGCCCCGCGGTTTGGGTGGCGGGGCGATGGCGACTGGCGCGCCCTGCCCGCCTACGCGAACAGGCCGCTTCGGCGGGCACAAGCACGTCCGCGCCATCCTCCATAGCTCGCGCTTGCGACACCGCGAGCGAAGGAGGATGGCGCGCCCTGCAGGACTCGAACCTGCGACCTCCTGGTTCGTAGTCCGAACGAGCCGCCATTGCCGCAGGTTGCCGAGGTGAGCCGGTCTGAGCTCGAAAACGCAACTGAGGCCATAAACTCAGGCGGGAGCTGCGATTGTCCAGATGCACTGGTTGGCCCGTCTGAGCCGCGCCATGATGCACTCAAAGGGCAAGAAAAGGACAACGTCTCGGATGGGTAATTCGGTGACCTGCGATCCTTCGGCTACGACCGTAACTGATGGGGACAACTTCCTCATCCGCTTCAGCTTGCTCACGCCCGCGCTTTGTGTTCTTGTGCAGAACGTTTCATTGTGTATCAGTCGCTGAGGGGATGCGCACTGAGGAGCTGATCTAGTTCACGGCCAACCGCGCTCCAGGCGCCTCTAGCGCGGCATCCATTTCGTTTGGTCGTCAGCCGTTCAGAATCTACGCAACGACAACGCGACTGGGACGAGTGTACCGACAGGAACCGGACGCCCCATGTTCTCGAGGACAATCTGGCTTGCAGAGTTCGGACCATGGACCCAGCGCAAGACGAACGGTGCGCGAAACGTCCGCGATCGCCCGCCTGGTTGGTTCGGCAGTGTGGCATTGAATGTCAGCGTGCACTTGAGCCTGTCCGAGTCCCAAGCTTGTGGATCAGTCACAGAGGCGGTCGCGACCGTTACGGCGCCGACGCGCCCAAGCGCATTTTGAACGTAGTCAGGCACCTTCAGTTGAACCACGTCGTTTGACGTCACTTCGTACAAGTAGAGCTCTCGCGAATGTTGGGTGGCTGCGTCCGTTAGTGCGACGACGCGTCCGCTTGGATGCCAAAGAGCCTTGACGACTTTGGTGGCATCCTGATACTGAAATGCACCGCCGCTCAACGACAGTTCCGACCGTGTCTGGCCAGTTCGATCGTCCATGATCGCCACAACATAGTTGGAAGGACTTCGGCTGCTCGTCTCGATGACACGTACCTCGAACCGACCGTCCGGCGATACGCCGCCCGGGACGACCAGTGTTTGGCCGCGCGCCGTTGCCGATCGCTGGCTAGCTGATTCCGGAGGTGCGTGTTTGAGCAACGTCGTTTGGCCAGCGGGCACGCGAAAGACGACACCTGTCACGAAGATCAGACCCGCGCACACCAGCAGTGGAGGCTGATGGCCGGTTCGGCCGACAGCCCTCGTAATGGCGCTGCGTGAGTCGCCTGAAGACGCACGCCGACTGGTCGCTTCTCTCATAGGTCGGAACTATTCCTGGCTTGTCGCATGGCCTTCGTATTCGTCGTAAATCACGTGATACAGGTAGTTGTTCGAGTTGGGGGTATAAGTCCACTTCTAACCGGACGGATTGCCCGGCTGGAATTGCCACGGATTCGCGCCAACTCGTTCAAGTCCACTGCCGTGGAGATGCATGCTTGCGGCCGCGGCGCCAAGAACCAAGGCGGCCGACACGAAGGACAGCGAGTCAGCTCGAGCGGAGGTAAGTGCGGTACGGGAAGGCTCGCCCGTCATATTTCGACAACCTCTCTAGAGGCAGCCGATTCTAGCACCCTGGATTCCAGCATCCGTCAGCTACTCCGCTTTCTTCTCCGGTTCGACCACCAGCACCACGAGATCCGCCACGTCGGACCCCCGGTCCACAACAGGCCGCTCAGCTCATGGGACACGCGAACGTCGATACGACGCTGAATGTCTACACGCAGGTCCTCGACGGCTCTCTACGGGCCGCTGCGGACAAGGTCGGGAGCGAGTTGTTCACAATTGTTCACAAAATGGAGGAGACGGGCGCGCAAATTCATCGCGAGCGAGCAAACGCGAGCGAGCGCCGCGAACGGAGCAAGCCGACGAAGCGGCTTGCGAGAGAGCGAGTTAGGGGGTCCGCGGGACGAAGTCCCCCGGTGATTATTTGGCGCGCCCTGCGGCGGTCACCCCCTTTACCTTGGTCGGCTTCGTCGCGCGGCGAAGCGGAGCGATTTCGCGCGGCGTCCGTGCTGACGGTGACCATTGACCGGCCTGTTAGTCGATGCTACTTGGGCATCGAAAACGTTCGATTAATAGTCAGTGCTCCAACCCCGGTATTGCTGCCAGCCACAAACACGTTGAACGTTATTGCATCCGTACCACTCGCAGTGTTTCCAGAAACGTTTCCGTTGACGCCTTCAGCAATGGCGACCATGTTCCGAATTGGTGCATTGCCACTAGTCAGTCAAGAACTGAGCGTGGTGGCAACAAAAGCAAATGAGACGGCCAGACCGGTCCCGGCCCCCGGCCGTCCCGTCGTCCGGCCCGGCGGTCGTCGGTCCTGGCCGAAGATGGGGCGGCGGGGATCAAAGGTCTTACCGGGCGGGAAGACCTGCCCCCTGCACTGATGGGAAGAGCGACGTGTTCAACGTTGGAAGAGACAATCGCAGCGGTCCGAGCGGTCGAGCGGGTCTACACTCTACGGCATGGCGCTTGCGGCCTTCGTCGTCACGCTAGTGGCCCAGGGCCTCGTGTTGTTGATCGGGTTTCGGCTCAGCCTGAAGAAACCGCCTAAGCGAACTCACGAGTATTGGTTTCGCGTCGTTTGTGTTCTCGCAGGTGTGGGAATCGCTGGGAGTATCGCGGACCGGATGCTGACGACTCCAAGCCCGGCCAAGCTGCAACTCGCTGTGAGACCAGTCGTGACCACTCACCATGTCGAGATGCCCGCGACGTCGGAAATGAAGTCATTCACGGAGTACGGTATCGCGATGATCGTTCACGCCACGAACTCGGGCGATCTGCCCGGTTACGTGAAGGCGCTGCACGTGGACGGCGAACTGCCGCTGAATGGCAATGAGTTCGTTAGCATGGTCCCGGATGGATTGACGCTTGACGAAATCGACAAGAAGTACGGCGAGGTCCTACCGTACCGCGTCTTGGCTTGGGATGTTTCGCCGCTAAACGACGAGGGGCGCATTGACCGCGGCGCGAACCGCTTCATCCTGTTCCAAGTGCTCAAACCAGCGTCGTCGCCCCCAATGCGCGAGATTATGGGAAATCCCGCCGACTATTCCGGGTCGCGCACTGGTCACGCGCCGCCAAAGACAAAGACCGAAGCGCCGTACTTGTTTGATTTGATTTGGTTCGCCGGGCAATCGCCACGCGGCGAGTTGCTAGCACCACGCCTCCGCGATGAAGTTCGCAGAGGGCTGGTAAGGATCAGCGTCGAGACCGCGAACAGCGTGATCGAGTTGCCTATCGATGCGGTCGAGGTACCGACCTTGCACGATGAACGGGACTTGAACGACCAGCCGCTAAGGAACATTTTCGACGACATCGATATCTTCGGCGGGCGTGCCCCGCGGACATCTAAGTAACATCGCGTACTTCCCGTCTGTTCGCTGCCGCCACATCACGAAGTCGATGCGGGCGATGGCGATCGCCATCGCGTATCCGGAGCCCGCCAAGGTGATTGGCCCGGCCCATACTGGCGAACTGGACTACGGGCGGCTGTTGCAACGGGCCTATGGAAAAGGGATGGCGCGCCCTGCAGGACTCGAACCTGCGACCTCCTGGTTCGTAGGCTAATGCAGGTGCATGATCTCGTTGGTTCTTCGAGGGTTTGGCTCGGGTGAGATCGTGCTGGTACGGGGTGTTTGGGAACAGATTGTTCACGGATTGATCACATGTTGGAGCCGCAGGGGCAGATGCGGTGATTGGCAGGCGCAAGCCGCGTGCGGACGAAGGTCGCCTAGATCTGACGCTCCCGTGTGTATAGGGGCCGATTACCGGCCACTTCGGGCGACCCGGGACGGATCCGCTGGCCAGGTGCGGACATGCTGCGCCATAGTGGAAGCGAACAACAAGAGGGGATCCTTGACCGATTCCTTGACGAGTTCCTTGACCCCCTTATTGACGGGGCTCGCCCCGAGGTGCTGCAGGGACTACGTATCCTCGCGCCTCCGCGCGCGGATGAATTTTCGGAACACTGTTGAGAAACACCAAGAAAGACTCGCGAAGCCGCGATTGAACGGGCTCGGATGCTCAAAGCCGATCGCGTAGGCTCTGCGCCGCCTGCTCATCGGTAGCTTGCGAGCATCTGCAAGGCGCGTCACATGACGATCACGTGCCGTAGCTGGGCAACCGACAGGCCGAGTTCCCTCGCTCGGGCAGTTGAACTCCTGTCGAACTCGGATCGATCGATGCCCGGATCGCGCGTTGTGGTCACTCGATTCGGAGGGCGCTCGCCGGGGTAATGCGACCGGCTCGAATCCCAGGCAGCGTCGCAACGGCAAGCACCACGACGAGCAGGCTGGCCGCTGTCGACACGAGCGTGATCGGATCCGCGGCATGGATCCCGTATAAGAAGCTCTCAAGCGCACGCGACAGCCATACAGAGGCCATGACTCCGCCGGCCACGCCACACGTGGCTGCCGTCAGGGCATCGCGCACCACAAGTGTCGTGACGCCCTCCACTGTTGCCCCAAGCACCAGGCGAATCGCGATTTCTCGGGTGCGCTTGACCACCGTGTACGCTACGACTCCGGCCAGCCCGAGCGCGACCACGAGGAGGCTCGACAGGGCGAACAATCCGATGACCAGCGTGGCGAAGGTCCGGTCGCGAACCGAGCGGTCCAGCCGCTCCCGGATTGATCCGGCATCCAGCACCACCGCCAGTGGATCAACGCCGCGCACGATGCGTTCCCACGATATCGTCGGCACCGAACTATCGGCCACACGCAGCACGTACGTCGTCTCGGCTTGGGCGCCATTCCAGCCGTCGGCTTGCTCGTAGATTCCCGGCCTTGGCGGCACGCTGAGACGCCTGGAGCGAACATCCCGAACGACTCCGACAATGCGGAGGTCTCGGTCGCGGAAGATGACATCGCCAATCGGCAGACGACCGCCAAAGAACTCCCGCGCCGCGCTCTCAGTGATCACGGCCGCTTCCGCATCACTGGGGTCCGGAGGCCCGCCAGCCAAGAACTGCAGCCCCACGGCCTTGAAATAGTCGCCCACCACGAATGTCAAGTCCGGCGGCGGGAACACCTGCCAATGACCCGCGATCCTGACCCCACCACCGGTGGCGCGCCCGTCGAGCAACGAGCCCGCGCTGGCACCGGCTGCGAGCACGCCACGGGCGCTTCGAAAAGCCATCAACGTCCTCTCGACGACGCCGCGTCTCAGGGCCAACGGAATATTGGGATCGTGACTGACGGTCATGGTCTGCGTATCATCGTCCAATCCCGAGTCGACGTTCATCAGGTTCAGATACGAGCGGCCCAATAGCGTACTGGCCACGAGGAGCATGCTCGTCGCCGCGAGCTGTCCGGCGGTGAGCACGAAACGCACGATGCGGATCGTACGACCGTCTCGACTCAGAACGTGCAGCGCTTGCCGCTTTGCACCGAGCTTCCACGCCAGGACCGACGCGACCCACCACGACATTCCAGAGACGGCGCCGCTGATGCCGACGAAGAGCGCCACTCGCGTGGTCATCGACGGCGCGCCGAGGGTCGCAAACTGCGGCGGAAGTGCACGAAGCGCGGCGGCGAGCGCGAGCCTTGTCACCGCTAGCGCACTTACGCTTCCAAATACAACAACCTTCAGCGCCTCTCCGCCAAGCAGGCGCGCGATGCGGCTGGAGGTCGCGCCCAGCGCCGTACGAGTGGCGATCTCGGGTGCGCGATACAGTCCGTGCGTCACGGCCATGCTGAACACGTTCGTCCAGCACACGAGGACGACGAGAGTGCTCGCCAGGAGAGCGCCCAGCGCTAGTCCTCGGAGACGCGAGTTCAGCGCCATCGACAAAGAGACCACTGACACGCGACGACCAATCGGAGCCATGTCGACGTTCAATGCGGCCTCGATCATCTGCCGTGTGACGCCTGCACGGATCCTTGCCACAACATCCAGCGCCTGGGACGACTTGCCGTCGATCTTGATCACGGGTCCGACGGGCCGAACAACGAGCGCGTCGGCGGGCTCGATGCGATTCGCCTCAGGCAAGAGGAACGAGTCGGGGAGGACGCTTTCCACATGTAAGGCGCCCTCAGGCACGATTGAGACCGATCGTCCGGGCTGGAGCTCGCCGCCGGAGAGCGCGGCCACGTGACTCGTGACCCAGACCCCCGCCGGATCCGACTCGGCGAATCGCGATTGCAGACCAAGCACGTCAAGAAGGTTGTCTGTCACGGCTACCGCCCGGAGCGGCAGCACCCGATCCGACAGGCGGACTCTCAACCAACCCTCGTCCACAAAGGCTGCCACACCCACGAAGAGGTCCGTGTGCGCTTGAAACTCCGCAAGGGACGGCACGTCAGCCGGGTTGGGCGCCGGGCCAGGCGGAGGTAGGCCAAAACTGATCGAGACCAGTCGATCCGGGTGGGCGTACGGAGGATTTCTGAGCGCGGGATCCGCCAGGGCAAACACCATCGCGGCGAGCCCGACGCCAACAGCGATCACGCTAATCGCCCCAAGCAACTGGCCGGATGGCCGCGATGGCAAGAAAAGGCGCATCGCTACCGTCCAATACTCCGAAAATACTCGTCATCAAGCATCGCGTTCACCTGGATCTCCGAGTCGTACTCCTCGTCGTACGGCTCGCCGTCCTTCGTGGTTCTTAGCAACGTGGGAAACAGGATGCCGCCAAATCGGCGATATGCCGAGAGGTCGACGCGGTACTTGGCGGGGCCGGTCGGTGAGGGCGCAGTGTACTGCAGCGCGACGGGACTGCACGTTCGTGGGTCCACCAACAGCGTGGCGGCAAGGTCATCCGGCCCGAAGGCGTCAATGGCCAGTCGCTCCTGCCCGGCGTCGACCGTTGTCCGTTGCGACAGTCGCACATCGGCCAACTCGCGAGGCAGTCGCATCAGCATCTGCTGCACAAAGCCCTGCCGTGCCGCGTGCATCAACTTGGGGACGGCGTCGTCTGGCAGTCTGGCACTGATCGTCAGGAGCTCGTTGCCCTTGAAGCCGCTGACCATCGTCAAAGGGGCCGCGCCGGGCGCAGCATCTGTCTGTACGCTGCTCTGTTTGTACCGGTCCGGAAACACCACGCCGATCTCGCGCTTGTTTGCGACCGGACGAAATCCCGTCGAGGTCGCTGTGACCTTCGTGTTTCCAACGATACGCAGCGATGACACGCTGGCGAACACTTTGACACCGCCAAGCGCCTCCTGGATGCAGGCCACACTTGCTGTCGCGGGAGTTGCCGATGCGCCCTCTTGCGCCTGGCGGTGCGGCGGCCGCGATGGTAACGCCAAAGCTGAGGTCACGCCGCCAGGCGCAGATGAGACGAACAACCTTCTGCCGAACGCGAACACCACGACCACCCCTACCAGCAGACAGAGCGAAATGGCGAAGATGGCTCGCATGCTCATTACTTAGACAAGACTCATCACAGGATCTACCGCGACTAGATCGGAATGCAGTTCCAATCACCACCGTTGCAGGATTCACAGATTCGCGTGCAGCCATCGCCACCGCCGGCGCAACCCTCGCCCGAGCAGGAGCTGCACCCCTGCCAAAGCAGCCATCCACCCCCACCCGACATGGCACAAGCAGAGTCGCACCAATAGGGCCCACAGTCGCCCGACTCGCCGGCAGCTACATTAGCGCGCGCGAGCGGCAGGGCAGCCAGCATGACCGCGAACGCGAGACTACGGACGATTCTTGTGTTTAGACGCATATTGCACCTCCCGGTACGTTTACTTCGACGTCACGATCCGAAGAGTTGCGGCTCCCCACAGACGACCGTCAACGGGCGCTAAGGAGCCCGTTCAGAGTCCTCTCGAAAACGTCGAAGGGCTGAGCTCCGACGAATACGGTCGTCGCATGCAGGGCGCCGCCCTCAAGTCTCCCCAAAACAAACGAGGGAGTTCCTCGCAACCCGAGGTCCTGCGCGCTCTCAATGTCTCGCTTGACACGGTCAGAGGGCGGACGGTCCATGCACGTCCGGAATGCGTTTCTGTCCAGGCCGATTCCCGCGGCGTCTGAGGTGAGGTCGACCTCCTCGAGCCTCGATGGGTTCCTGAATAGTGCATCGTGCATCGCCCAGAATTGGCCCTGCTCCGCGGCACATTCAGCGCTCTCCGCCGCGCGCGCAGCGCGATTGTGGATGGGCAGTGGCAAATGCCGGAACCCCAGGCGCACGAGCCCTCTGTCCACGTACTGTTCTCTGAGAGCCGGCATGGTCTCGTTCGCAAAACGTCCGCAGTACGGACACTGAAAATCCGAGAATATCAGCACTGCCGCTTTCGCCCCTGGGTCCCCAAGCAGCGGAACTCCGTCAAGAGATACAGGCTTTGTCGGGACAGACACCGTCGGTCGAGCCAACGCGGCATTGAAAGGGCGGTACCAATTCCACACGATGCCGCCGGCCACGAACAGCATTGCTAGAGTGGCGACCAAGTCCAAGGCGCTCCGCCACGACGCCTGACCGGCTGAGCGGTGCGAGTCCCGCGCGATCGAGTCGGCCGGCTGTCGCCCTACCGTCGTTGAGGTTCTCTTTGGCCCCATCGTCCCCGACGATTCCCGGAGCAAATGTTGCGGCGGGTTGAGCGAAACGACAAGTGCAATTGTTTGACCAAGTTCTTGACTCTCCTATTGACCGCTTTCCTGACAGTCTCGAACGCGGTAGTCGAACAGATTGACGAGTCCCCGCCTTGCGATGCTGCAGGAAGCTACATGCCCTTGCGGTTCCGCGCGCGGATGAACTTCCGGAACGCTCCTGGAGAAACACCGAAAAGATCGACGGAGCAATCGGCAGCTGCCCGCAGATCGGCTCGACTCCGTACGTCTCCCGGTGCGCGTCAATGAACGCCACCATCACTTCGCTCGGCGGCCGAGCTCCGCCTGGGCAAAAAATGCGGAGGCCTTCCGCAGGATCTCGTTCGCGCGCTTCAGCTCGAAGTTCTCACGCTGCAAGCGCTTCAGTTCGGTGCGTTCGTCGGTCGTGAGTCCCGGCCGCCGGCCGCTGTCACGCTCGGCTTGCCGCACCCAGCGGCGCAGCGCCTCGGCCGTGCAGCCCAGCTTCTCGGCAACGGATCGAATCGTGGCCCACTGCGATGCATGCTCGGCCGTGTGGTCGAACACCATCCTCACGGCACGTTCACGTAGCTCTGGCGAATACCGTGTCCCCGTTCCCATGGAGCCCATCCTCTCTTACTCCGGGGGCTCCGATGAAGCCGGTACGATTCACGTCGAAGTGATCGGCGCCAGTGATACTGCTACTTCCAGTAAGTCACGATGTATTCGCCTGGTCGGTCTCGGTGGTTATCGCGTCGCCCGATAAAGCACCGTTGGGTATGTGATTTCACGACCGCGAGCAGTACGGCAGCGTCTCCCTCTTCAAGTAACGTCATCATTGGGCGTGAGCCGCCTTCATTGATTTGATAGCCAACCGGTATTCGAACAATCTTCACCAAGTTAGGATCATAGGACACGCAATCTTCGGCATCCGGCATTGCCGACACAGGCCCTCCGATTCGTTCACCTTTCCAATACTGGATCTGAAGACCGGCGGTCGTGGCCTTATGGAGGCGGCCGACATAGCAAACCTCGAGGTAGTGCGACGCAACTGCGATCAGACTTTCAGCATCTGTTCGAGAGTTCATTTGGAAGCTGAATTTCCCCCCATCGGTCACGAGCCAACCGCGTTCGCCTTGAGACAGGATCGACAGCTTTCTGACGTCGTAAGGATCGCAGTCCTCAACAGTTTGAGATTGCTCGCGTTGCCCTTGCGGCACGACTACGCCTGAGCTGGCCAGCGTACTTGCTGATGGCAGATTCTCCCACTGCACGATCGCGCGCGATTCTGCAGTTGTCCGGGCTCCGAGCGCCCGCGTGAGGGCGAAGGTCATTACAAGAAGCACAAACGCAGCCCAACACCATCTCCCACAATTCATGGCCTCCTCCTTCATCGTCGCGACCAATCAATCACAATTTCGACTCTCGCGAGCGTCCTACTAGGACACCGGCCATCATGCTGGGCCATGCCAGACACGGGTGGTCGATAATCAATCCGCGCGGAGAGCGTCCATCGGTGACGTCCTGATCGCGCCAAACGCCGCCACGGTCGCGGCGGTGACGATGCTCGTCACGACAAGTGCCTCTGCCGCAGCATATGCCGTTAGATCGGTTGACCTGACGTCAATCAATATGGCGCCAAAGCTGTGGGTCATCGCAACAGCTGGCAGCAAACCTGCCAATCCGCCGATGAGTCCTGGAATTGAACCGCTCACAACGAACATGCGCACTATGGAGGCGGGTGTACATCCGAGGGCAATGCGGATTCCTGACTCACGCCGTCGCGACTCAACGAAATATGCAACCAATCCGAACAGCGAGCCCGTACCCAGTATCAGGGCCACGATGCCAAAGCTCAAGAAGAACCACAGTCCGAGCCGTTGACGAGCAAGATCGGCCGAGACCAGCTCACGGCCGGACTGCACAGTCAGACCAGCTCTCACTGGCACGAGGTCCTGTACGGCCCGACGTACACCGTCGACAAGACTTCCAGCATTGCCTCGCGTTCGGGCGACGGCTGCGACGTGCACAGGCCCATCGATCGCCATGTTAGTCGGAACATAGACGGCGTCATGTTCGTCGATGCGGAGTGAACCTTCAGCACAGTTGCCGACGACTCCCACCACTCTGTACGCGGCGCCATCAAGCTGAAACGTGTTGCCAATTGCAAGCTCATGTCCCCACAGACGATCGGCTAGGGCGCGGCTGACAAGCGCCACCGCTTCGGCGGTCCCAGGCCGCGCCACGCCACTGGACGGCGGGCTAAGCTGAACTTCATTCTTGCTGAACTGACGTCCAGCGAGCAGTGGCAAGCCCAGCGCGGTGGTGTAGCCTCCGTCTACCGTCCCGATTCCGACGTGAAGGCTAAGCATCTGCGATCCAACCGTGAGGCTGTGTGACACGCGAACACCGTTTTCGCGATCCGGACCGATCGGTGCATCCCCAAGCGCAACAATCTCGACTCCCGGTATGCTCGCCAAGCGTGCAGTCAACTCACGGGCGGCTTCTGCTAGCCTGGCGCGGCGCTGAGCCTCGTCGCTTCCGCTGGCCATGATCGAAAGTACTTGCGCTCTCACGAACACGGTGCGGTCGATGTCGAAGCCTGCACCCGTCGAGACCGCACGATGGATCGTGCGCAGCATTAGTGAGGCACCCACAAGCAGGACTACGGTGGCGGCCATATGAATGCCAAGGGCCAAGCGCCGCAACGTGAGGGACGATGCTTTTCGCACGTGTTGGCCAGCTGAGTACCCGACGATACGAACGTGGCGGAGCCGCAACAACGGCACGGCTGCTGCGACGGTCATGGATAGTCCTGTCATCATCACTGCGATTGCAGCGAGTCTCCAGTCCACGCTCAAGTCTAGTCGGGCAAGATCGGCGCCAGCGGGCAGACTCACTGCCGGTAACGCGCGAAGCCCAAGAGTCGCCACGAACAGCGCACACGCAGTACCTGTTAAGGCGAGTACGGCCAATTCTCCACACACTTGCGTAAGCACCTGGCCCCATGAGCAGCCGAGGGCTAGTCTGATGCCGAGTTCTTGGCCGCGGCGTTCATAATGCACCACAATGAGCGCCATCACCGTGGCACACCCGGCGCAAAGTACCAATACTGCCATTAGAGACAGGATCCCAAGTGCGTTCGCTTCATCAATGACCGCGGTTCGGTGCTGCGGCGACCCGAATACCTGACGGATCGGCACGACCCTGTCACGGACGCCGGGCCGAGCCGTTGCGGACAACTCGCGCTCGGCGCCAGCCGACGAGGCGCCCGAACGAAGTCTCGCGAACACGAGCAGAGGCGGCGGGCCATTGGATAAGGGTGCTAGGCGAGGTAGGGTGGCCTGCGGAATCCACGCATCTACGCGTTCACCTAGCCTAATGCCTTGAAAACCCTCCGGTGCCACGCCAACAATCCGGAGCGGCAGGGGCCAGGAATCCGTGGTGCCACCAATGACTTCAGGGCTTCGGCCGAAGGCGTGACGCCACAGCCGGTCGCTAATGATTGCCACCGGCTCAGCTCCCACCTGGTCATCCTGCGTCGTGAATGCGCGACCAACAACATGCAGACCCAGGAGAGAAAAATAGTTCCACGTTACGCCGAGTGCCTCAACAGGTCCGGGAGCACCTGCGAACTCAATGGCTGGAAGGTAGTCACTGTTGACACCACTCGTGGCCACTTGACCTGCGACATCTTCAAACGCCCTGACCTCCCCGAATCGCCTCTGGATCCCTCGAACTGTCCAAAATGAGTCTTCGCTCGTGCCAACCTGTGGTGCTTTACTTTCACCGAGAACCATTACGACGGTTGCAGGATCCTTCACTGCGGCGGGCTCCCACCACAAGGCCTTGCCAATACCAACAGCAACGGTGCTGACGCCAACAGACAAGCCGAGGCTGAGCGTGGCGAGGAACACATAACCCTTGTGGGCAGACGTGAACCGGACAACTTTGAGGGCCATTGTCATCAGCCGCCGCCTGCTTGATCCGAGCTCCTGGACGTCTTCCAAAAGCTGGATATGACGTGCGAGCCGGAATCAACCAACCGCATACGACGAGTGCGCCGGCGCTGCTTCGGCGGGTTCAGAGCCGAGCTCCGGAGCTAACGTGCTCGTGAACCGGTTCACGGGAACTTAATGACGGCACTAGCCTCTCTGCCAGCAAGCAGGGGATCCAAGGCTCTTTGAAAATCTGCAGCCGGCAAGGCGCCAGACAACGTCCGCACGACTCTCATGGTTGACCCACCGTCTCTCGTCCCAATTAGAAAGGTTGGCGTCGAACTGATGCCGAGCGCCAATGCTTCGGTCAGGTCGCGCTGAACTGCGACAGGGTACTGCCGCATGCATGTCGCAAACCCCTCCAAGCTCAGACCGATGGCCGCAGCCCGTCGCTCAAGGGCCGCGTCACTGAGGTCACGCTGGTTATCAAACAGAGATTTGCGCATTGGCCAAAACTTGCCGTCTGCTTCAGCGCAAGAGGCCGCGATTGCGGCCCTAAGGGCGGACTTGTGAACGTCAAGGGGCAAGTGACGGAACACCCACATCACTTTGCCTGTAGTGACGTACTGTTGGAAGAGCGAGTCTTCGGTGTTGCGGGCGAATATGCCGCAGTATGGACACTCGAAGTCCGAGAATTCCACGACCACGACGCGCGCATCACCGGATCCAGCTTTAGGTCCCTCGAGTGAGGCAGAGAGAAGAGGCTCGTGACCAGTGACACGGATTGCAACGGACGAAGATGGCCAAAAAGACCAGGCGAGAACGGTGATACCCGCAATAACAGCTACTAGGCCGATCACCTCGGGAACACTTGCAGCCAGCTTGGAGACGATGGGCCCTAGTGTTCGTTCGGTGCGCTGTTTCCGCGGCGAGGCCATAGGACTGGAACCCTCCGAAGAGTCTAGGGGTCAATCGTAACGCGGACCGGTACTCGGATTACAGGCATGAACTTGCTAGACGTGCTGACGTTAAGAACGGCATAGTGCGTGCCCCGTGATTCTGGTCGCACAATTGAGGCTGTGATCCGATATTCTGAGGGTGATAGCCGGTCCAACCGTGCCTTGACGAAATCCTCGCTCGGCGCAACGCTGAGCACTGCAAGATCGCTCGCCTGAGCCACCCTGATCGTCAAGCTCTGGCTTGCCGCAGTCGCGTTCGCCGTGTCCCCGTCGAAGTCCAGGAGTGATTCCGACACCTGAAACTCAGATGCGACCTTGGCTGCAACGGTCAGAGTTGCAGTCGGGTGTAGACGATCGTTACTGCTGACTCTGATCGTTTCGGTCACGGACCCCTCACCGAACATTGACGTGTTCACAGCAATTTCTACACGCGTCGAACCGCCGGGCGGGATCTGTTCAGGGAAGGCCGAGACGTCCGTGCAGCCGCAGCCTGCCTGGAATCCCGTGATTCTGACAGCCTGACGGCCGACGTTCATCAGTCGGAAATGCCCTTGAAGGATCTGACCTCGAGTCGCGGGTCCGAGATCCAACACCTCTGGCTCGACGACTAGGTTCGGCGGATGGGCGGCACCGCAACCCGACCCAGCAAGAGGCATCAGCATCAAGAACGCGCCCGGAACCGCTCCCCAGTGCTTTCTCCCCCATCTCGCACTGGTTGTCTGCGTGCGACTTCCTCCTTGGTGCGTCCATGCGCCATCACGCATCGCCTCACCTCGTCTCTGCGTTCACTTGGGTCGGCTTGCGTTGTACTTGATATCGGCTCGCAGGGCTGCCTCCGACCCAGCAGTCATTTCGAAGAGCACTGACGGCGGCACTTCGGCAAAACGGCCTGGGACATCGAAGAGGCCCGGATCAGGCTCACCTGCCCGAAACTCGGAAAGAACCTTCTCGTTTCGTTCACCGTCCATCCCGAGCAGCTCCGCCTTTAGCTCCGCGCAATTGTAGTCAGGAGCGAACCACGACGTCAGGATAGCACCGCCAACCTCACGTTTCACCTTGACGGTGCGCACACCGCCGATGGCCTCTCTCGCGACGACTTCGTCACGAGCTGACCTCACGCAATCCGTGCGCGAGTCGCGCAGCCGAGAACGATTGTCGCTGGGCATTCTCATCAGCGAGCTCTTGCGCTCCATGAACCGATCAAGATGCACCCTGAGTCCGGACGAATAGTAGATCGACTCATCAATTACCGGCTTCCTAGGGTCGCTGTAGTGCTCGGCGAGTTCGACATAAGTTCCGTCTGAGCGGTACGCCACCGTATAGTCGCCCCCTGAGTGGGACGACCCACTTGCCCATACGCTCTCATGCAGCTTCACGGTGCACGCTACCATGCTCGGGGTTGCACCGCCCTCCGGCTGCCCCACTCGGGCCAACCGAAGGGCGTTTCCCGCAAGACCGACAGCCACAACGGACAGCGCATATCTGACCAACGGTCTCATGTGCCCGCCTAGAAATCATCGAAGCACTTCGTATAGTGGCCACACGTCTGATTCTCGTCGCCACTAGGATTGCAGTCGCCTGTGAAGTACCCGTTGTCGCAATACACGTGATAGCAATCCAGGCCTGCCCCGCAATAGCCGTCCACCCACGTCCCGTCTTGGTTGACCCACCCGCATTGCCGTTGACAGTCATAGTCGCGGGCGTGGACGACCTTCTCCTTAAGTGCTACGTTGACAAGAATGAGGACGGCCACGGAGAACATCGTGGCCATTGCGCGCTTTGCTCTCATACGCTGCTCCTTTCGACTCAATCTGACCGCTGACACCGATCGTCGATTCCGATCTGAACAGTCTCACACTAGGCTCGCGTTGAGACCTATAACAAGCGGAGATCCTTGACCGTTTTCTTGACGGCTTTCTTGACCGGTTTCTTGACCGTGTTCCCTTTGGCGGCTTGCGGGAAGCTACGCGCCGTCGCTGCTCCGCGCGCGGATGATCTTGCGGAACGCCCTTGGAGACACGCCGAAAAAACTCGCAAAGCTACGATTGAACGGGCTGGGGTGCTCAAAGCCGAGCGCGTACGCGATCTGCGCCACCTGCTCGTCCGTGACCGCGAGCATCTGAACGGCGCGTCGCATGACGATCACGTGCCGCAGTTGGGCGACAGAGAGGCCGAGTTCATTGCGAAGATGTGTCAAGAGATCATTTCTATCCACACCAAGGTCGTGCGCGACAGCGTGCTCATCCATGTGGAGGCACGCCTTCCCCGAACCAGTGAGCCTCGTGACCAGCCGCCGCACCGTTTCATCGATGCGGGCCCAATCGCACCGTGAGGCCGCATCGAACAGATCGAGGACGTGCTGTAGTGCCAATGGCGACCAAGCGCGTTCGTCGCTCGAGACCAGCCGAATCGCCTCAGTCATCGCAATGAACTCGGGGAGCGTCAAGTCCGGGTCGACGGCTTCACGAAGAAGGTCCCTCCTGAGGGCATTGCGGACCTCAAGCCCTGCGCTGATATCACGAGCGTCGGTGAGGCTCGGAATCTCGGAGAGAAGACGGACAATTCTACGCACTGATGGTGACGGCCCGTCCCCTCGCGACTCACGAAAGAGACGCGCTGGCTTCTCCCGCGTGGAAGAATCGATTGCGGACCGAATCGTGCGGAGAAGATCGACCGCCCGGAGTGGTTTGGCCTTGAAGGCGGCTGCGCGCGCCAGCCCGGCCTCGAACGCCGACTCCAGCGAGCCATACCCGGTGAGGACGATGATCGGTGTTCTGACGCCCGCCGACTGAATTCTCTCTAGAAGGTCCATTCCGGAGATATCCGGCAGTCTCAAGTCGAGCAAGATGATGTCGTACGCCGCCGAGCTGGCCATGCGGAATCCCGCGGCGCCTGTTGTGGCGAATTCGACCTCGAAGCCCTCCCTGGCCAGGCAAGCGACGAGTCCGCCCATCAGTTCTGGCTGATCGTCAATCCACAGCACTCGCGTTCTTGGCGCAGCATCCGTCGACGCCGTCGCGCGACGCGTCTGCCTCCGTTCAATGTCGTCGGTCCCACGCGGTGCCGCTACCGCGGCTGGGAAGGGAACAGATTGCAGCGCATCGCTCGTCGCCAGGGGCGCGGACGCGGGGTCGGTCATGGTGCACCTCCGCGATCACGCCGCAGGCAAACCGCGCTGGGGATCGATCGGCGCCTTGCGGTCGTTCGTGTCTTTCAGCGAGGAAGTATACCCCCCCGAACACGCGATGGCTGTCACTTCGAGCAACCGCGTATCTCGCCCTGGCAATTGTCGTCTTGCCGACACTGTTGTCCAGACGACAGACGGCCTCGGCGCCCTGGCCTTACGCTCGCTCCCAGGTGCGACGACATGTCGAGAGGCGGACCCGACGATGACCGAGTCGACCTGACCGAGCGGGCGACAGAGCGCGAGGAACCCTCACGCTCGCGGATCCGCGAGGAACACGGGCGCCCTCACGACACGACGCTGCCGCATGGCGAGGGGCGTGAGATCGTGGAGTTCCGCGGGCGCGACTACGCGCTCAATGGGTCAGAAGCGCGCGCCCTCGAAACCGTCGGCGCCTTTCGGGTTCTGTCGCCCGAGGCGGTCGACGGCGGCTCGCACGGGCGGGATGTCCGGCACTGCGACTGGCGGCGCCTGAGCGAGCAGCGATTGCTGCTGCACGAGACGATCACCGATCGTGAGGGCTCGCGGCAGGTCGTCACCCTGACCCGCGAGGGGAAGGACCTCCTCGACGCGCACACGCCCGCGCGATCCGAGGGCCCTCGGCAGGAGTACTACGCGGGCATCGTAAAGCCGCGCGAGCTCGCCCATGACGCGCGCATTTACGACGCCTATCGTGAGGAAGCGGCACGCATCGAGCGCGGCGGCGGACGCGTGACGCGTGTCGTGCTCGACTACGAACTCAAGCGCGACTACCAGACCTTCCTTCACCGAGACGATCGGCGGACCGACGGGCAGGTCTTGCTCGAGCGCCGCGAGTTCGCCGAGGCGCACGACCTGCCGCTCCACCGGGGCCACGTCGTGTTTCCCGATGTCCGGATCGAGTACGAGCTCGACGGACGGCTCGAGCATCGTGATGTCGAGGTCGTGACCGAGCACTACTCGCACGGCCAACGCGCGGGTAAGGCCGGGTTCTCGTGCCATGGCGGCAACCGTCAAACCGGTGGCGCGCCCTTCGACCCGCGGCATGTTCGGAGGTTGGCATGACCTTCGAGGAACGGGTGCGGGCGCTCGAAGACCTGGGGTTCAGCGATCGGCAGACGCGCTTCCTGGTGACCGTCGCGCTCCACAGCGGCTTCTGTCTGCGACGACACTACGCGGCATTCAGCGGCCTCGCGTACGGGGCCGGCGTCCGCGAGTTCCTGGATCGCCTGGTCGTCCGGAAGCTGGCTAAGCGGCTGACCTTTCGGCGGGATCGCGGCCTGGTCTACCACCTGCACGCCTCCCGGATCTATGCCGCCATCGGCCAGGACGACAACCGCAACCGCCGGCGGGCCAGTGCGGCGCTCATCGCCCGGAAGCTGATGCTGTTCGATTACGTCCTCGAGCATCCGACAGCCGAGTGGTACGCCACGGAAGCCGACAAGGTGGCCTTGTTTACGGCGCACATGGGTCTGTCGTCGGTGGATTTGCCGAGGCGCCACTACATCGGGCGGGATCGCACGGCGCCGCCCACGACAAGGTTCTTCGTCCACAAGCTGCCCATCCTGGTGAGTGGCGATCCGCCGACCGTCGCGTTCGTCTTCCTCGTGACCGAGACGACCGGGGCCCTCTTCGCGCAATTCCTCGAGGACCACCTCGCCCTCCTCGACCGGTTGCCCCGCTGGCAGATTGTGGCCGTCGCTCCGCGCCACGTGCGCGGCCTGACCGCGTGCGCGGCGGCCCTGCGTCGCGTGGCCGCGGAGCGTGAGCGACGGCGGACCTTCGGCGAAATCGACGCCCTACAGACCTATTACACACGACGAGCGCAAGTGGAACGTGACGACTACTCCTTCCTCACCGGCGACATCAACACAATCAGCGGCGAGTGGCACGCCGCTAGACGGCACTTCGCCGCCATGGAGTATGAGGCGCTGTTCGAACGGTGGAAGAGTCAGGGACCCGCCGCGCTCGACCGGCGGCCCGGTGCGTCGCTCGGCGCCGCCCTCGCCGATGGCCGTGGGGCGTTGCTGACCCACGAATTGCCGATTCGATACGACCGGTTTGGCACGCGCGCCGGCGTGAGCTGAGCCGCCACCGTCATCGGACAACGGTGGCGGGGACGATGGCTATGACGCTGGCGCGGATCGAGCGCGGGGCGACGGGCGACTGAACTGAGGAGACGATGCACAACTCCTTGCGGAATGAGCGGATCACGAACGCCGGACGGCCAGTCGGCCGCCGGCCTCGCGGCGGCGATCTGCGCCGTCCGCGGACGTCCCCGGAGACGGGGCGAAGGGGAGAGCGACCCCACCGATTCGGGCCGGCCCTGACCGGCACGCACGCGCGCCGGCTGGCCGCCCCCGAGCGGGGTCGCTCTCCCCTTCGCCCCGTCCGCGTCACCGCCGTGACCTCGCAAGCGATCGCGCATCGTCACGACCTCATTCACGCGCGTGGCCATCACGCGACTGATTTTCGGGCTGGCCTCCGCTCGGTCAAGGCCCGTCGCTGCGCTCCGGCCGCGTCGCGGCTGGCGGCCTTGACCGATCCTCGGCCCAGCCCGCGCCGGCTCATGCGTGATGGCCACTGTCAACTCCCGATCGGGCACGAATCAAGACGCGGGCTCGCCCCGAACATGTCTTGCCGGATTCCACGGAAGATGCGATGACTCAAACTACACCGCAGCCACATTCCCTTGACGAACTGCTCACAGTCGACGATGTCGCGGCGTTGCTGAAGGTGAGCAGAACCTGGGTCTACGAGCACACCCGCCGACGCGGCACGCCATGCGGCGCGCGTCTGCCGCATCTCAAGATCGGCAAGTATGTCCGCTTCGAGGTCAGTGCTGTGCGCGCATTCCTCGACCAGCGAGGTCGGTCGGAATGATCAGCGTCCGATCGTGCGCTAGAATCAGGGGGCAGCTGAACCCCGAAGAGCCAACGAGGGAAAGGAAGGGACCTCGGATGGCTCAAAGAAAACGGCAGTACGGAAGCGGATCGTTGTTCAAGCGAGGAAGGGGGTGGGCAATCCGCTGGCGGGAGCGTGAGATCGCGCCCGACGGCACAACACGCCAGGTGCTGCGCTACGAAACGCTCGGACCGGTCTCTCGTCGCGACGCATCAGACGCGCTCGCGCGAAGACTGGCAGCAGCTGGCGGCAAGCGACCGACACGATCACAGGTGACATTCGCCACGCTGGCAGGTCAGTGGGAGTTCTCGGTGCTGCCGATG
>Ga0335084_10001485_pt1 | contig 22011 bp, 19 predicted proteins | sample Lox_Sample_44_FD_206721 | JGI IMG/M metagenome (GOLD analysis project Ga0335084, IMG submission 206721) | Soil microbial communities from Loxahatchee National Wildlife Refuge, Florida, United States - Lox_Sample_4.4 | ecosystem: Environmental > Terrestrial > Soil > Wetlands | place: USA...
GCGAGTTGCCGCAGCGCCTGACGCACCGCGGTGTCGCGCCGCGCGGCGCCGAGCCGTTCCTCGGGGGTCTGGGCGTCGTCCGCCAGCAGCGCCAGCGGATCGCCCGCCTCGCCCGGCTCGGACGGCCTATCGTCGACGCTGGCCGCGTCGCGCTGGCGGCGCAGCTGATCGACGTGCAGGTTGCGCGCGATCGTGAACACCCAGGTCGACAACTGCGCACGCGCCGGGTCGAACAGGCCCGCCTTGCGCCAGACGCTGACCATGGTCTCCTGGGCCAATTCCTCGGCCCGCTCGGCCGTCGCGCCCGCGCGCATCAAGTAGGCCTTGACGCGCGGTGCGAAGTGCTTGAACAGCGTCGCAAACGCGCCACGGTCGCCCGTGGCCGCCACCGCCCTGGCGAGGTCGGTCAGTTGGTCAGCCGTCGGCATCGCTGTTCGTCGCTCCAGCCCCGATACCAGCGATAGGCTGGGGACCCGGACGCCGGACGGGGCTAGATGCCTTGCCGCCAGCGGTCGCGCCTGGTTCATGCCGGTTGTACGTCAACCGGGCCGGATTGGATCACAACGCATTGTGATCCGTTCGCCGGGCCGCCGCGTACAAGCGATCCAGGACGCCTCGCGTCCGCAACGGGAGGCACGATGGCGGTTGCGAATCTGGCGCTCGAGTGGACCGAGCGTGGCGTGGTGCCAGATGCCGTGGTGCGCGCGGGCATCCGTCGCCTGCTGCGCCAGCGCCTGCAAGAGATCGCTGCCGCCGACACGGCGCGTGCCGCCACGCTGGCGGAGGCGTTCGTGGCCGGATGGCGCGATGCACCCATCGCGCTGCTCCCCGACAAGGCCAACGAGCAGCACTACGAGCTGCCGCCGGCGTTCTTCGACGCGGTGCTCGGGCGCCATCGCAAATACAGCAGTGCCTTCTGGAGCGACGGCGTCGACGACCTCGACGCCGCCGAGGCCGCCGCGCTGCAGACCACCTGCGAGCGCGCCGAGCTGGCCGATGGCCAGCGCGTGCTCGAGCTGGGCTGCGGCTGGGGGTCGCTGAGCCTGTGGATGGCCGAGCGCTTTCCGGCCAGCCGCATCACTGCGCTGTCGAACTCGCACGCGCAGCGCAATTTCATCCAGGCCGAGGCGATGCGCCGCGGCCTCGCCAACCTGCAGGTCCTGACCGCCGACATCAACGACTTCGAGCCCGGCGGGCACTTCGATCGTGTGGTGTCGGTCGAGATGTTCGAGCACCTGCGCAACTGGCCTGCAGCATTCGCCCGCGTGCGCCGCTGGCTGGCGCCCGAGGGGCGCTTCTTCCTGCACGTGTTCGTCCACCGCAGCACGCCGTATGCCTTCGAGCCGCGCGGCGACAGCGACTGGATGAGCCGGCACTTCTTCTCCGGCGGCATGATGCCCAGCGACGACCTGGCGCTGCGTTGCCAGGACGACCTGCGCCTGCTGCGCCAATGGCGCTGGGACGGCACGCACTACGCGCGCACCGCCGAGGCCTGGCTCGCCAACATGGAGCGTCGGCGGCCGGCGGTGTGGCGCGCGCTGCAGCAGGCCTATGGCCCCGAGCAGGCGGGGCTGTGGTGGGTGCGCTGGCGGCTGTTCTTCCTGTCGTGCGCCGAGCTGTTCGGCTACGACGATGGGCAGCAGTGGTGGGTGTCTCACTATTTGTTCGGTGCCCGGCCGTGACGGTAGCCGGTCGAGTCGCGATGCAGCGGCCGCTCGCGCGGGCCATGGGCCTGCTGACCGCGTTCGTGGTCTTCCAGGGTGCCTGGTTCGCCTGCGTGCTCGGTGCCGCACACGGCTGGCCGTGGGCCGGTGCAGGCGCGGCGGCCGGCGCGGTCGCGCTCGGCATCGCGTTCAGCGCGCGGCCGGCGGCCGACATCGTGCTGGTCGCCGTCGCGGTGGTCGTCGGGCTCGTGTGGGACAGCGCGATGCTGCAACTCGGCTGGATCGCCTATGTCGCGCCGGGCCCGCTGCCGATGCTGGCCCCGGCCTGGATCCTCGCGCTGTGGGCGTTGTTCGCGGTCACGCTGCGCGAACCACTGCGCGCCTTGCACGGCCGGCCCTGGCTGGCGGCGCTGCTCGGCGCGGTGGGCGGCCCGTTGTCGTACGCGGCCGCCGCGCGACTGGGCGCGTGCCGCTTCGCCGACCCGGTCGCACCGGTGGCGCTGGCGGTCGGCTGGGCAGTGATGACGCCGCTATTGCTGGCGCTGGCGCGCCGCGTCGACCGCCCGAGCGGGCCGGCCGCACGATGAACGACCTCGGCCACGTCGCGCAGGCCGCGCTGCTCGGGCTGGCGGCGTCGCTCGCACTCGCGGCGCTCACCTGGGCGGCGAGCGTGCCGCTGCGCGACGTCAGCATCGTCGACAGCGTCTGGTCGCTGCTCGTGCTGGCGCCGGCGGGCGTGGCCGGAGCAACGTGGCCGGAACTGGGCGCGCGCGCGTGGCTGGTGTTGGCGCTCGCCTCCTTGTGGGCGCTGCGGCTGGCCGGCTACATCACCTGGCGGCACTGGGGCCACGAGGAGGACCACCGCTACCGAGCCATCCGTGCGCGCAACGAGCCGCACTTCGTCTGGAAGAGCTTGTACCTCGTGTTCGGGTTGCAGGCGATGCTCGGCTGGGTGGTGTCGATGCCGTTGCTGGGCGCGATGGCGGGCATGGCGCCGTGGGGCTGGCTAGACGCGCTCGGCATCGCGCTGTTCGCGCTCGGCTTCGGCGTCGAGGCGGTGGCCGACGCCCAGCTGGCGCGCTTCAAGGCCGACCCCGGCAGCCGCGGCCGCGTGATGGCCAGCGGCCTGTGGCGCTACTCGCGGCACCCCAACTACTTCGGCGAGTTCTGCCTCTGGTGGGGGCTGTGGCTGGTGGCGTCGAGCGCGGGCGCGTGGTGGACCGTGGTGTCGCCGCTGCTGATGACCGTGCTGCTGCTCAAGGTGTCTGGCGTGGCACTGCTCGAGAAGGACATCGGCGAGCGACGCCCGAACTACCGCGCGTACGTGGCGCGCACCAACGCCTTCTTTCCCTGGAAGCCGCGGGCATGAGGCACGGGCGGCACGGCATCGGCCAGCGCCTGCGCAGCGTTGCGGCCTGGTTCGACTCGCACGCCGCGCCGCCGTCGCCCGACGACCGCCGCATCGACCTGATGCGGCTGCTTCCGTTCATCGCCATCCACCTCGGCTGCCTGGCGGTGTGGTGGGTCGGCGTCAGCGCGACGGCGCTGCTGGTGGCGCTCGCGCTGTACGCGCTGCGCATGTTCGCAATCACCGCCTTCTACCATCGCTATTTCTCGCACAACGCGTTTCGCACCAGCCGCGCGGCGCAGTTCGTGTTCGCGCTGCTCGGCGCCTCGGCGGCCCAGCGCGGGCCGCTGTGGTGGGCGTCGCACCATCGCCACCACCACGTGCACGCCGACGAGGCCGCGGACAGCCACTCGGCGCTGCGCCACGGCCTGTGGTGGAGTCACGTCGGCTGGTTCATGTCGCGCGCGCACTTCGCGCCACGCGCTGCGCTCGTCGCCTCGCTGGCACGCTACCCCGAGCTGCGCTTTCTCGACCGCTGGGATGCGCTGGTGCCGCTGGCGCTGTGTGCGCTGCTGTATGCCGCCGGCGGCTGGGCCGAGGCCCACGCGCCGTACTTGCACACTAACGGGGCGCAGCTGCTGGCCTGGGGCTTCTGCGTCTCGACGGTGGCGCTGTACCACGCCACCTTCACGATCAACTCGCTGGCGCATCGCTACGGACGGCGCCGCTACGCCACGCGCGACGCATCGCGCAACAACGCCTGGCTGGCGCTGCTGACCTTCGGCGAGGGCTGGCACAACAACCACCACCACTACCCGGCCGCGGCGCGCCAGGGCTTCTTCTGGTGGGAGATCGACCTCACCTACTACGGGCTGAAGCTGCTGCAGGCGCTGCGCATCGTGTGGGACGTGCGCGGCGTGCCCGCGGCCGTGCGCGACGCGCACGCGCCGGCGCACGCCGGAGGGGCCGGCGCATGAGGATCGCGATCGTCGGCACCGGCATCGCCGGCAACGTGGTGGCGCACGCGCTGCACCGCGACCACGAGCTCACCGTCTACGAGGCGGCCGGCCACGTCGGCGGGCACACCCACACGCACCGCATCGAGCTCGACGGCGAGGTGCAGCACGTCGACACCGGCTTCATCGTCTACAACCACCGCACCTATCCGCAGTTCTCGCGCCTGCTGGCCGACCTCGGCGTCGCGTCGCAGGAGAGCTCGATGAGCTTCTCGGTGCGCAACGAGCACAGCGACCTGGAGTACAACGGCACGTCGCTGAACCGCCTGTTCGCGCAACGGCGCAACCTGGTGCGGCCGTCGTTCCTGCGCATGGTGGCCGACATCGTGCGTTTCAACCGCGAGGCGCCGCGGCTGCTCGACGACGCGCACGACGAAGTCGCGCTCGGCGACTACCTCGCCGAGCATCGCTACAGTGCGCCGTTCGTCGACGACTACCTGATGCCGATGGGCGCGGCGATCTGGTCGACCGACCCGCAGCGCATGCTGGCGTTTCCGGCCCGGTTCTTCGTGCGCTTCCTGCACAACCACGGCATGCTGACGGTCAACGACCGGCCGGTCTGGCGCGTGGTGGCCGGCGGCTCGGCGCGCTACGTCGAGCGCCTGGTCGCACCGTGGCGCCACCGCATCCGGCTTAATTGCGCGGTCGCGCAGGTGCGGCGCCTGCCCGACGGCGTGCTGGTCAGCGCGCAGGGCGCGACCGAACACTACGACCACGTGTTCCTCGCCTGCCATGCCGACCAGGCGCTGCGGCTGCTGGCCGATTCGTCGCCCGCCGAGCGCGAGATCCTCGGCGCACTGCCGTTCCAGCGCAACGACGCGGTGCTGCACACCGACACCTCGCTGCTGCCGCGGCGGCGCCTGGCGTGGGCGGCGTGGAACTACCACGTGCTGCGCGAGCGCAGCCAGCGCGTCGCGCTGACGTACAACATGAACATCTTGCAAGGCCTGCGCTCGCGCCACACGCTCTGCGTGACGCTGAACCACGGCGACGCGATCGACCCGCGCCGCGTGCTGAAGCGGCTGACGTATCACCATCCGCTGTTCACACCGCAGGGCGTCGCCGCACAGCGGCGTCATCACGAGATCAGCGGCGTGCGACGAACCCACTACTGCGGCGCCTACTGGCGCTTCGGTTTCCACGAGGACGGCGTGGTCAGTGCGCTGCAGGCAGTGCAGCGCTTCGAGCAGGGCCTTCATCGCGATGCACAGCGCGCTCTACAGCGGGTGGCTTGAGCACCGGCGCATGGCGCCGCGGCGTCACGCGTTCCGCCGCCGGCTGTTCATGGTGTACCTCGATCTGGCCGAACTCGATCGCGTGTTCGCCGGCCGCTGGCTGTGGTCGACGCAGCGGCCGGCGCTGGTGCGATTCGACCGGCGCGACCACTTCGGCGATCCGTCGCTGCCGCTCGATCGCGCCGTGCGCGAGCTGGTCACCGAGCGCACCGGCCGCCAGCTGCGGGGGCCGATCCGGTTGTTGACGCAACTGCGCCACGGCGGGTACGTGTTCAACCCGGTCAGCTTCTTCTACTGCTTCGACGCGGCCGACCGCCGCGTCGAGGCCATCGTCGCCGAGGTCACCAACACGCCGTGGGGCGAGCGGCACTGCTACGTGATCGACGCCGGCGCGACCGGCGGCCGCTGGCTGCGCGCGCGCAGCGCCAAGGCCATGCACGTGTCGCCGTTCCATCCGATGGCGCTCGACTACCACTGGGGCTTTCGCGTCCCGGACGAACGGCTGGCGGTGCACATGGCGTTGACGCGGCGCGACGAGGCCGCAGCCAAGACGCCACTGTTCGACGCGACGCTGGTGCTGGAGCGCCAGCCGATCGGCGCCGTCACGCTCGCGAAGGCGTTGCTCCGCTTTCCGCTGATGACCCTGCAGGTGATCGCGTCCATCCACTGGCAGGCGCTGCGGCTCTGGCTCAAGCGCGTGCCGGTGCACGACCATCCGGACCCGCACCGCGCATCGACGACCGACTTCACCAGGAGCCCACCATGAGCAAAGCGGTCACCCCGACCATCGGCCGGCCGCACGGCCCGAGATCACTGTCGGCGCACCGGCCGCGACCGCTGGCGCCACGCATCGCGCGCGCGCTCGAACGCTGGAGCGAGAGCCTGCTGCGCGCACAGCTGTCGCAGCTGCGGCACGGCGAGCTGACGCTGGTCGACGGTGGGCGACGCGACACCTTCGGCCGCCGCACGCCGCAGTGCCCGCTGGCGGCGACGCTGCAGGTGCGCGACCGTCGTTTCTACGCCGAGACCGCGTTCGGCGGCTCGGTGGGGGCGGGCGAGTCGTACATGGCCGGCGACTGGGGGTGCGACGACCTGACCGCGCTGGTGCGCATCCTGCTCAACAACCGTGCGGTGGTCGACGGCGTCGACGGCGGCTGGTCGCGGCTGACCGAGCCGCTACGTCGGCTGCTGCACGCGGCGGCACGCAACACGCGGGATGGCAGCCGGCGCAACATCGTCGCGCACTACGACGTCGGCAACGACTTCTTCGCGCTCTTCCTCGACCCGACGATGATGTACTCGAGCGCGGTGTTCGAGCGGCCCGCGATGTCGCTGCAGGAGGCCTCGCTGGCCAAGCTCGACCGCGTCTGCCGCAAGCTGGCGCTGAGGCCGGGCGACCGCGTGCTCGAGATCGGCACCGGCTGGGGCGGCTTCGCGCTGCACGCGGCGCGCCAGTACGGCTGCCACGTCACCACCACCACGATCTCGCGCGAACAGCACGCGTGGGCGCGCCAGCGCATCGACGCCGCCGGCCTGGGCGACCGCATCACGCTGCTGGCCGACGACTACCGCGACCTCACGGGCACGTACGACAAGCTGGTGTCGATCGAAATGATCGAGGCCGTCGGCCACCAGTACTTCGACACCTTCTTCCGCGTCTGCAGCGATCGCCTGCGGCCCGGCGGCACGATGGTGCTGCAGGCGATCACCATTGCCGATCAGCAGTACGAGGCGGCGCGCGACTCGGTGGACTTCATCAAGCGCCACATCTTCCCTGGCTGCTGCATCCCGTCGATCGCCGCGATCGCCGCCGCAGTCGCGCGCGCCTCGCAACTGCGCATCGTCGGAGTCGAGGACATCGGCGCACACTACGCGACCACGCTGGCGCACTGGCGTGCCAACCTGCTGCGCAACGCCTCGGCTGCGCGCGCGCTCGGCCACGACGACGCATTCCTGCGGATGTGGGAGTTCTACTTCAGCTACTGCGAGGGCGGCTTCGCGGAGGGCGCGCTCGGCGATGCGCAGATCGTGCTGAGTCGCTCGCGCCACTAGGCACGAGCATCACGATCCGGGTGCGGGCCTGGGCGGATCCACGGCTTCACCGCGGTCGAGCACGATCAACCAGCGACCATCGGCCTCGCGCCGCCACACCGACCGAAACCGCGCCACCACCTTGCCGGCGGCATCGCGCACCGGCCCGCTCGACTGCGCCAGCGTGCCGTCGCCGAGCACCACCACCTCGTCGGGTTGCCACGAGAACGGCGCCTGTGGTCCGTCGTAGAAGCGCTTCCAGGCGTCGATCACCGCGGCCTTGCCGCGCAGCACCGTGCCGCCCGACCAGAACACCGCGTGCTCCGACAGGTAGCGGCCGAATGCCGCGAGGTCGCGCTCGGCCATCGTGCGCGCAAAGCCGACTTCGGTGGCCCACACCTCGCGCTGCAACGCGTCGAGGTCGGGCTGCGGCCGCGCATCGGGATGCACCAACGCGGCGAGTCCGCCGGCGGCGAGCAGCGTGGCGCGACGCTTCATGGGCGTGCAGTCTACGGTCCTGCCGCTCGCGGCCGGCTTCGCGGCCCGCAGCGGCTCAGTCGTCGAAGCGGATCTGCGTGGCTTCGACCAGCGTGCCGTCGGCCGACAACTGCCCGATCGCGCGCACGCGCCTGCCGACGGCCAGGTCGGCCACGGTGCCGTTCACGAAGCTGCTCGTGGTGGCATAACCGATGCGCTCGCTGCGTCCGGTGAGCGTGAACACCCGCGCCGAGGTGTCGAGGGTGGCGATCGACCCGCGCAGATCGAGCGGCTCGTGCTCGTCTTCGTCTTCGACCTCGACCTCACTGGCCACCAGCACGCCGGCCACCAGGCGTCCCTCGACCTCGACCCGCAGGCCGGCGGCCAGCGGTCCGCCTTCGATCTTCGCGCCGCTGGCGTCGACCACGACGCCGCCGACGCCGAAGTTGGCGATCGACGTGAACGAGGTGATGATCCCGCGCGCCTTGGCCTCGTCGCGGTCGCCACCGGCCGGCGCGGTACCGCCGACCGCGCTGACCACCCAGCGCCCCTGGGAGTCGGGCGTGGTGCCGAACACCACCCGCACGAACGCCCCGTTGCGCAGCGCATCGGCCCCGCTGGCGCCGGCGCCAAGCACGAAATGCTGGCTGCCGATGTCGAACGTGCCGGCCTGCGACGATTGCGGGCTCCACGCCGACACCACGCCGCGGACCTTGAATGCCGTCGCGCCGGCCTTGGGCTCGATGCGCGTGGCCACGATCCCGCTGGCCGACACGAAGCCGTAGACCTCGACCACGTCGCCCGGCTGGATGTCGGCCACGCCGCCGGTGAAGCGGTCGTCGATCACGGTGCCGGCGTTGATGCGCACGCTCTGGCCGATGACCACCAGCGAGCCGGCGGACACCGCATCGACGCTGCCGACCAGGGCGCTCACGATGCGCACGTGCGTCGCGGCAGCCGCGCCGTTGTTGACGTCACCGCTGTCGACCTCGACCACCGCGCCGAGCCGCAGGTCGCTGGCCGCGCGTGCGGCGCCGCTGTCGTCGTCGATGCTGGCGCTGCTCTCGTCGAAGTGGATGTCCTGGACGATGATCGAGCCGAAGCCGGTGATCGGCCCCGACGCGAACGCGCCCGTGCCGCCGGCGCCGACGCCGCCGCCGCAGGCCGCGAGGACCGCCATGCCCACGATCGCCAGCGCGCCGATCGCCCGCCACCAAGACGCCGTGCAAATCCGTCCGATCACTGCTTCCTACTCCTGCGCGGCCGCGCCGGCGGCACAGCCGCTGCCGTGTTCTCGTCGAACGTGTAGACACCCAGGCGAAGGCGATGCGTCGCGCCCTCGTGCGGCTTGTCGCGCTCGACCTTGCCTTCGAGTGCGGGTACGAGTGCGGCCAGCAATCCCTTCCACAACTCGCCGATATGCTGCCAGACCTCCTGCACCGACGCTTCGCTGAGCCCCTCGGCATAGATCGCCTGTTCGAAGTGGCGGCGGCCGTCGCCGAGCACGTTGGCCACCGCGCCGGACAGGTGATCGCCGACGTTGTGGCCGAGGAACTGCAGCATGCGCACGCGATCGCCGCTCGGCACGAACGCGTCGCGCACCAGCGCCACGGTGTCGTTCTCGTCGTTGAGCTGCGCCAGCTTCAGCCGCAACAGCTCGTCGAGCAGGCTGCGCGGGTGCACGTCGCGCGTGATCTCCTGCGCCAGCGACTCGAAGCTCGGCGCGCGCCCCTGGCGCCTGAGCGCCTTGGGCTCGCCGCGGCGGTCGCGGTAGCGCGCATCGCTCATCCAATGCGCAAACACCTCGCTGGCCAGCGAGCGTCGCGGCAGCTGCTGCGACGCCTTGGCGTCCCGCAGCACGCCCAGCAGTCTCGACACTTCGCGTCGGTTGATGCCGGTGGCGGTGGCCAGGCGGCTCACCTTGCGATGCGGCAGCATGTCGGGATGAGCGGCGTCGGCCGCGCCGACGAAGGCGCGCCGCAGCAGCTCGTCGACCGTGGCGTACGGCAGGCCCCGCTGCACGGCCAGCGTCGCCAGCGGCTCCGCCACCCTGCGCAGGGCGGCCAGCAGAGCCTCCTGCTCGTCGGACGGGGCGGGTGCACGCGCGGTCATGCCGAAGGATCTTGGGGCCCAGGCTGCGATGCTAGCGGCTATCGCCGCCACACCGTGCGCCCGCACCGCCGCACGGATGTGCGGTCGGTCACTGCGCGAACGCGATCTGAGGGGCCTCCGACGTCACGCCGTCGCCGGCCGGTCATCGACCTTGACCACCGGGTTGCCGATCGCACCGTGCAGCCTGGCGCGGACCGTGGTGGCCCACAATCCGCGCATGCCGCCGCGCCGCTGGATCGCCCACCTCGACATGGACGCGTTCTATGCGTCGGTCGAACTGCTGCGCTACCCGGAGCTGACGGGGCAGGCGGTGGTGATCGGCGGCGGCCGCCGCCACCAGCCGCGCGCACGCGCCGACGGCAGCCGCGAGTTCGCCACGCTGGCCGCTTACAAAGGCCGCGGCGTCATCACCACCGCCACCTACCCGGCGCGCGACCTCGGCGTGCACTCGGGCATGGGCCTGATGAAGGCGGCGCTGCTGGCGCCCCAGGCGGTGCTGCTGCCGGTGGACCACGACGAGTACAAGCGCTACTCGCGGCGCTTCAAGGCCGCGGTGGCCGAGGTGGCGCCGTGCATCGAGGATCGCGGCATCGACGAGATCTACATCGACCTCAGCGAGGTGCCCGGCGCACAGGACGCCGTCGGCCACGACCGCTTCGGCGGCGTGCGCGCGCTGGCGCTCGAGATCAAGAACAGCGTGCGCCGTGCCACCGGGCTCAGCTGCTCGATCGGACTGACGCCGAACAAGCTGCTGTCGAAGATCGCCTCCGACCTCGACAAGCCCGACGGCCTGACGCTGCTGACGCTCGACGACGTGCCGGCCCAGATCTGGCCGCTGCCGGTGCGGCGCATCAACGGCATCGGCCCGAAGGCGGCGCTGAAGCTGGCGGCGCTGGGCATCACGCGCATCGGTGAGCTGGCCGAGCGCGACCTGGCCTTCCTGGTCGAGCATTTCGGCAAGAGCTACGGCCGCTGGCTGCACGACGCGGCGCACGGCTGCGACGAGCGCCCGGTGGTGACGATCAGCGAACCGGTGTCGATGAGCCGCGAGACCACTTTCGACCGCGATCTGCACGCCAAGGCCGACCGCCCCGAGCTGTCGCGCGTCTTCACCGAGCTGGCCCAGGCGGTGGCTCACGACCTGCAGCGCAAAGGCTACGCCGGCCGCACCATCGGCATCAAGCTGCGCTTCGACGACTTCAAGACCGTGACGCGCGACATCACGCTGCCGCACCCGGTGGACGACGCGCACGCGATCCGCCAGGCCGCCGGCCAGTGCCTCAAGCGCGTCGACCTGGCGCGGCGCATCCGGCTGCTGGGCGTGCGCGCGGGCACGCTGGTGCGTGCGCGCGACCTGCCGGCGGCCCCGAGCGCTGCCGCCGCCGAGACCGAACGCGAGTTGTTCGCCGGCGGTTGAAGGGGCGCACCAACCGCTGCCGTTAGCATCGCGCCCGGAGGAGACCGAACATGCCCCCACGCCCGCCCCGTTCGCTGCCCCCCGCGGGGGACCCGGCCACCTCGAGACGGCTCGGTGGAGGCCGGCGATGACCGTGATCACCTGCATCGAGGACTTGCGCATCCTCGCCAAGAAGCGCGTGCCGCGCATGTTCTACGACTATGCCGACACCGGCTCGTGGACCGAGAGCACCTACCGCGCCAACGAGGCCGACTTCCAGAAGATCAAGCTGCGTCAGCGCGTGGCGGTGAACCTGGAAGACCGCAGCACGGCCACAACGATGATCGGCATCGACGTGGCGATGCCGGTGGCCATCGCACCGGTGGGCCTGACCGGCATGCAGCACGCCGACGGCGAGATCCTGGCCGCGCGCGCTGCCGAGAAGTTCGGCATTCCGTTCACGCTGAGCACGATGAGCATCTGCTCGATCGAGGACATCGCCGCGAACACCACCAAGCCGTTCTGGTTCCAGCTCTACGTGATGCGCGACCGCGGCTTCATCGAGCGGCTGATCGACCGCGCCAAGGCGGCGAAGTGCGGGGCGCTGGTGCTGACGCTGGACCTGCAGATCCTCGGCCAGCGCCACAAGGACCTGAAGAACGGCCTGTCGACGCCGCCCAAGCCGACGCTGGTCAACCTGATCAACCTCGCCACCAAGTGGCGCTGGTGCCTCGGCATGGCCGGCACCAAGCGCCGGCAGTTCGGCAACATCATGGGCCACGTCCAGGGGGTGGACGACATGTCCAACCTCGGCGCCTGGACGGCGCAGCAGTTCGACCCGCGGCTGAACTGGGACGACGTCGAGTGGATCAAGAAGCGCTGGGGCGGCAAGCTGATCCTCAAAGGCATCCAGGACGTCGAGGACGCGCGCCGCGCGGTGGACTCCGGCGCCGATGCGCTGATCGTCAGCAACCACGGCGGCCGCCAGCTCGACGGGGCGCAGTCGAGCATCGAGGCGCTGCCAGCGATCGTGGCCGACGTCGGCTCGAAGATCGAGGTGCACATGGACGGCGGCATCCGCTCGGGCCAGGACGTGCTGAAGGCGATCGCGCTCGGCGCCAAGGGCACCTACATCGGCCGCGCGATGGTCTACGGGCTCGGCGCGATGGGCGAGGCCGGCGTCGCCCAGGCGCTGCAGATCATCCACCGCGAGCTGGATCTGACGATGGCGTTTTGTGGGCGCACGCGGATCGAGCAGGTCGACCGCAGCATCCTGCTGCCGGGGACGTTCCCCGCCTAGGGCTCGAAGCGCGGCTTGCGCTGCACCGGGTGCGTCATGCGGCCGCCGCCGCCGCGCTCGGAGGGCACGCCGGGCGGCCAGCCACGGGTCCACTTGGCCACGAAGTACAGATAGATGCGACCGACCCAGGCGTGCACGGAGGGCGGGCACGCGACCCAGCGCGACGCCACCCACCACGCCGCCTGCGGTGCCGCCACGCTGGTGCCGTTCATCATCACGCACGAGCCACTGCGTGTACCCGCGGCAAGAAGCCCGCGATGCGAAGGCGTCGTCTCGGTGGGCCACGCCGCGTCCGGGCCTGTACCCGGGAACTTGCGACCGGGGTAGCTGGCCGGCCCGCTCGCCGACTGCGCTGCAATTGCACCGTCGGAAAGACGGTAGCCAGCGACGACGATGGTGCGGGTGCCAGTGGCGATGGCGTTCAGCGAGCGTCGACGTCGCACGTAGCTCGGGCCGCTGTCGACCTCGATCGCGCGGCCGCCGTCGTTGAAGCGCTTGTAGTCGGGGTCGTCGAAGTAGGACTGCCGGCCGCGTTGCCTGTAGCCCGGGGCCGCGTCATCGCGCTGGATCCAGGCATCGATGCGGTGGATGACCTTCGAGGCACCCGTGTGGGTCAGCGTGACCCGCCACAGCCCGGCCGGGGCCAGCTTGTAGCCCCCTTCAGGCGCGCCGGTCGCGTTCAGCGAGAAGCGCACCAGCGCGCGCGTGGCGGAGTTGTCCGCCGAGCCCGGCGGGTAATACAGCGCCTGGCCCACGACCACGCCGTCGACCCGATAGAGCTGCCCGCCACCGGGAATGGTGGCCTTCGAAGCCGCACCATCTGGGGCGGTGATGCTGAACTCCACGGTCGGCGGCGCCGGAAAGAGGCCCATCGGTATGTAGATCTCGAGGTAGCTGTCGGTCTGGTCGTCTGGCAACACGCGCCAGGCCAGCTCGCGCGACTCGCCCGGCGACAACGACAGCCGCGCATGACAGCGCGACAGGTGGTTGTTCCCGGCCGGCAGCACCACGCGCAACGGTCGAAGGGCGACCTCGATCAGGTGGTCGATGTAGCCCTCGATCGTGCTGCGCCCGTCGTGCGGCCCCGCGATCGTGCCGTAGCTGACGTTCACGACCACGGGCAGGTACGTGGCGCCCGTGTCGTTCGCGATCTTGTCGGCCCGCCACAGGATATAGAGCAGGCCGTTGTAGATCTGCGGCGACAGCGTGGCGCCGGAGGTGTCCTCGACCGTCGGGACGGGCAGCTGGACGGCGATCACCGGCCGCGCACCCGGATCGGGCCGCGCTGGCAGGGCGCAGGCGATGTCCATCACATGGGCGCCGTGCGACTGGCGCGCGGCCAGCGGCTGATGGTCGCGCGACGCCTGGTGGTTGATCTGGTCGCTGCGCTGGTAGACCTCGTCTTCGTCGACCAGCTGGGCATGACGGCAGTCGTCCATCAAGTCGTCGATGCCGACCACCGGTAGGTGCTTGAAGATCTCACGGCCGTAGTTCAGGTAGTCGAAAGGCTCGTTCGGCACCAGCTGGTCCCATACGTACTCGACCCGGGTCTTGCGGTCGCTGTCCCACAACCGGTCGTGCGCGAAGGCGATGCCGTCGTCGATCACGGCAGTGACGACCTCCGGCTTTCCGACGTGCGTGAAAGGCAGGATCGGGACCGCAGGGGGATCGAGCTCCTTGAGTTCCAAGGTCCGAGTAGCGAGCCCCAACTCGAATCGCAGGATCTGCTCGGCCGGTGGATCGCCCTTCTCGATTGCGGTCAGGAATGATTGACGAGCCAAAATCGCGATGAATCGCAGCGGTCCCGTGATGCTCCCGGACAGCTGCTCGTAGAACCCGGGAATGCGCACGTCGGCCTCCCAGCTCGCGGCGCCTCCCCCCAAGGCGCCTGCCCCCAAGGCCCCTCCCCCCAAAGCCGACCTGCGCTGCGCCCCAAAGACGTGCTCGGTGAAGCGCTGCGCGCTGTGCTTTGGGAAGTCGCGAAACTCGATCAGCACCGGGACCCAGTCGGAGACCTTGTCGTAGACCTCGAGCCGGTCCCCGCCCTTCACCCAGTCGTAGAAGGGGCTGGCGAGCGGCCGGTCGGTGCGCTGCGCGTCGAGCGTGGTCGGCTCCCACCCGGTCATGGCCATTCCTTCTTCGCGTTGTCCCAGAGAAGGCCGAGCAGGTTTGCGCCGGCCAGGGTGAACGGGTCGCCGTCCTTGACGGCGTAGTCCAACGCCTCGCTTTGCGAATCGTCCGTGGTGTCGTACTGCTTGCGCCAGTCGAAGTCGGTGGTTCCGACAAACTTGGTGCCGTCGAACTTGCGCGGCTGGTGCTTCGCCGCCCCGGCCGTGGCCCGGTTGACGAAGTAGTCGCCGAGCGTCAACCCGAGCAGCTGGCCCGCCACGCTGTCGACCGGGAAGTGCACGCCGGCCACCGTGCGATTGATCGCCACGCGGGCTGCCTGGCGCATCAGCTGCTCGAGCCAGGTGTAGTCGATCTGGGCGGGGTACATGGCGGACTTCGCCAGCTTCCACAGCACGTAGGCCACGATGTGGGCCTCGGTGGCGTGCCCGCTGGGCAGGCTGCCGTGGCCCGGCGTCAGGATCATCGGCTGGATCTGCGGCGAGTACTCGATGGGGCGCCGGCAAGCCATGGTGTGCTTGAAGCGCATCTCCGCGTGGTTGGCCAACCGCAGCGCGGCCATGATCAGCTCGAGCGTGAACTTCCGGCGGTCCGGGCGCAGGTTCAGCACCGTGCTCCAGTACGCCACCGGCGGCGTCAGCTGCGTCGCGATCTCCTCCGCGCGGTCCTCACGCAGGTCGGCCCAGCTGGCGACGATCTCGACCTGGTCGAACCAGAACTCCTTGGGGTTGGGGTACTTCGTCGTGTTCGGCGGCCGGATCATCTCCACGATCGGGTAGCGCTGCACGGCGCCGCCACCGCTGGGCGGGTCGAGGTGCCACAATGTGCCCTGCTGGCCCTGGATGTCGAACTGCAGGCTCGAGAAGACGTCGAAGTCGATCGCCGCGGCGCGGACCCACGGTTCCCAAAGGAGCAGGTTGTCGACGCCGTCCAGAACGAGTTGGTCGGGTGCCGTCGTCGGCCGTTGCCAGCTGCCGACGATGCCGTCGCGATGCTCGATCAGCGCCAGTGGCGCGTAGTCGACCGCTTGGCCGAAGCCGCCGCCAAAGCCGCCGAAACCACCAGACCCGCCGAATCCGCCAAACCCACCGAAGCCGCCGAAACCACCAAACCCACCAAAGCCACCGAAACCGCCAAACCCACCGAAACCGCCGAATCCGCCTTGCAAGCCCATGGCGTTCTCCTCAGTTAGTCGTTTGAGCTCTCGTACTCCGCTGGTGTCGTTCCCTACGCAGGCACCCCCGCCTGGCGCAACGCATCCGCGCACAACCGCCCGATCGGGTAGTCGCTGCTCGGCGACAGTTCGAGCCACTTCGTGACGGTGAGCGTCGGCTCGATCTTCATCAGCTCGGCCGCGGTCGCGCGCGCCTCGTCGTGCCGCCCGAGCTGCCACTGAGCGATCGCCAGCATCCGAAAGGTCGAGGCATGCATGCGATTGGCGCGCAAGGAACGCTGCGTCAGCTCCACCGCACGCTCGTAGCGGCCCGCCGCCAGCTCGGCACCACCGGCCAGCGAGTCGTAGAAGTAGCGATGCATGTCCAGCGGTGACAGACGGAGCGCACGATGTGCCTCCTTCACCGCCTGCTTGCCCTCACCCTTGAAGGCGTGGAGCATCCCCCGTAGCAACCGGGCCAGTGAATCGTTGGGGTTCAGCCGCAGCGCGAGGTCGTAGCGCTCCTGCGCCACGTCAAGCGCCTTCAGCAGGTTGGTGTGCGCAAATCCGTCGATCGCGAGCGCCAGCGAGCAGTGAGAGTCGTTGTCGAGCGCACGCTTGGCGTGGTCCAACGCCAAGCGGGTGTCGAGCGCGACTTCGTCCGACCAGCTCTGCCACACGCGCAGCACGTGCCACTTGGCCAGCCACGCGTGCGGAACCGCGTGGCGCGGCGCGCGCTGCACCACGCGCAGCAGCATCTCGCGCGCCCGGTTGAAGTCGTGCCGCGACAGCCGGTGCATCAGCGTGATCGCCCCGATCAGCAGCGTGCAGGTCTCGAGCGACGCCAGCGACTGCGATTGGGTGCGCTCGAGCTCGCGCGTCATGATCGCGCTGCTGGCTTCGGCGACGAGACGATCGATCACCTCGTCGCTGCCATCGACGATGCCGTCGACACTGCCCTTCAGGTCTTTGGCCCACAGCACGCGGCCCGTCCTCGCGTCGGCCAGTTCGGCAGCAAGCACCAACACCCCCGACGAGATGCGGTACGCCCCTGACAGCACGTAGTTCGCCTTGAGATGGGCGCCGATCTCGCCCAGCGTTGCTGCCCGCCCGCGGAAGGCCGTGGTCGACAGCCGCGACACGACGTTGAGGTCCGCAGATCGCGATAGCGCGGCGATCACCTCCTCGGCCAGGATCTCGCCCAGCGAGTGATGGCCATCGCCGTGCTCGACGAACGGAATGACCGCGATCGTCGGCCGCAGCGCGTCGCCGCTCGTGCTGGGATCGGGCTCCACCTGAGCAGGTGGACCAAGCCTGCAGGCGCGCACGGGCTGGTTCATATCCGACAGGTAGCATTCGCCGAGGTCCTCGATGTCGGCGTCGAGCCCGGGAATCAGGTCGTCGAGCACGGTCGACGACACCACGATCTGCCCGGGCTCGGCGATTTCGGTGAGCCGGGTCGCCAAGCCCGCCCCGCCGCTGTAGGTGTCGGTCTCTTCGACCGTGGCTTCGCACATCTGCATGCCGATGCGCGGCAGCTGACCCGCCCCAAGCCCCGGCATCGCGCTGTCGAACGCCTGCTGGATCGCGAACGCGGCGCTGACGGCAGGCCGCGCCTTCGGGAAATCCAACAGCAGACCGCCGCCATAGCGGCCCACGACCCGCCCACCACGTGTCGGCACGACTTCACGCGACAGATAGTCCTGCAGGGCGCTCCATGCCGGCCCGCCAGTCACTGCGCTCGATCCCACCGCGCCACGCAAACCCGGCACCTCGAGCGCGAGCAGCGCGCGCATCGGCGTCTGCGGGCCCAGCAGGTCGAGGTCGGTTGCCGGAGCAATCGGCGGGTCGGCCCGGTACAGGTGGATCGGCCGGGCAATGTTCTTCAACTGTCGTTCGCCGAGATCGCGGAAGTTGACCGAGACTCGTTGGTGCACGTGCTCACGAACCCCCTCGGTCACGATGACCTCTCCGGGTCCGGCCTCCTTGTGGATGCGCGCCGCGATGTTCACGCAGTCGCCGACGAGCCGGCCGTCGTCGACCAGCACGTCGCCCACGTTGATGCCGATGCGCAGCCACAAGCGACGCGCCGACCCCTCCGGCTCGGCGTTGTGCTTCTGCAGGTCGAGCGCCCACGAGACCGCGTCGACCGCGCTGGCGAACTCGACGAACACGCCGTCGCCGGCCATATCGACCAGGCGGCCTGCGTGCTGTTTGATCTTCGGTTCGATCAGCCCGCTGCGCAGCGCGTTCCAGCTGCGAACGGCCTCAAGCTCGTCCACCTCGACCAGCCGCGACCATCCAGCGACGTCGGCGAAGGCGACTGCGGCAAGGCGTCTCGCAATGCTCGGCACGGGAGTCACCCTCCAACCTATCGAGAGCCACATCCGCCGCGCGCCCGGCAGTTGCCGAGGCGTGTGAGGCTGCAGTCTGGCCGTGCCACTCTACGCCCCTTTCGCAACAAGCGGCAACTGCAACGTGGTGGTCGAGGGGACCAGCCGAGGGCCGTGCAACGGGTCAGCGCGCCATCGGGGCCACCACTAGAGGCGTGCGCCGTCGAACGTATTGCACTCGCGCAGGTTGCCGTTGGCCATCCCACGCTTGAACCAGCCCACGCGCTGCGCGCTGGTGCCATGCGTGAACGACTCTGGCACCACCGTGCCCTGCGAGCGGCGCTGCAGCGCGTCGTCGCCGATCTGCGACGCGGCGTTGAGCGCTTCCTCGACGTCGCCCTGCTCGATGATCTGGCGCGCGCGCTGCGCGTTGTTGGCCCATACGCCGGCCAGGCAGTCGGCCTGCAGTTCCAGCCGCACCGACAGCGCGTTGGACTGCTCGCGGCTGCTGCGCTGGCGCATCGCGTCGACCTTCTCGGTGATGCCGAGCAGCGCCTGCACGTGGTGGCCGACCTCGTGCGCGATCACGTAGGCCTGCGCGAAGTCGCCGGGCGCCCCGAGGCGCGTCTTCATCGTCTCGTAGAACGCGAGGTCGATGTAGACCTTCTGGTCACCCGGACAGTAGAACGGGCCCATCGCTGACTGCCCCGTGCCGCAGGCGGTGGGGACGGCGCCGCGAAACAGCACCAGCTTGGGGTCGCGGTAGGTCGCGCCCTGCGCCTGGAACTGCGCCCGCCAGACGTCCTCGGTGTCGGCCAGCACGGTGGATACGAAGGCCGCCAGCTTGTCGTCGGCCGGCGGACGGTGCGCGGGCCCCTGCGCCGCCGGCGGTGCTTCGGGCATGCCGCCGCCGCTGAGCGCGCCCAGGATCGTCAGCGGATTGATGCCGAACGCCCAGCCAGCGACCAGCGCGATCACGATCGTGCCGACACCGATGCCGCGGCCACCCCCGAAGCCGAAGCCGCCACCACCCATCGCCGGCCCTTCGTCGCGGCGGTCCTCGACGTTGTCGCTCTGGCGGTTGCCTTCCCACTTCATGTCGTCTCCCTGGGTCTGCCGTGGCTGCGATGGTGCCCCAGCGCAGGCGGCACGTCACGCGCGGCACCGCACCCGGCCGCGGCCCGCGCCGGCGGCGCATCAAGCCTTGGGCAGCGTGACACCGCGCTGGCCCTGGTACTTGCCGCCACGGTCCTTGTAGCTGGTCTCGCAGACCTCGTCGCTCTCGAAGAACAGCACCTGCGCGCAGCCCTCGCCGGCGTAGATCTTGGCCGGCAGCGGCGTGGTGTTGCTGAACTCCAGCGTCACGTAGCCCTCCCACTCGGGCTCGAACGGCGTCACGTTGACGATGATGCCGCAGCGCGCATAGGTGCTCTTGCCAAGGCAGATGGTCAGCACGTTGCGCGGGATGCGAAAGTACTCCACCGTGCGCGCCAGCGCAAAGCTGTTGGGCGGGATCACGCAGACGTCGGCCTCGATGTCGACAAAGCTGCGCTCGTCGAAGTGCTTCGGATCGACCACCGTGCTGTAGATGTTGGTGAACACCTTGAACTCGCGGGCGCAGCGGATGTCGTAGCCGTAGCTCGAGGTGCCGTAGCTGACGATGCGCTGGCCGTCGGCTCCGTGGCGCACCTGGGACGGCTCGAACGGCTCGATCATGCCGTGCTGGGTCGCCATGCGGCGGATCCACCTGTCGCTCTTGATGCTCATGGCCGGCTCGCGCTGAAGGGAGCGCGATTGTATGCAGCGCCCCCGGGCCGCCGGCGGCGGCGCGGTCCGCGGCGCCGTGAGCCGGACGCGGTGTTCTGGCACACGCCACCCATGCCGGCACGGCGCCGGCGTCCACGGCGGCGGCGCCGGGTGCACAATGCCTGCGTCGCCCGGACGCACCCTGGCCCGGGCCGGAGAACCGCCATGGCCGCCACGCCGTTCCGCCCTGCCCTCGACCTGATGGCGCAGTACGCGCAGTACCACCGCGACAAGCGCAACATCACGACCCACTTCGTCGGCATTCCGCTGATCGTGTTCGCGATCGGCATCCTGCTGGCGCGCTTCAGCATCGGCGGCGTCACGCTGGCATGGATCGTGTGGGCGCTGGCCACCGTGTGGTACCTGACGCGCGGCAATCTGGTGCTCGGCATCGCCACCAGTCTCGTCAATGCGGTGCTGATCGGGCTGGCGCATCCGTTCGCCGGCGTGCCGCTGCTGGCCTGGCTCGGCTGGGGCATCGGCTTCTTCGTGTTCGGCTGGATCGTCCAGTTCGTCGGCCACTACTATGAGGGCCGCAAGCCGGCGTTCGTCGACGACGTGGTCGGCCTGCTAGTGGGCCCGATGTTCGTCGTCGGCGAGTGGCTGTTCGCGCTCGGCTGGGGCCGCGACCTGCTGGCCGAGATCGAGCGGCGCGCCGGCCCGACCCACCTGCGCGACCTCGCCGCACCGGCGACGCGATGACGGGCGTGGCCCCTGGCCCCGTGCTCGTGATGGGCGCGGGCGCAGTGGGCTGCTGGATCGGTGGCTGCCTGGCCGCCAGCGGCGTGCCGGTGACATTCGTCGGCCGCCAGCGCGTGCTCGGCACCCTGCGCGAGCACGGTCTCACCCTCACCGACCTCGATGGCGGCGCGCGCACGGTCGCCGCCGCCTCGCTGTCGCTCGCGCCGGCGCCACCGCCGGGCGCGACGCCGTCGCTGGTGCTGCTGTGCGTGAAGAGCGGCGCCACCGCCGAGGCCGCCGAGGAGCTTGGGCGCGTCCTGCCTGCGGGCACGCTGGTGGTGTCGATGCAGAACGGCATCTCCAACGCGGCGATTGCGCGCGCGCACGCACCGCGGCTCACCGTGCTGCCGGGCATGGTGCAGTACAACGTGGTCGAGCTCGGTCCGGGCCACTATCACCGCGCCACGTTCGGCATCCTGGCAGCGGCCGACCATCCGGCGCTGCGCGCATGGACGCCGTCGTTCTCCGCAGCCGGCGTGCCGTTGCAATTGGATGCCGACCTGGCCCCGCTGCAGTGGGGCAAGTTGCTGCTCAACCTGAACAACCCGGTCAACGCGCTGTCGGGCCTGCCGCTGCGCGCGCAACTGCTCGAGCGCGACCACCGCGTCTGCATGGCCGCGCTGATCGCCGAGGCGCTGGCTGCGCTGCACGCGGCCGGCATCGCGCCGGCCAAGCTGACGCCGCTGCCGCCGGCGGCGCTGCCCGCCGTGCTGCGGCTGCCGACGGCGATCTTCCGGGTGCTGGCGTCTCGGCTGCTGCGCATCGATGCCATGGCCCGCACGAGCATGGCCAACGACCTGATGCTGGGCCGCCCCACCGAGATCGACGCGCTGTGCGGCGAGGTCGTGCGGCTGGCGCGCGACCACGGCATGGGCGCGCCGCTCAACGAGCGCATCAGCGAGCTGGTGCGCGCATGGCCGCGCGACCCGCGGCCGATGAGCGGCGTCGAACTGCGTGCGGCGTTAGGTATCTGAGCCCGGGGCCGGTCGTGGCCCCTGACGGGCCGGCGCCAGCCTCAGACGCTCAGCTGCTGCTCTGGTGCCGCCAGAGGTCGTGCTCGTAGTCGACGGTGGTCCTCGCCACGGAGGGCGCCGTGCGGACCTTGGCCGTTCGCGGCGCCTCGCTGCGCCGAGGCACCGGATTGCCAGTCGACGGATGCACGGCATGCGTCTGGCAGTCGGCGGCCTGCGAGCAGGCCATCGCCACCCGTTCCACCTTCGGGTCGGCCGCTCGAGCGGCGCCCGCCACTCCGAAGCCGAGGACGGCGATGAC
>Ga0335084_10001486_pt1 | contig 21992 bp, 17 predicted proteins | sample Lox_Sample_44_FD_206721 | JGI IMG/M metagenome (GOLD analysis project Ga0335084, IMG submission 206721) | Soil microbial communities from Loxahatchee National Wildlife Refuge, Florida, United States - Lox_Sample_4.4 | ecosystem: Environmental > Terrestrial > Soil > Wetlands | place: USA...
CGCGCCCCTGCCAGCGAGCGAGGCGCCTGGATATCCTGGGTCCGCGGGGCCTGGACATCCTGGGCCCGCGGCGCCTGCACGTCCTGCGTCCGCGCCCCCGCCAGCGAGCGAGGCGCCTGAACGTCCTGGCTCTTGGCCGTCTGCGACAGCATGGCCTTCGCCGACGCCACCTCTGCGGGGCAGGAGGTCTGGGCCATCCCGGCCGTGGCCGAGAGGGAGACCGCCGACACCACACTCAACACCGTTGCAAGCACCTTTCTCATCGCTGTCGTCCTTTCTGACTTCGGTTTCTTACTGCGTTGTTCGGTTGCCTTCTCCGTGCCTCGCATCTGGCCCTCTGGGGCCCCGACTCGCACCCTTAGGATGCACTACTGATGCCATGAGGATACTGATTAAGAAACACCATATATTACAACATCTTGAGCATCAGCATCCCCATCGGCCGGGCAGGGGCGTGGGCGTTCTGCCCGGCACCCCCCCGCTAGCCGGTCCGGCAAACTGTCTGGCGAAGGGACTCCTTGAGGGCTATTGGAGGCTCTGGTACCGTGTACCCGCAATGGCCCCCTCCCTCGGCAAACGCGCACTCGTCTGCGCGCTCGTCGCTCTCACGATCGGAATCAGCGGATGCGCCACCCGTGCTACCACTCCGACGCAGCGGCGTGGACTACCACCTCTGGTCCGCGAGGTGCTGCCCAACGGCATGCGGTTGATCGTACAGGAGCACCGCGCGGCCAGCACCGTCGCGATCCACCTGTGGGCCGGAGTGGGCGGGCGCGATGAAGCGATGGGCGAGCGTGGGTTCTCCCACTTCGCCGAGCACATGCTGTTCAAGGGTACCGCGACGCGGCCGCGCGGCTTCGTCGACACCGAGGTCGAGGCCGTGGGCGGTCGCACCAACGCGGGCACGTCCAACGACTACACCTTCTACTACGTACTGCTCCCGGCGGCCCGCGCGGTGTCAGGCATCTCGCTCATGGCCGACATGGTGCTCAACTCCGTGTTCGATCCGGCAGAGCTCGGCCGCGAGCGAGAAGTGGTCTTCGAGGAGGTGCGGCTGAACGAGGACAATCCGCGCTCCTCGCTGGGCCGCCAGCTCTACAATCTGCTCTACCAAGGCCACCCTTACGGCAGACCGGTGCTCGGCGACGTCGCGGACCTCCGAGCGGCGACCCAGGAAACGCTGCGTGGCTACTATGCCCGGCACTACGTGCCCGACAACATGACCCTGGTCGTGGTGGGGCCCGTGGATCCGGCGGCGATACGGGCCGCCGTGGTCGCCGCATTCGGCGTCCGCCCCTCCTCTGGCTATTCGCGTCAGGCCATTCCGCCGCCGGTGCCTCTCGACGGCGTCCGCGCGCGGTCCGTCGAGCGGCCGGAGCGCCAGACCCAGCTCGGGCTGGCCTGGCTGGCCCCGCCGCTCGGCCATCCCGACATGGCTGCGGTGGACGTGCTCAGCCACATCCTCGGCGGCTCGCGCAGCTCGCGGCTCAACCAAGCGCTGCGGGAGCGGGCTCGGCTCGTGTCGAGCATCGGCGGATGGTACGCCGCGCTGCAGGGCGCGGGAGCGCTCGGAGTGACCGCGCAGCTCGAGGGCTCCGATCAGGATGCGGTGGAGAAGGGCATCATGACCGAGATCGAGCGCATCCAGTCGGAGGGCGTGACCGCGGAGGAGCTGGCGCGGGCCATCACCGCGTCCGAAGCCGAGCGAGAATTCTCGCGCGAGACCGTCGAGGGCCTGGCCCTCGCCTACGGTCGGGCCGAGACCACCTGGGATCTCGATGCCGAGCGCACCTATGTGGACCGGATCCGAGCGGTGACCCGCGCGCAGGTGCAGGACGCGGCGCGCCGCTACCTGACCAGGTCCTATGCGCGGCTGGCCTTCGTGCCCCGGAGTCGCCCCCAGTGATGGGCCGCCGGCTGGCCGCGATCGCGTTCGGGGCCGCGCTGTTCTCGGCGACCGCCGGCCTGGCGTTGGCGCAGGCACCGCTGCGTGAGATCCTCCCCAATGGCGTGACTATCCTGGTCCGCGAGAACCCGGCCACGCCCGTGGTCGCGGTCTCGCTCTTCGTGCGGGTCGGGTCTCGCTGGGAGACCGAGGAGGACGCGGGCATCACCCACCTGCTTCAGCAGGTAATGCTGAAAGGGACCACGACGCGCTCGGCTCTGCAGATCGCCGAGGCCGCCGAAGGGCTGGGCGGAGGCGTCAGCGCATCGGCCGACATGGACTTCTCGGAGATCCGGGCCACCGCGCTGGCCCGGAACTGGAAGATGATGCTCGAGCTCGTCGCCGACGTGGCACTGCGACCCACGCTGCCCGCGTCCGAGATCGACGGCGAGCGGCGGGCCATGTTGACCGCGCTGCGCAGCCGCCAGGATCAGCCTTTTCCGCTCGCCATGGACACGATCCTCGGCCGCGTCTACGGCAACCATCCCTACGGCCGCCCGGTCCTTGGACGGGCGGCCGCGCTCGAGCGCATCAATCGCGACACCCTGCTCACGCACTACCAGCGCTTCTACCGCGCGCCGCGGATGATCCTGGCGGTGAGCGGTGACATCACCGTCCGCGAGGTCGTGGCGGAGGCGACCCGGCTGTTCGGCGACGCGCCGGCCGGCGCTGGCGAGCCCGACCCCGCACTGCCCACCGCGGCGGCGCGTGCCGATCGGACGGTGCTCGTGAAGCCGGCTGCGCAAGCCCAGGTGCTGGTCGCCTTCCTCGCGCCGCCCACCTCGCACCCCGACTACGCGGCGGTGAAGGTCCTGGCCACCGCGCTGGGCGGCGGCATGGCCGGGCGGCTCTTCACCGAGGTGCGCGACAAGCAGGGCCTCGCGTACTCCACCGGCGGCTCGTACCCGTCACGCCTGGGACCAGGTGTCTTCTTCACCCAGCTCGGAACGGCGCCCGCCAATCAAGCCCGGGCCGAGGCAGCGATGCTGGCCGAGCTCGATCGGATCCGGCGCGATCCGGTGAGCTCGACGGAGCTGGCCCGCGCCAAGGCCTATCTGCTCGGCCAGTTCGCGCTGGACCGCCGCACCAACGCGCGGCTGGCGTGGTACGACGCATTCTTCGAGGCACTTGGAATGGGGCCCGATTTCGCCGACCGCTACGCGCGGGCGGTGGAGGTCGTCACCGCGGACGACGTGCAGCGAGTGGCGCGCACGTATCTGACCACTCCCACCATCGTCACGCTCGGCCCGAACGCGCCCTAAGTCGCCTTGTTCCCTCTCAAGGACGACAATCCGAGCCGCACGACTCCTGTCGTCACGATCGGGCTGATCATCCTGAACGGCCTGGTGTTCATCTACCAGCTCTCGCTCGAGCTCGGAGGGCCGGAAGGGGCGCGGGCCGGGGAGTCCTTCATCAGGGAGTTTGGGCTGGTGCCGTGTCGGCTCACCGGGTCGTGCCTCGGGCCATCCGACCTGCCTTCACCCGTTCTGACGATCTTCACCTCGATGTTCATGCACGGCGGCCTGTTTCACGTCGGCGGCAACATGCTCTATCTGGGGATCTTCGGCAACAACGTCGAGGACACGCTCGGACATCTGCGGTACCTGGTCTTCTATCTCGCCTCCGGGTTGGCGGCCGCCCTGACCCAGGTCGCGGTGGGTCCAGGCTCCGACTTGCCAATGGTCGGGGCCAGCGGGGCCGTGTCGGGGGTGCTCGGCGCCTATCTGCTGCTCTTTCCCAACGCCCACGTGACCACACTGATCATTCTGGGCTTCTTCTTCCGGGTGGTAAGGGTCCCGGCGCTGTTCGTGCTGGGCTTCTGGATCGTCCTCCAGGTGCTGAACGGCCTCGGCAGCTTCGGGGCCAGCGGCGGCGTGGCCTTCTTTGCCCACATCGGCGGCTTCGTGGCCGGAATGGGGCTGCTGTTCGTGCTCAGACCCCGATCGGGGATGCGCGCAGGCTGAATTCGTCGGGGAGGGGGGTTCAGCTATATAATTGTGACCGTTGAAATTTCTGGCACAGTTCCCTGGGGCCGAGGAGCCCGCATGAGAGCCGTCGCGATCGCTTTGACCCGCCATCTCTCCCGGACCGCGCATATCTCTCGGCCATTGCTGTCCTTTTCGTCCCCCAATGGAGTGGACACCCCCGACGGAGTGGTCTCGAAGTCCGGTGCACGAGCCCGTACGCTGACCGCGGAGTGTCGCGGCCGCTTCACGGGCCGGAGAAAGGAGCCGGCGTGAAGAGGTTCCCAAAGAAGCGTGGCCTGTCGAAGCCTACACCCGCCCCCCGCAAGCCTGCCCCCGCAGTCCGCGGAAAGGGCACCCCGCCCCCTGAGCGAGCGGCCGGTGAGGGCCGAGCGAAGACCAAGGTCCGCCTGGACGTGGCCCTGGTCGAGCGCGGGCTGCTCGAGTCGCGCGAGAAGGCGGCGCGGCTCATCCTGGCCGGTGACGTGCTCGTCGACGGCCAGCGGGTGGACAAGGCGGGTGCGCTCGTCGCTCCCGGCGCCAAGCTCGAGCTCGTCGCGCGTCCGCGCTTCGTCAGCCGGGGTGGTGACAAGCTCCAGCACGCGCTCGCGGCCTTCGCGATCGCTCCCCGCGGCCGCGTCGCGGTCGACGTGGGCGCCTCCACCGGAGGCTTCACCCACTGCCTCCTGGAGCAGGGCGCGATCAAGGTGTACGCGGTGGACGTGGGTCAGGGCCAGCTCGACGCCAAGCTCCGTGCCGACGGGCGCGTCGTGGTGATGGAGAAGACCAACGCGCGTAACCTGCCCGTCGATTCCTTCACCGAATCGCCGGACCTCGCCACGGTCGACGTTTCCTTCATCTCGCTCGAGAAGGTCCTGCCGTCCGTCTTCTCGGTGCTGGGCCCGCAGGGCGAGGCGGTGGTCCTCGTCAAGCCGCAGTTCGAGGTCGGCAAGGGTCAGGTCGGCAAGGGCGGGGTGGTGCGGGATGGCTCGCACCACCAGGCGGTGATCGCGCGGGTGGCGCGCTTCGCGGTCCTGCACGGCTGGCATGTCCGGGGCGCCACCGCGTCGCCGCTGAAGGGCCCCAAGGGCAACCGCGAGTTCTTCCTGCTGCTGACGAAGACCGGACGTACCCTCGCCGAGCTGGACGCCCTGATCGCCAAGATCACCGCGGAGGAACCTCCGCAACCGTGAAACGACTGGGGATCATCGCCAAGACCGACCGCCAGGAAGCCCGCACGGTGGTGCCACAGCTGCTCGAGTGGTGCGCCGCGCGCGGGATCCAGCCGGTCCTGGAGAAGGAGACCGCGGGGCTCTTCCCGCAGGCGACGGTCCCGATGGCCGGGCGGCCGGAGCTCCCCGCCCAGTCCGACCTGCTGCTCGTCCTTGGGGGCGATGGCACGCTCCTCAGCATGGCGCGCCTGGTGGGCGACCTGGGTGTGCCGATACTCGGCGTGAACCTGGGCGGCCTCGGGTTCCTCACCGCGCTCACCGTCGACGAGCTGATCCCGGCGCTCGAGGCGTACCTGCGGGGCGAGCTGGTCATCGAGGAGCGCATGCTCCTGGAGGCACGCGTCTTCCGTCAAGGAGAGCGGCTCGGCGAGTACTCGGCCCTGAACGACGTGGTCATCACCAAGTCGGCGATGAGCCGGATCATCCGCCTCGAGGTCGCGGTGGACGGCGACTTCGCCACCGGCTACCGCGCGGACGGGCTGATCGTCTCCACCCCGACCGGCTCGACCGCGTATTGCCTCTCCGCGGGCGGGCCTATCGTGTATCCGACAATGGACGCGATAGTGCTCACCCCGATCTGCTCCCATACCCTCACGAACCGACCCATCGTGCTCCCCGCGACGCAGCGCATCGCCATCACGCTGCTCACGGATCAGGACGTCATGCTCACCCTGGACGGGCAGGTGGGCTTCTCGCTCAGGATGGAGGATACGGTGGAGGTGCGGCGGGCGGCGGCCCGCACCCGCCTGCTGCGATTTCCCCAGAAACACTTCTTCTCGGTCCTGCGGGCAAAGCTCAAGTGGGGCGAGCGATAGGATACAGTTGAGCGCCGCCCGCCACTGCCCGTAGCATGGCTGGCACGATGCTGCGCGAGTTGTCCATCCGGAATCTCGCGGTGGTCGAGGAGGCGGTCGTTCCCTTCGCCCCCGGCCTCAACGTCCTCACCGGCGAGACGGGTGCCGGGAAATCCATCGTGGTCGACGCACTGCTGCTGATCACGGGCGCGCGCGCCCAACCCGACTGGATTCGCACCGGTGCCGAGACCGCGGTGGTCGAGGCGGTCTTCGAGATCGAGCCGGCCGGCCCGGTGGCCGCGCTTCTGGAAGAGGCCGGGCACCGAGCCGGCGACGGTGAGCTCGTCATCAAACGCGAGCTCGCACGCGGGGGCCGGCACCGCGCCTTCGTCAACGATGGCGCGGCCACCGTCGGCCTACTCGAGCGGCTCGGCGAGGCCCTGATCGAGCTGCACGGCCAGCACGAGCATCAGCGGCTGATGGAGCCCGCCCGCCAGCTCCTGCTGCTCGATCGGTTCGCCGAGGCGGAGGACCGACGTAGTCGGGTCGGCGCCCTGATGCGGACGTGGGAGGAGGCGCGCGGCGTGCTCCGGCGCCTGCGGGAAGAGATGCGCGAGGGCGCCCGGCAGGAGGACCTCTACCGGTTCCAGGTCTCGGAGATCGACGCGGTCAAGCTCCGCGACGGGGAAGAGGACGACCTGCGCGCCGAACGCGCGAGACTCCAGCACGCCGAGCGGATCGTGGCCGGGCTGCAGGAGACGGTCGGCCTGCTCTACGAGGACCCGCAGTCGGCCGCCGCGCGGCTCACGCGAGCCGCCGCCCTCCTGCGGGACATCTCCCGCTTCGAACCCGACGCGGCCGCTTCCATCGAGGCCATCGAGGGCGCGCAGGCCTACCTCGAGGACGTGGTCGGTCGGGCCCGCGCCCTGCGCGACCGCGCCGTGTTCGATCCGGACCGACTCGAGCAGATCGACGCGCGGCTCGACGCCATCGTGAAGCTCAAGCGGAAGTACGGCGAGTCCGTGGCCGCCATCCTGGCGCACCGCCAGGAGGCGGCGGTGGCGCTCGATCGCATCACGCGTCACGACGCGATCGCCGAGGAGATGGAGCGCGCGGTGGCGGACGCCGCGGCCGCCGCGGGGAGGGAGGCGGCGGCGCTCTCCGAGGCCCGGACGCGCGGGGCGGAGCGCCTCGAGCGTCTGATCCAGAAGGAGATCCGCGGGCTCGGCATGGAGCACGGGCGCTTCCGGGTGGCCCTGCGCCGGGAGACCGCGGGCCCCGACGAGCTCGGATCCGGAGCCGAGGGCTTCCGGGTGGGACCGCGCGGCGCCGAAACCGCCGAGCTGCTCCTCTCCGCCAACCCCGGGGAAGATCTGCGCCCGCTGGCCAAGGTCGTCTCGGGCGGTGAGCTGTCCCGGGTGATGCTGGCCGCCAAGACCGTGCTCGCCGCCGCGGACGACGTCCCGGTGCTGGTCTTCGACGAGGTCGACGCGGGCATCGGTGGCCGCGTAGCCGACGTGGTGGGTCAGAAGCTTCGGGCCAGCGCGGCGGGCCGGCAGGTGCTTTGCGTGACCCACCTGGCCCCGATCGCCGCCTATGCGGGCCATCACCTGCTCGTCGAGAAGCACGTGGCCCGGGGAGCGACGCGGACGAGCGTGACCGCGCTGAATGCGGCCGACCGCATCGACGAGCTGGCGCGCATGCTGGGCGGTGAGCGGGTCACCGAGGCCTCCCGGCGCCACGCCCGCGAGCTCCTGCGCCAGGCCCAGTGAGGGGACCGCGCAGCGTGGGTCGTCCGGTGGTGTAAGATGAGGCCCTGACATGCTGAATGCCATCTTCCGCTCGATCTTCGGCACCAAGCACGAGCGCGACGTCAAGCGCATGCGCCCAGTGGTGGCCTCGATCGAGGCGCTCGAGCCCGGGCTGAAGTCGCTCTCCGACGAGGCGCTGCGGGCGAAGACCGCCGAATTCCGCCAGCGGCTCGCCGATGGCGCCGAGGTCGACGATCTTCTGCCCGAAGCCTTCGCGGCGGTGCGGGAGGCGGCCCGCCGGACCGTGCGCATGCGCCACTTCGACGTGCAGATGATGGGCGGCATGGTCCTGCACTCGGGGAAGATCGCCGAGATGGCCACCGGCGAGGGCAAGACCCTGGTGGCCACGCTGCCCGCCTACCTGAACGCGCTGCCCGGCCTCGGCACCCACGTGGTCACGGTCAACGACTACCTTGCCCGCCGTGACGCCCAGTGGATGGGACCGATCTACCACGCGCTCGGGCTCTCGGTGGGGGTGATCCAGCACGAGGTCCAGTACGTCTACGATCCCGCCTTCGCATCCCCGGACATCCGGCTCGCCGCCCTGCGGCCGGTCACCCGCAAGGAGGCGTACGCCGCCGACATCACCTACGGCACCAACAACGAGTTCGGCTTCGACTACCTCCGCGACAACATGCAGTTCAACCTCGACGACATGGTGCAGCGGGGGCATCACTACGCGATCGTGGACGAGGTGGACTCCATCCTGATCGACGAGGCCCGCACCCCCCTGATCATCTCGGGGCGCGACCGCAGCGCGGAGAGCCGGGCCCCCCTCTACGAGAAGGTCAACCGCGTCATCCCCCGGCTGAAGCGGGCCGCCACCATCGTCGAGGGCAAGCTCTCCGAGATCGAGGAGCAGGCCGAGGGCGACTTCATCGTCGACGAGAAGGCCCGCACGGTGTCGCTCACCGACCAGGGGGTGGCCTACTGCGAGCGCCTGCTCGGGGTCGAGAATCTCTCCGACCCCGCCCACATCGAGGTCGCCCACCACATCAACCAGGCGCTCAAGGCGCACCACATCTTCCACAAGGACGTGGACTACGTGGTGAAGGACCTCGAGACGGTCGACGACCAGGGCCGTTTGGTGGTCCAGCCACAGGTGATCATCGTGGACGAGTTCACCGGGCGCATGATGCCGGGGCGGCGCTGGTCGGACGGGCTCCACGAGGCGGTGGAGGCCAAGGAAGGCCTCAAGATCGCGCGCGAGAACCAGACCCTGGCCACGATCACGCTGCAGAACTACTTCCGGATGTACGACAAGCTCGCGGGCATGACCGGCACCGCGGCCACCGAGGCCGAGGAGTTCGCCAAGATCTACGAGCTCGATGTCACCGTGATCCCGACCAACCGCACGCTCGGCCGGATCAACTATCCGGACGTCGTCTACAAGACCGAGCGCGAGAAGTTCGACGCGGTGGCCGCCGAGATCGCGGAGCGCCACGCGAAGGGGCAGCCGGTCCTGGTCGGTACCGTGTCGATCGAAAAGTCGGAGCGGCTCTCCAAGCTGCTCAAGAAGAATGGGATCGCGCACCAGGTGCTCAACGCCAAGTACCACGAGCGCGAGGCCGAGATCGTAGCCCAGGCCGGACGGGAGAAGACGGTCACCATCGCCACCAACATGGCCGGGCGCGGCACCGACATCTTGCTGGGCGGCAATCCCGACTTCCTGGCCAAGGCCCTCTTGAGCAAGAAGGGGCTCGACCCCGCCACCGCGCCGCCGGAGGCGCGGGAGGCCGCCTGGCTCGAGGCCAAGAAGGCCACCGACCCCGAGCACGAGCGGGTCGTCGCGCTGGGAGGCCTCCACATCATCGGCACCGAGCGCCACGAGTCGCGACGAGTGGACAACCAGCTGCGCGGTCGATCCGGCCGCCAGGGCGACCCGGGCTCCTCGCGCTTCTACCTGTCCCTGGAGGACGACCTGCTGCGGATCTTCGGGTCGGAGCGGATCCAGCGAATCATGGACCGCCTCGGCATGGAAGAGGGCGAGCCGATCGAGCACAAGCTGGTGACACGGGCCATCGGCACCGCCCAGAAGCGGGTCGAGACGCGCAACTTCGAGATCCGCAAGCATCTGCTCGAATACGACGACGTCATGAACAAGCAGCGCGAGATCGTCTACGGGCTGCGACGGGAGATCCTGGCGGGGGAGAGTCAGGAGGAGACAGTCCTCGAGTGGCTGGGCGAGCTGGCCGCGGTTGTGGTCGAGCGCTACGCGCCCGCCGAGGCCCACCCCGAGGACTGGGACCTCGTGGGGCTCAACGAGGCGCTGCATCGTCAGTTCGACTTCCGGATGCCCCCCCTGAAGCTCGACGAGATCGCGTCGCAGCAGGCCCTCGTCGAGGAAGTGACCGAAGCGGCGGAGCGGCACTACCGGGACCGCGAGCGGGAGATGGGGCCCGAGATGTTCCACCGCCTCGAGCGCTGGGTCGTGCTCGGGCTCGAGTGGGACGGCGGCGGATTCCGCGGCATCAATCAGCTCTGGCGCGAGCACCTGCTGAACATGGACCACCTGAAGGAAGGCATCGGCCTTCGCGGCTACGGCCAGCGCGACCCGCTGACCGAGTACAAGAAGGAAGCCTTCGACATGTTCCAGGAGATGATCGGCAGCCTGAAGGAGACGGCTCTCGAGCAGCTCTTCAAGGTGCGGATGAGCCAGGAGGACGCACCCACGACTCACGTCGCGCAGCGGGCGACCGAATGGCAGGAGACCCGCGGCGGCGAGGAGGGCGCGATCGCGCGGCCGGCCGCCACGCGAAGCGAGCCCCGCGCCGCCGACGGACAGAAGGTCGGCCGCAACGACCCTTGCCCATGCGGCTCCGGCAAGAAGTACAAGAAGTGCTGCCTGCTCAAAGGCGCCTAGCCGCCGCCGTTCCGCCAGCCCACATCTAGTACCGGCCGGCGCCTCCGCCCCCCACTCCTGGGGCTTTTTTCTTGGTTGATCCGAGGACCGTGTGTTATCAATGAACTACGCCCTGTGGGCGGGTTCGCTATGAGACTCGAATCGATCCTGATCCACGGCTTCAAGTCGTTCGCGGAGAAGACCGACGTGAAGGTCTTCCCCGGGGTCACCTGTATCGTCGGTCCGAACGGCTGCGGCAAGTCCAACGTGGCCGATGCCATCCGCTGGGCCCTTGGCGAGCAGAGCCCCAAGACCCTCCGCGGCAGCAAAATGGAAGACATCATCTTCCACGGCTCCGCTTCCCGGAAGATGATCGGGATGGCCGAGGTCAGCCTCGTCTTCAATAACGACGGCGGCCTGCAGGTCCCGTGGAGCGAGGTCGCGGTGGCCAGACGGCTGTACCGCACCGGCGAGAGCGAGTATCTGCTCAACACCAGCGTGTGCCGGCTGCGCGACATCCAGGACCTGTTCGCGGGCACCGGGGTGAACCCAAAGGCCTACGCCCTCATGGACCAGGAGCGGCTCAACCACGTGCTGACCGCCAAGCCGTGGGAGCGCCGCATGTTCATCGAGGAGGCGGCGGGGATCGCGCGCTACAAGCAGCAGCGCTCCGAGACTCAGGGCAAGCTCGACGCGACGCGCCTGAACCTGCAGCGCCTACGCGACGTGATGGAAGAGGTGCGACGGCAGCTCTCTTCCATCGAGCGGCAAGCCCGGAAGGCGCAGCAGTACAAGGCCCTGCAGGCCGAGCGGCAGGCCCTGGACCTCGCGCTGCTCGCCGCGGACTACGCGGCCCTCGCCTCCCAGCACGAGGCGGTGACGAGCGAGATGGAGACGCTCCGTGGCACCGAGGAGCAGCAGCGCGCGCGTGTGGCCACCCTGACCGGCCGCCAGGCCCTGCAGGCCGCCGCGATCCAGGACACCGAGTATCGCCTAGGAGATCTGCGCCAGTCCGTGCAGAAGATCCAGGGCGAGGCCGAGCGACTCCTCGAGCGGCGCGAGCAGATGGGTCTGCAGATCCAGGACCTGCTCGCCGAGGAGACGCGCCTCGAAGAGGAGATCCGTGCGCTGGGCGACCGGCGCGTCGCCCTGTCCGCCGAGCGCGACGAGAAGGGCCGCGGTCTCGAGGAAGCGCGGGGCCGCCACGAGCGGCAGGACGAGGAGGTGCGTCGCGTCGAGGCCCAGATCGAGGCGTGCCGCGGCGCCCTCAGCGAGCGGCGCGAGCGATTCGAAACGCTGCGGCTCGAGCAGATCCGGGTGGCGGGCGCCCGCGCCGATCTCACGCGGTCGAGCGGCGAGCTGCGGGAGCGCAGCATCCAGGTGGACCGGCGCGCCGAGCGGCTCGCCGCCGAGCTGGCCACCGGGCGCACCGAGGCGGAAGCCCTCGCGGCCTCGCGCCTGCGTCTGGAGGCGGCGCGGCAACGGACCGGCGCCCAGCTCTCGCTGCTGAGCACGGAGTTGCAGGAGATCGAGGCGACCCGGCGGGAGCGCGAGGTCGCACGGACCGAAGCCCAGGAAGCGGTCGCCGGCCTTCGAGTCAAGCTCGCGGCCCGCCAGTCCGCCCTGGACGCCCTGGTGCGCCTCGAGCGCGAGCGCGAAGGCTACGGCGCCGGGGTCCGCGCCGTGTTCGCGCACATGGGGGCGGCCGATCTGAGTGGCGTCGTCGGCACGGTCGCCGATCTCCTGGAGGTTCCGAACGGGCTCGAGGAGGCGGTGGAGGCGGTGCTGGGTGACCGCCTGCAGTGGGTCGTGGTGGAGCGCTTCGAACACGCAAGGGCCGCTCTCGGCTATCTCGAGCGAGAAGGCGCGGGCTCGGCCACGCTCCTGCCTCTGGAAACGCTGCCCGGACCCGGGGCGCTGCCAGACGACTCGGGCGAGGTGAGCTGGGCGGCGCGCCTCGTCGGGGGACCACGGCCTGCATTGCTGCACTACCTCCTTGGGCGCGTTGGCATCGTCTCCCATCTGGACCAGGCCGAGATCCTGTGGCGTCGGAACGGCGTGATCGCCACCTACGTCACGCGCTCCGGGGAGGTCCTCTCGCCGAGCGGTCGGCTCACCGGTGGGCACCGGGACGGTGAGCGCGAGAGCAACGACCATTCGCTCCTGGGTCGGAAGCGGGCGATCCGCCAGCTCGGTGAGGAGATCGCCGGGCTTAGGCACGACGTGGAAGCCGCGATGGCGCGCCTGGAGACCGTGGAGGGCGAGGTCACGGGGCTCCGCACGCGACTGGAAGGCCTGCAGTCGAACTACCAGGCGCAGGAGAGCGCGCGGCTGGCTGGCGAGAAGGATCTGGAGTCGGTCCTTCGGGAAGCCGACCGGGTGGCTCGCCACCTGGAGACGCTGGCGGCCGAGAGCGAGCAGCTGTCGGGTGAGCGCGATGAGACCGCCACCCAGCTGCTCGGGCTGGAGCGTGCACTGATGGCCGCCGCCGAGCAGGAGGCGCGGCTGAGCGGAGACATGACCGAGCTGCAGGCTCTCCTGGAGAGCGGGCAGGGGGACGAGACCGGGCTCACCGAGCGGCTGACCGTATGTCGTGTCGACCTGGCCACGGTAGCCGAGCGGGTCGAAGCCCTGGGGCGCGACATCGAGCGGATCATCGGTCTGGAGCGTGACTTCGGCCTGCAGCAGGAGCAGTCGTCGGCTCGGCGGGCGCAGACCGCCGAGCGCCGCGGGGACCTGGCCGCCGAGCGGGAGCGGACCGACGCGCAGGCGCGCGACGCGGTGGCCGATCGCGACCGCCTCGAGGCCGAGGTGGCGGTAATCGCCGAGGAGCACCAGCGGCAGCTCGGGGAGCGCCAGGGAATCGAGAGCGAGCTGCGCGAGGTCCAGCACCAGCTGAACGGGCTGGTCAACCGTCTCCACCAGCTCGATCTGATGGAGACGGAAGGCCGCGTGCGCCGCGAGGAACTGCTGCAGGAGGCGAGGCGTCGTCACGCCGTCGAGACCGCGGAGGCCTTGCTGGCCGCGCACGATGGAGCGCGAGACCTCGAGGACGTGCGCCAGCGCCACGAGGAGCTCTCGGGCAAGCTCGAGGCCATGGGCCCGGTCAATCTGGTGGCGGACGAGGAGTTCCGCGAGCTGACCGAGAGGCTCGACTTCCTGCGCACCCAGCATGACGACGTGGTGGCGTCGATCAAGGATCTCGAGAAGGCCCTGCGTGGCATGACCCGGACTGCCCAGGAGCGCTTCCAGGAGGCCTTCGACGACATCAACCGCCACTTCGGCGACATCTTCTCGCGTCTCTTCGAGGGTGGGCGCGCGGAGCTGCGGATGGTGCCGCCCGAGGAGGGCGAGGACGATCCGCTCGAGCTGGGCGTAGAGCTCATGGCCCAGCCGCGGGGCAAGCGCCTCCAGGCGGTTACCCTGATGTCGGGCGGCGAGAAAGCGCTCACCGGCCTGGCGCTGCTGTTCGCGATCTTCTACCACCGGCCCAGCCCGTTCTGCGTGCTCGACGAGGTGGATGCGCCGCTGGATGACGCCAACATCCACCGCTTCCTGCGCGTGCTGCGGGAGCTGTGTACCCAGACCCAGTTCATCGTCATCACGCACAACCGCAAGACCATGGAAGCCGCCGACGTGCTCTACGGCGTCACCATGGAGGAGCCTGGTCTCTCGCGCCTCGTCTCAGTTAGGATGACCGACGCCTAACCTGCGCTACACTGATCCACATGCAGCAGACTGAGACCGTCGCGGGATCACTCGGTGCGTACCTGCGGTCCCTTCGGGAAGCCAGGGGCAGCTCGCTCGAGGACATGGCGCGCTCGACGCGGGTGGGGATCCGCCACCTCGAGGCCCTCGAGGATGAGCGTCTGGCCGATCTGCCTTCGCCTGTCTTCGTCCGGGGCTTCATCCGGGCGTACTGTGGCTTCCTGCGCGAGAGTCCCCAGACCGCCCTCGGGCACTATCAGGAGCTGGCCGGAGAGCGCGCGGCGGCGGAGGCGGCGAGCGCCCCTCCACGACCTCGCACGACGTGGGCGACCAGCTCCATCCTGGTTGGCGTCGGGCTACTCGTGGTCCTGGGCGTCAGCCTGCTCGTTCTGAACCTCGTGATGAAGCGAACGGGCGGAACTTCTGTTGCCGCCACGAAAATCGAGACGACGGCGTCGCCACTCGTCGTGCCCCCGGCCCCGGCGGTCCCGACTCCGGTCCCGGCTGCGCCATCCGCTCCGATGGCACAGCCGCCGGCGAAGCCAGTAGCGCCGCCTCCGCAGGCGGCTATTCCCGAGCCGGCCCGACCGGCAAGCTCACCCCCTACCACAACCACGCCGCCGGGCCCGGCGGCGCCGCCGTCGTCGGCGACCGCGAAGATCGAGTCCGGCCCGGCCCGCCAGCGCCTCGTTATCAAAGCGGTGGAGGCGACCTGGATACGGGTCCAGACCGACGACGGCCGCGTCGTTGAGGAGCTCCTGCCGGCGGGCGCCAGCCGGGAGTGGTCGACCGAGCGACGCTTCGTGGTGACCATCGGCAACGCTGGTGGCGTCGAGGTCATGCTGAACGGAAAGTCCCTGCCGGCCCTCGGAGCGAAGGGTACGGTGATCCAGCGCCTCGAGCTTCCCCCGCCGCCGGCCACCTCGGGCTCGTGAGCCTGTTCGGCTCCCTCGGGGAGCGCGTCCGGCAAGGACTGCGGCGCACCCGAGAGCTGATGGACGAAGGCCTCGGAGCCATCCTCTCCATCACCCGTCCCGTCGATGAGGCCATGCTGCAGGAGCTGGAGGAAACTCTCATCGCCGCCGATCTCGGAGCGGCGACCGCTTCGGCGTTCGCGAAACGGGTCCGCGACGAAGTCAAGCGCGGCCGGGTGTCGTCGACCGATGACGTGCGGGCCGCGCTCCATCGCTTCCTCGAGGAATCGCTTGGCGGGGCCGCGGCCTCCCTCAACCTGGAGCATCGGCCCGCCGTCATCCTCATGCTGGGCGTCAACGGCGCCGGCAAGACCACCAGCACTGCCAAGCTCGCGGCCTCGCTGAAGGCGGACGGCAAGAAGGTGCTGATGGCGGCGGCCGACACCTTCCGGGCGGCGGCGATCGAGCAGCTACAGGAGTGGGGACGTCGCACCGGCATCGAGGTCATCCATCAGACCGCCGGCGCCGATCCGGCCGCCGTGGTGTTCGATGCGGTGAAGGCGGCCACCTCGCGGGACTGCGACGTGCTCCTGGTGGACACCGCGGGCCGGCTCCACACGAAGGCGAACTTGATGGAGGAGCTGGCCAAGCTCAAGCGAGTGCTCGGGCGGCAGCTGCCGGGGGCGCCGCACGAATCACTCATGGTGCTGGAGGCTCCGACCGGTCAGAACGGCCTCCAGCAGGCGCGCATGTTCCACGAGGCGATCGGTCTCACCGGTCTCGTGCTCACCAAGCTCGACGGCACCGCCAAGGGCGGCATCGCGATCCGCATACACCAGGAGCTCGCGGTACCGATCAAGCTCGTGGGAGTCGGCGAGCGGATCGACGACCTCCAGGTCTTCGACCCGAAGACCTTCGTCGACGCCCTGCTCGGAGAGCAGCCGGAGCCGGGACAGGCGCGGTAGAATCCTCCGCAGGGTCGCGGAGGGATGATGCACGACATCCGGAACGACATCCGGTGGATGGCGCGGGCGTTGGCGTTGGCCGCGCGGGGCCGCGGGCTCACGTCGCCGAACCCGATGGTGGGCGCGGTCGTGGTCCGGGACGACGTCATCGTCGCCGAGGGCTTCCACGAGCGGGCTGGGGGGCCGCACGGGGAAGCGGCCGCGCTGAGCCGGGCCGGCGATCACGCCCGTGGCGCCACCCTCTACGTCACGCTGGAGCCATGCAACCACGTCGGCCGCACTCCCCCGTGCGTCGACGCCATCGTCAGGGCCGGGATCCGTCGTGTCGTGTCGGCCATTCGCGATCCGAATCCGCGAGTGACGGGGGGAGGAACCGATGCTCTCGTCGCAGCCGGCATCGAGGTGACCAACGGTGTCCTCGAGCGGGAAGCGCGGGACCTCAACCGGGTGTTCTTCACCGCGATCGAGCGCCAGCGTCCGCACGTCACGATGAAGTGGGCGATGACCCTCGATGGCAAGATCGCCGCGTTCGACCGCACGTCCCGCTGGATCACCGGCGAGGCGGCGCGCCGGGAGGCCCACCGGCTGCGGAGCCAGAGTGACGCCATCGTGACGGGTATCGGGACGGTGCTGGCCGATGACCCCGCGCTCACGGTGCGGCTCGAGCAGCCGTGGCCGCGCGAGCCGTACCGGGTGGTCCTGGACAGCCGGGCGCGCCTGCCGCTCGACGCGGCCATGCTGCGCTCGGGCAGTCGCGGGCGCATCCTGGTGGCCGTCGGCGACGATGCACCCGCCCCCCGGGTGGCCGCGCTCGAGTCGGTCGGCGTCACCGTCCTCCAGTGCAAGTCGCGTGAGGGGCGGGTGGACGTGAGCGACGTGTGCGCCCGGCTCCACGCCCTCGACGTCACCGCGGTCCTGCTGGAGGCGGGCAGCGGGCTCGGCGGCGCGTTCCTGGAGGCCGGGCTCGTAGACCGGGTGGCTGTCTTCGTCGCCCCGATGCTACTGGGCGGCGCGAGAGCGCCGGGCCCGACGGGCGGAACGGGCCTCACCCTCGGCGACGCCGTGCGCCTCACCGATCTCACCACACGCCCACTCGGCGACGACTGGCTCCTCGAGGCCAACGTCTCCCGTGGTGAGCGGAGCGCGTGACTCCATGTTCACCGGACTCGTCGAGGAGCTGGGCCGGGTCGTCGGTCGCGACGGTGCCCGGCTGGTCGTCTCCGCCGACCGGGTGCTCGAGGGGAGCGGGCTCGGGGCCAGCGTGGCGGTCAACGGAGCCTGCCTCACCGTCGTGGAGCGAGGCCCGGGGCGACTCGGGTTCGACGTGGGCCCCGAAACCCTGTCGCGCACGGCCCTCGGCGAGCTCAAGGCCGGTGACCCGGTCAACCTGGAGCGCCCGATGCGCCTCGGAGGCATGGTGGGGGGGCATCTGGTGCAGGGGCACGTGGACGGCGTCGGAGTGGTGGCGGCCCTTACCCGTCAGGCAGAGACCGCCCGGCTCACGATAGAATGGCAGGACCAGGCGCTGGCCCCCTTGCTGATCCCGCAGGGATCGGTGGCGGTGGACGGCGTGAGCCTCACGGTGGCGCGGCTGAACGCGCGGGACTTCGAGATCATGGTCATCCCGCACACGCTGGCGGTGACGACCCTGGGCTCGCTGGCGCCGGGCCGGCGTGTGAACCTGGAGATGGATATGATCGGCAAGTACGTGCAGCGCATTTTGCAAGTCAGAGGAGACGGCCGGTGAGCGAAGCCGAGTTCGTCACGATCGAGGAAGGCATCGAGGAGATCCGCGCCGGCCGCATGCTCATCGTCGTCGACGACGAGGACCGCGAGAACGAAGGGGACTTGTTGATGGCGGCCGAGAAGGCCACCCCGGAGGCGGTCAACTTCATGGCCAGGTACGGCCGTGGCCTCATCTGCATGCCGATGCTGGGCGAGCGGCTCGACGAGCTCCAGATCTCCATGATGGTCTCGGACAATACGGCGCCGCTCGGCACCGCCTTCACGGTGAGCGTGGACGCCCGGCGAGGCGTGACCACCGGCACGTCGGCTTACGATCGCGCCGTCACCATCCGCACGCTCGTCGATCCGGCCACACGGGCCGAGGACCTCACACGGCCGGGGCACATCTTCCCACTTCGGGCGATGCCGGGCGGCGTGCTGCGCCGGGCCGGCCATACCGAGGCCGCGGTGGATCTGGCCCGCCTCGCGGGCTACGCCCCCGCCGGCGTGATCTGCGAGGTCCTGGACGAGGAAGGCGGCATGGCGCGTCTGCCCGAGCTCATGGCCCTGGGGAGGGAGTACCGGCTCAAGGCGATCACGATCAAGGCCCTGATCGAGTACCGGATCCACAAGGAGAAGCTGGTCCGGCGCGCGGCCATCACCCGCATGCCCACCGAGCACGGCGACTTCCAGGTCATCGCCTACGAGACCACCGTGGACGAGCGCCTGCCGCTGGCCCTGGTCCTCGGTGACGTCAAGACCGACGAGCCGGTCCTGGTCCGCGTGCACTCCGAGTGCCTCACCGGCGACGTCTTCGGCTCGCACCGCTGCGACTGCGGCTCGCAGCTCCACAAGGCGCTGGCGATCATCCAGCACGAGCGGCGCGGTGTCCTCGTGTACATGAGACAGGAAGGGCGGGGGATCGGCCTGCTCAACAAGCTCAAGGCCTACGAGCTGCAGGATCAGGGGAAGGACACGGTGGAGGCGAATCACGCGCTCGGCTTCCGGGCCGACCTTCGCCACTACGGCATCGGCGCGCAGATCCTGGTGGATCTCGGGGTCCGCAACCTCAAGATTCTCACGAACAACCCGAAGAAGATCGTCGGCATCGAAGGCTACGGGCTCAAGGTGGTGGAGCGGCTGCCGCTCGAGGTCCCGGCCACCGAGGCCAACCGCAGCTATCTCCGCACCAAGCGCGAGAAGCTCGGCCACCTCTTCTCGTCGTTCCCGGACTAGAGCCACGTGGCCGGCATCGCTCCGAAGCGCCGAGTCGCTCCTGCCGCGCGCGGCCAGCGCTTCGCGGTGGTCGCCGCCCGATTCAACGAGCCGATCACAAAGAAGCTCCTCGACGGCGCCCTCACCGCGCTCGCCGACCATGCGGTGACGGGCCACGCGGTCGAGGTGCACTGGGTGCCGGGCTCCTTCGAGCTGGCCCAGGCCGCACTGACCCTCGCCCGTTCCGGGCGCTTCGCCGGAGTGATCTGCGTGGGGGTAGTCATCAAAGGCTCCACGCCGCACTTCGACTACGTCTGCAGCGCGGCGGCCCAGGGCATCCTCCGCGCGGGGCTCGACACCAGCGTGCCGGTGACCTTCGGGGTGGTGACCGCGCTCACCGAGGAGCAAGCGTGGGAGCGAGCGGGAGGTGCCGTCGGCAACCGGGGCGAGGAGGCGGCGCTGGCTGCGCTCGAGATGGCGGGCTGGCTGCGCACCCAGGCGGGACGCCGCGCCCGAACGCGCCCGGGACGGCGGAGCGCGGGCTGATGGGGCGCCGCCGGAAGGCCCGGGAGCTCGCCCTGCAGCTGCTCTATCAGCTGGACGTCCAGGGCGAGGACAATCCCCAGCCACACCTCGACGACTTCTGGCTCCGCCATCCCGTCGATCGCGAGGCGAGGGATTTCGCGGAGTCGCTCGTCCGCGGGACGAAGTCACACGAGGCGGAGATCGACGAGCTCATCGCCCGCTACGCCGAGAACTGGGAGCTCGACCGCATGGCGGTGGTGGACCGGAACATCCTCCGTCAGGCCATCTACGAGCTCAGATGGGCCTCCGGCGTTCCGCCCAAGGTCGCGATCAACGAGGCCCTCGAGGTCGCGAAGAAGTTCAGTACCCACGAGTCGAGCCGCTTCATCAACGGGATCCTCGACCGCATCCACAAAGAGCAGGCTCCCGCCTCCTGATCGGGCTTCCCCCCATCCGCTACGCGGTCATCTCGGACGTCCACGGGAACCTGGAAGCCCTCAGCGCTGTGCTGACGGATGCCGCGGCGGAGGGCGCGCTCTCGATCCTCTGCCTGGGCGACCTTGTCGGCTACGGTGCCGATCCGGTGGCCTGCGTGGAGCGGGTGGGAGAGCGGGCGACCGCGATGGTGGCGGGCAACCACGAGCACGGCGCGCTCGGGCTGCTGGACCTGCGCTGGTTCAATCCCTGGGCGCGCGCGGCCGCGCGCTGGACCGGCGAGCAGCTCGACCAGGCGCATCGTGACTACCTGACCGGCCTGCCGCTGATCCGGTCCGTGGAGGATGCCACGCTCGTGCACGCGAGCCCGCGCAACCCCGAGGAGTGGGACTACCTCGTCTCCGAGGAAGATGGGCTCGAGGTATTCGGCGACTTCGCGACCCGTCTCTGCTTCGTGGGCCACTCGCACGTGCCCGGCGTCTGGTCCGTGGGCAGCGGCGGCCCGGACCACGCGAACGGGCCGGAGGCGCAGGTGCGGCTCGACGACGGGCGCCGCTACCTCGTCAACGTGGGCAGCGTGGGCCAGCCCCGGGATCGTGATCCGCGAGCCTGTTACGCGATCTGGGATCGGGAGGCCAGGGCGGTGATCGTCCGCCGGGTGCCCTACGACCACATGGCGGCCGCTCGCAAAATCCTGGCCGCCGGACTCCCGAGGAAGCTGGCCGAGCGACTGGCCCATGGGGCCTGATCCCGCGACGAGCCGGCGCGGCACGGCCGCCTCCGCTCTCCTCCTCGCCGCCTCGGGAGTGATGGGCGCGTTCGCCTTCCCCAAGACCGGCTGGGCTCTGCTCGCGTGGGTCTGGCTAGTCCCGTCGCTGTGGTCCGGCGCCACGCGCGCGCCGCGGACCGCGCTCGTCGACGGCTGGGTCGCCGGTACCGTCTTCTATCTGGTGTTGCTTCGCTGGCTCGATCACACCTTTCAGCACTACAGCGCGATCCCATGGCCGGTGACCTGGCTGCCGATAGCACTGCTGGCCACCTACTGCGGCCTGTACGTGGGGCTCGTCGCCGGCGGAGCGGCATGGCTCCGCGGACGGCTCGGGACCGGCCCGGCCCTCGCGCTCACGCCTCCGCTCTGGGTGGCGGGCGAGTGGCTGCGTGGCCATCTGATGGGCGGATTCCCGTGGGGCCTGCTCGGCTACTCGCAGGCCGCCCAGCTGCCGGTGATCCAGATCGCGGAGCTGGGCGGCGTTTACGCGGTATCCCTCGTGCTCGTCGCCGTCAACGCGGCGCTCGCCGCGCTGCTCGCGCTGGGACCCCGGCGAGCAGGGCCGGGCGCCGCCGCGGCCGCGCTGCTCCTGTTGGCCTCCTACGGCTTCGGCGTGCGGGCGCTGGCCACCGAGACCGGCGCGAACGCGGGGGCCGGCTCGGTCGAGGTGGCGGTGATCCAGCCCTCGATCGAGCAGACGATCAAGTGGGATCCAGCGCGCCACGAGCAGATCCTCGACATCTACGAGCAGCTCACACGCGAGGCGGCGCGCACGAAGCCGGCGATCGTGCTCTGGCCCGAGACCGCCACCACCATCTTTCTGCGCGGCGATCGAATCCTGCTCGAGCGCCTCACGCGGCTGTCAGGAGACATCGGCGCGCCCATCCTGGTGGGCTCCCTGGATCGGCGCGATGCCCCCGGCGGGCAGTTCCTGAACAGCGCATTTCTCCTGACTGGACAAGGGATTACGGCCAAGTATGATAAGATTCACCTCGTTCCGTTCGGCGAGTACGTCCCGCTTGCGGGTCTGCTCGGGTTCGTCAGGAGCTGGGCCGAGTTCATCTCGGAGTTCGGGGTGGGTGAGACCCGGACCATCTTCCCGCTGCCGGGGGCGCCGTTCGGCACCGTAATCTGCTACGAGGTCATCT
>Ga0335084_10001487_pt1 | contig 21988 bp, 23 predicted proteins | sample Lox_Sample_44_FD_206721 | JGI IMG/M metagenome (GOLD analysis project Ga0335084, IMG submission 206721) | Soil microbial communities from Loxahatchee National Wildlife Refuge, Florida, United States - Lox_Sample_4.4 | ecosystem: Environmental > Terrestrial > Soil > Wetlands | place: USA...
GTCCGTCGTGACGAGCGCAGTCTGGCTGACGGTATCTAACGGCGGTGGCACCGGCGCCGGTTCGTTCACGGTGTCTGCTGCAGCGAACACCGGTAGCACAGACCTTTTGGCGGTCATTACGGTGATGGGTCAAACCCTCACGGTGATTGAGGGCAACCCCGTCGGCACTTCCAGCTCAGGATCGATCACGATCAGTGGAAATCCCAACTTCAAAATTGTATGTACTTGTAATGGCTGCGACGACCCTTGCACCAAGGAGATCGTCGAGGCTGGCACCATCTGGGTAAACATCGGAGGGGACGTGTACTCAGTAGCTTACGGCGGTACCCTTAGACAGTCGTCTAGTCAGCTAGCGACAACTCTAGCGAGCACAATAAACACAGGGTCTCTGGTTTCCGCTACGGTGTCGGGTTCGACAATTACCTTGGTATCTGAAATCAAAGGAGCATTGACGAACTACAGCCTTGGAACCTGGTATTCTTACGATTATCAGGACTTTTCTTCACCGGCGTTTACCGCGACCCTGTCCGGGCCGACAATGACAGGTGGGACGGACTGAGCAGGAGGCGAATGGGCATCCGAAGGAGGACGGATCGGTTTGTCGATAGCGTCCTTGCAATAGGTCTCCTCGGGTTTTTGTTTGTGAGCGGATGCGCTGGCGGGTCCGGTGGAGGCGGAAATCCCCCACCTCCCCCCGAAGTAACAATCAAGAGCATTTCCGTCTACTACGCCAACAATAGCGCCCTTAGCCTGCCCTTTGCCATCGCCGGCCAGCCTGGTTTCCAGCTTCTTGTGAATGGTACAGGCTTTACAAATTCGGCGGTGGTGCAATGGAACGGCAATGCGCTGCCAACAATGTTTGGAGACAACACGGACTTGGCGGCAAGCGTTTCCGAATCGTTGATTGCCGCACCCGGAAAAGCCACCATCACCGTCAGCGATTCAGGCGCAGCATCGAATGCAGTCGCCCTGCCCATTGCTTCCCCGGCAGCCGCAACGGCGGGAGTGGTGGCAATGGTCACCGTTGCGCCGGATGGGACTCCTGCAAACGGAGATAGCCTCGTTGCACCATCCATCAGCGCGACCGGCCGCTACATTGCATTTCAATCCAATGCCACGAACTTGGCACCGGGCCCGGCGAGCGGCTTCCAAGAAATCTACGAGCGCGACACATGCGCCGGCGCGCCAATAGGATGCGCCCCGAGTACTATCCGCATCACGGTCACAGCCGACGGCTCGCCAGCCAATGCACACAGCCGAAGTTCCGCGATCAGTGCCGATGGCCGCTATGTGGCGTTCGACTCCCAAGCAACGAACCTACTGCCCGGAACGAGTATCTGCGCCAATAATTGTGTTTTCCTGCGTGATACGTGCATTGGAGCATCTAGCATTTGCAGCCCGACGACAGAACTCATTTCTCTTGCATCGAACGACACCCCCGCAGGGGGTGCTGATCCGTCGATAAGCCCAGATGGAAGGTTCGTAGCCTTTGATTCTCTCTCCCCCAACATTGTGAGCGGCGACAGTGGCGGCACAGGCGAGGCGTTCGTGCGGGATACCTGCGCAGGTGTTGTGAATTGCACGCCGCAGAACGTTTTCGTATCGGTACCAGCGACCGGAACTCAAGACAGTGCGACTAGCGGCCTTCCTGCGACGAGCGCGACGGGCCGCTATTTTGCCTTCCAATCCTGGGCGACGAATATTGTGTCAAACGAGACGAAAGTACCCGGCGATTTTTGGCGAGATACCTGTGTCGGCACCACTGCCTCTTGCACATCGACAACGGTTAGGGTGGACGTGGGCAACGACGGGACACAACCCAACAATAGTGTTTTCACCCCCATGCCACCAGCGATCACAGCCGATGGGCGTCTCGTTGCTTTTGGTTCCGGCGCGACAAACCTGGTTTCCACGAAAGTGCTGGGGCAGGGAGACGTCTACACCCGCGACACATGTGCCGGGGTGGCTTCGGGTTGCACTCCCAGCACCAGCCTTGTTTCCTTCGCCAATGATGGTTCGGTGGGTAATTGCGGAAGTCCGGGGAATGCAGGGGGGCTATCCATCAGCGCGGATGGCCGGTTCGTTTCCTTTGGCTCGATCGCCACCAATCTGACTCCCGACGACGGGTTTCCGGCGTGCGGCTGGGAGGACATCTTCGTGCGGGACACCTGCTTCGGTGTTTCCAGCGGCTGCGTCCCCAGCACCGTAAGAGTCTCTGTGGCCAACACGCCGAATCCGGGCATTTCCGGCAATGCGATCAGTTCGAGTTCAGCGATGAGTAGCGATGGACACTATGTGGTCTTCATTTCCTCCGCCACCAATTTTCTCAGCCCACCGTCAAACGGCCACGCCATGGTCTTTTTGGCCAAAACAGGCTTCTAACCATGTGTCTAGGCGTACTTATTTGTCTCGAGGCGAGGCGCACGGGGAGATCAATCAGCATGCGGAACTATGACTCCAGATTTCTTGATCCGTACCTCTTTTCTGCCTTATGAACCGCTGCGGTCGTTGTTCAGTCGTTCAGTCGGCCTCCGGAGACTTGCGTATACCATGAGCATCGCGTACTCTGGGGCTACAATGAATGGGCGAATCACCATTGACCCTGCTATTTGCCATGGGAAGCCCGTTGTCCGCGGTACGCGGACACCCGTCTCAGTCGTCGTCGGCAGTCTGGCCGGAGGCATGAGCTTCGAAGAAGTGCAACGGGAATACGATTTGACCATTGAGGACATTCGCGCCGCCCTGAAGTTTGCGGGTGAGCTGGTGGATCAAGAACAACACCATCCCTTGCCAACCTGAACCTGGCACATGCGTTTCCTGATCGATGCCAACCTACCCCGCTCGGTTAGCATCTTGCTCCGACAATTTGGTCATGAGGCCACTGATGTGCGCGATGTCGGGATGCGAGCCGCGCCAGACGATACGATCGCCGCATACGCGAGACACAATCGCATGGTGCTGATCACGCGTGATTTGGACTTTGCGAATATCCGCAACTACCCTCCTTCGCATTACGAGGGCATATTGGTGCTCAAGCTTCGCGAAGATGTTACCGCCGTGCAGGTGGTCAAGGTGTTGGAAACCTTTGTCAGCCGAGAGGACTGGTTGGCCTATTTAAAGGGGCGTCTGGCGATCTTAGAAGATCGGCGAGTACGTTTTCGACCAGCGTGAAATCGGCTTCGGCCTAAGTTGATTGGTTCAATTACGCGCTTTGGTGGGTGCCAACCCGCGTTGCGCGTGGTACATCTGAACCGCTTCTAGACTCTTCGTCTCGTGGGAACAACCTGAGGAACATTAGGCGTTTCTGGCTGCTCTAAGCGCTACAGAATGTTCCTGAAAGTGCCTTGTAAGTTCCTGAAATTCCGTTGGCGAGAGATTTGCCAAGGTTCAGGTGTCGGTTCGATTCCGATAGGCCGCTCCATTTAAATCAACGAGTTACGCAGCCGCCTCATTTTCCATTTTTTCCTTATTTTCCAAAACATCAATTTTGGAACCAAACTTCGAGGAAAATTCGGCTTGGATCTGCTGGAGCGGTATTTCGCCGGTATAAAGCCGCGTCATGGCAGCGGATGTATGTCCCATCTGCTGTCGGATGACCGCTGGAATGATACCGGCAAGTTCCCATCGGCGGTTGCACCCCCTACGAAAAGCGTGCATGCCGCCCCTATCGAACTTCAATACCTTCAGGGTAGGGTGTAGGCCCTGGCTAAGTACGGTTGTCCCCAGAAGGGGGCCCCCGCGCTTCGAGTGGAATACCAGGGCGTTGGGGCTCGAATCGGCTGCAATAAACCGCTTCAATTCCCGCATCGCTACCTTGCCTTCAGGGTCCAGCAACACGACTGTCCGGTAGGCCGTCACATTCTTGCACGGCCCGATCTTCCCGCCGCTTCGTTGGTCTGAGGACTCCTCCACTCGAATGGTGCTCGCAGCGAAGTCAATGTCATTGACCTTCAATGCGAGAAGCTCACCGCATCGCAACCCCGATGCTGCCGCAAGAAGGAACAGGACCGCATACTGTTCTCGCCTGGCGTCGCCTAGCCCATCCGTCTTTCGGACGTATTCGGCGATCTTTACGGCTTGCTCCCAGGAGAACGATATCTTTTGACGGCTCTGTATCTTCATCGTCAGCTTGTCACGTTCAGGAATCGCGAGTCCGCTTTGGGAGAACGGAGGCTTCTTGTCTTTCGCAAATGCCGAGAGGACCCGCTGCAGGGTACGCAGCGCGTCCTTGATCGTCACCCACGAGAGACCTGCATCCCGCTTCTTCCAGGCCCACTCATTTACCGTGTCCATGGTGATGTGCTCTATCGGAACGTCATTCCAATCAGCTTCGAGATGATTTTTGAGCCGCCCCTCTGCAACCGACTGGGTGGATTCACGAAGCATCCTGGGAGCAAACACCTCCCGATAGTGCTTAACCGCGTCCGCGAAGCATAGCGACGAAGGAATCTGATACTCACTCGAATTCAGCTCCAGCTTCGAAATGAAGGCCAGTTTCTTTCGATTTGCTTCGCTCTTGGTCATCTGGTTTGTTAGCCCGATGACTTCTGTCATGCGCTTTCGTTCCTCCCGCCCTGGTAGATCAACCCAGTACTGGAAGAAGAAATACTTCTTTCCGTTGGCGCGCTTACCGACGCGCACCTTCGGATTCTGACCAGTTCTTCGAGACATGCACTTTCCCCGCTTTCTCGATTGAACTGGCGGCGGGTAAATAGTACCACCGTTGCCAAGTAACTCAGAGGCTGAGCACTGGGGGGCCGAAGGATATTCTGAATTGTGATTCTCAAGCATCGTGAACGCGTTAGTCCCTATGATTCCTCAAGATTCGCGTGTGGGTCCGCTCGGGTCGGCTGCGCTTGTGTCCCTGGATTGCCCGCCGGACGCTTCTCTTTGCAATTCCTTCTGAGCCTTTTCAACGGTGCGCCGGGCGTAGCCGGGATGTTTCTCATCACCCCGGTGGTCGGCGATGCGCTGGATGACAGCCTCCGGATCGTCGCCCCGGGCGAGGGCTCGTTTGGCATAGGCCCAATCCTGCTCGGATTGGCTTCTGTGACCACGGGCCACCGTACGATTCGGAACGTGGCCGTCTTCGATGTGTCGCGGGGCGTCGGGCGAGTCTTCCTGAACCGTGAAGTCGCGGAGGTGATAGACCTGATCCGATTCCTGACGCACGCGGACGACGAATTCTTCCGCGGGGCAGTACTTACGATTCACGAACCCGGGCATGCGGAGGACGCGCGTAGAGTCGGTCGCGGCAGGATCGCCGTTAAGTTCATGGGCCATGGAGTGCAGTAGGGACTCAGCTTGGTCCTGGTCGATACCCTCGATCTTCCACACGAGTTGATGCTTGCCGGGCGAGGTGTCGAGCACGAAGTTCGGCGGAGGCACATGCAGGGAATCCCGAATGGCTGCGAGGGAGTCCGCAGCGTTTTCGTCGAGATCGAGATAAACATGGCGGATTTCTTTTATGTTTCCCTTGGTGCGGCCCGTCGCTCCGTCCTTAAGCGGGTTCATGCCGAGGAAGATGTCGGCACCTGAACGGTTGCGTTCAGCGAGCCAGGATTGGAGGTCAGGGCCGGACACTGTGTCGGCCGTCGAGATGTGCTGCAGGGTTTGATGGCGCGAGCGGTCGCGAAGCAGGACGGCGACGTTATCCTGTGGCTCGAAGAGAGCAAGGACATACTCCGAAGCCGTCAGGGATTTGGGCGTGAAGTTCGCGGGTGTGCTCATGATTGATGGTCCTTTGCGGCTTGCACCGTGCGGAGGTCGAACAGGTCCGTGTCGGGATTGTAATGGTCGATTTCGACGACTTCGGAGAGGAAGCGCCGACCGGGCCGGCGTTCGACGTAGACGACTACGTCTACCGAGTCGCCAATGTTTGTCTTGACCGAGCGGTACGGTAGGTCGACTCCACTCTGCAGAACGCAGCTTGCGAATCGCGCCAGCGCTTGCTTCGCAGAGTTCGCGTGGATGGTCGATAGTGTCCCGGCGTGACCTGTGTTGAGAAGTTGCAGAAGATCGAATGCCTCTCCTCCCCGGATCTCGCCCAAGATCAGCCGGTCCGGACGATGCCGGAGGGCGGCCTTCAGGAGGTCCCGAATGGCCAATTCCGGCAGCCCGTTTTGCGCTTGCCGGGCTTCGAAGCGGACGAGATTTGGCTGGCGCAGGTGCAACTCCGCAGTGTCCTCGATGAGCAGGATGCGTTCTTCCTCGGGAATGAACCGCGCTAGCAGTCCCGCCAGCGTCGATTTCCCCGTGCCAGTGCCGCCGGCAATCAATATGTTTTTTCGCTGGAGGACATAATCCTCCAAGCGATTGGCGAGAGCACGATCGAGCGTTCCCACGCGAATCAGATCCTCCATTTCGAAGTGCCGGGTATTGAACTTGCGGATGGTGAGGGTCACTCCTCCCAAGCTGCACGGCGGGATCACCACCGATACGCGGCTTCCGTCGGGCAGGCGCGAGTCGAGAATGGGCTTGGCTTCCGAAATGTCGTTGCCCAACCTCCGCGCGATATTTTTCACGGCGACCAGCAGGGATTTGTCCGAGAGCGACACACCCTCAATGCGCTCCAAAAAGCCGGCCCGCTCGATGAACACGCGGTCCGGGCCGTTCACCATAATTTCGCTGACCGAGTCGTCTAGGACGAGGTGCTCGATGGGCTTGAGAAACGGAAGAATGAGTTCAAAGCCGTTCATCACAGGAGTCCTTCGTCGAGCTGCTGGAAATAGCTCTTGTTCGGGTCGTTGTAATAGGGCTTGAGGTAGCAGAACGTCGGGGGCAGGGGGTTGAGCCCATCGTAGGCAATGACCACCGCCTGGGCGTTGCGCAACTCGGTGAACGTCTTCGTGTCAAAACGGTAGTCACTCTGGGTGTTGTAGCTCTTGGAGGCGGTGATGTTGGCTTTATGCGAGAGCGCATTCCCGGTCAGGAGACTAACGCGCGCATCGTGCCCGCTTTCCGAGAGGTTGTAGTTGACTTTGAGCCGGTCTTCCTTACCGCACAGTTCGCTGGCCATGCGTGCGGAGAAGTCGTCGGAAAGCGATAGGAAAATCTTGGTACGGAAGGTCTGCAGCAGGGTGCGCCAGCTGTCGCCGGGCAGAGCCGAGCGCAGCGAGCTGATGCTTTGCGTGGCGATGATGGGGATGCATTTTGGCTGGCGTGACAGGCTGAAGAATTTCTCGTCGCCAGTAGGGTCACTTTCACCTACGGTCGCGAAGTGCTGGTATTCGTCGCAGAGGAAGAGAACCTGGCGGAAATGCCGTTCGGGATGGGCCTCGATTTCCGGAACCCGGTTGAGCACGGCTCGTTCGAAATCAAGCTTCATCATGACGCCGAGAGCCTTGGCAAGACCCGGGTTCATTCCGATTGGGAAATTCAGGGCACAGACCTTGCCCTGGTCGACGAGCCACGAGAACGAAGGCAAGGGCTTTCCGAGCTCACCATTCGGATTCTTTTTCGGGTCATAACAGTCTTTGCTGGGACAGAAGACTTTCTTCACTTTCGGGTTGTCGTCGAAAAGGGAGAGGAAAACGGAAATGCCTTCGACAATGGAGGTGCGCAGTTTGGGCTCAATGCGCCGCCAGTCCTCGTTGAACCAGCGCTTGACGGCTTCAAGCTGCTCGAGTTTATCGGGGTCTGCCTGGGAGGGGTCGAGCAGGGAACGGGACTCGAAGGCAATGCCTCTCTTGCGTAACGTCTGCCGCAACTCGGGCGTGGCGGGCGCGAGATAACGATCTTCCTTGGAGTCATGCACGAACCCGAGGCCAGCCAGATCTTCGGCGCGGTCCCCATAGATTTTCGGTGCAAGGGCCACGGAGTGTCGGCCCAGGATGATCTCTTCGGCCTCGAAAATTCGTTGTTCGAGGAGCGGCGGCGAGATGGCGCACTGATAGACGTCGAAGAAGGTGACATAGTCATAGGCGATCTTATGGAGAAGGATGATGAACTTCACAAGATTCGTGTAGGCCTGCTGCCAGAACGGTTCCTTGCCTTTGCCGAAAAGATTGTTCAGCAGGGAAGCGATGCTGAAGGCCAGCGCGTAGGCGTCGAGGTCATTGTGAAGCGGGTTGTAACGGTAGTCGGAGTCGAGAGAAACCTCGATGTAGTCTTCGCCCCGCCCATGGCGGTCAAGAATCTGTTTGATCTTACGGCAGAAGTCCCCCTTGACCTCGAGGACGAGACCACCGATCCGCGCATTCTTATCCGAAGCGCGGTAGGCGAGAATTTGCTCGGCGAACGGGTACATGCATGAGCTGCTTTTCCCCGATCCCACGGCTCCGAAAATGGCGATGCCCGTGAATAGCCCGCGCTCGGGTACCGTGAGCCACCGTGGGCTTTCGGAGGGTCCAGGTTTCCGTTCGTTGTGGACCTCACCGACAACGACGAACAGGTCTTCGCGTTTTGGGGGATCGGGGTAGCGGGGCAAGGGGCCCGCCGTGACATGCCGGCGAGCCTTCAGCGTGAACACGTAGAGCCCCGAAAGAACGCTCGAATAGAGGAGGAATGGTGTTGTGAAGAGGCACACCGCGTAGATGTAATTGAAACTGAGAAAGGCCTGGGGTGCGCGGAGGGAAATGACACGCAGGAAGATCTGTTCTTCCGGGAACGGGTAGCGATAGAACAGAAACGCGCCGGTGCCCATTGCGAGGAGCGCGGCGACGAAGCCCCGGGAATACAGAATGCGCCGTATCATAGGCTTACCCTCGCCCCTGTGCGATGGGCTTCGGAGCTTCTGCGTTCTTCCCGCGACGGTCTTCCCGCCACTTGCGGTAGTCCTGGTCACGCCAGAGGTTTTTCTTGATCACGATGTTGACGACGTGATCCGGAGTGCTGTCGATGAACCTGGCGTAGTCTTCGAGCAGCTCTTTGACGGGTTCCTCGATCTTCACTTCCAGGGTCACGAGTCCAGGGGCTTTCTTAATCAGGGGCATGTTGTTTCTCCTTTTTTAGGGTTTCGAAGCTCTTCTCTGCGCCGCGGAAAAAACAACCGGCACAGTTACCTGTGCCGCAGGGCGGGAGCGACCCGAAACGTTTTTTTGGGCGGCAGAAGCCCAAAAAAATGGGGTCGCTCCCGCCCGATTTGGTGTTTTTTCCGCGGCGGGTTTTTTCTTGGGGTTTCCGCGCATCTCGTCTCTTTTCCGGCAAATGCCTCTGCCACAGGGTGCGGAAGGTGGAGAAGGAGAAGGTGCAGGATGTCGTTTTTACCTTCTTCACCGTTCCTCCTCGGAATCCTCGCGCTTTCCCGCAAAGGGCCGTAGCACCTCCGCCCGAAAACGAACGGTGTGCCGCACCGCGTTGCTGCCCAATTCACCACGAATCTCCGCTTCCGCGAGACGCCCCGCCTTCCACGCGCGATAAAGATGCTCGAAGCGCTCGGCCGCAAAGCGGCTCTTCGCTTGATTGCGGAAGATCAGGTCCGCATCGGTGACCGAGGCGTACTGCCGGAGGTCCCAGGCCTTGCGGATTTCGAAGTAGCGAAGCAGGTCATCGGCGGGATTCGATTCGAGCGGAATGGTCACCAACGAATCGAACAATTCCTTGGCCTTCGCGAAATGAGAATCGGTACGCGCCAGATAGAGGAAGCCGAACTGCGGCAGTTCCCGGAACAGGGGCAGGTACGTGTCAACGTGGCGCACGAATTCCCCAAGGTTTGCTTCGGCCGCCTGTACGTAGGAGAACGTGGCCACAGGGGAGGAGGAACCATCGACATCGAGGAACAATGGAAACTTATCGACGAAGTAGCGAACGGTGGGTTGGGCGGTGGGCTGGCCGTGGTAGGTCTTCGAAGGGAGAACATGGGACGGGATGTTGTGGCCGCAGAAATAAGTGAGCTTGTCGGGTTCGGTCTCAAGATAGTTCCGGTGCTGGTTGGCGAGCACGTAATCGAGGATGGCGATCCGCCGATGGATGAACTGAATCTCGTGTTCGCGCCGGTTGCGGATGTTCTCGCGCCCGATTTGGCGGTAGAGGCGCCGGGCAAACAGGTGGTAGACCACGCCGCTCTTGGGAAAGTGTTCCGTGCGCGCGTGTTCGTTGGTGTGGAGTTTCATCCAGAACAACGTCGTGCGTTTGCCCCAGTGTGCACCTGTAAACGCGAGGAATTGCCGCGCCACGAAATAACCCGAATGCGTGGCCACCAGGTAGAGAAACCGAGCTTCGTCCTCGGTATATCCGAATGCCGTGAGTGCCTGGATATGGACGGGAGCGATGGTCATAACGCGAGAATCCCCGCAGTGAGTTCACGCTGGTCCAGAATGCGGCGGAGTCGCGAGGCGTCTTCCCGGAAGCTGTAGAGGAGAAAGCCCGCCTTTGCTTTTCGAGCGAGTCCCTCGGGCCGGTAGTGGCGGGTGGCGAGTTCGAGATGAAGGTGACGGAGCTCGCCTTCCGTGGTCTGGTATTCGATGCGCACATCGGGCAGGGGAATCTTTCCGTCGACGACCGAAAGGCCGTGCTTTTCCGCCAGACGTTCGAGTTCTTCGGGATTGTTTTTCTCGGGGCCAAGCCCAAGGCGTTCGCGATACAGAACCCTCTTCAATTCGAAGTCCAGAACGACGCGAAGGGGCTTGCCTCCGTCGCGCTCGATGCGCGCAGTTTCCTTGTAATAGAGCCGATAGAGATCCGCGTCATGTTTTGCTTCCCGCGGCTTGACGAGGCCGTGGTAGATGACCTGGTCTTCGGGCAGGTATCCAGTGCTTTTGAGGAGGCGCCGGCCGGACTTGGTCAGGGTGAGGACGCGCAGGGTCTTCTTCCCCGAAATTTCAAGCGTGCGGTCAGAGACAAGCGACTGCCGCAAGAGGCGGCGGAGGTCGCGTTCCATTCGTGAACGGTCGCCTGCATAGGCGTGCCGCGCAAGGTCTGGCGCGGCCACAACCCGAAACTTGCCGAGTTCCCCAAGTGCATGCAGTTCGGAATCGTGGAGAAGGAAAGTGCGATCGCGCAGGGTGTAGGCGCGCGGCGAGTCCTCGCGTTCGGGAGGCCAAGCGTTCCGATCAGACAGATCCCCTGGGGCGTCCCCAACTTCCACCACCCGTGCATCAGGACGGTGCTGCGGCAATTGTCCTTGCTGCCGGGGCTCGGAAGGTGTGTCCCGGGTGTCTTGCGAATCATAGGAAAAAGGGTCGCGCGACATCTCACTCCCCCTCTTCGCTGTCTTCGGGAACCGGCATGTGGACCTCCCCGGTCTGGAACTGTTTGTCGAGGTGCGAAAGCTTACGGCCGGTGTCTTTGAGGAGGAAGCGGCGCTGGAGGGCAAAGGCTGCAGCAAACACGTTGAGAAACAGAATGCCGGCACAGACGAGAATCGTCATGCCGTAGGTCTCGAAGAGGACCGATTTGTAACGGGCCATGAACTTCAATTGATCGAGGAGCCAGAAGCCATAAGCGATCAAGATGGCGAGGGTAAGGAGCAGTGTGTTGGCGATCATGAATCCTCGCCTATTCGGCGCCTCCAGGATCGGATGTCTTCCTGGTTTTGTCCGGACAAGTTGCCGGGAGCGGGCGGTTAGCCGGAAAGCACCGGAGGCCCTCCCGAAGCTTGCCGTTTGTTCGGAGGGCGAGCGCCTGTGAGGAGGGCTGTGGCGTGCGAGAGGAGGAGTACGGCGGGTGAAAGAAAGAAGTGGCGAGCTGAGGTTGGGCCGAGGATGCGAGGCGTCCGCCCGCGACCTCTTGGGTTTGCGTGTGGACTTGCCCTCTCATTTGAACGCCTGATCCTCGCGGAAGTAGGTGACCGTGAGGCCCAGCGGATTGATCGGAATGAGCTCGTTTGCAACATGGGACTTGAAAACAAACACGAAATTGGCGGTATAGAGGTCGCGCTTCAGTTCTCTGTGATCGGTGGGGGAGTAATACACCATGTAGAAGTCGACCCGCGCACGGAAGGGAGGGTTCTGCATCTGTTCAAGAGCGACCTTCTTCACTTCGATATCAATTTCAGGCAGTGAGGAATTCGTGAGGAATTTGCGGAGCGTGTCATCCTTCCGGTAGGCGTCCAAAATGCCATCGGCGAGCTTGCCGTCGAGGAAGTAGAGGGCCTTCGCGAAATCGTCGTGAATGGTGTAGCGGTTCCTGCGGTAGTAGAGCGCGCAGAACTGGGAGAGAAAGTACTTCGCTTCGGCGTCCTGGGGCTGGTATTCGAGGTTGTGGTAATTGATGGCCTCGGCCCGGCCAAGGTCATCGATCCGGATGACCAGAGGCCGGAAGTTTTCAAAGGTCCGAATTGTCCGCAGATCGATCAGCGCGAGAGCCACGCAAACGCTGGAGAGCAGAGCCAGTGCGATTTTCAGATAGGTGTTCGTCACCATGGGATCCCCGTAGGATTCGAGGTACAAGCGCTTGGCGTTTTCGAAACTGGCATCGCGATTCATCGGAGTTACCTAGCGATCGAGGCAACCGCAGCCTCGATGAGTCCGACCGATGAGCCGCCGGCAGTGCCGCTGAAGATGTGATTGGTAAGGGCGGGCACTTTGAGGAGGACATAGATGGAGGCGACAAAGGTGATGAGGAGAACCGGGAACCAGGCCAGAAGCTGGACGGTCGAAAGAGCGCCCGCAGGAGGGAGCCGGAGTGCCCCGACGATCAGGTTTCCAATGACGAACACGACGGCCGCGGCGATGACCTGGTAGAAGGCGTACTGAAGGAAGCAGCGGAACCATCCCCAGAACAGCCACTCCATCTTGGGCACGATGAAGAACGGGACGAAGATCGGGCCGACCAGGACGCAGACGGCTGTGGCGATGAAGCCGTAGGCGATGATGACGATGGCCACAGCCTGGGCCGCGGCGAGGAGAAGGATGACGAGGACGTAGATGGCGGTGCCGAGAAAATCTCCCCAGGTCGGGGAGTCCATGCGGGTTTCAAAGTCGGCGATCTGCGCGACAACAGTTTGGAGTTGCGCCTGGTCGATCTTGCTCGACAAAAATTGCGCCTCGTCGGTTATCAGGGCGTGGAAGCTCGTGCCCACGCCGGGAATGGGAGTGCTGTAGTAATTCACCATGGCGAAGCCGAAGCTGATCGTGAGAAGGAGGCTCGCGAAGTTGTCGAAGTGAAACGGACTGCGGCCGCCTGCGGCGGCGAGCGCCGACTTGACTCCATACCAGACGATGAGAATGGTGGCGAAGGATCGGAACAGGTTCTGGCCCATAGCATCGAAGAAGCCGAGATTATTGGTGAGCAGCTGGCGGATGGCCTGAAAAACGAACTGGAGATAGTCGGTCTGCATGGAAGAATCGGCTCCTTCGGCGTATGGGATTGGGCGAAACGGACTACGGCATGCGGAAATTCTGGAGTGAATCGGTCAGTGTGCCGGTCACCTGCGCCATGTTCGTTGCGAGGCTGGCTTGGCGCTGGATGTCGGCATTGATGGCGTTGGTGGTGGATTCGCGCTGCTGCTTGGCGAGGATGGTCTGTTGTTCGAGAAGCGACGCCAGGAGCTTGTTGGAATCCTGGAGCGTGCGAAGGGTCAAAACTCCCGCCGCGTTGATCTTGTTGAGAACGGAGACCTCACTGTTGAGACCGGAGTCACCCGAGAACGAGTCTTGTTCGAGGTTGCCGATCTGTGTCTGGATCTGCTGGGCGCTGCCCCGGATGGAGCCGATGGTGGCCATGGCGTTGACATTCGCGCCGTCCACCAGTTGAACGGAGGCGTATTGCGACTGTACGCGCTCGAGCTCCAAAGGATCCATCCCGGAGAGATGAACCGTGCTGTACGGCAGCAGTTGGGTTGTGGACTTCTGGTAGCCCGTGTTGATGGTAGGAAGTAGACCGGAGTTGATTCCGGAAACCCAGGAACTGGTGTTCCCGAAAGTGTTTAGCGAAGTGACGTTCCGCCACTGCGGAAAGAGCGCACGGTAACGAGCAGGCATGTTGCGGAGGTAGGTGGCCATTTGCATGGCGAGATTGAGCTGGTTGGTGATCTGGGCGTAGCTCTTCTGCAGCTGAATGAGGTGCTGCTGGAGCTGGTAGTAGCGCAGCAGCGCGTTATGGTAGTTGGTCGGGTCGTACACGATCCCGCTTCCAAACTGCGCGGAGGCGGTAGCGATGCCCAACACCAGGGCGAGCACAAGGAGCAAAGCTTTTTTTCTCATCGATCGTTCATCCTTTCTTTCCGTGCCTTCTAAAGATCGGAAGGCATCTTGTGGTTTCTGTAATCGGGCAAGGCGAGATCGCCCGCGAGATAGACTTTTACCCGGTGGCCTTCTCGGATGGTCACCGTGGGCATGACGTTCAGGAACTTGTCGAGGATTTGCGCGGAAGATTGCGCGGTGCTCTGCGCGAACCCCTGGCGCATAAGGTCGCCACCGCCGGCGGTGAGAGTGCCCGCCGTCCCGCCCTCGGCGACGGCCCCTATGGCGCCGACGGCCAGCGACACGCCAAAGATGCGTAGGTAGTGGTTGTTGACCTGGTCTCGCAACCCGGCATCGCCGATCTGGTTGAGCCCCTTGAACCCGTCGAGGCTGGCGGAATACCCGTCGGGCATGAGGACGCGATGGAATACGACGGCCAGACGGGTCTGGCCGAAGGTGTCCACCTTCTTAGTTTCGCCCAGCAACTTGGATCCTGCGGGGATGAGCAGGTGCTGACGATCGTTGGAATAGACGTCGGTTGAGAGCAAACACTCGATCGGGCCGGCAAAGGCGCCGTCGAGCCGGTTGATGAGGACGGTTTCGAGGATGGTTCCTTCAAATAAGACGTAGGTTTTCCCTGCCGCCGCGTTGGCGGAGGCGGCCGATACGGCGGCAGGGTTTTTGGCTTCCTCCTTTCGGTCGTGGGTTGTTTCCGCGGAATCATTGCGCGCCGGAGGGGTTCCCGGAACGGGGCCCGATTGCATTTCTTTCCACAGTTGCGCGATTTGCGCCGGGTCCGGTCCCGGCGTAGCGAGGCCCGAAGCGGGGGTACCGGCTTCCGGTACCGGGACACCTGCCGGGACCTTTCGGTACGACAGGGCGACATTCGATGAAAAGAGCGAGAGGTAGGCGCGCTTCTTCCGTTCCGCCTGAATGACATCCTCGGGCTTCGGCTCGCTTGGATTCTCTGAGGCCGCCGCCTGTCCTGGTTGCGGAGGGTTCGGAGCCCCGCCGGTGAGGAGATGGGCCTGCTGTGCGAGCGCGCTTTGTGCGACGAGTTGCTCGCGCTGCAGTTCCTGAATGCGGTTTTGCAGCTCGGCGATCTTCGTTTCGTTGACTTCGACGGGAGGCTCGGCTACGGCCGCCGGGGGTGTCGCCTTCAACGGCTTGGGTGCGCTTTTGCCGCCTGTCAGCCACATGATGAGGACCATGAGCAACGCGAGGCTCGCCAGCAGCCACGATTGCACGTTTTTCGGCAGCAACCCGGGCGGCTTCGGTGCTTTTTCCTGGACTTGGGCTGTTTCGGTCATGGATCATCTCTCAGTTCGCCGCCGCGCGGCGCGCGAACGTCAGTTTCTTCTTGCCAATGGCGAGGTAACCGGTATCGATGATTTTCGGTGCGATGTAGACGCCGTTTTCAAACTGGAAGTGGATGAGGTTGGGTTTGCCGTCCTTGATTTCATACAACGAAGGTTTTTCTCGCGCCGCGCACTTGACGTAGGTGAACTGGTCATCGTGATACACCGCGGCTACGAGGAAGGGTTCCCGCGCCGCCTTGGGGTCGAGAGCGTAATCAAACTGAAGCTTCGAGGCGTAGGAGGAACGAAAGCGATTGACCTGTTCGGCGGACTCAGCCTGGGCGGCGCGGACTTGCTCAGCGGTCTGTACGCGGAGTGCGTCGAGTTCTTTTTTGTATGCCTCGGCCTCACCAGCTTTCACGTAGCCACGCAACGAACTGTTCGCGGCGTCCGAACCTTCCTTTGGCTCCACAAAAATCTTGAGATCGGGCTCGGCCACCGGCTCGCTACTGATTTCGGTCAGGAGGAAGGAGTAGACGTGGCCGCTCGCGGTGATGAGATTCAGGTTGCTGCGCGTCCCGGCCTGGGCGGGGTGGACGTAACAGAGGTTGTGCGAGCCATTGATGATCCAGAATTCGCGGTCGCCGGTGGTGAAATCGAGGATCTCCTCGTCATCGGGCAGGACGATGAGCGTCGAGAAGCGGAGTTTGGCGCGGACAGGTACGATGTCCTCCTTTCCGTACTTAACGACGCGGGCGCCGTCGGCGGCAGCAGACGGCAGCCACGCGAACGCGGCAAACAACCCAGCGAGCAGGACAATCACGAAACGACTCCTTGCGGCCTTCCAAGAAAAAGACTTCATCGGCATTTCTCCTTTGTTCGAACTGGGTATCTCCTAAGACTTTCGGTCCTCAAACCACCGAAAGACCGTTGGAACGAGGAACACTATCCCCGTGATCGCGATGGCGAGGACGACGGGTAGAAAAGCGGCATTCACTCCCAATCTATGCGCCAATTCCAGGAGGGTCGGAATCACGGGGTGACTCCGGCCAGAAGATCGAGCCCCTTCTCGAACCCATGCGTGTCGAAAGCTTCCTGCCGCTTCCGGTTGTCGTAGGGATCGTTGGTGTAGAGCCAATAGCTTCGGGGATCGACGTTGAGATTCACGACCTTGGCGAGTTCGGGGGTCTTGATGAGGAACTGGCGCTTGGGAATCAGGGAAGAAATCCATTCGACTTCGGTGTCGTTCAAGTGAAACTGCCGGCGGTACAGGTCCCGGTCCATGTCGGGGTTCGCGAGAAAGATCTTGGTGGCGCAACTCTCGACGATGACGTCCAGAAGCTCCGAGCGCTTGATTTCGTCGAGCGACTGCGTGGAGAGGATCATGGCAGCGTTGTGCTTGCGCCAGGTCTTCAAAGCCTCGGTGACGTAGTGCCGGATGGTGGGATTGCGAAGGAAAACCCAGGCCTCGTCGATGAAGAACGCTTTGAACGTCGACGAGAGGTCGCGGTTCGTGATGATTTCGTTGGCCCGGTAGAGGATATAGAAAAGTAGCGGTTCCAAGAGTTCCGGATACTTGCTCATGCGCTGGAAGTCGAAGCACTGGAAGCGGGAGAACGAGATGGTGTCCTCCGCATTGTCGAAGAGGAATCCGAAGTGTCCGCCGCGGATCCATTTGGCGAGCGCATCCGACAGTTGACGGGGCAGGGTGTTGGCGAGCACATCCAGAGTGCGGAGTGCCGGGTCGAGAGAGTACAGATTCTCGATCTGCTCATAGAGCGTCCGATCGGCTGCCGGATCGAGAGTGCTGGCGACGCTGCCGAGGAGCACTTTGACGAAGAGCGCCAGAAAGTCGAGATTCGCCTTGGTCGGCGGCAGGCAAAATGGATTGAGGGTGAAGTCCGCGGACTCGAGGCCGACCCGGAGGTAAGTGCCGCCGACGAGGCGGGTCAGACTCTCAAAGCTTCCGCCCAGGTCGAAGATGAAAGTGAACGGATCGTACTTCTGCAGATTGGTGATCAGGAAGTTCAAAAGGAAACTTTTGCCGGAGCCGGTGCGCCCGAGCACCATCGTGTGCGCCACATCGCGGTAGTGCAGGTTTAGAAAGTATGGCGTCCCATGATTGGTTTCCAGGACCCCGAGGTACTCCTGCCGCAGATGCCGGTTCTGAGGCTCGCCACAGTGAAGGGTGAAGAGAAACGAGAAGTCCGCGTAGTTGGTGTTGAGCAGATACAGGGAACGCAGGTTGAAGACATGGTTGCCAGGAACCGTGGCGAGAAAGGCGTTCAGGAGGTTGTATTTTTCTTCATACAGCTGGGCATCGTGGACACTGAAGACTTTATAGAAATCCGCGCACGCACGCTCCACCTTGGCGAGGTCCCGGTCGTAGACGACGACGGTCAGCGAAAACTGCCCGAAGTAATTTCCGAAGAGTTCGATCTCTTCGATTCCCTTGCCGAGTTCGCGAACCTGGGACTCCTTTGAATCGTCGAGGAGCGCATCGTGCGGCGCGGCGTCGTTGAGGTTGACCTGGCTGAAGAAGGAGCGCTTGGTGTTGTGGAAGTGGCGGCGTTTCGCCTGGATCACGCGGCGCGTCTTGCCGGAATCTTCCTTCTTCCATTCGGTAACGACGTGGTAGTTAGCTTGGACTTCGAGCAGGCGCTTGAAGATGAGGGGGAAACTTTGCGCGGAGGGTTCCTTGAGCGTCAAGACTTTGACGTAGTCGTCGTCCACGCGCAGATAGCCACGATGGCATTCGAGGTGCGATTCGGCGAGCTGCCAATCGAGAAAGGTGTCGTAACGCAGCTTCGCGAACTCAATTTTGTGGGAAGCAAAATTGAGGGTCCGCTTCAGCAGCGCGAAGGTTTCCTGTTTTTCGAGGATCCGCGCCGGTAAAAAGTCCGAAACCTGCAAAAGGAAACTCCGCACTTTCCGCTCGAGACCCACGCGGGCTTCTTCGATCTGGCGTTCGAGCAGTACGATTTGTTTCCTCGCGGCGAAAGAACCTAAGAGTTCGCCAAGGGCTTTCCCGGGATGCTTTGGCAGCTCCGACAGCACGGCCGTGAAGTTCCGCGTATAGGGAGAGCCTTCGAAGAACACCACATAGTAGATCGCGAGCGAAAACAGGGTGTCGGACTTGCCCGCTAGATAGGCGATGCGGCTCGTGATCCCCGCATCGACCACGGGTTTGCCGTAGAGTTTGTGGGGGATGGCCGGGCTGTTGCGTTTGAAAAGATACTGATAGACGCGGTAGTTTTCATCGAAGAGTTTCAGCGCGGATTCAAGCCGCTTGGTCAGTCCGTCGACGGCCTCCTGATCCAGGCACTCGTAATCGACGCCGGCCACCTCGAGGATCAGTCCCAAGTCGCCGGTCTTTGTGAGGAAAACATGCGAATCGATGAATCCATAGAGATTCACCCGCTCATTCAATGAGCCCGTTTCCTCGTAGTTCTTGAAGATGCGTTTCAGCCTAAGCATCGCGCAACCACCGGATCGAGACAGGAGAGAACTTGGCCGGATCGTATTCCGCCCGCAGCGTGGCGGCGGTAAGCAGGAACCGCAGAATCTGCGGGTCGGTCTGGGTGGCCCAGCGCGCCACGCAATAGAGCAGCCAAAACATCAGCAGGCCGCCGAGCAAGCTGCCGAGCAGGTTGAACGTGGCCGCGCCGAGACACATGGCAAAGAAGAACAGTTTTCGTTCGGCTCCCAGGATCGTAAGCGGACGCGAAAGCGATCGATGGACGAGATTCGCACGACGGACGTTTGGCATGGCTCTCCTCGCTCGGAAACGAATAAAACCCTGCCCATCCTCAGGGGAAGAGCCAGGCGAGGAAGTTCACGGCGGCGATGGCCATGCCAACGCCGAAGAGCACGCCCGCGAGCACGCGCTTCGAGCCGCCCTCGCCAAACGCGAAGGTGAGACCCGATACAACAATGGCGACAAGCGAGAGCCCGCGCGCGATGGTGCTGGTGAAGGCGGTCTGCAAGACGTTGACGGCGTTCTCCCAGGGGGAATTGGTCTGCGCGAGGAGGGGAGTGGCGAGAAGAAGGCCAATGGCCCCGGCCTTCGCGGCGCGGCCGAAACTTCCAGAAAAAGGAATACGTTTGATTTTCATGGAACCTCACAATGGATTTCGAAGCACACGATCTCGAGGGGGATTCACACGCTGCCGACGGAACGGCCCGACGCGGTTTCCCCGCTCCTCCGGCTTCCGCAGATGCCGCGAGCGATCCCGCCGGCGAACCCGGCGTAGCGGGCCCTGCCGCATTCCGAAGGAACGCGCCGGCGGCAACAACTCTTAAACGCCTTGCCCACCGGTGCCGGAATTTCCGTGCGAACTCCCCTCTCTATACCTAATCAGCGGAAGAACGGAAAAACGTGTCGCGCAAGGACGAAAATATATTTCCGCGCACCTGCGACACGTTTTGTGAACAGAAAGGTCTCGGTGCGTGACGAAGAAAGAGGGATAGCGCCGCCGGCGGTTGCAATGAATTTCACTGGCTGGTCCCCCGTTTCCCGCGGGCCAGTCTTCGGAGTTTCCCGAGAAGGCGCTTGAGCCGCTGACGTTCGGCATTCGAAAAGGCACCGTTCTCCGCTCCACCTTCGAGCTTGAACTGGATGAGGAGATCGAGTTCGCCGGGGGTAAGCGTTCCGCCTTCGACCGCGCGGCCGAAAAAATGCCGCAGGAGGGCGGCACGCTCAAACGATTCCCCGGCGGACTCGAAGGAGTTCATTTCCCGGGGATCATCCGAGCGGGGCGCCTCCAGGGGAGACCTGGCTTCCCGGGCGGCCCACTCGAACGTTGCGCGACGCACATTCCGGGCAATGGCAAAAGCGAGATAGCTATGTCGCTCCCGAAGGGGCGGGGAAGCAAGGCAGGCGAGGAGGGCGCCAAGGGCCTGTTGCGCAAGGTCTTCACGAGTGAGAGCAGGATAGCGCTTGCGCACCCGGCGGACCGTTGAGTGCAGCAGGGGGAGAAACAACAGGATGAACACGCTGTCAGCCATACTGCCTGGGAAGAGGGCCCTTGCTTCGAGGAGTTGCCGGAGGAGCGGGTCGGACGAGGAGTTTCCGTTCAGCGATTGCAGATGTGAAACAAGATCGCCGGCGGTCCGGAAACCCGCGAGAAGCGGAGAGGAGAAGAGGAAGCTCCGGTGGCGTTCGTGGTTGCAGGGGTCGGCAAGCTCCGCACGAAGTTTTCGCTCGATCAGGCAAAGGGGGCAACGACAGTCTGGCCTCTCGCTCATAACCGGTCTCCAGGCGCACGGGAGTACGGCGACAGAACGGGGGACGGCATCCTGCGGGGGGCACATGGTGAGCAGGAATGTGCCGCAGGTGGTGCCTTTCTTGATTGTGGCCGGTATCCCGGCCAAGAGCCACCGAGGCCAACCACGGTGCCAAACAAAAGAAGGGCCTCCCGGCAGAGCCGGGAGGCCCGGAACGAGGGGTGCCCTAGAACGGGGCGTCGTTCGGCGCGGCGGCTTCACTGGCCCGAGCCGCCTCGGGCTCGGGTTCGCCACGGTCGAGCTTGCGCACGACGTCGGCGCGAATGGACCACGAGGTGATCTTCGCGGCCGCGGCCTTCTTGCCCTTGCCGTTCGGGCGCTCGTAGGTCGAGCTGATGAGGCTGCCCTCGATGAGCACGTGCGCGCCCTTCTTGACAGCCGTGGCGACATACTCAGCGAGCCGCGGGCGAAAAACGCAGATGCGGTGCCACTCGGTTTTCGAGCTCCACTCATCATCGGCGTTCTTCCAGGAGCGCTGTGTGGCGAGCGACAGTACGGTGAACTTCGAACCGTTCCCTTTCGCTTGACGTTGCTCCGGGTCGGCACCGACGAATCCGACGAGAGTTACAGAGTTGAGATAGGACATTTTCTTTTACCTTTCTTTCTGCCCCGTTTTATTTGGGGCACGACAGAGAGCGAGGGGGGCGCGGAGTCGCAGGCTAGCGTCTGCATTGTTGGAGGGAACCCAGCGTTTTTGAGGGCGGAACCGACAAAGCAGAAGACGCGTAGGCCGGAGCGGAGAGGAATTACCCGAGCGGTGAGCCCAAAGAAAATGGGGAAAAGAAAGAAGGAATGTCTAGTCTCAGGAAAGGCGGAGAGAAGGAACACCCGGATAGAGGATCGATAGCGGTTCGAAGCGCACGATGGTCGCCGCGCTGGAAGTTGCCAATAATGGGGCGAGGAGGATCGTTTCCGATAAGTTGCCGATCGCGACTTTATCGCAAGCAATGCGCACACCGCGATGGCCGGGCACAGACCGAACGGCATACATTGTGCTTGCTTAGAATTGGAGCTTGAGGGCGAGCTGGATGGAGCGGGGACCCGCCGATTTGTTGGCGGGGTTGAAGCCGACATCAGCTTAGCTGGAGTTTAGGAAGCTTGCCAACCCGTCCGCATTGAGTGAAACGAACCTGGGCTGGGTAGGCGATTATTAGGATGGTTGAACTTGACATGGTCGAAGGCATCGAGAACTCAGGACGCGAAGCGGATGGCCAAATTGGGTCACCACACGATTTTCAAAGCGAATTGAAGCTGGCGGGATGATGTCGAGGTCCTGGTAATCAGGCCCGCCGTCGTCACCGCCACTCCGTTCGCACTGAATAACGTGTTGTTGGCGACGGG
>Ga0335084_10001488_pt1 | contig 21986 bp, 25 predicted proteins | sample Lox_Sample_44_FD_206721 | JGI IMG/M metagenome (GOLD analysis project Ga0335084, IMG submission 206721) | Soil microbial communities from Loxahatchee National Wildlife Refuge, Florida, United States - Lox_Sample_4.4 | ecosystem: Environmental > Terrestrial > Soil > Wetlands | place: USA...
AGGCCAGGACCGCGAGCGCGCCCACGGACACGCCGGCGTCCTCGCCGCCGAGCGCCTCCGCCACCCGCGCCCCCAGGGCGTGATCCGCCGCCGCGGCGTCCGCCGCCGCCGCCGCGAGCGGGGCGAGGTCCTGCGGCGTCCGGCGGGCCCGCTGCTCGCCGATGGCGCCCAGGACGGCGTCGCGCACGCGCCGCGAGGGCTCCGAGAGCCCACGCGCCAGGACGGCGAGCGCGCCGGGCTCGTCCGACGGCCCCAGCACGCGGTACCCGGGGCGGCGCAGCGACGGATCCGCGAGCAGCGGCGCCACGCGGGCGACCGGCGGCGCGAGGCGCAGCGCCGCCAGCGCCTCCAGGGCGGCGAGGCGCAGCCCGGCGTCCGGGACGTCGAGCGCGGCGAGCAGCGCGTCCCCCGCCTGCGGGCCCCCGATCCGCCCCAGCGCCTCGGCCGCCGCCGCGCGCACGTTCGCGTCCGGATCGGCGAGCCGCGCCGACAGCGCGGGCGCGGCGCGCCGGTCGCGCATCAGCCCGAGCGCGCCCGCCGCCGCCTGCCGGAGGTTCCCGTCCGGCGCCTCCAGGCGCTCGACCAGCGGCGCCACCGCCGCCGCCCCGATCCGCGCCAGCGCCTCCGCGGCCGCGTCTCGCGCGCCCGGCGTGGGGCCATCGGCGAGCGCGGCGAGCAGGCCGGGCAGCACCACCTCGTGCGCGGCGAGCGTCAGCCGGTCCACCGCGGCGGTGCGCACCCGCCAGCTGTCGTCGGCGAGCCGCTCCAGGAGCACGTCCCGGTCCGCGGCGGCGGCGGGATCGAGGGCCGCCACCGCGCGGTAGCGGGTCTCCTCGTCCGCGTGGCGGGCGCGGGCGTGGCGCGCGGCGGCCGCGGGATCCGCGCTCATGATCGGCCCGACGCCTCGAGCTGCGCGCGGACCGCGTCCGCCTCGCCAGGCCGCGGCGCCTCGAGGAGGGTCCGGACGTCGAGGAGCAACCGCAGCCGCGCCGGACCGCCGCGCCGCTGCGGCGGCGCGCGGTCGCCGCCGCACACCCCCAGGACGAAGCGCGGGCCGGATCCGGGGAGCGGAGGAGCCGCGCGGATCTCGCTGCGGGGCACCCGCAGCACCTCGCACACCTCGTCCACCACCAGCGCGAGCGTGCTCGGCCCCACCCGCACCAGCACCAGCTTGGTCTTGCGGGTGGGAGGCTCCGGGGGGAACCCGAGCCGGCGGCGCAGGTCCACCACCGGGACGACCTCGCCGCGGAGGCGCACCACCCCCTCGACGAACGCCACCGCCCGCGGCACGCGGGTGACCGGCCGCGGCGGAATGATCTCCCGCACGCGCATGATGTCGACGGCGTAGTCCTCGCCGGCGACGCGGAAGGTGCAGAGCTGGACGATGGGATCGGCCTGCGCCGGCCCCGGCGGCGGCTCAGGCATGCGACCTCCCGGGCGCGGGCGCGAGCAGCGCCGCGACGTCGAGCACCGTGAAGAGGCTGCCGCGTTCCCGGCCGACGCCGACGAGGAGCTCCGCGTTCGGACCGGCGACGCCGCTCGGACAGGGCTCGATGCTCCCGGGCGGCAGGCGGACCACGTGCGAGACCGCGTCCACCAGCAGCCCGCAGGAGCCGACGCCGCCGTCCACGATCACGATGCGCCGGGCCGCGGGCTCGACGGCCGCGGCGGGAAGGCCGAGGCGGCTCCGGGGATCGAAGACCGCGACCACCTCGCCCCGGACCGTCACCACGCCGGCCACGTGGGCCGGCGCGCGCGGGACCTCGGTGATGGGCGGCGCGCGGACCACCTCGCGGACCGAAGGGATCGCGACGGCGAAGGCCTCGGCGCCGAGGCGAAAGGCGAGGAACTCCTCGAGCGCCCCGGTCTCCGCGGCGAGGGCGGACCCGGCGTCCGCCGGCGCACCGAGCTCCTCCAGCGCGCCGCCCTCCTCCTCCGGCCGGTAGAAGAACGGCGCGAGCGGATCGGTGGCGGGGGGGCGGGCGAGCGCCGCGGCGCCGAAGGCGGGGTGCGAGGGCGGCGGGGCCGGCACCGGCGGGCCCGAGTCCGGCCTCCAGGTCCAGAACCGCTCCGGCTCGCCCTCACCGGCGGGCGGCAGCCCCTGGAGGCGGGCCGCCAGGGTTCCGGCGAGCACGTCCTCCTCGGTGAGGACCGGGTCGGGCGGGGGCACCTCGAGCGCGGCGGCGGCAGCCGGGCTCCTCGGGCCGTCCGCTCCCGGTGAAGCGGGGCCGACCGGACCGGCCCGGCCGGGCGCGGCCTCGCCCTCCGCGGCGGCGGTGGCGCGTTCCTCGGCTTTCCGGCGGTTCTCGGGGAAATCCATCGCCGGGGCGAGTCTACCGCGCCCCCCGGGCGGTTCCCAGCCGGCGCCCTAGCAGACCGCCGGGTGCATCCCCTCGCCCCGCACCACGTCCTCGATGATCGCGCCGACGTCGAGCACCAGGACCGTGCTGCGCGTACCGAGGTCGGTGGCGCCGGCGATCCCGCGGACGCCGGCGAGCGCCGGGCCGAGCGGCTTCACCACCACGTCCTGCTGCCCCACCACGTCGTCGACCGCGATCCCCAGCCGCTCCTGCGCCAGGCCGACCACGACCACGAAGAAGGCGTCCGGCGCCTGCGGCTGGGAGAGCCCGAAGAGCCGGGAGAGCCGCACCAGCGGCAGCGTCGCCCCCCGGAGCGACACCACCTCGCGCGTCGAGATGGTCCGGACGTCGGACGAGCGGAGCTCCAGGATCTCGAGCACGCCGTTGAGGGGCACGCCGTAGACCCGCCCCGCCACCGACACCACCAGCGCCCGGATGATGGCGAGGGTCACCGGCAGCGTGAGCTCGAAGCGCGTCCCGCGCCCCTTCTCGGTGGCGAGGTCGATGATGCCCGACAGGCTCGCGATGTTGCTCTTCACCACGTCCATCCCCACCCCGCGCCCGGAGAGGGCCGTGACCCGGCGCGCGGTGGAGAACCCGGGCACGAAGATGAGGTTCATCACCTCGCGGCGCGGGAGATCGCGCACCTCGTCGAGGGTGGCCAGGCCGCGCTGCACCGCCACCTCCCGGATCCGCTCCTCGTCGATGCCGCCGCCGTCGTCCTCGACCGTGATCCGGACGTGGTTGCCCCGCTGCGCCGCTGCCAGCGTCACCCGGCCGGCGCGCGGCTTGCCCATCCGCTCGCGCACCTCCGGCGCCTCGATGGCGTGGTCGACCGCGTTGCGGAGGAGGTGCATGAGCGGGTCGGAGAGGTCCTCCACGATGAGCTTGTCCAGCTCGACGTCGCCGCCCTCCATCCGGAAGTCGATCTCCTTGCCCGCCTCGCGCGCGGTCTTGCGCACCGTCCGCGCCAGCTTGTCGAACACCTGGTCGAGCGGGACCATCCGGACCTCGAGGATCCCGGACTGCAGCTCGGCGAGGCGCCGGTCCAGGGTGCGGTTCGCGCGCTGCAGCTCGGCGGTGAGCCCCGCCTCCGCGCCCTCGACCTTGAGCCGCTCCGCGACGGCCAGCAGGCTCGACTTCACCAGCACCAGCTCGCCCACGATGGTCATGAGCCGGTCCAGCTTGCGGATGTCGACCCGCACCGCCTGCGAGACGGAGCGGAGCGAGGGGGGCTCCTCGTCCGGCGGCTCGGGGGCGGGCGAGACCGACGGCGCCGGGCGGGGCGCCGGCCCCGCGCCCTCCTCGGGCGCGCGCCGCGCCGGCGACGCCGTCCCGTCGGGCGCGCTCGCCCGCCGCCCGATCGGCTCGACGGTGGCGCCCGTCCCGGCCTCGGCCGCGACCGCGTCGAGCGGCTCGCGCGACGCGAAGAGCAGCTCGAAGGCGATGATGGCGGCGTCGGCCGCATCCCCGGAGGGGAGCGTCGAGATCACCTCGCCCAGCGCCTTGAGCCGGCCGGTGAGGGCGGCCAGGTCGCGGTCGAAGGACCCCAGCGCGAACCGGGCGTGCACGCCGTAGAGCGCGAGCCCCTTCTGCGCGGTCACCCGGAGCCGGTGCTCCTCGTACTCGGTGAGGACGCGGCGCACCTCGGGCCCGAGGGCGATGGCGGCGAGCGGGTCCTCGCCGCCGGCCTCCACGGCGGGCTCGGCGGCGCGGAGCCGGCCCACCAGGCGATCGGCGGCGTCGGTGGTCTGCGGCAGGCGGTCCTCCGCCTCCTCCGCGATGATCCGGGAGAAGACCTCGGGCGTCTCGAGCAGCAGGTCCACGGCGCCGCGATCGAGCGTGCGCCGCCCCATGCGCAGGTCGTCGAGCAGGTCCTCCAGCGCGTGCGCGAGCCGCGCCATCCGCTCCACGCCGAACATCGACGACAGCCCCTTGAGCGAGTGGGCGGCCCGGAAGACGGCGTTGAGGTGGTCGGGATCGGCGTCGCCGCCGGCCGCGTCCAGCCGCATCAACCCCTTGCCCAGCGCCTCGATCGTCTCCTGCGCCTCGGAGAGGAATTCGGCGAGCGCCTTCTGCGATCGATCGGCCATCGGCGCCGCGCGCGGGCGCTGCGGCGAGTCATCGTACCACGGCGCCCATGTGGGGCAACGGACCGCGGCCGCCGCGCGGCGGCATCTCCACGCGCGACGCGGGCGAGAGCACCTCGACGTCTGCGCCGAGCGCGGACCGCGCCGAGGCGACGTCGCGCTGGAGCGCGCGCGCCTCGCCGAGGAGCACCTGCCGCCGGACCGGCGCGGCCAGGCTGGCCTCGAGCCACGCGCGCGCGACGGCGGAGGGCTCGGCGGCGGCGGGCGGCCAGGACGTGGCGAAGGCCTCGCTCCCGGCCCGCTGCAGCGCCTCGCAGGCCCGGCGCGCCGCGCCGGCGAAGGCGTCGAGCGGGAGGGGCGTGGAGGGGAGCCCGAAGCAGAACACCCGCGGCGGGCGGATGCGGCCGCCCGAGGGGAGGAGCAGCGCCTCGCCCGGTGCGGCCGAGAAGAGGCCGCCGCGGATGGCGCGCGAGATCGCGCCGCACAGGCGCCAGTCGGCGAACCCCGCGAACCCCTGGAGCGGGCGCTCCTGGCCCACGAACACCGCGATCGCGTCCACGTCGAGCGCGTCGAGCGCGTGCAGCCCGAGCTCCGCCACCTCGATCCGGAGCGTCATCGCTCCCCCCGGCGCGCGGCGGGGAGCCCCGCCGCGACCTTGTCCAGCACACCGTTCACGAACGCGCCGGAGCTCTCCGATCCGAACTTCTTCCCCAGCTCGATGGCCTCGTTGATGACCACCTTCACGGGCACGTCGGTGTGGAGCAGCTCGTGGACGGCCAGCCGCAGCACGTTCCGGTCCACCTTGGCCATCCGGTCGAGCCTCCAGTTGGACGACGCGCCCTCGATGGCGTCGTCCACCTCGCGCCGCGCCGCGGCCACCCCGCGGACCAGCGTCTCCGCCGAGTCCATGACCTCGCGCTCCACCGGCTCGAAGCTCTTCCAGAACCGGGCCAGCGCCTCGTCGATCCCCTCGGCCGCGACGTCGATCTGGTAGAGCGCCTGGAGCGCCCGCTCGCGCGACTTGGTGCGGCGCGAGGTCACGGACGCTCCGGACGCTTCCCCGCGGCGAGCCTGGCCGCCTCGCGCAGCACGTTCGCCTGCTCGATGGCGGCCACCGCCGCCTCGGCCCCCTTGTTGCCCGCCTTCACCCCCGCCCGCTCCAGCGCCTGCTCCAGCGTGTCGCAGGTGAGGATGCCCATCGAGACGGCGCAGGCCGCCTCCATCGCCACCTGCGCCACGCCCTTGGTGGCCTCGGCGGCGACGTACTCGAAGTGCGGGGTGCCGCCGCGGATCACCGCGCCGAGCGCGACCACCGCGTCGTAGCGGCCGCTCCCCGCCACGCGCCGGAGCACGGCCGGCAGCTCGAAGGTGCCCGGGCAGCGGAACAGGTCGACGTCGCTCTCCTTCACGCCGTGGCGCACCAGGGCGTCGAGCGCGCCCTGGACGAGCTGCTCGGTGACGAGCGAGTTGAACCGCGACACGACCACGGCGGCCTTGAGGCCGGTGGCGACGAGCGAGCCCTCGTAGACGTTCATCGGTTCCTTCCTTTCGAACCGCCGCGCCGGGCGGCGCGGGGGCGGCGCGCGGTGGGGAGGGTGAGCAGGTGTCCGAGCTTGTCGCGCTTGGCGGCGAGGTAGGCGCGGTTCCGGCGGGTGGGGGTCATCTCGATGGGCACGCGCTCCACCACCTCGAGGCCGTACCCCTCGAGGCCGATGATCTTCTTCGGGTTGTTGGTGAGGAGCCTCATCTTGCGGACCCCCAGGTCGCGCAGGATCTGGGCGCCGATGCCGTAGTCGCGCAGGTCGGGCTTGAACCCCAGCGCCACGTTGGCCTCGGCCGTGTCCATGCCGCGGTCCTGCAGCGTGTAGGCCTTGAGCTTGTTGGCGAGCCCGATGCCGCGGCCCTCCTGGTCGAGGTAGAGCAGGACGCCCTTCCCGGCGGCCTCGATCTGGTGCAGGGCCGCGTGGAGCTGCGGGCCGCAGTCGCAGCGCTCGCTCCCGAAGACGTCGCCGGTCAGGCACTTCGAGTGGACGCGAACCAGCACCGGCTCGCCCTCGCGCCACCGCCCCTTCACCAGCGCGACGTGCTGGTGCGTGTCCACGTCGTTCTCGTAGGCGACGGCGCGGAACTCGCCGTACTCGGTGGGGAGCGGCGCCTCGGCGGCGCGCCGCACCAGCGTGTCCTTCATCATCCGGTAGGCGATGAGGTCCGCCACGGAGACGACGGGGAGGTCGAACTGCGCCGAGAGCTTCTCCAGCTCCGGCATGCGCGCCATGGTCCCGTCGTCGTTCATCACCTCGCAGATGACGCCGGCCGGCTTGAGGCCCGCGAGCCGCGCCAGGTCCACCGAGCCCTCCGTCTGGCCGGCGCGGACCAGGACGCCGCCCCGGCGCGCCCGCAGGGGGAAGACGTGGCCGGGGCGCGCCAGGTCCTCCGGCTTGCTGCCGTCGCGGACCGCGGTCTGGATGGTGTGGGCCCGGTCCTTGGCGCTGATCCCGGTGGTGACGCCCTCCTTCGCCTCGATCGACACGGTGAAGGCGGTGCCGAACGAGGACGAGTTGGAGGTCTCGTCCACCATCAGCGGCAGCCGCAGCGCCCGGACCTTCTCCTCGGTGAGCGAGAGGCACACCAGCCCGCGGCCCCACTTCGCCATGAAGTTCACCGCGGCGGGCGTGACCTTCTCGGCGGCCATGCACAGGTCGCCCTCGTTCTCGCGATCCTCGTCGTCGGTGAGGATCACCATCTTCCCGGCGCGGATGTAGTGGACCGCGCGCTCGACGCGCTCGACGGCGTGGTGCGCGTGCGTCCGGGTCACCTCGCCCCCCCCGGGCCGTAGCCCCAGCGCGAGAGCGCGCCCTCGGAGACGGCGCCCCCGGCGCCGAGCTCGTGGAGCCGCGCCAGGTGGCGCGCCACCACGTCCGCCTCGAGGTTCACCCTCGTGCCGGGCCGTGCCTGGCCGAGCGTGGTGCGGGCCAGCGTCTCCGGGATGAGGGCCACCTCGAACCGGTCGCGCGTCACCGCCGCCACCGTGAGCGAGACGCCGTCCACCGCGATGGACCCCTTCTCCGCGACGAGCGGGGCGATGGCGGCGGGGAGCGAGACGGCGAGGCGCGCGCCCTGCCCCTCCGGCGTGCGCGCCACCACCTCGCCCACCGCGTCCACGTGCCCCTGCACCATGTGCCCGCCGAGCCGGTCGCCGACGGCGAGGGCGCGCTCCAGGTTCACCGCCGCGCCGGGCTTCCAGCCGCCGAGGGTGGTGCGGGCGAGCGTCTCCGGGACGGCGTCGAAGGACACGAGGCCACCGCCGCGCTCGACCACGGTGAGGCACGCGCCGGAGCAGGCCACGCTCTCGCCCAGGGCGAGCTCGTCCACCGGGAGGGCGCGCGGCCGGATGGTCAGGCGGGCGCCTCCCTGCCGTGGCGTGAGCCGCTCCACGACCCCCATGTCGGACACGAGACCGGTGAACATTATCAGCGCGAATCCTAGCCGCGTTACGCGATCTTCGCTACCGCGCCGCCGCCCGGGCCCGCGGCCGGGCGGCCCGGGGGCGGGCGCGCTCCGCGGCAGGGGGGACCGGGCGCCCGGTGACCAGGAGGTCGGCGCCGATCCGCTCGACCGTCAGCTCCTCGAGCCGCAGCGCCTCCGCCATGCGCGCCACGCCCTCGCCCGCGACCCACGACCGGCCGCCGCCCGCGATGCGCGGCGCGACGAACAGCGCCAGGCGGTCGACCAGGCCCGCCCCGAGGAAGCGCGCGTTCACCTCGGCTCCGCCCTCGACGAGGAGGTGGGTGACGCCGCGCGCGGCGAGCTTCGCGAGGAGGTCGCGGAGATCGACGCCCCCCGGTCCGCGGCGGCACGCCACCAGCTCGACGCCGGGTCCGAAGCGCCGCGCCCGGCCGGAGGCGTGGGCGACGAGGGTCGGCGCGGGCGAGTCGGGGTGGAAGAGCGCCAGCCTCGGCGGGAGGGAGAGGTCCGTGTCGAGGACCACGCGGATGGGGTCCCGCCCGCGGCCGGCCGGGAGCCGGGCGGTGAGGCGGGGGTCGTCGGCCCGCGCCGTCCCCGCGCCCACCAGCACCGCGTCGACGCGGTCGCGCAGGCGGTGGACCCAGGCGCGCGCCTCCGGGCCGCTCACCCAGCGCGAGTCGCCCGTGCGCGTGGCGAGCATGCCGTCCAGCGTGACCGCGGCCTTGAGCGTCACGTAGGGCCGGCGCGCGGTGATGAAGCGGAACCAGTGCGCGTTGAGCGCGTCGCACTCGGAGGCGAGCACCCCCACCACCACCTCGACGCCGCCGCGCCGGAGCCGCGAGAGACCGCGGCCGTTCACGAGCGGGTTGGGATCGCGCGAGCCGACGTAGGCGCGGCGGACGCCCGCCTCCAGGATGGCGACGCTGCACGGCGGCGTGCGGCCGTGGTGGTCGCAGGGCTCGAGCGTGGTGTAGAGGTCGGCGCCGCGCGCCCGCGCCCCGGCCCGGCGCAGCGCCACCACCTCGGCATGCGGCCCGCCGGCGCGCGCGTGGTGGCCGCGCGCGACCACGCGGCCGTTCTTCACCAGGACCGCGCCCACGGCGGGGTTGGGGCTGGTGCGCCCCAGCCCCTTCTCCGCCTCGCGCAGCGCCAGGCGCATGAAGAACTCGGCGACGGCGCGATCGAAGAGCGCGGCACGCTGGCCGCGGCGCCGCGGGGGGCGCCTGCGGCCCCGGCGGGCGCGGGCGAGGAGGCGCGTCATGACCCCTCGCCCCCACCCTCGTTCTTGCGGCCCAGCCCGGCCAGCACCGAGGTGAACTCGCCCACGTCGCGGAAGGCGCGGTACACGGAGGCGAATCGCACGTAGGCCACCTCGTCGAGCGCCTGGAGCCGCTCCATCACCGCCTCGCCGATGGCGGTGGAGCGGACCTCCCGCTCGCCCGACTCGACGGCCCGCCGCTCCACCCCCGCGACCAGGGCGTCGATCTGCTCGGCGGAGACGGGCCGCTTCTGGCAGGCCCGCTTCACGCCCTCGGCGATCTTGGCGCGGTCGAACGGCTCGCGGCGCCCGTCCTTCTTCACCACCGCCGGCAGGACCTCCTCGATCCGCTCGTAGGTGGTGAACCGCCGCCCGCAGCCCAGGCACTCGCGCCGGCGGCGCGTGGCGAGCCCGTCCTGCGCCTCGCGCGAGTCGACGACCTTGTCCTCGAGGTGGGCACAGTACGGGCAGCGCATGCGAACCGCGCTCTAGATGCGATCCTGGTACATGGGGAAGTGCGCGCAGAGGTCCTTCACGTCGGCGCGCACCCTGGCGAGGACCTTCTCGTCGCTGGGGGCATCGAGGGCGCGGCCGATGAGCGAGGCCACCAGCGCCATCTCGCGGGCGCCCATCCCGCGCGTGGTGAGCGCCGGGGTGCCCACGCGGATGCCCGAGGTGGTCATGGGCTTCTCGGGATCCCACGGGATCATGTTCTTGTTCACCGTGATCCCCGCCTTGCCCAGCGCCTCCTCGGCGACCTTGCCGGTGAGCTTCTTGGGGCGCAGGTCGACGAGCATGAGGTGGTTGTCGGTGCCGCCGGAGACCAGCCGCAGCCCGGCACCCTTGAGCCCCTCGGCGAGCGCCTGGGCGTTCTCGACGATCCGCCGCTGGTACTCCTTGAACTCGGGCCGGAGCGCCTCCAGGAACGAGACGGCCTTGGCGGCGATGACGTGCTCGAGCGGCCCTCCCTGGATGCCGGGGAAGATCTGGGAGTTGAGCACCTTGGCGTGCGCCTCGCGGCACAGGATCATGCCGCCGCGCGGGCCGCGCAGCGTCTTGTGGGTGGTGGTGGTGACGATCTCGGCGTACGGCACGGGCGAGGGGTGGAGGCCGGCCGCCACCAGCCCGGCGATGTGAGCCATGTCCACCACCAGCGCCGCGCCCGCCTCGCGCGCGATCTGCGCGAAGCGGTCGAAGGGGAGCGTGCGCGGGTAGGCGCTCGCGCCCACCACCAGGATCCTGGGCTTGTGCTCGCGGGCGAGGCGGGCCACCTCGTCCATGTCGATGGTCTCGGTGTCGCGCGAGAGGCCGTAGGGGACGATCTTGAAGAGCTTGCCGGAGAAGTTCACCGGCGAGCCGTGGGTGAGGTGCCCGCCGAAGGCGAGGCTCATGGCGAGCAGCGTGTCGCCGGGCTGCGCCAGCGCGAAGTAGGCCGCCATGTTGGCCTGGGAGCCGGAGTGGGGCTGGACGTTCGCGTGCTCCGCCCCGAAGAGCTGCCTGGCGCGGTCGATGGCGAGCTGCTCGACCTGGTCCACCACCTCGCAGCCGCCGTAGTAGCGCTTGCCCGGATAGCCCTCGGCGTACTTGTTGGTGAGGGTCGACCCGAGCGCCTCCAGCACCGCCGGCGAGACGAAGTTCTCGCTGGCGATGAGCTCGAGCCCCTCCGCCTGGCGCCGCGTCTCCTCGCGGATGAGCTTCGCGATCTGCGGATCGCTCTCGGCGAGCGGCTTCGTCGGCATCATGGGGAGGCCCTCCGTCGGCGTGGGGACGCGTTCATATCGCGCCGGAAAACCGCTGGCAACGGCGTGGATCGGCCCCGTCAGCGCTCCAGGTCCGCCGTCTTCTGCACGCGCCGGGCGTGCCGGCCGCCCTCGAACGGCGTCGCGAGGAACGCCCGCACGATCTCGGCGCCGAGGCCGGGCCCCACCACGCGCTCGCCGATGCAGAGCACGTTGGCGTCGTTGTGGGCGCGGGACATCCGCGCCTGGTACTCGCTCGTGCAGAGCGCGGCGCGGACCCCCCGCACCTTGTTCGCGGCGATCGACATCCCGATGCCGGTCCCGCAGACCAGGATCCCGAGCCGGGCCTGCCCGGCCGCGACCGCCTCGCCCACCCGGCGCGCGTAGTCCGGGTAGTCCACGCTCTCGGCCGAGAAGGGCCCCAGGTCCTGGACCTCGAACCCGGCTGCCTGGGCCGCCTTCACGGCCTCCGCGCGAAGCGCGAGCCCCGCGTGGTCCGATCCCGCGATCACCTTGTCCGCCATCGACGCCTCCTGGGAGGGGCCGATTGTTCCACACCCGCGGCGCGGATCCCACGGGCGCGGCGCGGGGCTCACCGCGAGGCCCCGCGGGGGCGCACCCGTCGTCGGCGCCCCGCGTTCCCGGTGTCCGCGCCGGGGCCCGGCGGGTCTTCGACGGACGACGGGGAGACCGAAGGGGATGCACCCTGGAAGGAGAACCACATGTCCCGGAAGAACATCGCCGTCACCCTGTCCGCCTCTGCCGTCGCGATCGTCCTCGGCTGCAGCGGCGGCTCCAAAGGTCACATCTCGCTGAGCGCCACGGCCGGCGGAACGCCGTCGGCCGGCGCCGGCACCGCGGCCGCCGCCGGCCTCGATCTCGGCAACGGCGTCGTCCTGATGCGCGTCAGGATGATCGTCCGCAAGGTCGAGGTCGAGGGCGACGGCTGCACCGCCCCGACCAGCATGCCGCCGGGGACCACCGCCGCGGGCGGCATGGCCGCCGCGCTGCCGGCGCTCGCCGCCGCGCACGAGACGCCGCCCGCCACCACCGCGACCGGAGACGGCGACGACGACCGGTGCGAGGTCGAGGGCGGGCCGTTCCTCATGGACCTCGGCGCAGCCGATCTGTCCGGCCCGAGCAGCACGCTCAGCTTCGTGGCCGACCTGACGGTCCCGGACGGCACCTACCGGAAGGTCGAGTTCAAGGTGAACACCATCCCGGACACGCTCGCCACCACCAGCGGGCTCCAGGCCATGAACGCGCTCCACGCCTCGATCGCCGTCGACGGGACCGTGGACGGGACCGCGTTCGAGTTCACGACGCCGATGTCGGTCGAGCAGAAGGTCAAGGGCACGTTCACCGTGGATGCGACGCACCCGGCGAACCTCACCCTCTCCGTCGACCCGACCGGCTGGTTCGGCGGGACCGGGTCGGCGCGCCTCGACCCGAACGACGCGACCGCGCGGGGGGAGATCCTCGAGAACATCCGCGCGTCGATCCGGCTCTTCCACGACGACGACCACGACGGGTGCGACGACGACCTGAGGCCGCCGTCCACCACCGGCGTGGGGTGGTGGCGCTAGGCGAGGGTTCGCGATTCGCGATCGCGAATCGCGCCCTCGTTCGCGGGCGCCGCGCTACGCCCGCTTCATCAGCAGCACGGCGTTCGTCCCGCCGAAGCCGAACGAGTTCGACATCGCGACGTCCACCCGGACCTCGCGGGCGGTGTTGGGGATGACGTCGAGCTGGCACTCGGGGTCCTGCTCCTCGATGTTGATGGTCGGGGGCAGCACCCCGCGGGCGATGGCGAGCACGGTGACGACGGCCTCGAGGCCGCCCGCCGCGCCCAGGAGGTGCCCGGTCATCGACTTGGTCGAGCTGACCATGAGCTTCTTCCTCGCGTGCTCGCCGAACACGTCGTTGATCGCCTGGCACTCGGCGATGTCGCCCTGCGGCGTCGAGGTGCCGTGGGTGTTGATGTAGCCGACCTGGTCCGGCGGGACGCCGGCGTCGCGGAGCGCCATCTTCATGGCGCGCTGGCCGCCCTCGCCCCGGGGCGACGGGGAGGTGACGTGGTTCGCGTCGGCGGTGGCGCCGTAGCCGGCCACCTCGCAGTAGATCTTCGCGCCCCGCTTCCGGGCCCGCTCGTACTCCTCGAGGATGAGGATGCCCGAGCCCTCGCCCGCCACGAAGCCGTCGCGCCCCCTGTCGAAGGGGCGGCTCGCCTTCTCGGGTGCGTCGTTCCGCTCCGAGAGCGCGCGCGCCGCGCAGAAGCCGCCGATGCCGAGCGGCGTGATGGTGGCCTCGCAGCCGCCGGTCACCATCACGTCGGCCATGCCGCGCTCGATGTAGATGGCGGCGTCGCCGATGGAGTGGTTGGCGGTGGCGCAGGCGGAGACCGGCGAGAAGTTGGGCCCCTTCATGCCGTAGCGGATGCTGATCTGCCCGGCCCCGAGGTTGATGATGAGGCTGGGGATGAAGAACGGGCCGATCTTGCGGACGCCCTTCTCCAGGAAGGTCTTGTGCTCCTCCTCGATGGTGCCGAGGCCGCCGATGCCGGCGCCCACGATGCAGCCCACGCGCTCGGCGTCCTCCCTGGCCATGTCGAGGCCGGAGTCCTTCATGGCCATCTCGGCCGCCGCCAGGGCGAACTGGATGAACCGGTCGTTCCGGCGCGCCTCCTTCCGGTCCATGAACTTGGTGGGGTCGAAGCCCTTCACCTCCGCGGCGATGCGGGTCGGAAAGCTCGACGCGTCGAAGAGCGTGATGGGCGCGACCCCGCTCCGGCCCGCGACCAGCGCGCTCCAGGACTCGTCCACCCCGATGCCCACCGGGGAGACGAGCCCGAGACCGGTGACGACCACACGGCGCCTGCTCATGTTCGACCTCGCTTCACTCGGGAAAAGAGGATGCGCGGCGGGGGCCACCGGCCCCCTCCGCCGCCCGCTCGCGCCGCCCCCGGGGACTGCCCGGGGCTCCCGGCCGGCGGCTACTTCTTGTGCGTGGTGACGTAGTTGACGGCGTCCTGGACGGTCTTGATGTTCTCGGCCTCCTCGTCCGGGATCTCGACCTCGAACTCCTCCTCCATCGCCATGACCAGCTCGACGATGTCGAGCGAGTCGGCGCCGAGGTCCTCGATGAACGACGAGGTGGGCTTGATCTCGTCCTCGCCGACGCCCAGCTGCTCCGCGATGATGTTCTTCACCTTCTGCTCGATGTTCGCCGACATTCCGTCCTCCTCGTTGTGATGGTGGTGCGAAGAAGCCGCGGGGGCCGCGGCGTTACATGTACATGCCGCCGTTGACCCGCAGCACCTCGCCGGTCACGTACGACGCCTGATCGCTCGCGAGCCACGCCACCGCGCTGGCGACATCCTCCGCCGTCCCCAGCCTCGCGAGCGGGATCATCTCCGTCATCCTGGTCCTGGCCGCCTCGGGCAGGCCAGCGGTCATGTCGGTGTCGATGTACCCCGGGGCCACCGCGTTCACGCGGACGTTGCGGGAGGCCAGCTCCCGGGCGACCGACTTGGTGAGGCCGATGAGGCCGGCCTTGGTGGTCGCGTAGGCAGCCTGCCCGGCGTTGCCCATCTCGCCCACCACCGAGCTGAGGTTCACGATGGCGCCGCCCTTCGCCTTCATCATGGGGCGGGTCGCGGCCCGGATCAGGTTGAAGGCGCCGGTGAGGTTCACCTGAAGCTGCCGCTGCCAGTCCTCGTCCTTCACCCGCATCACCAGCCCGTCCACCGCGATGCCGGCGTTGTTCACCAGGACGTCGAGGGAGCCCAGATCCCTCACCACCGCCTCCACCGCCTGCGCGCAGGCGGCGGGGTCGGCGACGTCGAACCGGAAGAGCTGTGCCTTCTCGGCGCCCGCCTTCCGGCAGAGCTCCAGCGCTTCCTTCGCGGCCGCCTCGTTGCCGGCGTAGTTGAGGGCCACCCGGGCCCCTCCCCGGGCCAGCGCCACCGCGATGGCGCGGCCGATGCCGCGCGAGGCGCCGGTGACGAGGGCGGTCTTCCCCTTGAAGTCGTACATGGCGTCTCCTAGGCGGCCAGCGCCGCGAGCGTCTTCTCCAGCGAGGCGCGATCCTCGACGTGCGTCACGTGGGCCTGGTGCGCGATCCGGCCCACCAGGCCCGAGAGCACCTTCCCGGGCCCGACCTCCACGAACCGGTCCACGCCCTGGCGCACCAGCTCCTGGACGCACTCGATCCAGCGCACCGGCGCGGTCACCTGCTCGAGGAGCAGCGGGACGACGCGGGCGACGTCCGAGTTGGGCTTCGCCTCGACGTTGGTCACCACCGGCACGAGCGGCGCCCGCCAGGAGATCCCCTTCAGCACCGCCTCCAGCCGCGGCACCACCGGCTGCATCAGCGCGCAGTGGAAGGGCGCGGACACCGGGAGCGGCATCACCCGCCGCGCCCCCGCCTCCTTGAGCCTCGCGCCCGCCTTCTCCACCGCGGCCGCGGCGCCGGCGATCACCGTCTGGGCCGGGTCGTTGTAGTTCGCCGGGGAGACCACCTGCCCCGTCTCCGCCGCGACGGCGGCGCAGATCTCCCGCACGCGCGCGGGGTCGAGCCCCAGAACCGCGCTCATCGCCCCCTGCCCGGCCGGCACCGCCTCCTGCATGAAGGTCCCGCGGGCGCGCACCGCCCTGGCCGCGTCGGCCGCGCCGAGCGCGCCGGCGGCGACGAGCGCCGAGTACTCGCCCAGCGAGTGGCCCGCCACGAACTGCGGGACGGCGCCCTGGTTGGCGAGCACCGCGGCGGCCGCCACCGAGACGGTCAGGATCGACGGCTGGGTGTTGGCCGTGAGCTTGAGGGCCTCCTCGGGACCCTCGAAGCACATGCGGGAGAGCTTCTCGCCGAGCGCCGCGTCCACCTCGTCGAAGACGGCGCGTGCCTCGGGGAAGGCGTCGGCCAGGTCCTTGCCCATGCCGACCTTCTGCGACCCCTGCCCGGGGAAGACGAACGCGAGCTTGCCCATCGAGCCTTCTCTCTCCCTCACCAGCGCAGGATGCCCGAGGCCCAGGCCATGCCGCCGCCGATGGCCATCATCAGGATCACGTCGCCCGGCTTGAACCAGCCCGCCCGGTTCGCCTCGTCGAGGGTGGTGGGCACGCTGGCGGCGGAGGTGTTGCCGTACTTCTCGAGGTTCATCCAGCAGCGCGCGGCCGGGATCTCGAGCCGGTGGAGCGTCGCGTCGAGGATCCGCTTGTTCGCCTGGTGCGCGATCACGTGGGTCACGTCGGAGGCCGCGAGCTTCTCGGCGGCCAGCACCTCGCGGCAGCTCTCCTCCAGCGCGCGGACCGCCACCTTGAAGACCTCGGTGCCCTTCATGAAGAGGTAGTGGCTGCGGTCCTTCAGCACCTGCTCGGTGATGGGCATCCGCGTGCCGCCGCCCCGCTGGAGGAGGATCGGCACGTGCGCGCCGTCGGCGTAGAGGCGGATGGTGGAGAGGCCGCGGCGCGGGTCGTCGGTGGCCCGCAGCACCATCGCGCCGGCGCCGTCGCCGAAGAGGATGCAGGTGGAGCGGTCCTGCCAGTCGGTGATGCGGGAGAGCGTGTCCGCGCCGATGACGAGCGCGTTCCTCACCGCGCCGGAGGTGACGAAGCGGTCGGCCACGGCGAGCGCGTACATCGACCCGGCGCAGGCGGCGGACACGTCGAAGGCGAACGCCTTCTTGTTCCCCATCTTCCCCTGGAGCACGGTCGCGACGCTGGGGAACGGGTAGTCCGGCGTGACCGTGCCGACGACGATCATCTCGACGTCCGCCGGCGCGAGCCTGGCCATCTCCAGCGCGCGCTGCGCGGCGACGATGGCCATGTCGCTCGTGGCCTGCTCCGGCGCGGCGATGTGGCGCTCGCGGATGCCGGTCCGCTCCACGATCCACTGATCGTTGGTCTCGACGATCTTCTCGAGATCGGCGTTGGTCAGGATCTTCTCGGGCGCGTACGAGCCCGTCCCGGCGACGATGGAACGCATCCGCTCTCCTCTTTCTCTCTACGCTTCGGGCGTCGGCACGCGCCGTCCGCCGCTGGGCTTCCCGTCCCCGTCCGGCGCGGCCTCGGCGGCCGCGAGCAGCGCCTCGGCGCCGGCCACGGCACGGCCGATCTCGTCGGTGAAGCGGGTGCGGGCCGCGTCGCGCGCCCGCCGGATCGCGTTCTCGATGGCGAGGGAGTCGGAGCGGCCGTGGCAGATGAACCCGATGCCGTTCACGCCCACCAGGGGTGCGCCGCCGACCTCGCGCCAGTCGAGGCGCCGCTTCATCTCGTCCAGCGCGGCCTTGGAGAGCAGGCCCCCGATCTTCGACACGGTCGTCGAGCGCAGCGCGCGCTTCAGGTACTCGCCCACCACCTTGGCCGTCCCCTCCATGGTCTTCAGGGCGACGTTGCCGGTGAAGCCGTCGGTGACGATGACGTCGAAGTCGCCGGTGAGCAGGTCGCGCCCCTCGCAGTAGCCGACGAAGTCGAGGGCGGACCGGCGCAGCGCGGCGGCCACCGCCCGGGTGAGGTCGGTCCCCTTCGAGTCCTCCTCCCCGTTGGAGAGGACCGCGATGCGCGGACGGGGCACGCCCACCACCCGGCGCGCGTAGACCTCGCCCATGAGCGCGAACTGGACCAGGTGGAGCGGCTTGCAGTCCACCACCGCGCCCATGTCGAGGAGGATGGGGTGGCCCTTGAGCGCGGGGAGAGCCGAGATGATGGCGGGTCGCTCCACGCCAGCGGGGCGGCCCAGCACGAAGATGGCGCCCGCCATCACCGCACCGGAGTTGCCGGCCGACACCATCGCGCTCGCGGCGCCGCTCTTCACCAGCTCGAAACAGACGCGGATCGAGTTGTCCTTCTTCCGCCGCATCGCCTGCCCGGGGTGGTCGTGCATCTCGACCACCTCCGTGGCGTCGCGGACGGAGACGGGCAGCGCGTGTCCGGCGTGGTGCCGGACCAGCTCGTCGCGCACGCGCGTCTCGGGGCCGACCAGGACGACCTCGATCCCCTTACGCGCTGCGTTAATGGCACCCTGCACGATCGCGCCGGGGGCGTGATCTCCCCCCATCGCATCGACGGCGACGGGCGCGATCCGGCCGACCATCGGGGCCTACTGCGCCTCGGTGATCTGCTCGCCCTTGTACGTGCCGCAGTTCGGGCACGCGCGGTGCGAGAGCACCGGCTCCTTGCACTTCGGGCACTTCGTCACGTTCGCCGGACGGATCTTGAAGTTCGCGGCGCGGCGGCGATCCCGCCGCATGCTGCTCGTCCTCTTCTTCGGAACACCCACGGTGCCACTCCTTCTCTCGGCTCGGCGGCCGACGTGCCTGCAATTCGATGTCCTTACTGCAACTTGATGTCCTTCAGCGCGGCCCATCGCGGGTCGGCCACGTGCCGATCGCAGCCGCACTCGCGATCGTTGAGGTTCGCCCCGCAGACGGGGCACAGTCCCTTGCAGCCTTCACGGCAGACGGGGTAGCCGGGGAGCGCGAGCAGCACCTGCTCCCTGAGGATCGGGGCGAGGTCGATGACCTTGCCCGAGAAGGTCTCTTCCTCCGTGTCGCCGGCCCGGAAGCTCCCGCCGGCGCGGCCGTGCGGCCGCTCCTCCTCGTCGCGCGGCGCCTCCTGGTACTCGTCCGAGGGGACCAGCGTCAACTCGAAGTCGACGGGGACGTCCACGTCGGTGCCGGCGAGGCAGCGGCCGCAGGCGACGGTCAGCGCCGCCCTGGAGTGCACCTCGAGCAGCACCCGGCGTTCGACCCTGGAGAACGTCGCGTCCACCCGGGCGGGCGCCCGGGCGCGAAACCCGGCCTTGTCGCCGGCGACCATCTCGTCGAGCGTCTCGCGGGTCACGTCCCAGCTCCGGCGGAGGCCTCCCTCCTTGATTTCGTCAATATTGACGCGCATTTAGGCTAACTTCCCGGGCCCTAAAAGGGCCTCATTATAGGGGGCGATCGAGGGAAGTCAAGGCGCGCCAGGACGACGCCGGGAGCGCCGATTTGCCCCGCGGGCCGAAGAGGGGCATGTCTTATCCCCGCAGGGACCCGAGCGCACGCCCGCCGGCGGGACCGGGCGACGGTCCGTCGGGTGGCCGCCGGTCAGGGCTTCACGAGGCCGCGGGCGACCGCGAGCAGCGCCGCCTCGGCCTTGGTGGACACGTCCATCTTCTCGTAGATGCGCTTCACGTAGGTCTGGACCGTTCCCTCCGCGATCCCGAGCGCCTGGGCCACGTCGGCGTAGGTGTGGCCGTGGACGAGGAGCTGGAGCACCTCCAGCTCGCGCTTGGAGAGCGCCGGCCCGTCCTTGGCGCGCTGATCCGGCGGATCGCCGCGCAGCTCGGAGAGCAGCACCTTGGCCGCGCGCGGGCTGATGGGCGCCGCCTCGCCGGAGAGGACCTCCTCGACGGCGCGGGCCAGCTCGCTCGCGTGGAACGGCTTCAGGATGTAGCCGGCCGCGCCGGCGCGGAGCGCGCCGAGGACGCGGGCCGGGATGTCCACCGCGGTGAGCGCGATGCACGCGGTCTTGGGCAGCTCCTGCCGGATGGTGGCGATGACGTCCTCGCCGCTCATCTTCGGGAGGCCGAGGTCGACGAGCGCGACGTCGGGCTTCTCCTTGCGCGCGAGCAAGACGCCGTCCTCGCCCGTCCCCGCGGTGCCGCACACCTCGAACCCGTGCGACGTGAGGACCTGGGCGATGAGCTTCGCCACCGCCTCGTCGTCTTCGACCGCGATCGCCCTGATGGCCATGTGCCTACCTTGCGCGGCGAAAGGTGTGCGGGAATTCCGCCACTTCGCCCCGACATTCGTACCAGCCAGCATGGACGGGGGTCAAGAATCGATGTCCCGAAGACCCGGGACGAAGCCGGGTCCGGCGGGGCGCGACATCGCGGCCGACCATGCCTAGAGGTTGTCGCCCTTCTCGCCGCCCAGGACGTCGATCTCCTCGTGCTCGCCCAGGCCCTGCAGGTCGAGGGCGATGGCGAGCAGGTAGAGCGCGAGCGAGGCGGTCCCGAAGAACTGGCCGAGGCTCATCGCCAGGACCAGGAGCAGCGGCTTGGGGAAGACGATCGAGACGATCATGAGCCCCAGGGCGACGAGCGTCATGACGGCCGAGATGACCACGAGCCGGCGGATGGTGATCTTGCTGATTCGGCTCAGCACGGGCTACTCCTTCTTCTCGCCGGAGGGAGCGCCCTGACCGAGCGAAGGGCCAGGCGGATGAGCCTGGTCCGGAGCGACCGGGGGGCTGGGGGGCTGTTGCCCCCCAGCAAGATCGGCGGTCTCGCCGGGCGGCGGGTGGCCGTTGCCGCCGTGGGAGAACGCGCGCGGGTGGATCTTCTCTCCCGAGTGGCAGTCCACGCACTTCGTGTCGCCCTTGCGGATGTCGTCCAGGGCGCCGGAGTGGTCCTCGACGGCGAGCCAGCGCGTCGCGGTGGTCGAGTGGCAGCGCATGCACATGCTGTTCTGGAACGGCTTGTACATGTGGATCTTCGGGCCGCCCTCGCCGTAGGGCCCGGTGTTGGCGTACTCGGTGACGTACATGAAGAGGTGGCGGAGCCCGTTCAGCTTGGTCGTCATCGCGCCGAAGAGCTGGTAGTCGGCGTGGCAGGTGTAGCAGCTCTCCTCGCCGAAGGCGTGGTTGCGGCTGTGCACCGCCGCGAGGCTCGTGGACTTCGGGTCCTCGGCGTCCTGCGTGTACGGCAGCATCACGTGGCAGGAGCCGCAGAACTGGCGCTTCAGCGTGTACTCGAACCCGGCGATGTTGCCGGTGAGCGCGACGCCGAGCGGCATCACGCCGAGCCCGAAGAGGAGCAGCACCTTGGTGAACCGCCCGAGCGGGGGCCGCCGGACGAGGAACCAGACCAGGATGATGATGGCGATGACGGACGCGATCAGCGCCGTCGCCTTGAGCAGCTGCTCGATGGACGTGATCGGTTGCACGGGCGCGTCACTACCATGTGGGAGGATGGAGGTTCAAGCCCCTGCGCCGCACCCATCCGGACGTGCCGGACGCCGGGCCCGCGTTCACCGAGCGTCCTGCCGCCGAGCGCGGTTCGCCGCGCCCACCACCGCGAACCTTCTTGCCTTTCCAGGGGCCGTGCACTACATACCGCCGCGCAAGCGCGGTTAGCTCAGCTGGATAGAGCGTCGGCCTCCGGAGCCGAAGGCCACAGGTTCGAATCCTGTACCGCGCGCTCCTCCAACGGCCGGGAATCGTTCGCCACGTGCGAAGGATTCCCGGCCGTGGTCTTTCCGCGCCCGCTCGTGCAGCAAGGGTGCAGCAGACGGCGCCGGATCCAGCCCGGCGACGGCCCGCGCGGCCACCTCGGTCGTGATCTCGGGGTCCTCTCGTCACCTCGTGACGGCGCCTTCGAAGCGACCCGTGGCGTCGCGGTCGCGGTCGTATCGTCTCGTGAGCGGAAACGGCGGCAACCAGGACTCGCGACGGACGACCCAGCTTTCGTAGGTCGGCATCAGCTGGTCGGGGGCATCCAGGGATCCCAGGTTCACCTCGATCTCGTCTGCGCTGCGTCCGAAGACGGACGAGCCGCAGCGGGGACAGAAGAACCGCCCGGCGTAGTCGCGTGTTTCGCCATCGATCGTCACCGCATCCCGAGGGAACACCGCGGAGGCGTGAAAGAGGGCCCCATGGTGCTTGCGGCAGTCGAGACAGTGACAGAGGCCGACCCGGTATGGGAGTCCCGACGCCACGATTCGGACGTTGCCGCACAGGCAACCGCCGGTGAATCGGTCCATGCTGCGTCTCCTCAAGAATCAGGCGGTCGGAACCGTCATCGAGCGCCTCACCGCCCCATCACGAGGTCTAGCCCCGCGAACACCAGCTCGAGCTGCTTCTTCGAGACTCTGCCTACCCGCTCCGTGAGGAGGTCGCGGTCGAGGGTCACGATCTGGGAGACGTTCGCGACAGAGTCCTTGGTGAGCCCGGTGCTCCTGGCCGGCAGCTCCACGTTGCCTGGCGCCTCGGCCCACTCGAGGTTGCTGGTCAGCGGCACGCAGACGACCGTTGCCACGCGACTCCGATTGAAGGCGTCACCCTGGACGACCAGGACGGGCCTCCGGAAGCCGGGC
>Ga0335084_10001490_pt1 | contig 21971 bp, 12 predicted proteins | sample Lox_Sample_44_FD_206721 | JGI IMG/M metagenome (GOLD analysis project Ga0335084, IMG submission 206721) | Soil microbial communities from Loxahatchee National Wildlife Refuge, Florida, United States - Lox_Sample_4.4 | ecosystem: Environmental > Terrestrial > Soil > Wetlands | place: USA...
CGATGTCTACGGCGTGATCTTCGCCTTTTCGGCGGACGGCTTCTCGTACCGCGAGCTGAAGGACTACGTCGACTGGTCGCGCCAGCAGCTTCTGAAGGTGCCGAACGTAGCCAAGGTCGACCTGTTCGGCGTGCAGGACGAACGCGTCTACATCGAGATCGCGCACAAGCGGCTCGCGCAACTGGGCCTGGACGTGCAGTCGCTGATCCAGCAGATCGGCGCGCAGAACGCGATCGAGCCCGCCGGCGTGCTCAGCCTGCCGACCGACAATCTGCAGATCCGCGTCACGGGCGAGTTCCGCAGCGTCGAAGACTTGCGCAACCTGCCGGTACGGGCGAACGGCCAGGCGTTCAAGCTCGGTGACATCGCAACCATCGTCCGCGGCTATGTCGATCCGCCGCGCGAAAAGATGCGCGCCGGCACCGCCGGTCACGCGGGCGCAGAGGTCATCGGACTCGGCGTCTCGATGGCCAAGGGCGGCGACATCATCGAGCTCGGCAAGGACCTTGCACAAGCCGAGAAAACGTTGCAATCGCAGTTGCCGGTCGGCATCCAGATGATCAAGGTCGCCGACCAGCCGCGTGCCGTAGCCACCTCGGTACGCGAGTTCATACGCGTGCTGATCGAGGCGATCGTGATCGTGCTGGCGGTGTCGTTCGTCAGCCTCGGCCTGCACATGCGTCCGCTGTCGATCGACATGCGGCCCGGGCTCGTCGTGGCGCTGACGATTCCGCTGGTGCTCGCCATCACGTTTCTCGCGATGTACCTGCTCAACATCAACCTGCACAAGATCTCGCTCGGGGCGCTGATCATCGCGCTGGGTCTGCTGGTCGACGACGCCATCATCGCGGTCGAGATGGTGGTGCGGAAGATGGAAGAAGGGCACGATCGCCTGAGCGCCGCGACGGCGATGTTCGACCTGACGGCGCTGCCGATGTTCACGGGCACGCTGATCACGGCGGCGGGATTCCTGCCGATCGCGCTGGCCAAGTCGGTTGCGGGCGAGTACACGATATCGATCTTCCAGGTGACCGCGCTCGCGCTCGTCATCTCCTGGTTCGTCGCGGTGGTCTTCGTTCCGCTCCTCGCGGTCTGGCTGTTGCGCGTCAAGCCGAAGGTCGGCGCCGACGGTCATCATGAGCTTTTCAACACGCCGTTCTACGCAGGCTTCCGTCGCCTCGTCGATTGGTGCGTCGAGTGGCGCAAGACAGTCATCGCCATGACGATCGCCGCGCTCGTGCTCGGTGTGATCGGCTTCCGCTTCGTCGAACAGCAGTTCTTCCCCGACTCGAGCCGCCTCGAGCTCATCGTCGATCTGTGGCTTCCGGAAGGGTCGAGCTTCGCGGCGAGCGAGGTCGAAGCGCGCCGTTTCGAAGCATGGTTGAAGGATCAGGGCGAGGTCGAGTATTACGCAGGCTACGTCGGCACCGGCACGCCGCGCTTCTACCTGCCTCAGGACCAGCAGTTCACGCAAAGCAATCTCGCGCAATACGTCATCGCCACCAAGTCGCTACACGCGCGCGACGCGTTGCGCCTGCGCACGCTGCAACTGTTCAAGGACGATTTCCCCAACGTGCGCGGCCGGGTGAAGCTGCTGCCGAACGGGCCACCGGTGCCCTATCCGGTGCAGTTCCGTATCGAAGGCGACGACCCGGCGGTCGTGCGGCGGATCGCCGACCGGACGAAGGACGTGCTGCGCGCGAATCCGAACACCATCGGCGCCAACGACAACTGGAACGAGAACGTCAAGCAGCTGAAGCTGACGCTCGACCAGGACAAGGCGCGCGCGCTCGGAGTCTCGTCGCAAACGCTGGCACGCGCCGCGCAGACGATCCTCTCGGGCTCGACGATCGGCCAGTTCCGCGACGGCGACCAGCTCATCGACATCGTGCTGCGCCAGCCGTACGACGAGCGCGCGGTGATCTCGCGGCTGGCCGACGCGAACATCGCGACCGGCTCGGGCAAGTACGTGCCTCTGGCGCAGCTGGTGAAAGTCGATTTCGGCTGGGAGCCGGGCGTGATCTGGCGTCTCAATCGCAGCTACGCCATCACGGTGCAGAGCGAGATCAAGGACGGAATCCAGGGTCCGACGGTGACCGACCAGGTGTGGTCGACGCCTGCGATGCAGAAGATCCGGGCCGAGCTGCCGCCCGGCTATCGCATCGTGGTCGCCGGAGCGGCAGAGGAGAGCAGCAAGGCGGGCAAGGCGATCGCCGCCAATCTGCCGCTCGCGATGTTCATCATTTTCACGCTTCTGATGCTTCAGCTGCACAGCTTCTCGCGCACGCTCCTCGTATTCCTTACCGGACCGCTCGGATTCATCGGCGCGGCGGCCGCGCTGCTCATCCTGCGCGCGCCGTTCGGCTTCGTCGCGCAGCTCGGTGTGATTGCGCTGATCGGCATGATCATCCGCAACTCGGTGATCCTGATCGATCAGATCGAACGCGACGAGGCGGCGGGCGTCGACCGCTGGACCGCAATCGTCGAGGCTGCCGTGCGCAGGCTGCGTCCGATCCTTCTCACAGCGGCAGCGGCGGTGCTCGCGATGATTCCGCTCTCGCGCAGCGTGTTCTGGGGCCCGATGGCGGTCGCCATCATGGGCGGCCTGATCGTTGCGACCGTGCTGACACTGTTTTTCCTGCCGGCGCTCTATGCGGCCTGGTTCAGGGTGAAGAGGGGGGCGGTGGACGCCGCCGAGACGGGAACTCCGTCCCCGCCGCTTTCCTCTGCGCCAGCGCTTCGCGTCGATCAGTCGAAGGCGAACGAAAACACCATGTCGAGCGTGTTCTCGGTGCCCGCCCGTGCGACTAGCGAAATGCGGCGCGACAGCTGATAGCTGAACTGCACGACGTTGCCCGCGCCGGATAGGGCCTGCTCGTAGCTGATCGAGAACGCCTCGTTTACGCGCTTGCCGATCGTGATGATCTCGGAGGCCGCCGACCCCGCGGCGGTGCCGACGGTGTCGCCGCGCAAGTTCCCCGCGACCGACTGCCGGGGAAGCAACGAGGTCGTGTCGCCGAGCTGGCCGCTGCGCAGTGCGATCTCGTCGATGCCGAGGCGGCGCGCAACAGTGCTCGGAACTCCGTCGCCGCTGCCGGCGAGCAAGCCGACCGCCGCGCGCGCCAGTGCGGCATTGTCCGCGCCCGACTGATCCGCCGGGCGCCCGAGCACCAGCCACGACAAGGTCTGGTATTCGGTCAGTTCCGGATCGGAATAGAGCTGGATGAGCGGATTGGTTGCGGTCCGCGTGATCGAGATCCCGATGTCGCCCGCATCCTGCGGAAGATCGGGACGCAACGCGAGGATGTCGAGTCCGGGATTGTCCAGCGCGCCCTGGAAGTTGATGCGGCCGCGCGAGATCTTCAGCTTCTGTCCGTAGCCCTGGTAGACGCCGTCGACGGCGTTGACTTCTCCAGATGCACGGATGATCCCCTTGCCGTCGCTGCGCACCCGCACGGCGCCCGCCAGGCGAGTGTCGAGTCCGGCGCCATGCAGATACATGGCTGGCCCAAGATCGAGGCCGAGATCGAAGCCAAGTTGCATCCGCGGCTCGCGCTCGCGTTGGGCGGTCGACGTTTCGATGACGGTGACGTCGGAAGACAGCGTCGGCAGATCGGGATGCGTGAAGTCGATGAATCCAGCGTCGACGGTGACCGCGCCGTTGAGCTGGATGCGCTTGGGCGCTAGTTCGACGTTGGCACCGCCCGTGGCGACCACCCATCGGTCGGCCCGCTGCAGTAACGGCACGTGCTCGGCCCGGATCTGGATCACCCCGGTCAGGTCGGGCAGGCGCAGCTTGCCTGTCGCTGTGACGTGTCCCGATTCCATCTTGGTCATCGTCTTCGCCGTGCGCGCGTCGTTGGGCTTGACGCGCGGAGGTCCGGAGAACTGCAGCTCGTCGAGCACGAGGCCTTCTTCGTCGACGCGCACCGCGAGGTGACCGTTTTCCAGCCGCACGCCCTGCTCGATCCAGGCAACGCGCAGATCGGTTCCCTCGATGTGTCCGTCCGCCTCCGGCTTTGCGGGCGTGCCATTGATCATCATCTTGCCGTTCAGCTTGCCGCCGATACGGATGTTGGATCGCACGCGGTCAGAAAGCAGCGCATTGACCCATTCGATGGAAGGCAGGTCTGCGGCCGCATCGATGCGCCACGGGCGCGTCTGCGCGAGGCGCCAGCCGGCTTCAGGATCGCGCTCGAGGCTCGCCGCCAGGGTCGCGTGCAGCGAGCCGAGGCGGGCTCCGCGAAGGTCGCCCACGGCTTCGATCCGATTCGCGCGCACGGTGGCGTGCGCGCTCAGGTCCGTCACACCCATTGGTGCGTCGTTGCCTGCGGTGGCGTACATGTCGCCGCTGACACGCTCGACGCTCAGTTCGCCGTCGACAACGTCGCCCGCGCGGATGCGCCATCGGCCGCGCAACGCGAGCGGATCGCGCGCACCGCGCGGAATCATGCTGGTCTGGCGACGGCGGATGAGGTCCCCCGGACGCAGTTCATCGAACGCGCCGCTCGTCACGATCAAGCCATCGCGAACGTCGAGCGAGAGATCCGATACCGTTGCGCCTGCCAGTACCAGACGCGCCGGACCGAGGCGGCCGCCTTTCTGGTCGATTTCGATTGCTGTCGCATCGAGCAGCCGCAGATCCAGCGGTGCTCCCATGTTGGCGTCGGTGATCTGTCCGCGCCAGCGTAGTTCCGACCATCCGCCCGTGGCGGCGATGCGCGCCGTCTGGTCCTCTTCGTATGACGCGTACAGAGACAGGGTGTGTGCGCTCGGGCGTCCTTCGGCAACCAGTGAGGCGGCGCGCACCGAGGCGGCGGGATTGCCTGTCCAATGATGCCCGGTGAGATCGGTGTGCAACGAAAACGTGCCGTCCGTTCCGCCTGCGTAGGTGAGCGTCGCGCGCACGCTCTCGATGCCGTGCGCTCCGTATGCGATGTTGATTGCTTCGGCCCGGGCGTCGATGGAAGGCGCGCGCCAGTCGCCGCTCAGCGTCGCGTGCGCGCTCAAGCCTCCCTTGACGGGCAACGCGAGCTCATCGAGCGCCGGCGCTTCGACATCGACCGTCATGGTCCGATCCGGAGCGCCGAGGCCGCCACTCGCGCGCACGCGGGCGGAGTGCACCGTCAGATCGAGATCGACCGTGAGTTGTTGCGCTGACGAAAGGCTCGCCGTTCCGCGCCCGGCCAGCGGCCTGCCGAATGCGGCGCTGTCAGTCAGCTCGAAATCGAGATCTCCGCTCACTTGCGGCTCGAGATGAGCATCGAGCGCGAATATCCCGGTCAGTTTCGCTTTGGCGCCTTCGACCAGGAGCGACGGATCGAGCGCGTGTGCATTGCCGCTCACGTGAACCCTGCGCGTTCCGGTGAGCTCCATTTCGCCCACGACATCGACTGTCCCGCCACCCAGCACCAGGCGGCCGGAGTTGATGGCGAGCTGCGCGGGTGAGAGGCGCAGATCGACCTTGAGCGTCACTGGCAGCTTGCCCTGGTTGCGCAGATCGGCCACCACAAGCGTATCGGCGCCGTCCTGGCGTGCCGTCACATCGCCGTCGATCCGCAGCGGCCGCAATTTGCGGTGAATGGTCGAAGGGTCGACAGCGGAAAGCCGCGCCTGCGTTTCCCACACGACCTTGGGAGCGAACTGCAACGCGAACGTGCCGCGTGCGGATCCACGCACGAGAGCGGCCGCGACGTCACTGAGCTCGAGTCGATCCCCGCTCCAGCGTGCGGCAGCAGTGGCCGAGCGCACCGGAATCTGGTTCGCGTCGATCGGACCGGGGATCTTGTTCTCGACGCGCACGTTTCCGGCCAGGCCGAACTGCGCTCCTTCCGTCGGTTTCAGGTCCGCCAGCACGTGCAGATCGGCGCGCAGTGCGGTCGCCGACCAGACGCGTGGATCGATGCCGAGCAGATCGGCGTGGATCTCCTGCAACGCCGGCGTCGCGAACGCACCGATGGTTACTGCGAAAGAGCCCTTCGCGCCACTGCTGCTGACTTGCCCGGACGCGACGAATCGCTCGAGAGAACCGGTCGCGCTCAGTGTTGCATCCAGCGGCTTGTCCTGGAAGCTGGAGCTGAGCGTGCCATCCACCCGCAGCGGAAACGGTAGCGCGCCGCCCAGCGTGCCATGGGCAGTGGCGCGCAAGGGCGCGTCGACGCGACCGAACTCGAACTGCGAATGTCCGATCCTGTATCCATCGGGTCCGATCGCCGCTTCGCCATCGATCGCGCGCGCCGCAATCAACGTCGGCTCCGGATCGGCGCCGACGCGCAACGCGAATTCGCTGACCTGCAGCTGGGTCGCGCTGACGGCGACAGGAGAAGCGATCGAGGACGTTGGTCCGCTTGGACCGGAGTTGCCAGGCCGCACGCGCACGTCCACGCTTGCCGCGGCGAGCATGGAGAAATCGAATCGCATCGGCTGGATGCCGAAATCGATCAGCGTCGCGCGCAGATCATGGATGTCGACCTCGGTCGTGCCGACGGCGACCGTCAGGCGCCCTATCGCGAAGCCGTAGCGCACCGATCCTTGCGGCGACTCGATCCGCACGCGCACCGGCGTGAGCGCGGTCGCCACGCGCGCCATCGTCGTGAGCCCGCTCGTCGTTTGCAACAGCCAGACGACCAGCGCGACGATGCCCCCCGCGAGCGCGAGCGCAATCAACAGGCCCGTGACCAGGACCGCGGTGCCACGCATGCGGTGCGGAAGAGGCGGCGTTTGAGCGCTCATGCAGATGCGGCGCAACGTTCAGAAGGCGATCGATATGGCGAAGTGGACCCGCCACTTGTGATCCTGCTGTCCATAGGCAACGTCCAGCCCGAAGGGTCCCGCCAGCGTCTTCCAACGCGCGCCCGCACCGTAACCCTTCGCCCACTTCACGTGCCAGATGTCATCGTCCGCGTCGCCGACGTCGTAGAAGAGCGCTCCGCCCCAATCCTTGTTGAACCAGTGGACGTACTCACTCGAGAACGTGATGAGCGAGCGGCTTCCGAGCACCGCCGAGCCTGACTTTGCTCCCAGGCTCTGGTACGCGTAGCCGCGCACGCTGCCCGCGCCGCCAGCGCGAAACAGGAAATCGTTCGGTACCTTGTTGATGTCATCGGCGAACGTATGACCGAACTCGCCGCGCAGTATCAGCTGGTTGGTCCTGCTGAGTTCGAAGTAGCGGACGTAGCGGCCGTACGTGTACACGAACGAATCGGCGATCCCCGACTTCGAGAGGCCAGGGCCGCCGCGCAGCGTCAGGACGTCGCCATGATGCGGGTCGGTGATCGAATCGACCGTGCGGCGCGTCCAGGAATAGACGCCGGACAGGACGACGTTGGTCACTGGTGCGACCGAGTTGTCGCTCACACGGCGATCTTCGCGCTGCAGATTGAACGTGATGCGCGTCTCATATGCCGCGTCCGGGGTTTCGCGCTTGTTGGCGCGAACCACACCCGCCGCGCGGCGATTGGTAATCACTTCTTGGATGTCGGTATGTTCTGCGAGCACGCCCAGGCTGTCCATGGCGCCGTTGGGCTTCGGAGGCAAGAGAAGATCGGCGTACACCACCTGTCGCGTCTTGTCCGCGCCCACACCGGTCTGCACCGTGTACGGATAGCCGAACGTCAGCGACTGCCGGTAGGTCGCTTCGAAGCGTGGCCCCACGTCGGTGGAGTAGCCCAGCGCGAACGAGAGCCGCCTGGTTTTCGCTTCCGTAAGCTCGACCTTGATCGGAACCGCGCGCGGGTTGTCCGTGTCCGTGTCGATATCGACGGCGACGCGCCCGAAGTATGGCGATGCCTGCAAGCGGCGTCGGAACTCGAGCATCTTGCCGGCGTCGTAACGGTCGCCGTACGAAAAAGGGTTGAAGCGCTCCACCAGGTTGGCGTCGAAGCGCTCCAGGCCTTTGATGCTCAGCTCGCCCAGCGTAAATGCCGGACCGCTGTTGATTTCAACCCGCAACTTCACGGTCGCCGACTCGACGTCCACTTCTGCATTCGAGTCGACAAGGCGCGCGGCCGCGAAGTCGTGTTCGCCCACACGGGCGAGCAGGCGGGTCTTGGCCGTCGACCATGCTCCTTCGCGAAATGGCTGTCCGACCGCCAGGTCCCACGCAGCACGAACCTCCTGCATGCGTGCAGGCTGGGCCTCGATTCCGCCTTCGAGACGGATATCCACGGCCACGACGGTCGCGCGGGGACCCGGATCGACGCGCAGGGTGTACCGGGCCTGTTTCTCGCTGTCCCTTTCCGCCGTCACCTTCGCGGAAAAATAGCCCTCGGTCGCGAGGGTCTCGGTCGCAGCGTCGCGCAAGCGGCGCAGAAGGCGTTCGTCGTCTTCCGGATCGAAGGGATCGGCGAGACGGAGGCTCTCGACCACCCGCTTGAGCAGGGGATCGAGCTCCTCGGCCGCAGCGGGGGGCACCACGAAGCGCGCGATCGGCGTTTCGGCTGCCACCGCCGGCGAGGCCATGAGAGCCGCGGCGATCATCAGCGGTACGAAAAATTGAGGTCGCAAGCGAGGCGTCCAGGCCGGCGCCGCGCAAATGGCTGGCCACGGCGGCAGAATTCTATCGGCCGGGTTGAAATCTCCCTGCCGGAACCTCAGGTTTGGTCGCGAATCCTTATTTCTCCTGTGCAGCCCATGCGACAAGACAAGTTCACCACCAAGTTCCAGGAAGCGCTGGCCGACGCGCAGTCGATCGCGGTCGGTAACGACCATCAGTACATCATGCCGGTTCACCTGCTCGCGGCAATGCTGCGCGCGGAAGATGGCGCCGCACGATCGTTGCTTCAGCGTGCAGGCGTCAACGTCGGCGGACTTACCAAGGCGGTCGACGATGCCATCAAGCGCCTGCCCCAGGTCCAGGGCACCGAAGGGCAGGTGCAGATCGGGCGCGAGCTGATCGGCCTGCTGAACCAGGCGGACAAGGAGGCGCAGAAGCGGGGCGACGCCTACATCGCGAGCGAGATGTTCCTGCTCGCGCTGGCCGACGACAAGACCGATGCCGGCCGGCTGGCGCGTGAGGCCGGCGTAACGCGCAAGGCGCTCGACGCAGCAATCGAAGGCGTTCGCGGGGGACACAACGTCGATAGCGCCGAAGCCGAGGGACAGCGCGAAGCGCTGAAGAAATACACGATCGATCTCACCGAGCGCGCGCGGCAGGGAAAGCTCGATCCGGTGATCGGCCGCGACGACGAGATCCGCCGCACGATCCAGATCCTGCAGCGCCGGACGAAGAACAATCCGGTCCTGATTGGCGAGCCGGGCGTCGGCAAGACGGCCATTGTCGAAGGGCTGGCACAGCGCATCGTCAATGGCGAGGTGCCCGAGACGCTGAAAGACAAGCGAGTCCTGACGCTCGACCTGGCGGCTCTGCTCGCCGGCGCAAAGTACCGCGGCGAGTTCGAGGAGCGCCTGAAGTCGGTCCTCAAGGAGCTAGCAGCGGACGAAGGCAAGACGATTGTCTTCATCGACGAGATTCACACCATGGTCGGCGCCGGTAAGGCAGAAGGCGCCATCGACGCGGGCAACATGCTCAAGCCGGCGCTGGCACGCGGCGAACTGCATTGCGTCGGCGCGACCACGCTCGACGAGTATCGCAAGCACATAGAAAAGGACGCTGCGCTCGAGCGGCGCTTCCAGAAGGTTCTGGTCGACGAGCCGAGCGTGGAAAGCACGATCGCGATCCTGCGCGGTCTGCAGGAGCGCTACGAGCTGCACCACGGCGTCGAAATCACCGATCCCGCGATCGTCGCGGCGGCCGAGCTCTCGCATCGCTACATCACCGACCGCTTCCTGCCCGACAAGGCGATCGACCTGATCGACGAGGCTGCGGCGCGCATCAAGATGGAGATCGACTCCAAGCCGGAGTCGATGGACAAGCTCGACCGCCGCATCATCCAGCTCAAGATCGAGCGCGAGGCGGTCAAGAAGGAAAAGGACGAGGCCTCGCGCAAGCGTCTCGACCTGATCGAATCGGAGATCAAGAAGCTCGAGAAGGAATACGCCGATCTCGACGAGGTCCTGCGCGCCGAGAAGGCAGCGGTGCAGGGCGCCGCGCATATCAAGGCCGAAATCGACAAGCTCAAGGCCCAGATGGCGGATCTGCAGCGCAAGGGTCTCTTCGACAAGGTGGCCGAGATCCAGTACGGAAAGCTGCCGCAACTCGATTCTCAGTTGAAGGCCGCGGAGTCGACTGGCGGCAAGAAGCAGGAGTTCAAGCTGCTGCGCAACGAGGTCGGCACCGAAGAGATCGCCGAGGTGGTTTCGCGCTGGACCGGAATTCCGGTGAGCAAGATGCTGCAGGGCGAGCGCGACAAGCTGCTCAAGATGGAGGAGCGGCTGCATCAACGCGTCGTGGGCCAGGACGAAGCGGTGAAGCTCGTGTCCGACGCGATCCGGCGCTCGCGCGCCGGACTGGCGGATCCGAACAAGCCTTACGGCTCGTTCCTGTTCCTCGGTCCGACCGGCGTCGGCAAGACGGAACTCTGCAAGGCGCTGGCCGACTTCCTCTTCGACACCGAAGAAGCGCTGATCCGTATCGACATGAGCGAGTTCATGGAGAAGCACTCGGTGGCGCGCCTGATCGGGGCGCCTCCAGGATACGTCGGCTACGAAGAGGGCGGCTACTTGACCGAACTCGTGCGGCGCAAGCCGTACAGCGTGATCCTGCTCGACGAAGTCGAGAAAGCGCATCCCGACGTCTTCAACGTGCTGTTGCAGGTGCTCGACGATGGCCGCATGACGGACGGCCAGGGGCGCACGGTGGACTTCAAGAACACCGTCGTCGTGATGACGTCGAACCTCGGTTCACACGAGATCCAGCGCCTGGCTGACGAGGAGTACGACATCATCAAGGCAGCGGTACTCGCCGAGGTGCGCAAGCAGTTCCGTCCCGAGTTCGTCAACCGCATCGACGAGATCGTCGTGTTCCACGGCCTGGATGCAAAACACATCCAGTCGATCGCGCGCATCCAGCTCAAGCGGCTCGAACAGCGGCTCGCGGCGCAGGACATGCGGCTCGAGGTCAGCGAAGCGGCGCTGGCGGAGATCGCCAAGGTCGGATTCGATCCGGTGTTCGGCGCGCGACCCCTCAAGCGCGCGATTCAGCAGCAGATCGAGAATCCGATCGCGACGCTGCTGCTCGAGGGAAAGATCGGACCGAAGGACGTGATCCCGGTGGACTTCCGCGACGGCAAGTTCACGTTCTCGCGCACGGTGCATTGACGCTGAAGGATCGCGGGGCGCTTCGGCGCCCCGCGTGCTGCTGTTCGCCCGCTAGTGCAGTGGACTGGCCGGTTGTTCGTCGGCGTCCTCGGGCGCTTCGGCATGCACCGAGTGCCCGGCGGGATTGGGAAACATCGGCGCGCCACAGTCGTCGCAGAACTCCAGCGGGAACCGGTGCGCGTGCGTCGTGATGCGTGAGACGCCGAGACGGCGTAGCGCCGCGTCGATTTCCTCCTGCGACTTTTCCTCGTCGTCACCGAGAAGCGGCCATACGATACCTTCGATCACGCCGTCGTCGTCGCCGGTCTTGCCGATGCCGACACGCATCTCCTCGATGCGCTTGTCTTCGTAGGCCGCGATGGTCGCCTGCAGACCGCTCGGCGCAAGATCGTAGGCCAGCTTGAGGTAGGCGACCGCTGCTTCGAGCGAAAACTCGCGCAGCTCGCGATCGGCGACGCGCAGCGCCGCGTGGAACGCATTTGGCGCCAGCACACGGAACCGGCAGCCGGTCATCAGCGGCTGGATGACGTTGGTGAGCTGGGCGCAGAACGCCTCCACTGCCGACGTCTTGGCGTCGGCATCGACACCGATCTCCTGCCAGTGATACAGCGCCTGGCCCTGAGGCACGACGATCGCGCCGAGGATGTAGCGTGTGTCGGCCAGCATTGCAACCGGCTCGCGCAGGCTCTTCGAGTCGATCTTCATGCGCGTGCCCTGGGCGGCGCAGGCAAAGAGCTTATGCGCGAGGTCGTGCACTTCGCCGAACGACTCGGGCAGCTGATCGATCGAAAACAGATAGTCCGCCACGGCGATCCGCGTATTGCGTGCGGCCAGATGTCCGACGATCTGCACGCCCAGGTTGTCGACAAGCGCGCTCGCGAGGGGGCTTGCAGGCAGTCTGTAGCGCGACCAGGCGAGCAGTGGCACGGCGACCAGCAGCGCATCGTGCGCCTTGCCGTCGATCTCGATCGTCGCACTCTCCGAGCACGATTCCGCCAGATCGGCGAGATCGTCATAGGCACGCGCGCTCGAGCGCGACAGATCGTCGAGCGCCGCTTCGATGTCTGCGTCGAACCCGCGCGTGAGCCTGTCGTTCAGAAGCTCTACCAGGCGACGTTCCCAGAGCTGATCTTCGATACGGCTGCCTGACTCCGACAGCCTGCGCGCGAGTTTTGCGAGTGTCTCGGCGTCGGCATTGTGGCGCGCGCGTGAAATGAACCGGTTGCGGCGCATGGGTTTCCTCGATCGGACAATCCCGAATTATCCCATCGGATCAAGGAGCGGCGCTTCATTTGCGATACTTCGGTTCTTCGCCAAAGGAGCTTGGGCGCATGGCCTCAGTTCTGGAGCAGCCGCTGCAGCGTGACGCCGAAGTGATCGGATTGGTCGGCATCGCGCACGCGAGCTCCCACTTCTTTCAACTCGTCCTGCCACCGCTTTTCCCCTGGCTGATGAAGGATTTCGGCCTGTCATTCACGCAGGCCGGTTTCCTCATGACGGTGTTCTTCGTCATCAGCGGTGTCGGCCAGGCCGTCGCGGGCTTCGTCGTCGACCGACTTGGAGCGCGGCCGGTTCTGTTGTTCGGTGTCGGTACCGCGGCGTTTTCCGGGGTGGTGCTCGGGTTTGCAGCGAGCTTTTCCGGGCTCGTCGCGGCGGCCGCTGTCGCTGGCGTCGGCAATTGCATCTTTCATCCGGCGGACTTCACGTTGCTCAATCGGCGCGTTTCACCGCCGCGTCTCGGGCATGCATTCTCCGTCCATGGCCTCGCGGGCAACCTCGGCTGGGCTGTGGCGCCGGTATCGATGGCGGGGATCGCGAGCATCGCCGACTGGCACGCTGCCGCGTTCTCCGCGGCCGCGGCGGGAGCGGTGATCTTCCTGCTCCTGCTCGCTCGACGGGACGCGCTCGATGACCGCACGGCGGAGACCGTGCTGGTGGCGCGCGCAGTCACGGAGGAGCCTGTCGCCTCCTCGAAGTTCGGGTTCCTTCGCTCCGGCGCGGTCTGGATGTGCTTTCTCTTTTTCTTCTGCATCACCGCGGCGTTCGGAGTCCTGCAAACGTATGCGCCGGCGATCCTCGGGGACGTGTATGGGCTGCCGCTCGCGCTCGCGACCGCGTCGCTCACCGCATACTTGATCGGCAGCGCCGCCGGCACGGTGCTGGGCGGATTCGTCGCCGCGAGGACCGAGGACAGCGATCGTGTGATCGGCGTAGCACTCGGTGCCGCGGCGGTTCTCGCACTTGTCCTCGCATGGGGCGGGTTGCCCGCGTGGTGCGTGATCCCGCTCATGGTGGGCATGGGTTTCGGCGGCGGCGTTGCCGGTCCCAGTCGGGATCTCCTCGTGCGCAGGGCAGCTACTGCGCGCTTTGGCAGGAGTTCTTACGGCCGTATCTATGGTTTCGTGTATTCCGGCCTCGATGTCGGTGTTGCCGCAACACCGCTCGTCTTCGGTCCGCTGCTCGATCACGGCCGTTTTTCTGCTGCGCTCGTCGGCGTTGCGGTGCTCCAGTGCGCCGCTCTTGCGAGCGCTGCGCGGGTCGGACGACGCGTGCGTGGCGAGCGCGCCATGACGAGCGCACGCGCATGATCGCGTTCGCAACCACGGATCTGTGCGACGCCCACGAATCTGCGCTAGAGACCGGCGAGTTGCAGGTGATGACGCCAGGTCTGCGTTCGTTCGGAATCCGCACGACATTTGCCGGCCCGGCGACCACCCTTAAGCTTTTCGAGGACAACTCGCTGCTTGCCGAGATGGTGCGCACGCCGGGAGCTGGGCGTGTGCTGGTCGTCGATGCAGGAGGCTCGCTGCGCCGTGCCGTGCTCGGCGGGAACCTTGCCAAAGCGGCTGAGGCGAATGCATGGGCCGGCCTCGTGATCGCAGGCGCGATCCGCGATCTCGGCGAGATCGCCGCCTGCAACCTCGGCGTTCTCGCCCTGGGCGTCAATCCGCGGCGCTCCGCGAAGCGCGGCGCTGGTGAGCGGGACATTGCGATTGCGGTTCAGGGATCTCGCGTCCTCCCGGGCATGTGGATCTACGTCGACCCGGACGGCGTCGTGGTGAGTGCCCGACCGCTGCATGCCGCATAGTTTTTCGCTGCGCGAAGGGCATTTCACATCGCGGTAGCGGGCCTTGTGCAGAGCACAAGCTTTTATTTCAGCATCTTTATTCTTGTTCCGTATCGCGGAACATAAACTGCAAGTCTTTGATCTTACGTATTTTCTGGATGTCTCTTTTATAAGATAGAAAACTTGTTGCGTCGCCGGTCGACCAAATAGGATCTTGTCTCAAGTGAGGGCCTCTTTCTTGCCTTCACGAGTGAATCCTATTTGTGACTCAGCCAGAGGACGAAATGACGGCACGCAAGCTCGAAGCGCAGCGCCTCCAGAAGGAATGGACCGAAAGCCCCCGGTGGAAAGGGATCAGGCGTGGCTACACGGCAGACGAGGTGGTGCGTCTGCGCGGGTCGGTGATGGTGGAGCACACCCTCGCCAAACGCGGCGCCGAGAAGCTGTGGAAGCTGCTCAACGAGGAGCCTTTCGTCAATTCGCTCGGAGCGCTGACGGGCAACCAGGCCATGCAACAGGTCAAGGCCGGCCTGAAGGCGATCTACCTCTCCGGCTGGCAGGTTGCGGGTGACGCAAACCTCGCAGGAGAGATGTATCCGGACCAGTCGCTGTACCCGGTGAACTCGGTTCCGTCCGTTGTCCGGCGCATCAACAACGCGCTCGCGCGCTGCGATCAGATCCAATGGATGGAGGGCAAGAATCCCGGCGACCCGGGATATGTCGACTATTTCGCGCCGATCGTCGCCGATGCCGAAGCCGGATTCGGAGGAGTCCTGAACGCCTTCGAGCTGATGAAGGCGATGATCGACGCCGGCGCCTCGGGTGTGCACTTCGAGGATCAGCTCGCCTCGGTGAAGAAGTGCGGCCACATGGGCGGCAAGGTGCTCGTACCATCCCGCGAAGCCGTCGAGAAACTAGTCGCGGCGCGTCTCGCTGCCGACGTGATGGGTGTGCCGACACTCGTCGTCGCTCGCACCGACGCCGAAGCTGCCGATCTCTTGACCTCGGACGTCGACGAAAACGACAAGCCGTTCTGCACGGGCGAGCGCACCGTCGAGGGCTTCTACAAGACCAAGCCGGGTATTGCCCAGGCGATCTCGCGCGGACTTGCCTATGCGCCGTATGCGGATCTGGTCTGGTGCGAGACAGGCAAGCCGGACCTTGCCTACGCGAAGTCGTTCGCCGAGGCGGTCCACCGGCAATTCCCCGGAAAGATGCTCGCGTACAACTGCTCGCCGTCGTTCAACTGGCGCAAGAACCTGGACGAGGCGACGATCGCGAAATTCCAGCGCGAACTGGGCGCGATGGGGTATCGCTTCCAGTTCATCACCCTTGCTGGATTCCACAGCCTGAACTACTCGATGTTCAACCTCGCATACGGCTACGCGCGTGAGCAGATGAGCGCGTTCGTCGAGTTGCAGGAAGCGGAGTTCGCGGCTGCCGACAAGGGGTTCACAGCGGTGAAGCACCAGCGCGAAGTCGGCACGGGGTACTTCGACGCGGTGACTCAAGCCATCCAGCAAGGACAGTCCTCGACCACGGCCCTTGCGGGATCGACCGAGGACGAACAGTTCTTCGACAAGACCAACCAGAAATTGGCGGCCTGAGGCAAATCCCCGTCGTTGCAATACAACGTCCGTTGCGGCGCAGCTTGTGATGCGCCGGGACGATTCATAGACTCCGCCCCGGCTATCAAGGCGCGCGGAGCGCCGGAGGGGACAGGGCGAGGTCGTAGGGGGCGCCGGGAGAACAACCCAAACAAAAGTGGTGCAAAAAAAGAGATTCGGGGCCGCGTTCGCGGCCCTTTTTCTTCCTCCCGTGTGCAGGCCAATATACTGATCCCGTCACGCAGCAGAACAGGACAGGAGGAGAAATGGGTATCCGCGCGGTCTTGCTGGATGTGTTCGGCACTCTGCTCGATGTGCATTCGGTCGCGGCACGTGCCGAGCAGATGTTCCCCGGCAATGGCCAGCGGCTCTCCCAGCTGTGGCGCCAGAAGCAACTCGAATACACGCGGCTGCGCACCTTGTGCGACCGTTACGTGCCGTTCACGCAGGTCACCGAAGACGCGCTGCTGTATGCGTGCGATGCGCTCCACCTTCCGCTCGACGCCGCCGCGCGCGGCCTGCTGATGCATGAGTACACACAACTTTCGGCCTTCTCCGACGTCGTTCCGGCGCTGCGCCGAATCCAGCACACGGGGTTGACGTTGGGCGTCCTGAGCAACGGCGATCCCGGACTGCTCGAAGATGCCTTGCACAGCGCACAGCTGGACGAGTATTTCGATCTCATCCTGTCCGCTGACCAGGTTCGTGCGTACAAGACAGCGCCCGCCGCGTATGGGCTCGGTCCGCAGACGCTGGGCTGCCCGGCGGGGAACATCTTTTTCATTTCCAGCAACGGCTGGGACGCCTCCTGTGCGACGTGGTACGGGTACAAGACGTGCTGGGTGAATCGCAACGGCGCTCCGGCCGAGCGCCTCGGTGCGGCACCGCATGTGATAGGACGCACGCTCGAAGTCGCAACCGACTTCCTGCACAAAGAGCTTCAACCCGCAGCCTAGGAGAGTTTCACGATGACCCTGCCGCACGGTGTCGCCATCCAGGCGCCGCTCAAGCCTGGCTTCGACCGCATCCTCACGGCAGACGCGCTAGCGCTGATCGCCCGGCTGCACCGCTCATTCGAGCCGCGCCGACGGGAGTTGCTCGCGCGCCGGGCGGAACGTGCAAAACGGCTCGATGCCGGTGAGCGCCCCGACTTCCTCGCCGAGACCCGCCAGGTGCGCGAGGGAAACTGGACGATCGCGCCGATTCCAGCCGATCTGCGGTGCAGGCGTGTCGAGATCACCGGGCCGGTCGAGCGCAAGATGATCATCAACGCGCTGAACTCGGGGGCGGATGCATACATGACCGACTTCGAGGACAGCAACACGCCGAACTGGGACAACCAGATCACCGGGCAGATCAACGTCGGCGATGCGATCCGGCGCACGATCTCGCTGGAGCAGGGCGGCAAGTCGTACCGGCTCAACGAGAAGACGGCGACGCTTATCGTGCGGCCGCGCGGCTGGCATCTCGACGAAAAGCACGTCAGTGTCGACGGCGCGCGTGTCTCGGGCGGGATCTTCGACTTCGCGCTCTTCATGTTCCACAACGCCAAGGAGTTGCTGGCGCGCGGCAGCGGCCCATATTTCTATCTCGCGAAGCTCGAATCGCACCTCGAGGCACGGCTGTGGAACGACATCTTCGTGATGACCCAGAAGGAGCTCGGCCTGGCGCCGGGAACCATCAAGGCGACCGTGTTGATCGAGACCATCCTCGCGGCGTTCGAGATGGACGAGATCCTCCATGAGCTGCGCGAGCACTCGTCGGGACTGAACGCGGGACGCTGGGACTACATCTTCTCGTGCATCAAGAAGTTCAAGGTGGATCGCAACTTCTGCCTGGCGAATCGAGCGCTCGTGACGATGACGGCGCCATTCATGCGCTCGTACGCGCTGCTGCTGCTGAAGACTTGCCACAAGCGCAATGCACCTGCCATCGGCGGCATGAGCGCCTTGATCCCGATCAAGAACGATCCCGAGGCGAATGAGCGCGCGCTTGCCGGAGTGCGCGCCGACAAGGCGCGCGATGCGACCGACGGTTACGACGGTGGATGGGTTGCTCATCCTGGACTCGTCCCGGTCGCGATGGAGGAGTTCGTCAAGGTGCTTGGCGATCGACCCAACCAGATCGACCGTCGCCGCGACGACGTCCAGGTGAGCGCCGCCGACCTGATGAACTTCCAGCCCGAGGCGCCGATCACCGAAGCCGGACTGCGCATGAACATCAACGTGGGGATTCACTACCTCGGGTCGTGGCTGGCCGGCAACGGCTGTGTGCCGATCCACAACCTCATGGAAGACGCGGCCACGGCCGAGATCTCGCGTTCACAGGTCTGGCAGTGGATCCGTTCGCCGAAAGGCCGGATCGAGGGCGGACGCAAGGTCGATGCGGCGCTCGTGCGGGCACTGATTCCCGAGGAGTTGGCGAAGGTGAAGCAGGTGGTCGGGACTCCTGCGCCGACTTACGAGCGGGCTGCGCAGATCTTCGAGAAGATGAGCACCGCCGAATCGTTCGCGGAGTTCTTGACCCTGCCGTTGTACGAAGAGCTCGAATAGAGCGTCGTCGTGCGCTAGACGCCAAGTTCCAGCAGCGGCTGGCCTTCTTCAATCATCGAGGATGGATCGGCCAGAAGCGCCGTGACCCGGCCGCTGGATTCAGCGAGCACCGGGATCTCCATCTTCATCGATTCGACGAGCGCGATCTCGGTGTCGGGCGTGACATGAGCGCCCACATCGACGAGATATGTGCGCAGGATTCCGCTGACTGGACTTAGCAAGCGCTTCATGGACGATACGGCTGGGCGGATGGTCCAGGCGTGAGCGCGTGCAATGCAAGGTCCGCGAACTCGCAGACCAGGCGGCGCGTGTCGCGCGGATCGATGATCTCTTCGATACTGAATTTCTCGGCCGAACGCAGCGGCGATGTCACGGCGCGCAAGCGTGCCTCGATCTGCGCGCGCAGGGCCTGCGGATTGGGCGCCGCAGCGAGTTCAGCGCGATACGCTGCTTCGAGGCCGCCCGCGATCGGCAGCGATCCCCACGAACCGGACGGCCACGCGTAGCGCATGGAGAGCCGGCCCGCAGGACGGCTGGCGGCACCGGCCACGCCAAAACACTTGCGCACGAGGATCGTGCACCAGGGCACGGTCGATCTTTCGATCGCCGACATCGCGCGCACACCCGCGCGGATCGTCGCTGCACGTTCCGCGTCGACGCCGATCTGGAATCCGGGAACGTCGACGAGGTGCACGATCGGCAGATGAAACGTGTCGGCGAGATCGACCAATCGCGTCAGCTTTTCGCTCGACGTCCGGGTCCACGCGCCGCCGTAGTGGTACGGGTCGCTCGCAAGCACCGCGCAAGAGATTCCGTTGAACCGCGCGAGGCCGCCGATGACCGAGCGACCCCACAGCCGACCGATCTCGAAGAAACTTCCGCGATCGACGATCGCTTCGACGATGGGCCGCATCGCGTACACCTTGCGCTCGTCGTGCGGCACGATCGACAGGAGCATCTCTTCACGTCGACGCGGATCGTCGTCGCTGGGGTGGCGCCCCGGCAGTTCATGGACCGAGCGCGGCAGGTACGAAAGGAAGCGCCGCGTGCGCGCGAACGCGTCCTGTTCGGACTCGACCTCGTCATCGACAGTGCCGTTTCTCGCGTGGAGGTGGCTGCCCCCGAGTTCTTCCTTCGTGACTGGTCGCCCCGCGTGCGCGACGACCGGCGGGCCGGCGGCAAAGATCTGCGCTGTCTCGCGCACCATCAGCGAGTAGTGGCTGGCGGCGACGCGCGCGGCGCCGAGGCCGGCAACCGAACCAAGAGCAAGCCCGATGACGGGCACGCGAGTCAGGTTCGCATCGAGGACGTGCCAACCGGGCAGCGCCGGAACATACGTGAAGCCTTTGCTCTCGAGCGTGCGTACCGAGCCGCCTCCACCGGTGCCGTCGACGAGCCGGACGATCGGCATCCGCAGGTCATGGGCGAGACGCTCGGGATAGAGCAGCTTTTCGTAGATGCTCGCGTCGGCAGCACCGCCGCGCACCGTGAAATCGTCGCCCACCACCGCGACGGGGCGCGCATCGATGGTGCCGTGACCGGCGATCTGGTTCGCCGGCATGAAGTCAACGAGTTCGGTGCCGTCGTAGCGAGCAGAACCGGCGATTGTGCCGGTCTCGCGGAACGACCCAGGATCGAGGAGGGCCTCGATGCGTTCACGCACCGTGAGCTTGCCGCTCGCATGCTGGCGGGCGACCTTGTCAGCGCCGCCCATGCGGAACGCCAGTTCGCGCCGCCGCGCAACCTCGTCAAGCTCCTTGTCCCAGCTCACTGCATCTCCCTCCATCGTGCACGTCGCAGCCGGCGCTTCTTACACGCATCGCATGGGGCGGGCAAGCCGCCGCAGCTAGTGCGGCAGAGTCGCCAGCGGCACGACCAGTACTTGCTCGCCCGCGCGATACAGAGGTTCGGGTCCTGCAGCGATCAGGACATCGGCGTCGACCAGCGTGCGCAGCATCCCCGCACCTTGGCGCTCCAGCGGCCGCACCCTGATTTCGCCGGCGGCGGTGTGCTCGATACGGCCGCGCCGATAGTCGATGAAACCGCTCTTGCAAGCGAGCTCGGCCGCAAGCGGCAGTGGAAAGTGTTCGGGAATCCTGGCGCGGCCGCCAGCGAGATGCCGAAGTGCAGGCAATGCGATCAGGTGGAACATCACGAACGCCGGGACCGCATTGCCTGGCAGACCGAGCAATGCGAGAGGGGCATCTGCGTCGCCGAAGGTGCCGAAGGTGATGCCACGCCCGGGTCGAACGTTTACCGCAAGGAACTGCACGGCCCGCGCCTTGCGGACGACGTCGGCATCGCCGAGAGCGGAACCGCCGCTCACCAGCAACACATCGAGGCGCTGCGCATGCGCACGCTCGAGCAGGCGCGCGAATTCGTCGGCGCGATCGGCGCAGATGCCGAGATCGGCGGCATCGAACCCGGCGGCACGGCAGGCGGTTGCAAGCATCGGGCGATTTCCGTCGTAGCTCGCTTCGCTGGAGAGCGGCTTCGGCGGGTCGACCAGTTCATCGCCAGTCGAGGCGAGTCCCACGCGCAGCCGCCGATAGACGCTCACTTCGCCGATGCCGACAACAGTGGCAAGCCCGATCTCGGGAGCATGCAGTGTCGTGCCGGCTCGAATCACAACCTCGCCCGCGCGCACGTGCTCACCGCGCGGGCGCACGTACTGGCCGGGAGATACGCCCGCGGTAAACGAAACGACAGCATCGTTGCGCCGCACCGCTTCTTGCGGCACCACTGCATCGGCCGAAGGAGGCAGCGGAGCGCCCGTCATGATGCGCACGGTCGTTCCTGCCTCCAGCGCGCTCTGGTGGCCACGACCAGCGAGCGCGGATCCGACGAGACGCAGGGACACGGGTCCGACACAATCGGCAGCCCGCACGGCATAACCGTCCATCGCGGAATTGGCGAACGCGGGAACATCGAGCAGCGCGACCACGTCCTGCGCAAGGATGCGTCCCATCGCGTCCGCGATGCGGGCCGACTCGTGATCGGCGATCGGTGCAAGCCGTGCGATCAGTGCCGCGAGCGCCGCGTGCGGATCGAGTTCGTGTGCGGGCGTATCGCTCATGGCGCTGTCGGCACGTCGTGCGCACTCGCGCCGGCGGATGATCACCCGCCGATGTACGACATCTCGATCTTCTTCAGTCCCGCGGTCGCTTCGCCGCGCAACTGCGAATAACGGTCGGCGCGCGCGCGCCAGATGTTCGCGATGGCGGTCGAGATCTGTGCTTCATCGGCATCCGAGCGCAGCAGCCCACGCAAGTCATAGCCCTGCTGGGCGAACAGGCACAGGTAGAGCTTGCCGTCGGTAGACAAGCGCGCGCGCGTGCAGTCGCCGCAGAACGCCTGCGTGACGCTGGCGATCACGCCGATCTCGCCGCCTCCGTCCTGATACTCCCGGCGTTCCGCGACTTCACCGGAGTAATTCGCCTCGAGCAAGCGCAGCGGAAACTCCGCGTCGATGCGCCGGAGGATTTCCGTCGCGGGAACGACGTCGTGCAGGCGCCAGCCATTGGAACT
>Ga0335084_10001491_pt1 | contig 21965 bp, 17 predicted proteins | sample Lox_Sample_44_FD_206721 | JGI IMG/M metagenome (GOLD analysis project Ga0335084, IMG submission 206721) | Soil microbial communities from Loxahatchee National Wildlife Refuge, Florida, United States - Lox_Sample_4.4 | ecosystem: Environmental > Terrestrial > Soil > Wetlands | place: USA...
GCAGGGAGGTAAGCCCTAATTCGTCCAAGAATCTTTCAAGCCGTTTTTTTCGCTCCTTTTGAGAAAGAGGGAGCGTCTCCAGAATCGCCATCAGATTCTCCTCGGTCGTCAGTTTTCTGAACACCGACGGTTCTTGAGGGAGATATCCGATCCCTTTTCGCGCCCGTAAATACATTGGGAGTGAAGTAATCTCCTCGTCGTTAAGATAGATCTTTCCATGATTGGGTTGGTACAGACCGACGATCATGTAGAACGTGGTGGTCTTTCCCGCCCCATTCGGTCCCAGCAGTCCGACGACTTCTCCGCCCTGGATCCGAAGATCCACGGAATCCACAACTTTCCTCCGACGAAACGATTTGCTTAAATTCTCACATAAGATGCGCGACATCTTTCTTCCTGCTCGCCGTTTGGAGTTCGGAGTTTTTCTTAGGTTGTCCTTAAACTCGTCCCCCTAAACTATTTTTTCTTTCCTTCTATCGGCTTTTTCGCTTCCCCTTCTTCTTTGGGCGGCGGGGTGATGCTCGTGCTGACGCGTCCCCCTTTTGCCGGCTCCACAACGCTTCTTTCCTCTTCGACGTAGAAGGTGATTCGCTCTCCCCGAATCACATTCGCTCCCTCACGGACTACGGCATCTCCGTCCAGAACCACTTTGTTCTTATCCTGATCGAAGGTAGCCTTTTGGCCGGTGGCCCGGCGATCCAGCTGGACAACCTTTACGTTGCCGGTCGCGATAATCTCCTTCAATTTCTTTGTATCGGGATCATAAATGATAACAAGCGTGTTGGCATAGAGGGTCACGTCTTCTTGTTTGGCAACGACATTTCCTTTATACACGATCGTATTCGTTTTCTGATCCGCCTCCAGCCGATCCGAGTCAATATCGATGGGGGCCCGACTGGTCGTAAATCCAAAGCCCTTGCCCCCCTTGAGCGCCTTTTCGCCCCCCTTTGCCGCCTCCGACTTCTCCTGAGCCTCTCCGGAAATTGAAATCAAAAAAAAGGAGAATAGAATGACGACAAGGCGAATTCCCCTGCTCCGTTTCATGTCTTATTTTTCCCGCGCACCTGGGTTTTCACATCGCTGAGGATTTTAAACGTTTTGTCATCTACGTTGACGAGCATCCCTTTGCCCGTCAATCGAAGCTGTTCCCCTTCGATCTCGACAGGGTCGTCGGTGCTCACCGTCTTCTCCGAATGGCGATAGAAAGCGGAATGGGTTTTGAGCTGATATCCATCGCTCGAGGTAAGCACCACATCTCCCGATACGTCCACATTTTTCGAGTCCTGGTAAACTTTTCCCTGTTTTGCGGTCAGATAAATGATTCGTCCCTCTTTCGCGTAAAACGTTACTTTCACAGCCTCCAAGACCATAACGTTCTGTTCCTGGTATTGATGAACAGAGTCTGCCTCCAATTCCAAAGTTTTCTGCCCCTGCTTATCCTCCACAAACCGAATCTTCTTCAACTGCATGTCCGCCCCTTCGGTGGAGACCTTGGACACCTTCTCCGCGGCGTTCGAAGCTTTTCTCGCCTGAAGGTTTGCCCGAAGGCTGACAAGGACAATGCCGCCGATCAACACGATCGACAGGAGGATGGCGATCTTCAGTCTTTTCATAAGACCCTTCCCACGTTTCCTGCTTCCATCAAATTCAGACCACGCCCGCCTTTAGAAGATCATGAAGATGGATAATTCCCACCGGCACTTTATCCCCTCCATGGTTGAAGACAAAGAGAGAAGTGATCGAGTATTCCTCCATCCGCTGTACCGCTCGCGCCGCCAATTCGTCTTTCTCAATCCATTTTGGGTTTCTTGTCATCACTTCGGAGGCTTCTCGGTTAAAAAGATCGTTGAATTTTTCCAAAGCCCGCCTCAGGTCCCCGTCCGTGACAACGCCCACCAAATGTCCCTCCGCATTGCAGACTCCCGTCACCCCTAATCGTTTTGAGGTGATCTCAAAAATCGCCTCTTTCATCAGGGTCTTCTCCGATACCATCGGAAAGGCCTTTCCCACATGCATCAGGTCTTCCACCTTCAGAAGTAGCCTCTTTCCCAGGGCGCCACCCGGGTGAAGCAAAGCAAAATCCTCTTTCTTGAAATTCCGCTTCCCCATGAGGGCGACCGCTAAAGCATCTCCCAAAGCAAGCGTGGCTGTAGTACTGGCCGTGGGGGCCAAATTCAGCGGGCAGGCTTCCTCCCTGACGCAGATATCGAGCGTGACGTCTCCTGCTTTGGCCAGAGGAGAATTCAAGTTTCCGGTAAGGATAATCAATCGATTTCCGTATCGCTTGATCAGGGGGAGAACTTCCAAAAGCTCTCGAGTTTCTCCGCTGTTGGAGATGGCGATGATCACATCCTCCTTCGCCAACATCCCAAAATCTCCGTTCAGCCCCTCCGCAGGGTGAAGGAAAAAGGAAGGGGTCCCGGTGCTGGCAAAGGTGGAGGAGATCTTTCGGCCGACCAGCCCCGATTTTCCCATACCCATGAGCACTACTTTTCCTTTACAGGAATAGAGGAATTCGACCACTCGTGAAAAATTGTCGTCAATTCGTTCTGCCAAATCGAGAAGGGATTGGGCCTCTACCTTCAACACTCGCTTTGCCTCTTTCAGAACGTCCAAGACCTCTATCTCCTTTCGTGAAACCTCGTACCTTACGCAAGGTGGAGCGCGCTGCATCCGGACGGGTCTTTCCCCCGTCTCGATTCTGCGTTAACCCTTGAGCTTTGAACTTCTTTTCTTTCCCTTGACCTTCGATTTCTTCCCCCTCCGAAGAGAGGCTTTGATGAACTCCCTGAAGAGGGGATGAGGGTCCATGGGTTTCGATCTAAACTCCGGATGGAACTGACACCCGAGAAACCAAGGATGGTTTTTCAGCTCGACGATCTCGACCAGCCCCTTGTCCGGAGAGACGCCGCTAAACACCATCCCTGTTTTTCCCAAGATATCCATATAGGCATTATTGAATTCATAACGATGCCGGTGACGCTCATAAATCAACCTTTTATTATAGGCCTCCAGGCCCAGACTCCCTTCTTCAAGACGGCAGGGATAAGACCCTAATCTCATCGTCCCGCCTTTTGGAGCGTCGGAAGACCGTTTCTGCGAAACCTGGTCGCGATCTATCCACTCTTCCAGCAAATAGATCACCGGATGGGGGGTGTGGACATCGAACTCGGAACTATTGGCCCCTTTGAGCCCGGCGCAGTGCCTGGCAATCTCGATGACAGCACACTGCATTCCCAGACAAATTCCAAAGTATGGAATTTCTTTTTCCCTGGCATACTGAATGGCCTTGATCTTCCCTTCGATCCCCCTGGTCCCAAACCCGCCGGGGACAAGGACGCCGTTGGCCTCCTTGAGAAAATGTTCCGGCCCCTCTTTTTCGACCTGCTCCGAATCAATATATTTAAGATTCACCCTGGCATCGTTCGCGATGCCTCCGTGAATCAACGCCTCCGTTAAACTTTTATAGGATTCGACCAAACTGATATATTTCCCCACGACCCCGATCGTGGTTTCGAACCGGGGGTGTTTGACCCTCTTGACCACCCGTTCCCAACTCTTCAAATTCGGCCGCCCCGTCCAGATGTTGAGTTTCTCAACGATCTTTTCATCCAATCCCTCTTGATGGAAAGCAACGGGAACCTCATAAACCGTCTCCACATTTTTCGCTGTGATGACCGCATCTTTATCGACGTTGCAAAAGAGGGCAATTTTCCCCTTGATATCGGGAGAGAGCATCCGGTCTGTCCGGCAAAGAAGGATATCGGGCTGGATGCCTATTTCGCGAAGTTCCTTCACGCTATGTTGCGTCGGTTTCGTCTTTAGCTCCCCCGCCGTCTGGATGAAAGGAACCAGGGTCAGGTGAATGTAGAGCGTATTCTCCCGCCCCACATCTCCTCGAATCTGGCGAATCGCCTCCAAAAAAGGAAGGCTTTCGATGTCGCCGACGGTTCCGCCGACTTCAACGATCACAATGTCGACGTCCTGGCCAAGGTCGAAGACCTTTGCTTTGATCTCGTCGGTGATATGAGGAATCACTTGGACCGTGCTTCCCAGATAGTCCCCTCTTCTTTCTTTGGAGATGACCGAATCATAGATCTGTCCGGTCGTAAAATTATTCTTCTTCGATGTCTTGACATCGGTGTAGCGTTCATAGTGGCCCAAATCGAGGTCCGCCTCCGCTCCATCATCGGTCACGTAGACCTCTCCGTGCTGAAAGGGATTCATGGTACCCGGGTCTACGTTGATGTAGGGGTCGAACTTGAGAAAATTGACCTTCAGTCCTCGAAGTTCCAGCAGGGATCCCATCGATGAGGACGCCAACCCCTTCCCTAAAGAGGAAACGACTCCTCCGGTAACGAAAATGTATTTTGTCCTCGCATTCGCCAAGAAAAGCCTACCTTTCTCTCAACATGAAGCACGGGGGCCTAAAAATCTTTCGATCAATTCAAAGCCCTTCTCCGTAAAGATCCCGGACCGACTCGCAGAAGCTTCGTCAAACGCACTCCCATGGGCAGAGAAGGCCCCCCCCTCGTTGGAATAGATGACATAAGGCACCGGGTCGGCGGTGTGGGACCTGACGGAAAGAGGCGTGGGATGATCGGGGAGGACTAAAATCCGATACCGCTTGAACTTCTTCATCCCATTTAAGATGCCCCCCACGATCTTCTCGTCAAAAGCCTGGATGGCATCGATCTTCAACCTGAGATCTCCCATGTGGCCCGCTTCGTCCGGGGCTTCGACATGAACATAGACAAAATCCTTTTCCCTCAAGCCCATCAGCGCGTACTGAGCCTTCCCATCATAATTGGTATCGAAATAACCTGTGATCCCAGGGACCTCCAACACCTCCAGCCCCGCCAGGATTCCAATTCCTTTAATCAGGTGGACCGCCGAGATCACATAGCCATCCATTCCAAACCGGTCCTTCAGCGTTACCATTCGGGGCGAATGCCCCTGCCCCCAGAGCCAGATTGAATTGGCAGGCAAAAGCCCCTTTGCTTCACGGGCCCGATTGACCGGGTGCTGCTTGAGTAGCCGTTGAGATTCTTTCGTTAGCGTCAGGACGGGGAATTCCGTTTGAGGAAGGAAGGAAGAAATCTCCCTGCCGATGATGTCGTGAGGAGGCGTAAGTTCCAGTTTCTCCAGCCCTGAAAATTTAGCCGCTCCATTCTTCAACACCATCAAATGCCGATAGCTGATTCCAGGATAGAATTGAATCTCAGGCGTTCCCATCTCCTTGCTTAAGTCGCCGATGACTTTCCCTGCCTCTTCATTTGTAATGTGGCCAGCAGAAAAATCCTCCATGACAACTTCGCTTCCAACAGGTTTTAAGGTCACCAAATTACATCGAAAAGCAATATCACCTGCCGCAAGGTGGACTCCCAAACTGGCGGCCTCCAAGGGACCTCTTCCGGTATAATAGCGGGAGGGATCGTACCCAAAGATAGAGAGATTGGCGATCTCGCTGCCCGGGGTAAATCCATCAGGGACGGTTCTGGCAAGGCCGACCTCCCCCTGGCTGGCCATCCAGTCCATATAGGGGGTTCGGGAAGCCATCAACGGTGTTTTTCCGCCCAGGCTCTCCACCGGATAGTCTGCCATTCCGTCGCCGACAATGATAATATATTTCATTCTTTCGGACATTCCAGCCATCTCCAGAAGTCTAAATATAATAAAAACTTACAAATGTCAACTGAAAACCGAAAATAGGAAGCAAAAGGTATGCCAAAATTATGGTGGACCGTTGGAAGATTAGCTCTTAACCTTTGGAAAAACCGTCTCTTTTATATAACGGACTACTCTTTCCATCTCCACTTTGCTCTCGTTATTCTGGCTACAGCTCAACGTTCTTGGCCGTCCTCTCAATTCCTTTCCATTCATTCCCATTCTTTCTGCTTCTTCCAAAAAAGACTCTGGAAGATCATCCTCCAACTCGACCCCGTTCATTACCCCCCAGGCCAATGTCCAGGCTCGTGCGACATTAGAAATATTGTACCCGCCTCCCCCTAACGCGACCCAGCGGGGAGCCAGATTTTTGATCCTTTTGAGAACCCTTTCATACCCGCGAATGGACAAGTGCAGGTTTGTCAATGGATCATCGTAAAACGCATCGACTCCTAATTGCGTCATCACGACATCCGGCTGGAAGGCATGAATCAGCTCCGGAACGATTTCTTCAAAGGCCCAGACATAGATGTCGTCGTTCGTATCGTGAGGAAAAGGAAGATTGACGGCATACCCTTCTCCTTCCCCCTCTCCAATCTCGTGCTCAAAACCTGTTCCGGGGAAGAGCGTGTATCCAGTCTCGTGGAGCGAAATCGTCAGAACCCGGTTCGTGCCATAGAATGCCTTTTGAACTCCATCGCCGTGATGGGCATCGATATCGATATAAGCCACCCTCTTCCCCCGGCTTAGGAGTCTCATGATTCCGATCACGGGATCGTTAATATAACAGAACCCGGAAGCCCGCGACGGCATCGCATGGTGAAGACCTCCGGCGATGTTGAATGCAACCTCCCCTTTTTCCTCAACCACATAATCAACCGCCTGGAGTGTCGCTCCCGTCACCAGAAGCGAAAGAAGCGTTCCCGGTTAAGCGTCCTCCGTTTGCCTGTTTTAATAGACTCAGATATTCCACGCTGTGAAAAGCCGCCAGGTCTTTCTCTTCGGCCTTGACGGTTCGCATGAAATGGACCGACGGCAGATCCAGAAGCCCATAAGCCCTCATCAGATCATGCGCCAATTTGAGCCGAACGATTCGAAGCGGATGGGTAGGCCCGTAATCATAATCGAGATAAGCATCTGTATAGACGAAACCTGTTTTCAAAACAACTCGCTAAACTTTCTCAGATGATTTTCAAACCGCAGCCTTGAAGGCGGCAACTCAACTTTATCTTGGCATCGGTTATTTTTCAAGGTTCCTTCAAAAAATATTCCCTCCTGTCATCCGCCGACTGAGAGAGAGCTGAGACGGACGGGGTTTTCCCGGTTCACCTCTCCTTAAATATCTCCTCCCTAATTTTTTATACAATAATATCAAAGCGTTTGACAGGATGCCCTTGAAATTCCTGGCATCGATAATTAAGAATTTAATTAAAGGCTGAACCAGACCACCAGAACGAGAAATACTCTGGAAAGGAGATAATGACATGAACATACCAATTAAGAAAACAACGGGTGTGATTATAACCCTACTCTTTTTGTCTTTATCTGGTTGTGCGGTTTTTGTCGAAGACGGAGGTGGACATTACCATCATGGGTATCGGCGCCATCACTCTTCGGTCCCGCAGTCGAATCCTTCCACAGTCCAAATGACCGTTCAAAACAGGGCGGAAGCGCAGGATCATGATCAGGTGGATCATTAAACGATCTTTCGAATAGCCCATGATATTTCAAAGAGGGGCGAAAAGACAAAATGACCCTTGCGACAACATTGGAACTGTAAAGGAGGAGTGAGATGAAAAAGATAATGAGTATCGTTGCAGTAGCTGTTTCGATATTCGCTTTTCATTCGGTCTCTCTTGCTTCGACGCAGGGCCCCTCATCGACGCCGTCTGCAGGAGCGATAGTGTCTGATGCATTGATATTAAGACCATTAGGGCTGGCCGGGACGATTCTTGGCGGCACTGCTTTCGTCGTGTCTCTCCCTGTGAGGTTAGCGACGAATAAGGTTGAACATGCAGAGAAGATTCTCGTCCAGCAACCTTTTGACTATATCTTCGAGAGACCGCTGGGACGGATGTAATTCGATTGCAGGACTGCATCGGCTTCGGTGCGGTTCTGCACATGAATTTTCTTCCGCCTTTTCCGTCTAATTTAATAAGGGCGAAAGAAAGGCATTTTTACGGGAAGGGAGGTGTTTTATCGATGAGAAAATTAATCAGAATGGCTGGATTGATCCTTTTGTCCTGGATGCTTGTATCGTCCGTCGCAGCCGTTCCGTCCGCTCTATCGCAGCCTTCGTCCCCCAAGGATCAAGCTCAAGTTCTCGGTGATGCAAGATTGAGCCTGATTCAAGGTGATATTGCCATTCAAACCGGAGATACCGGAGACGAATGGGGAGCGGCAGCTACGAATATGCCCCTGATACCGGGAATGAAGATCTGGAATCCGGAAAATGGGCGGTCAGAGATCCAATTTCTTGACGGCTCTTATTTGCGTGCAAGTTCAAACACCGAAGTGGATATCACGAACCTTAGATTGGAAAATGACGGTGAAGTGATCCAGGTGGGGGTTCCTCAGGGAAGATCATATATCAGCGACTCGGGTTTGAAGAACTCGGTGTTTCAAGTGGATACTCCAAACGCCTCGATCCTATCTTACGGGTCTTCCAAATTTCAGGTGGATACCTACAACGACGGAACAACCGAAGTTTCCGTTCTTCGAGGCAGTGTCTATGTTGAAGGACAAAATGGAAGAACTCAGGTTGACGCAGGCGCTATGCTTTCGATCGATTCGAATCAAAATGCCGAACTCTCGGCGATGAGGCCGGAGGACGCCTGGATAAGCTGGAACCTCTCAAGGGATCCCAGCCTGGCACGGGCAGGAGGCAGCAGAAATTATCTCCCCGCATCTCTCGACGTCTACAGCAATGATTTCGATGCCAATGGTCGTTGGGTTTCTACAGCGGATTACGGTAATGTCTGGACGCCCACCGCAGTGGTCGCGGGTTGGGCTCCCTATCGATTAGGGAGATGGTGCTGGATCGGAGGCGACTACGTGTGGGTGTCGTATGATCCCTGGGGTTGGGCGCCTTACCACTATGGAAGATGGGCATTCCTTGCCAGTATCGGCTGGTGTTGGGTACCTCCACCGGCGACGGCGGTCTACTGGGGCCCCGGTTTTGTTGCGTGGATCAACACTCCAGCCTATGTCTCATGGGTTCCGCTTGCTCCTAGAGAAATCTACTATGGGCACGGCTATTACGGACCCCATAGCGTTAATATTACCAACGTCAATATCAACAGGATCAATACCACCAATGTCTACGCGAACGCTAAAGTTCTGAATGCTGTGACCGTGGTGAATCGCCGAACGTTCCTCACGGGTAGATCGGAAAGGGCTGTGAATGCCCCTAAGAATCCTTTTGCGGCCGGGATAAAACCATCTATCGGACGGCCTGATATTAAACCTGAAAGAGCGACCGTTTTTCCAAATCCTGCCAAGGAATTACCCCCGAGGGAGATCGTAACAACGGCAGAAAAAATTAGAAATAGACCGATTGCGGTTCATAAAGATGATTCCGTATTCAAGCCCGGTGAGCGGGCTGCCTCGATGCGCGTAACCCGAATCGAGCGTCCGAAGCCGATTACCTCCGTTCAAAGGCCAGAACCGGGGAAGGCTCCAATGCAAAGGGGAGAAGCGAATAAAGCCCCCTCGGAAAGAAGAGAGGTTAGCCCATCCCCCGGCCGACAACCGGGCGGACCGTCCACGCAAAGAGAGTTTGGTGTTGCTCCGTCACACAAAGGCGAACCGGAGTCTTCACCTCCAGCACGGAGGGAAGAAATGAACAGACAATCTCCTCCAACCTCAGCAACCCCGCAAACGCAGCGACCTCAGTCGGTTGCTCCAAAGAGTGAGCAGATGGGTCCTCCTCCCGTACAACGGAAAGAGGTTAGTCCACCTCCTGCCCAAAGGGGGCAACCCGGGGCACCGCCTGCGCAAAGGGAGTTTGGCGTTGCTCCTTCACACCAGGGGGAACCGAAGTCTTCACCCCCCGCGCGTAAAGAAGAGATGAACAGGCCATCTCCTCCGGCCTCGGCAACTCCGCAAACGCAGCGACCTCAGTCGATTGCTCCAAAGAGCGAGCAAATGGGTCCTCCTCCCGTACAACGGAAAGAGGTTAGCCCACCTCCTGCCAAAAGGGGGCAACCCGGGGCGCCGCCTGCGCAAAGGGAGTTTGGCGTTGCTCCTCAACATCAGGGTCAACCCAATCCCCCCCCAGCGCCGAGAAAAGAGCATAATCCTCCTCCGCAGACGAGCAGACCTACGCCGCCCGCAACCGGACGGGAGTCTCCCCCTCCTGCTCACATGAGCAGCCCGGTGCCTCCCGCCCCTAAAGGAGCAACCCAACCCTCTGTCCAAAGGAACATGGGAGTCGCCCCGCCCCACGCAGGGCCGCCGAGTCCCCTGTCCGCACCAAGGCAGCCGCAGCCGGCCCCTTCAGGCGCCCCTCACAGGGGTGCAGGAGAGAAAGAAAACCCCGGGTCAAAATAGAACAGATTCAATCCCAGGTCTTCTCTAAAAAGGGCCTGGGATTTCCTATTTCTTGTCCTCGTCACTCGATATCTCCTTTTAAAATACAGCATCCCCCCGCATAAAATACATTGTCCACCCCATAGGTTTCTCCAGGCTGTCTTAGTAGGTTAATTAATAGTTGCCCTCCCTTCTGAAAAAACGAATGATACGAAAGGAGTTCCAATGACGGCGGTCACGGCGATTCATCAGCCGGTCCTCTCCCTCATCGCGGGGATATTAATCCTGATCTTTCCGAGGCTTCTGAACTTTATTGTAGCGATTTACTTAATTGTCGCAGGCATTGTGGGTCTGATTCGCTAATCCTGACCGACCATCAACCAAGTCCGAAGGATGCGAAAAGGCGGAAGGAATCCACGATTCTCGTTGCGGACGGAAGGAGGGAGGAGAGGCCCGCAATGAGATGGCCCACCCTGCGTCAACCTCTGCTTTCCGCCGGCATGCCGATCCCGATCCTTCGTAGTCGAGTTGGCCGCGGCCGTTTATGGGCCCGCTGGATGTAATTTGTTGCCAGCATCGATGCTTCTCCTCACACGAATGCGTCTTGACGAGATATCGAAGAAATCCAAGAAACCATGGACGTTAGCGCTGGGAGCAAACGTTTCCGACGAAGATGACGGAGTGCAATTCACCGTCTGGGCTCCGGCGGTGTCCTCCATCTCCGTGGTGGTCGCAGAAGAATTTAGGGAAATCCCAATGAGGCCGGAAGGACGGGGTTACTTTACCGCTTTTCTGAGAGGCGCCGAGGCGGGCCTAAGGTATTTTTACCTTCTGAATGGAAGTCGATTAAGGCCCGATCCCGCTTCACGATTCCAACCCGAAGGAATCACGGGTCCTTCCGAGGTCATCCATCCCGGTGAATTCAAATGGCAAGACCAAGCATGGAGAGGAATTCCACCCGAGGAGACCATCCTCTATGAGATTCATACGGGGACATTTACGCGTGAAGGAACTTTTGGGGCGATCATTCCCTATTTGGATTATCTCAAGAATGATTTGGGGATAACGGCCATTGAATTAATGCCCGTTGGCCAATTCCCGGGAAGAAGAAACTGGGGATATGACGGAGTCTACCCCTACGCCCCTCAAAATAGCTACGGTGGTCCAGGGGGGCTGAAGAAACTGATTAACGCCTGCCATCAGAAGGGCTTGGCCGTCGTCCTCGACGTCGTCTACAACCATCTGGGCCCCGAGGGAAATTGTCTGGGGGATTACGGGCCTTACTTCACGGACCGCTATAAAACCCCCTGGGGCCAGGCCATCAACTTTGACGGCCCGGAGAGCGACGAGGTTCGAAGGTTCATCACGGATAACGCCCTTTACTGGGTAACCGAATACCATTTCGACGGCCTCCGAATAGACGCCGTTCATGGGATCTTTGACTTCAGCGCAAGACATATTCTTTCCGATATCCGGGAGCAGGTTCAACGCGAGGCAAAGAATCTCGGCCGCCGCATCGCGCTGTTCGCAGAGAGCGATCTCAATGACGTGCGCATCGTCACCCCTCCCTCAAAAGGAGGATACGGCCTGGATGCGCAATGGAATGACGATTTCCACCACAGCCTCCATACGCTTCTTACAAGAGACCGGAACGGATATTATCAGGATTTTGGAAACCTCCATCAGATGGCAAAAGCCTTTGGCGAAGGGTTTGTCTACACCGGTCAGTATTCTTCCTTTCGGAGGAGACGACATGGAAACTCATCGAATCACCTTCCTTCCCAAAGGTTCATCGTCTTCTCCCAGAATCACGACCAGATTGGAAACCGCATCAAGGGGGACCGGCTCAGCACCCTGGTGTCTTTTGAAGCTCTGAAGCTTGCGGCCGGAGCGGTCCTGTTTTCGGCCAATATTCCTCTCCTATTTATGGGGGAAGAATACGGCGAACAAGCACCTTTCCAATATTTTGTCAGTCATGCCGACCCGGCGTTCGTTGACGCGGTCAGAAAGGGGAGAGAGAAACAATCTGCCGTTTTCGGGTGGCAAGGAGAGATCCCAGACCCGCAGAGCGAAGAAACCTTTCTCCGTTCCAAGATCCGTCTTGACGGCCGTTCCCATGAAAAGCAGAAGATTCTTTTTGAGCTTTATCGAACCCTGCTGAAATATAGAAAAACAATTCCTTCCCTCTCTCATTTAAGCAGGATGGGAATCGAGGTCGAAGTTGCCAAGGGAGGCCCCCTGTTCGTGATGCGACGAAGATACGAAGAAGACCGAGTGTACGGTATTTTCAATTTCTCCGAAGAGGCGATGGAAGGCAGGCTCCGGATGGAGAAAGGAATCTGGCAGCGCATTCTCGATTCCTCATCGGACGGATGGGGCGGGCCTGGAAGCTCTCTGCCTGAATCAATCCAATCCCATGGATCAGAGATTCGGATGCCTTTGCAAGGTTACAGCTTCACCCTCTATCGGCAGAAGAACGAATTCCAAAAGGATTGTGATTCGTGGGAATAGGGAGACCAAGGGATGGAACAGGAGTCGTCAACACCCGAAGAAAAGATGAGAGCGATGTTTGACACGGCGGCCGAGAATCTCCATGCCTCGTTACGGGTTCCCACGGCAACCTACAGGCTTCAATTTAACCATCAATTCAAGTTTGCCGATGCCAAAGCGATCGTTTCTTACCTCCATGCGTTGGGTATCTCCGATTGCTACGCTTCTCCTTATTTCATGGCGAATAAGGGTAGCCTCCATGGGTATGATATCCTCAACCCGAATCAACTCAATCCGGAGATCGGATCAGACGAAGAATATCTCGAGTTCTTGAACGAATTGAAGAAATATGAAATGGGTCAGATCCTCGACATTGTGCCCAATCACATGAGCATCGGCGGAAATGAAAATAGCTGGTGGACGGATGTCCTCGAGAACGGCCCCAGCTCCATCTATGCCGATTTCTTCGACATCGACTGGGATCCGGCGAAGGGGGCGCTTAAGAACAAGGTGCTCCTTCCCGTCCTCGGGGATCAATACGGTCGGGTCCTTGAAAATCAGGGATTGAACCTCATCTTTGACGAAGGCGCGTTTTTTATCAGCTACAATGACCGGAAACTGCCGCTCGACCCGGTCTCCTACAACCGCATCCTGAAACTTCACATCGAAGAGTTTGAAAAGGAGACGGGCAAAGACCATCCGCACGTCCAAGAACTTTTGAGTATTGTCACCGCGCTCGGCCATCTTCCTCTTCATACCGAAAGAGATGCCGAGAAGATCCTGGAAAGACGACGAGAAAAAGAAGTTATCAAAAGAAGACTCTCGGCCCTCTACCAGGAGAGCGAGCAGATTCGATCTCTGATCGGTGCGAATATCCGGATCTTTAACGGACAGAAGAATCAGCCGAGAAGTTTTGACCTTCTCGACCAACTCCTGAACGACCAGGTATATCGACTCTCTCATTGGCGAGTCGCTACCGAAGAGATAAACTACCGGCGTTTTTTTGACATTAACGAACTGGCGGCTATCCGCGTCGAGGATCCCAAGGTTTTCAGAGAAGTGCATCAGTTTGTCCTCAGGCTGATCCGGGAGGGAAAAGTGACGGGATTGAGAGTGGACCATCCGGACGGGCTCTACAACCCTGTCGAATATTTCTACCGGTTACAAAAAAGCTGCTTCCTCCAAATCTGTCTCCGCACCTTTCCTTCTTTGGATGAATCTGTCCTGGAGGAGGAAATGAAACGGCTCTACGATGAAGCCCTGCTTAAGAATTCTGCCTCCCCGCTCCGGACACCCTTTTACATCGTGGGTGAGAAGATTTTGATGAAAAGCGAGCGAATCCCCGAAGACTGGCCTATTTCCGGCGCCATCGGCTACGCCTTCATGGCCCCCTTAAATGGAATTTCCATCGACACTGAAAATGCAAAAAGATTTGACGAGATCTATCGTCGATTCGCAGGCTCAAAGCAGAATTATCAGGATCTTGTCTACGAGAAGAAGAAACTGATCATGGCCACCACGATGTCGAGCGAAGTCAATGCGCTGGGCCATTCTCTCGACCGCCTCTCGGAAAAAGACAGGAATACCAGAGACTTTACGCTGAACAGCCTCACGGCGGCAATCGTTGAAACGATCGCCTGTTTTCCTGTGTATCGAACCTATGTCAACTTCTGTGGAGTGGTCGAGAGGGACCGGCGGTACATCGAACAGGCCGTGGCCAGGGCGAAGCGGAAAAATCCTGCTTCCAGTGAAACAACCTTTGATTTCTTACTCGAGGTGCTCCTCCTGAAATATCCCGACGGTTTGAGCGAGCCGGGCAAAGCGGAATGGCTAAGCTTCGTCATGAAGTTCCAGCAGGTCACCGGGCCGGTGATGGCAAAGGGCGTGGAAGATACGGTTTTCTACGTCTATAATCGATTGGCTTCTCTTAACGAAGTGGGCGGAAGTCCAGAAAAGTTCGGAACGTCCCTTGAAACTTTCCACGGACAGAATATCGAACGGATGAAATCCTGGCCTTCTGGCCTGAGCGCCACATCGACTCATGACACGAAGCGGAGCGAGGACGTCAGGGCAAGATTAAACGCCCTCTCAGAAATCCCCACCGAATGGAGTCATCGTCTGGCGAGGTGGAGTCGGGTCAACAAGAAGAAGAAAACGGTCATTGACGGCCAAGGGGTTCCTGACCGAAACGAGGAGTATCTGTTCTATCAAACCCTGCTCGGGATCTGGCCCCCTCGCCCAAATCAGGGAACCGAGCGTGACCTTCTCGGAAAGAGAGTCAAAGAGTACATGTTAAAGGCAACCCGAGAGGCAAAAGTGAACAGCAGTTGGATAAACCCCAATAAACCGTATGAAGATGCCCTCATAAAATTTGCAGATGCTGTAATGTCTCCTTCCTCAGGCAACCTCTTTATACAGGATTTTGAGACCTTCCAGAGAAAAGTTTCTTATTTCGGTATGTTTAACTCTCTTTCACAGACCCTTCTCAAGATTACCTCACCGGGGATTCCTGATTTCTACCAAGGAACCGAGATTTGGGATTTCAGCTTGGTGGATCCCGATAATCGAAGACCTATTAACTTCGACATCCGGCAAAAAATGCTAAAGGATCTGAAGGAAAAGATCGCCTCGCACGGTCCCGATCTTTCGGGATTAGCCCGGAAACTTCTTCAGGATTGGGGGAACGGTGCGATAAAGCTTTATGTGACCTTCAGATCGCTCAACTACCGGAAGGAAAATAGCCAGTTGTTTATGGAAGGAACCTATATTCCATTGCAGGGTGATGGGAATCTGAAAGATCACATCTGTGCTTTTGCCAGAGGCAGGGAAGAAAGAGTCGTTCTGATCATCGTCCCCCGTTTATTGACCTCCCTTGTCATAAACACGGACGAATTTCCTCTGGAGCAAAAGGTCTGGGGAGATTCAAGGTTAATCCTTCCTCCTGAAATACCCGCGGGCAGATTTAAGAATATTTTTACGCATGAGACCGTTGAAGCGGCCGAGCAGGATGGAAAAATGGGATTGGCACTCCATAAGATTTTTGCCAGTTTCCCGGTAGCCCTGCTGGAGACTTCATAATACTCATGCATCTCCGGGAAATTCAGCAGACGGAATCCCGAACATAAGGTGAGCGGAAGGGGGTTGCGGCAGGTCACATTGCAACAATATACTTTCCTTCTCTGACCGTTAGATCTCCCAAGGGAAGATCATGCACACTCCTTACCGTGCCCCAGAACGTTTCGTGCAGGGCCCTCAATCGGATGGTATCGACTACTTTTTCCTCGGACAAATAATCCATGCAGCGAAGAAAACCTTCCTCGCCCGGCGTCAGTTCCGCAAGAACCGTATCCCTACGAGTCAAGGGTTTATCCAGTTCTGGGGAAGTCCATCTCACACATTTGTCACATTCTTGTCCTCGGACTCCCACTCCCCTGAAAACAGACTTTACGTCTTCGAGATCTATTTCCCTTTCGCCCATTTTAGTCCCCCCTTTCACCCTGTTAACTGCCCTTTGAAATATAGATAACCACGCTGACTCTTCTTTTCAAGGCAAACGGGAGAATTGAATCCGACAAAAAGGCCAAGGGGACCTGCTGGACTTTTTCACCCCAATAGTGTCATCTTCCCGACGTTTTCGCTAATTTTCTATAAAACTCCAGAGTCCGCCGGGCGATGCTTTCCCAACTGAAGTGATTCTTGACCCGTTCCCGAGATTGAATGCCCATCGTTCTCATTTTTTCGGGTGACCGGAAAAGACCGTTGATCGCTTCAGCCAGATCCCGCGAAAACCGCTCCGGGTCTTTGGGTTCAAAGTTACGAATATCGACGGGTTCAAAAGGAATTAACAATCCGGTTTCGCCATGGACAATCACCTCTGGAATGCCACCCACGGCTGAGGCAACGACCGGTGTCTCGCAGGCCATCGCTTCCAAATTGATGATCCCGAAAGGTTCATAAATCGACGGGCAGACAAAGACGGATGCATGGCTGAACAGGTGAACAAGATGATTCCTGGGAACCCATTGATCGATCCAGACGATTTTGCTCTTGCTTTCGGATCGTGCCTTCTCGACGCTCTCAGCGGTTTCCTGGGCAATCTCCTCGGTATCGGGAGCGCCGGCGCAGAGCACAACCTGTAGGCCGGCAGGGAGCCATTTGATGGCATTCACAAGGTGAATGAGCCCTTTCTGGCGGGTGATTCGACCGACAAAAAGAAGGTAGGGTTGAAACGGGCTGATCCGGTAGGCGGCCAAAAGCGCCGGATCGAGCATCGGTTTGTATTGATTCACATCGATCCCGTTGGGGATCACGCATATCTTTTCGAAGGATACTTGATAAAGGTCGTGGACAGCGGTTTCCATCGATTTGGAAACAGCAATAACGCCATCGGTATTCTCATAGGCCATTTTCTCAAGCCATGCGCTGGCGTGATATGCAGAGCCCAACTGTTCTGCCTTCCAGGGGCGCTGGGGTTCTAAGGAATGGGTTGTGATGACGAGAGGGATGCCGTGAATCTGCTTCATCAGGCAGCCTGCGAGGTAGGTATACCACGTATGGCAGTGGACGATATCCGCCTCTTTGACAGACCCCGTCATGAGGATGTTACGAAAAAGGCTGTCCAATAATTTTTGATGGCGCAAATCTTGAGAAGGAAAATCGAACGTCAGGCTGATTCCTTCGATCTTCAAGTTACCAAAGCTTTCCTTTTGTTTGCCGAAGCTGAGCACGCGGATGTCGTGCGTCCCCCCGTCCAGACGGGCGAGTTCCCGGGAAAGGTATTCGATGTGAACTCCCGCTCCACCGTAAGTGTGGGGAGGGTACTCATTGGTGAGGAGAGCGATTTTCATGCACCTTCTCCTGGTGGAATCTTCTGTTGAAATAGCTTTACTCATCAATGTACCTTCTTACGGAATCGGTGGTCAAGCCCTGTGGGATCGGGTCATCGCTCTTGACGTCTTATCCAGATATTTCTTCAAAATAGTTATTCGCGGATAGAACGAACGACAAACCTAATCGTCCTATCATGCCATCCTAAAAATGGCTCGATCACACCGATTCGTAAGTCGATGGGAGCAAGGGGCCTGCTTCTGAGGCCAGACGCGGGGCAAGTGGAGGCCAAAAGTCTTCAGCATTTATTTTGGCCCCTTAAAGCCAATTCAGATCGAAAATACAGTACGGATAGTCATAAAATTAGGGGATTCACTTATTCACTTCTTGAGACAGTTTTATTAGCCTAAGAATAGATGATTTCGAATCAGCCACCCATAGAAGTCTTTCTTCTTGCTGGTTTTTCGTTTATGGAACCAAATCTCATTCTGAAGGGGAGGCCCCTATGCTTTGGACAATCTTTGTGATCCTTATTATTTTGTGGCTTTTGGGGATGATTAGCGGTTACGTGATCGGCGGATTTATTCATATCCTCCTTGTGATCGCGATCGTCGTGGTGCTGATTCGAATCATTCAAGGCCGAAGACCGCTCTAACTATTTGAGTTGTTCAATGTAGAAAGAAATGAGACAACACTTATGAAACCGACCGTGTGGGTGGGCATCGCTTTAATCGTCCTGGGGGTGGTGGCGCTTGCCTACCATGGGATTACCTATACAACTCATGAAAAGGTTTTCCAAATCGGTCCGCTTGAAGCCACCAAGAAGACAGAGAAGACGATCCCATTGCCGCCTCTCTTGGGCGGCGTCGCGCTCGCAATTGGAATTGTGTTGGTCTTCATCGGAAGCCAAAAGAAGTGAATCACTTTCAAAAAGCCCTTGATAGGCGATTCGCCTTCCATCGTCTGGGATGACGTACAAAAAGTGACCCACGGATAAGAGATTTCCTAGTCTCTATTTTCTTTTAAGCAATTTTAGAAGTTCCCTTAGACTCCTCGTATTTAACACATCGCCCGAATCCAGCCAGCCGCGTCTCGCCTGACCGACCCCAAACCGCATAAAGTCGAGGTCCCCGGTGCTGTGCGCATCTGTGGAGATGGCGACCTTCAGGCCCATCTCCTTGGCCATCTTACAATAGATATCGGTCAGATCGAGGCGGTCGGGATGCGCATTCAGTTCAAAGAAGCATCCCCTCTCGAGGGCTGCCTTCATCAGTTTTTCCATGTCTACTTCGTAAGGCTCCCGTTCGTTGATCAATCGACCCGAAGGGTGGGCTAGAATATTGAAATGGGGATTGTCCATAGCCCTGATGATCCTTTCGGTCTGTTTCTCCTTCGAGAGATTAAACTTGTAGTGCACGGCACATACCGTGAGGTCGAGTTCCTTCAGAATCTTGTCGGGCAAATCAAGGGACCCGCCTTCCAAAATATCAACCTCTGCGGATTTAAGTATCGTGATCTTCTTGGTCTTTTCCTTGAGGTGGTCGATCTTTCGAATGAGCGTTGTCATTCCTTGGGCATCGAGACCCCGGGCTACGGTGACGTGTTTGGAGTGGTTGGTGACGGCCACGTATTCATAACCGCGATCGACAGATGCCTCCACCATCTCTTCGAGGGTATGCCGACCGTCTGTCTCTTTGGTATGAATATGAAGGTCTCCCCGCAAATTCTTCAAGGTGATTAGATTCGGGAGCTCGCCCCTCTGCGCTGCTTCGATCTCACCCCAGTTTTCACGCAACTCGGGTTCGATGAAAGGGAGGCCTACTTGCTTATAAACTTCTTCTTCCGTCCTTCCTGCGACTCGTTTGCTCCCTTCAAAGACACCGTATTCATTGATCTTGACCCCCCTCCTGACCCCCAGGGTCCGGATTGCAATATTATGCGCTTTTGAGCCTGTGAAATAGTGAAGGGCTGCCCCGTAACTTTCTTCGGGAACCATGCGAAGATCTACCTGAAGGTTAGAACGGAGAAGGACGGTCGAGCGGGTTTCCCCCTCGGCGATTATCTGACTAACATCTTCATAAGAGACGAACTGGTCCATCACTTCGCAGTTTTTCTGACAGGTGACGAGAATATCGAGATCGGCAACGGTCTCCCTCTTTCTTCGATTGCTTCCGGCGACAATTGCCTCTTTGACCCCCTCCATCTTCTTAAGATGTTTGATGATTGCATTTGCCACCTCTTCGGCAACCACCAGTTTAAACCGCTTCTCTTTCTTCTCTCTCCCGATCTCATCGATAATCCGCTGTTCGGTCTTCTTACCAAAGCCTTTTAACTGGCTGATCTTACCGGTCCGAGCGGCCTCTTTCAGTTCGTCGAGACCGGTGATGCCCAATTCTTCAAACAGGATTTTGACGCGGTTGGGCCCCAATCCAGCGATCTTCATCAGGCGGGCCAATCCGGCTGGGGTGCGGCTTTCAATCTCGGCCAACTGAGCGAGCGTACCGGTTCGAACGATTTCTTTTATCTTTTCAGCCAGGTCATTTCCGATCCCTGGAAGTCTGGTCAGATCCTCCTCTTGGTCTACCATTTCAGCCACGCTCTTCGATTGACTGCTTATAATACGAGCGGCGTTTCGATAGGCCCGCACTCGAAAAGGGTTCGCGGCTTCGATCTCAAGGAGATCGGCGATACGGTTGAAAGTATCGGTAATGTCTGAATTGTGGACGGGCACAGCAAACTCAACTTGTTCCCTTCGCTGAAGGGCGCATGCAGATTTTCAAATCTCAAGCAATAAAGGAGCGGTGATCGTTTTACGACTCCTGGCATTCATCCTTCTTGCAGACAAGTCCAGCAGGGCAGCCACTTACAAAAAGACCGTACCGTCAAAGACTCAACCTTATCCACTCGCAAAGCAGATCTCGAAAAGTGTCTGGGACCAGGAATCTCTTTCGCCCTTTTAACCAGTATGAACAACAAAATCGAAGAAACGAATAAGGTAAAATCCGTATTTGGGAAAGAAAAAGACAGTATTTTCAGGTCTCATAGGAGGATTCCCGTCAATTTCCTTGAAAAAAGCCGATAGAGCATTATATTAAAGTAATGTGTTTGAATCTGGCAAAAAGATGACTGGTTACGAGGACGATCACTCGGTATTTAAGAAGGTTGTCTTCGCGTATTTTTTTCTGTGCCTGGCACAAGGATACTTTTTGTGTGGGGCTCTATGTGAAATCAACACCTGAGTCAGAGAACAGAACGGGCGATTGCACAGTCACAGAAAAGGGAGGGGCCATTTAGACCGCTTGTTCGGCCTATTCTAGAAGTGCCATGGAAATCGAGGGCAGAAAGCGCGTCGTTATTGAAAACATAAAACCGGAAATCGACTGCGGCCGTTTTCCCATCAAAAGAATTGTGGGAGAGAAGGTCGTGGTAACGGCGGATATTTTTGCCGACGGACACGATGCGCTCTCCGCGAGACTTCTCTACAAAAAACACCCGCAAGTACATTGGAGAGAAGCCCCGATGCGCTTTGTAGAGAACGACCGATGGAGAGGGGAGTTCGTCGTTGGAGAAACCGGAGTCTATCACTATTTGATTCAGGGCTGGATCGACCATTTCAAAACTTGGCAAGAAACCCTCAAGAGAAGATTCGATGCGGGCCAGTCTTTAGAGGCGGATTTCTTGACGGGAGCGACTTACGCCGAAGAAGTCTCCAAAAGCGCATCCCCGGAAGATAAAGAGAGGCTCTCCAAGCTCGCCGAGGCATTAAGAACGCCCGGAAGGAGTGAAGAAACTCTTTCCATTGCCCTCGACGAAGAATTCGGCGAGTTAATGGCCAACTACGTCCGAGGATTCGTTGTTTCTAGTCGAAGAGAGCTAAGGGTTGTGGTTGACAGACCAAAAGCCCTCTTTAGCGCCTGGTACGAATTATTCCCAAGGTCGTGCTCTTCAGAAGTGGGCAAACACGGAACGTTTCGAGACTGCGAAAGGTTTCTTCCAGAAATTGCACGGATGGGCTTTGATACCCTCTATTTCCCCCCGATTCATCCGATCGGAAAGATCAACCGAAAGGGAAGGGATAACACTCCCGGAACTGCTCCTGACGACCTCGGAAGCCCCTGGGCTGTCGGGTCTGACGAGGGGGGGCACAAAACGGTGCACCCGCAACTTGGAACCGCTCAAGATTTTGAACGGTTGATCAACAAGGCAAAAGAGTATGGCATTGAGACTGCCCTTGACCTGGCTTTTCAGTGTGCTCCAGACCATCCTTATTCGAGGGAGCATCCCGAATGGTTCAGATGGAGGCCTGACGGTACGATCCAGTACGCGGAGAATCCGCCCAAGAAGTACGAAGATATCATTCCTTTCCATTTTGAGACAGAGGAGTGGGCAGCGCTATGGGAGGAATTAAAGAATATTGTCCTCTTCTGGGTCGAGAAAGGAATACGCATATT
>Ga0335084_10001492_pt1 | contig 21956 bp, 18 predicted proteins | sample Lox_Sample_44_FD_206721 | JGI IMG/M metagenome (GOLD analysis project Ga0335084, IMG submission 206721) | Soil microbial communities from Loxahatchee National Wildlife Refuge, Florida, United States - Lox_Sample_4.4 | ecosystem: Environmental > Terrestrial > Soil > Wetlands | place: USA...
CTTTACGCGGCCCTACACGCCGCGCACGAATGGCAAAGCCGAACGGTTCATTCAGACCTTGTTGCGCGAATGGGCCTATCGACGCCCGTATCTCAGCTCGGCCCGCCGGACCGCGGCACTGACGCCGCACCTGCGGTACTACAACCACCAGCGTCCTCACGCGAGCCTCGGTCGGCGCGCGCCCTGGACGCGTTTCCAAGAGGCTGCCTAAGATGAACAACCTCTTTGACATTCACACTTAGGCTGCAGCGAGCGCAAGTGCGTCTGGACCGCGATGGCGGCGACTTCCTGGCTCACGACGAACAACTCGCCCAGTCGCTCCAGATTGATGCCGTCGGCGCACGCCTGCTTGAGCATCGCGAGCGGCACCAGGAGCTCGCCGGCGAAAATGTTTGCCTCGCGCTCGCGCGGATCACTGGTGCGGCTGTAGCCGAGTGCCGGCGGATGGTCGATGTCAATCGGCTCGCGCAGCACAAAACGAACGGCGTGGAAGAGTTCGAGGTGGCCGATCTCATGCGCCAGGGAAAACCGCTGCCGGTGCGGGTGGTCGCGCCGGTTCACGATCGCATAGCGCGCCCCCTCGTGCTCGCAACAGTACGCGCTCACCGTCGGCGGGAGATCGGCTTCGCGGTACGTGATGCCTCGATGCGCGACTACCGTGCGCAGATCGATGGGCGGCGTCCGGATGCCGCATTCCGCAAGGAGCCGGCGCGCTGATTCGCGCACGAACCCGACCCGCGCCCGCTCGCCGTCGCCTTCATACGGCATCGATGTAACACCCCCGCGTTTTATCAGTAGAGCGCTACCGTACCCCGTTAACCCTTCAGAGGAGTGTCAGTTCCATGGAGCACACAGTTTCGTCGTCCGAGTCCGAACCCTCCGAGCGCCGGATTCCGATCTTCATCAACGATACGCGCCACTTCGTTACCGACGAGACGATGACCGGCGCGGAGCTCAAGGCCCTCGGCGGCATCCCACCGCAGAACAAGTTGTTCCGCGAGACGCGCGGGGCCGGCGCTGACGAGGAGGTCCGCGACAGCGAGCCCGTCGAGCTGAAGCCCGGCGATCGATTCTACGATCTGCCGGTCGGCGTCGTCGGCACGGACGGCCTGCTGCCGTCCGTCGCCGCCCAGATCGAGCGCACGCGCGAGGACTTCCCGGACCTCGAGGTCACTGCGCAGTCCGACGGCTTCGTGCGTGTGCTCGTGCCCAAGCTGCCGATCGGCCCGGGCTGGGACCGCCCGGCCGTCCGGACGCTCGTGCTCTTGCCGCCCGGCTTTCCGACGGCGAAGCCGAACGGGTTCGAAGCGGACCCCGCGCTGCGCCTCGCCGACGGGCGCGCACCGAGCCAGGGCTACGGCGCGCAGCAGATCGGATCGGAATCCTGGGGCCATTACTGCTGGCAGCCGCAGACGTGGGCTGCCGATCGGGAAACGCTCTGGCGTTACATCAAGTTCATTCAGCGCCGCTTCGCGGAGGTGTTGGGATGATCCGCCGCATCGTCTTCGCTGAAACCGACCTAATTAGATGCGCTCCGCCGCCACGTCCTGCGGAACGTCGGCGGAACTGGCGACGAGGAAGCCGCAATCGTACTCGCCGGCGCCGCGCACCTGCCAGGCGAGCTGCGGCTCCTCGTGCGCAACATGGTGCCGGTGCCGCCCGCCGCGCTCCTGCGCCAGGGGCCGGCCGGCCTCGCGATCGATCCCGCGTTCCTCGCGCTTCATCTGAAGCGGTGCCGCACGGAGAAGCTGTCCTTCCTTCTCGCGCACAGTCATCCGTTCAGCACGGGGCGGGTCGCGTTCTCCGGGATCGACGACGGCGGCGAGCTCGAGCTCATGCCGAAGTGCTTCGCCCGCGCGCCGCTCGGGCCGCACGGCGCGATCGTCGTCGGCCAAGAGAGCATCTCGGCCCGCGTCTGGGAGAGCGCGACAAGCGGCGCCGTCGCGCTCGATCGACTGCGGGTGGTCGGTGGCGAACTCACGGAGAGCGTGCTCGCCGGCCGGTACAACGGCGAGCCGGCGGTCGATGCCGTGATCTTCGACCGGCAGATCCGCGCGATCGGTCTCCGCGGCATGGAGCGGCTCCGCCGCCTGACGGTGGCGATCGTCGGACTGGGCGGCACGGGCTCGCAGATCTTTGCGCAGCTTCTGCGGCTCGGCATACGACGGTTCATCCTGATCGATCCGGATCGCATCGGCCCCGAAGGTCTGCCGCGCGTCGCCGGTGCCGTGCCGGACGACTCCGCGAACGAACTGTTCAAGGTCGCGGTCATGGCACGCGAGGCGGCGGCGTTCGACCCGACGATCGAGATCGTCGAGCTGCCGCACAGCGTCTATGACCGTGACGTCGCGCTCCGGCTGCGGGAAGCGGACGTCATCTTCGGTGCGACCGACACGATGGTGAGCCGCATGGTGCTCACGCGCGTCGCGGCGCAGTACCTCGTTCCCGTGATCGACACCGGCATCGACATTCAGCTCGATCACGCGGGCGGGGTGCGCCGGATCGGCGGACGGGTGACGATCATCTATCCGGATGGCCCGTGCCTCGACTGCCTGGGCGTCATCGACAACGAGCAGCTGCACCGCGAGGTGCACGGCGAGGCGTTGCCGCGTGGCTACGCCGGCGAGGCGGTGGTTCCGGCCGCGTCGGTCGTCGCGCACAACGCGCTCGTCGCCTCGGCAGCAGTCGCGGCGTTCGTGCGTCTGGTGGCGGGCCCGTCCGTGCCGGCCACGGACCGCGTGTTCTGGGTCTATGACGGCGTGCGCGGTGCCGTGCGTCCGGTCGCGCTCCGGACTGTGCGCGACTGCGCGGTCTGCCCCGATGCGCACGGCCGCGGCGATTCGGTCGAACTGCCGTGTCAGGGCCGCGCGGTACTCGCCCGATCGCAGTAGAAGGTGACCTGTGGTTCGCGCTCAGTCGCGAGGCCGCTGGAGACCGAGCTGTTTCGGAATGGCCTCGGGGTCGCGCACCACCCTATTCGAGGGTGGACGCCGACCGGGGACCACGACGCTGAAGCCGCCGCGCGCGATCTCGGCGGCGGCAGCCGCTAAAATGTACTGAGATACCAACCGGGTTAGGGCACAATCTGGGGCACAATTCTGTTTTCGGCTCGACCACCGGTCCGGTAAGTGCTAGATTCCAAAGACACGGAGAGATGTCCGAGTGGTTGAAGGAGCACGCTTGGAAATCCACCTGGCCGTGCGCGACGGCGTGCTCTCGATTGCGATAACCGTGACGGATTCAGACGCTTAGCGGAAATCGAGTCACGAGCATCGATCCCCGTAAACCACTGTACTTCTCGCGAAATCGATCGAGCCACGTCACGGTTACGTCACGGTCAGCGACCACGCTGCTCAATCGTGATGCGACCACAGTGAGGTCCCCTATACTCATCCGCGTGACCTTGCCTGTCACCCTGCTGACGGATGCTGGGCTCCTGCCTGTCTGGAGCTCCGAATGACCGTGACCGGCCAACCCCGCCGTCGCCACGTGGACGTGGCGCCCGATCACCTTCAGCAGATTTCCCGGTGCCATCCTCATGTCGGCATCGCGGAACTCGTCTGGAACGCGCTCGATGCCGACCCGGCTCGAGTGGACGTCTGGTTGCGCGATTCGCCTCTGGGCGGCGTCGAGAAGATTGTCGTCGTGGACGACGGCGAGGGTATTGACGTCACACGGGTAGATGCAGCCTATGAGCACTTGGGGTTGTCCTGGAAGCGGACCGCCAAGACGACTACGTCGGGTCGTCCGCTTCATGGCCAGTACGGCCGAGGTCGCTTTCGGGCATGCGCACTCGGACGCATCTGCGTTTGGGAGACGGTCAACCGCGCCATTGACGGCTCACTGCATGCCTTCACGGTCACGATCAACACCGATCGCATTAAGGACTTCGAGATCCTCGACGTCACTCCTGCGAACGACCGCACAGGAACGACCGCTACAGTCAGCGAGCTGAACCAACCAAAGTCTCGCAGTCTGAGCGACGAAGCTGTCGCCGACTACCTCACCGAGCACTTTGGGTATTTCTTGGTGAGCTACCCGGCGATTTCGATTCGAGTCAACGGGATCGCTCTGAATCCAAAGGCTCTGATCGCGCACGAGGAGGAGCTACCCGCGCTCAGCGTGCAGTTGCCCAATGGCGCAACGGCAGACATCAGCATTCGGGTCGTCGAGTGGAAGAAGCCAGGTTCGCGCAGGATCTTCCTATGCGACTCTGCCGGCACCACTGTGCAGGACGTCCCGCAGGAAGCTTCAGATGGGAGGCGCGCAACCAGGCACTAATCGCGAGGGGCACGGCTGGCAGGTCGACACACGGCCGTTGAAACCGAGAGCTCGAAAGGCGCAACTGAGCCCCTGACGCGCGGAGGGCTCTGTCTTTTCTACGCCACTGATCAAGAGCATCTCACGCATGCGCCCATCGCCACGCTCGTGACTTGGGATCGTCCTGCGCTGTGCGAGCTGATTCCATTTAAGGCCCCAGCGGTAGACCGTCAGTGTCGGCGCTGCCGCGCAACAGAGACTCACACGCTCAGGACCACGCTAAGGAAACTTGAATCAGCCGTGATGCTGCGGCGCTGCCATTTGCACCGAACGGCAACCGTGATTCCTGGTGGAAACAGAAGGCGTCGCTACTCGACCCGCAAGCTAACCAAGGGGTCGACCCGCGCTGCGCGGTTCGCAGGCGACCAGCCCCCGAGGATTCCAATCAGCAGGATGATTGCCGCGGCGATTACAATTACAATCGCATCTCCGGAAGGCGCGAACACTAACGAGCCTGCTACTTGACCTATCATTGACGTCAGCGGCACTCCGATCACGATTCCGACAGCGCTCAACAATGCCGCTTGCGCCAATACCGTTTGCGCTACCTGTCGAGGGGTCGCGCCGACCGCCATTCTGATGCCGATCTCTCGCGTTCGCATTACCACTGTCTGGTTCACTAACGCGAAAAGGCCCAGAAATCCGAGCAAGCTGGTGAAGGCCGCGAAGACGACGGCAAACGCGGCGAGTAGTCGATCCTGCAGGATCGATTGGTCAAGCACATCGTGAAGAGGGGCAAGATTTGGCAGGAACTCCCGGCCCTGGGAGGCTACCGCAGCCCTCGCCCTACGGGCTACATCCGATGACCTTGGTGTGGTGTGAATCAACAACACGGGAACTGCCTGATACGCTGTCTCCTGAAGCAACGGTCGAAAGACGGCGGCCGTCGTTAGCTTGCGCCGATCGCCTAATAACAAATTGTCCACGACTGCGATAATGGCTGCGACCGGATCCGCCGCTTTGTCGCCGACACGCACTAGCCGACCCAGTACATCATTGGTCCCGAACAAACTGATAGCAAGGTCCTTGGTAATAATCGCGACAGGCTCGCTCGACCGGGCGTCATTCCATGTAAAGTCTCTGCCTTGTAGAATCGGTACCATTAGCGTTTTGAAGAACCCAGGCGACACTTGCTCAACCGCCGTTGTTACCGCCGGTGCACCGGCGGTTCCTGCGATACTGATGCGTTGTGCATTAATAAGAGGCGCTGGGAAAAGATGCACGAGCGCCGCTGAACTGCCGCTCTCAGACGCTTCGACTGCATCAAGGAGCGCACGCGAGTAGGAGCTTCGGTCAAACTGAGGACTCATGCCCGGGCGAGTTGCGAGACGACCGACGAAGACATCCGTTGTCTTGACGCCTAAGTTTAGTGACTGAAGATTGTGCAGGCTGCGCACAAACAGTGCCGCAGAAAATATCATCACTAAACAGAAAGCGACTTGCGCAACAACCATACTCTTCGACAACAGGTTCTGGCGCCTGGTGGTTCCACGGTTTCTTAGGTCCGGGGTCTGTCGCAGAGTGAGTGCCGCTGGCACAGCACCCACAATCAGCGCGAGACCCGCGGTCACGCTAACGCTCGCGATCAGGGTCTGGGAGTGGGGAGTGAGAGAAAGAGTCATCGGAACCACGCCGGTCCAGACAACCCTGCCGAGAGTTCTCGTCGCCAGCCATACTAGGGGCACGGCAAGGAATGCTCCAACTAGACACAGTATCAGGCCTTCTGCAGCAGCTAGGATCACCACGCGCAGACGGCCGCTTCCAAGCGCCAGGCAGATCGCCGTCTCCCGTGCTCGAGCTTGAGCGCGAACCAAGAGGAGACCGGTTGCGTTGACGGTAGCTGTCGCTAGAAGTACCGCTGCGAGCCCCAGCAGCAGCCAAAGGGGCCTCTCGTAGCGCGTTCTCAACAGGGAAACACCGGTCGCCGCTGCCGTTACCTCGAGTCCAGCCTTGGTGTAGACGTCCTTTTCCTCGGGCGAGTATCCATCTGGTACCGTTGTCGCGCGGATGAACGGCCAGCTCGAGGCCAGTTCAGCCCGCGCTAGATTGATATTCGCGCCTTTCAGCAACTTGCCAAGAGCGTACGTCGATCGAATTGGTCTACGAGGGTTGGGAGTCCCCCCGATCAATTCTGGTACGATCTCAAGCGGAACAACCATGTCAGGGGCGACGTCGATGTTGAGGCCGGAGTAGTCACGCGGCGCGACACCGATTACCCGAAGCGGTATTCCGCCGACACTAACCGTCTGACCAACTGCGTCCGAGGTGCCACCGAATGCCCGCTTCCACAAACCGTAACCAAGCACTGCAACATGTTCGGTGCCGGATTCGGCGCTCTTTTTTTCAATTAGGCGTCCAAGCTCTGCGCGCGTGCCGAACATCTGGAAGCAGTTCCTTCCCACGGCGTCAAGCGCGGTCTGCTGAAGTACACCTCCGATCTCGGCCGCAAAGATGCCACCTGTCGTGTACGCACAGACGGATTCTAGGGATTTGAGATTCTTCCCGATGGCCTCCGTCGTGGCGAGAGGGATGTTCTGAGTAACACCCCCTCGCTCGGCGAGAGCCATCAGCACAAGTCGATCAGGCTCGTTTACCGGAAGTCGGCGCAGGACCAAACCATCGATGGCGCTAAATAGCGTTGCTGTTGTGGCAACGCCGACCGTAACAGTGAGAACCACGATGGACGACAGCGTTGGCATGTGCCACAGCCGACGCACTGCCAGCCGAAATCCGTGGAATAGAGTCACTGCGCTGTCCTGGTGAACCGCCTCAGTTCTAAAGTCAGAGGAGTCTCCCAACAGGAGCCATCTTTACTGCCAGCCACGTCTCAAGGGACAGAGTGGGATAGAGCACACCAAAACTTCCCTCGCGACCTCTGGCACACTCGTCGATATCGTCCAATAAAGCTCGAGGCTCGATACATCCGATATCAGCGAGGATCGCAGACGAAAGCAGACGAGACAAAAGTGGACGCTCGCGCCCAAGAGCCCACCGCATGCGCGGCTCGGCGACTGCTTTCGTAACTCTGGCTCGAACTGAATCGGGTAATATGTGCTTGCTGGCAAGGCGCAATAGTGGCTTTGGTGCTTCAAAGTCCGTTCTCATTCTGTAAGGCAAAGTAAGACAGAACTCGACTAAGCGTCGATCGAGAAGCGGATGTCGGATGTCTATCCCTTCTGTTTGACACCAAGTCGGAACGGAAGATGCAGCCCTAGTCAAGGATTCGCGCACCGCCTGGTCGTATAGGCCGCCGGGTTCAGCAACCACTACCTGCGACATCGCGCAGCGGCGGCGTAACTCGTGGCGCGCCGCGAACTGTGGTCGGATCCATCGAGGGAGCCGCGTATGGACCGAGTGAAGTCGCGCCGAGAGCCAGTGGGGACCGAGCGGCGCAATAATGTCCCGCGCTGCAGCGGACCACAGTTTCGCGCGCCGAGCAACCGACCAAGCCAACATTGCGCGCATGGTTCCAGCCCAGTGACCAGTCCTTAGCGAGTCCGCTATATGTAGGGGCGTTGTTGGAAAGTAGTAATCCGGACCGATCCCGCTCAGAATTGAGTCGCCACCTGATTCCCGAACGATCTGCCCTACAAGTCGATCTCTGGCATAGAACGGGTAATCCCGATACGGCTGGTCTGTCTTTGGTGGCGGTTCACTGTCGCTGCGCCAAGGCCAGAACTCGATCACCTGTTCGTTCCGCAAGCCGTACATCGTCGAAACGTCGCGAACAAAACCGGATTGGTCGTCAGTCAAGCCGTCAACAAAAGTGACTGTGCCGCCTAAGGCACTACCGGCGCCAACAGCAGCCATCCTGGATGCGAACGATACGACGGCGGAGGAATCTAGACCTCCAGAAAGGTGCGCCCATGTTGCCCGCCGAGGCGACACTCGCGCTCGAAGGGAAGCCTCCAAGAGACTCGTAAAGTCGCTGATCGCATCGCCCGCTGTGATATTATCCGTTCGCGGAAATTGCACTGTCGACCAGTACCGCTGAAAGGACACTCCGCCAGCGTGCCATCTTAACGCGGTGCCAGGCGGAACTGGAGCGACACCATCCCATATCGACTTCTCCTTAGATATCCCTCTAAGGGCTATGAAATCGCAAACGAAGTCGGGATCAATTTTTGTCGCCCTGAAGTAGTCAAGGTCATCACTCAGCATGATCCCGCGAGCTGAGATGGCATAGAAGAGCGGGCGGACTCCGAGCGGGTCTCGTGCAGCGATCAGTTCTTGTGAAGCCGAATTCCACACTGCAACGGCGAATTCGCCCGGCGAGTCGACGAGCCCGTCAAGCCCGCGAGTCGCGAGTCGCTGAATCATCTCTCTTAGATTGCCATCAAGATGGTCGAGTCCAGCCTTCGGTACCTCCGCTCTTGGATAGACGGATCCGACCGCGACAAATGAGTTATGACTGCACATGGCGGCCGGCCGCGCGGGGCCGACACCAGCACGGAAGAGGCCATCAGAATATAACTCAGCAACACCACCCGATCGCTCGGCTGGCGATGTAGCTGAGGTGGTTGCCTCGGCGAAGAACATCAACACACCATCTCGGCTATCGGCCGAAATCGGTAAAAGGTCATTACGAATTCTTCAGGATCGTTAACTGAAATGTCCTTGTAGTCGATCCACGCATGTGCGAGAAATGGAAATGGTCTGACACCGAGTCTCAGTTGCGTACTTATGCCGGCGTTCCGACCAATCCAAAGCAGGCACAGGCTCTGTTCAAGACATTCCGCCCTAAAGGGAACAACGGTTGAGGCGAGCGTGACTTGGCGCGCGACCCCTCGGAGCCAAGTGCGGTTACCCGGACTCGGGTTTTCGGGCTGCTCCACCCTGTAAAGCTGTGACAGCAACCAGGGAACACCCAATACCGCGACCGCCAGGCGGACCGCGAGGAGGCGCCCGATACAGGCAATAACGGAAGGTAAGACTCTTGTGCGCGCGCAAGTAGATCGAGCCTGAGAAGCGGGCCAAGAGCTAGCTACGGCGAAGAACCTCGCCGGATCTTTGGTACGAGGACCTCGACCCAGTGGCTGCACCAGGCCATTGGATGATAAGCCGCTGACGATTTCAGCTACGTCGTCCATCGCTTGGGACACCGGCACGTTGAAGTCTTTGGCCAGGCCTGCGGCAATTTCAGTTAGGGTCGCGCCAGCGCATGCCTGCCGCCATATTCTTCCGGCGATATTATCGAGCAGGTGGTAGCGGCTTCGCTGAAGTGAAAGCAGAACAGTCACGTCGGCGTGGTCGCAGACCAACAGTCCGTGGCCAGGTTGCCAGCGCGAATCCGAAGTCACCGCAGCGGATCGGTGCATTGAAGCAACTCTCACGGCATTTTCAAGAACGCGGCTGAGCGATTCCAGCTGTGGTCTCAACAGTGTTGCTGAGCCACAGTCGCGTTGACCAGATTCTCGATGTCACAAGCACTTCGAGTCAAGCAGACAGCCTACTGGTCGGTTGTTTCAGACTAGGTTGCTTAATACTGAATGGTGGATCGCGTGCCTTGACACTAATCGCAGCTTCTGGTAACAATGCGCCGTCATATTAACGGCCAGCAGTGAGGCCAGCGTGGAAGGGAAGGTGGACCATGGAGAGAAAGCCGCTGAAGAAAATCGTGCGGAGCGACAAGGGAAATGGAACGTACACCAAGCCTCGGCTGACAGATCAGGGCGATTTCAGGACTCTGACGAAAGGCAAGCCGACAGGGGACCGTTACGAAGAGGACGCGTTTACCATGGTGTGGGGATCGAATCCCCTTTCGCACGAGTAGAGCGCACGGAAGTTCTCGGGGGGTCGAGGACCTCACGTGCTTGGTTCTCGACCGCCTTTCCGGACATGCAGCTCGGACCACCATCCCCTTCCGATTGGGCTTCTCAGTCACACAGGAATGTTGTTCGGACGCGTCGTCTCGTGTTGCGCCCTCCGCAAGCACTTGACGCACAGGCGTTCTTGGAGATTCATCAGGCCCCCGAGGCACTCCCAGGAGTTCTACTTACGGCTCCGACCGGTGGCATAACCGTAGCATGGCGTAATGTTGCCATGATGCTAGGGCACTGGCAGTTGCGCGGCTTTGGCCAATGGACCGTCGTGGAAGAGCTGACCGGCGAGATTATTGGCCGCACCGGTTTTTTCTACCCAGAGGGCTGGCCTGGGATCGAGCTAGGGTGGATCATTCGGCCGTCCCGATGGGGTAACGGATTTGCGACAGAAGCCTCCGCTGCCGCGCTCAGGTGGGCCTGGGATAACTTGGACATTGATCGCGTAATCAGTCTGATCAAGCCTGAGAACCACCAGTCGATTCGAATCGCGAGCAAGCTGGGCGGCCGGTTTGAGGGGGTTGTCTTGGTGAGCGACGAAGAGTTTGAGCTGTACGCTATGCAAAGGCCTGACTCGCTCGTCAAAGCATGATTATCCCCGCTGTTAAGCCGACGGTGACCGCCATTGTCCCTGGGAACCGGGTTCGATACCGACGCTCAGTCTGACACGATGCTGAGCACGCCGTCGCAGACCAACCGGCGCGCTATATCGATCTTACTGTCGCTGTCGAGTTCAGGCAAGTCTCCGACAGCGAATCGATGCTGAGCAAGGATGAACTCGAATGCCGGCAAGTGGTCAATATCGGCCTCGAAAACAGCACCAGCTGCGACAAAGCGCAGAACTGTGTCGTCAACGATGATCCGCGGCAGGTTTGCATCTGATCGCACGACGATAGTGTCTAACCCGATCGTGCGTGCCAGATTGATTTGGCTGAATCCGTCGCCAGGTAGCGGCTCAAGATTGTCCTGGAATTGGGTCAATTGGTCGGCGAGCCTCTCGACGGCGAGGTCGGGGTCAATCGCTGAATGCAGCCGCGACGACAGAGCTTGATTGAGTGCGTCGGGGCTAAGTTTACCGAGTCCAACCGGCAGAGCTTCGCGAAAACATGGTTCCTGATCTAACAAGAGTCGCGTCAGCTCGAGCCAAGTCGTTGGGTAAATGCTCAGCGATATGTGAAGCGAATGGCTCTCCGTCGCGCGAGCCTCGTGAAAGAGACCGCGCGGAATATAGATCACGTCGCCCGGTTCAAGCGTAGTCCGCAGCGACAGGGGATGATCTCGGTTGTCTCGCTCCGGGCCAAGTTGAGGCTTCACTGGCAGGATTGCGTCCCGATCATAGAGGAACCACTCCTTATTGCCTTCGACTTGAAGTACCAGGACCTCATGGTCGTCGTAATGGATGGAGAATCCCTGAGCATCTGGCGGCGTTAGATACGCCTGAGCGACAACCCGGTCCGATAAAACGACGCCGAGCGACAACAACTCGCATTCTATGGACCGACAGAGGACGCCAACGGACGCCACCCGCCGATGCAACTGTGAGACAAAGACGGAGAAGCCCTCCTGATAGGCGTCCCGAACAGCGGCCAAGTTGATACGACCGTCTTTTGTGCCGCGGAGCGACGTCGCCGCGATGCCTTCCCGTTGTCTGACAAGGCCGATCGACCCTGCCTCGCTCGGCGACGATGCCGCAATCAGCGGCTCGATAGCTGCCAGAGACAGGAGCGCGCGAAACCGGCTTCGCTCAGTCGATCGCACAACCAGAGCGTCCTTCAGCCAGTATTGGTCGAGGAATGCACCCACAGACAACTTAACAAGAAGTGACGTGAGATCCAGCTTCGACATTCGTGCCTGCCTTTGTCAGTCATAGTGACTCACGACGTGTAATGTATTACACCAACACCGCTGGTCCAAAGAGTCACGTTGAGCCCTTGGGATGGTGGGCACACTCCTATTGACCGTAGCGCGTTGGGTATGACTCGTAGCAGCCCATCCTGACGAAACTAGTCTTGGTGTCGCCCTGGAGGCTTCAAGCAAAGCGTCGCCTCCCTTCTTGTGCGCGGACCCACAACCCGGTGATGTGCCGTGGCGGCCTCGACTAGATCTGTTGGCGCGTCTTAGGCCTAGGTACGATTCCTGGTGACGCCTCGTCCAGAGCAGCCGAGTGCGATGTTGAAACGCAGCGATAGTGTCCCCTTTCTAGCGAAATAGAAATGTCCCCTTAAGCTGCGACCAGGAGGTCGCGGAGTGAGGCGGACAGCGATGAGTACACGGGAGCTGACGCGGGCAGGCGTGTTGGCGCGAGTGGCGGCCGGGACCTTGACGCTGACCTCAGCGGCGACGGTGATGAGCGTCAGCTATCGACAAGCGAAGCGGTTGTATCGCCGTTATCGGGCGGAGGGTGCGACCGGCCTCAAGCATCGCAGCGCGGGACGGCGCTCCAATGCGGCGCGGGATGAGGATGAGCGGGCGCGCATCCTCGCGCTGGTGCGCGAGAAATACGGCGGGACGATCGATGAGCGGTTTGGGCCCACATTGGCCGCGGAGCATTTGGCCAGCGAGGACGGCGTGCACGTGCATCACGACACGCTGCGACGGTGGATGCTGGCCGCGGGCCTGTGGAGTCGCGCCCGGAAGCGGAGTCCGCATCGGCGGCGGCGCGAGCGTCACGCCCATTTCGGCGAGTTGGTGCAGCTCGATGGCAGTTTCCACGCGTGGTTTGAGCGGCGGGGGCCGCAGAATTGTTTGCTCACCATGGTCGACGATGCGACCGGGCAGAGTCTCGGGCGCTTCGGCGCGCAAGAAACGATTTGGGCCGCTGCGGGTGTCCTGCGCGCATGGATGGAGCAATTTGGCGTGCCGCGGGCGCTTTATACCGACTGGAAAAACGTGTATGTGCGCGTGCCGAATGAGGAAGAGCGGGCCACCGGCGCCGAGCCGCTGACGCAATTCGGACGGATGTGCGCGCAACTGGGGATCCGCATCATTCCGGCGAGCTCACCGCAAGCCAAAGGCCGGATCGAGCGCCACCATGGCACGCACCAGGATCGGTTGGTAAAGAAACTCCGCCGCCGCGGGATCGCCGACATGACCGCGGCGAATGCCTACCTCGAGGCCGAGTACTGGCCCGAGCATAATCGTCGCTTTGCGATCACCCCTCGCTCGCCCGAGGATTTCCACGTTCGCGGACCGTCGCCCCGCGCACTCGACGAGGTGTTTCGTCTGCAAGAAACGCGCACGGTTTCGAATGACTGGGTGGTCCGGTACGCGAATCGACACTTTCAACTCGCGCGGCAGAGTCAGCAGCCACCCGCACGCAGCACGGTGCAGATCTTTGAAGACGTCGCTGGACAGATTGAGATTTGTTATCGCGGCCGGCGCGTCCGCTGGAGTGAAATCACTCCGGCCACGCGCCAGCCGACCAAGCGGGCCTCCTCAGCCGCGCCCCGCCAGGCCGCACGTCGATCGACGCGCCACCCGCCGGTCGCGGATCATCCCTGGCGGTCGCAAGCGGTCGAGGAGCACTACGCGCACGAGCAACTGGTGAAGGACCGACAAGCGTGGCGGCGCGCGAACCCGTGACGGGGGGGACATTTCTAATGCGTCAAAACCGGGGACATTTCTATTTCGCTTTGACAGAGCAGCCGAGTGCGATTGACATTACATGTATGTAGTGCTACCGTCGTCAGCCCGCGAGACTATTTGTGGCGCCCGGCAATACCAATGGCCCCGTTGGCGAACTCGAATGGGCCAAACCAACTCACTTCGATGGGCCTGAGCGGTCACTGAGATGGCATGCGCGGCGCGGCGTCCTTGCCGCAACGGCTGGTGAGCGCACGGTGCTCCTGGTCTTGGCAACGAGTCGCTACTACATGCTGGATCCAGTTGCCAGCTTCTTGTGGTCTCGACTTGAGTCGGGCGCGTCCCGAGAATCCCTGGCCGCTGCGCTTGTGGAACAGTTCCCCGTCAGTACGAACATGGAAAGAGTCAGAGCTGACGTGGCGCACGTGTTGACGAGTTTGGTTCAGTATCGCGCAGTCGAAGCGGTGGATGAAGATGCGGCTGCCGAAGACTCAGGGCGGGCCGTGCGGACGGCTGACACGTCCCGAGGCGTTGACGAGTGTAGATGGCCAGATAGGCCACCGTCGGTCTTAATGTGTTTTCTGGCAATGGTGTATGTTCGCGTGCTGCTCCGACGTAGGGGGTTGAAGCCGCTGTTGCGTAAGACATACCGCCGGCGCGCGGCCGTACCGGCATCGCTCGCCCCTTCTGGGTGGCTGTCAACTGTGGCGGCGAATGTAGCGAAGGCGGCGGCGATTCATCCGCAGCAGACCCAGTGCCTGGAGCGCAGCATGTGTGCGGTGGTCGTTCTAAGAAGAGCTGGTCTCGATGCGAGGTTGCGCCTAGGAGTCCGAGTCCATCCCTTCACTGCACACGCATGGGCTGAAGTGGCGGGTCTCCCGGTGAGCGAGGACCCCGAGCACCTTCAACCATATTGGGCCTTTCCAGAGCTCGATCTAAGGGATCTCGAAGATGTTTAGCGTCGCCGCCGGTCGAGATCATTCTACCCGTGCCGTTAATTGGTGGCGCTCAGTGAATGCTAAGCCTCACACGACTCAGTTTGGCTGGTGTACGATCCTGTCGAATCATGCGACGGAACAGTGGACCGATCGAACCGGTTCGTTTGCAATCGCTGGGCACTGTCGATGGCCGTTGGGCGGTCAGGCAGTCGGCGGCGGGCTCAAAGAGTCGTCCGCTCTCGAGTGGGTGGCCATTGGTTTCAAGGAAGGCGGGATCGAGTTCCTAAAGAAACTCTACGGGTCGTTTGCGTTTGTACTTCTCGACAACTCTAGCCGTCGACTCGTTGCTGTGTGCGATCACTTTCGGCTTTCGCCACTTTACTGGGGCCTCGACCAATGCGGCACACTTTCGATCTCGGATTCGGTCGATGGTGTTCTACACAATCAGAAGATCAACGAAGAGTTTGTCGCAGGCTTTATCGTGGGAGGCTCCGACGGAACCAGGACTATTTGGCAGGGTGTGAACCAGGTGCCTGGCGCGACGGTTGTTAGGTATCAAGATGGCAAACTGGCGACGGAAAGATACTGGCGACCCGAACGGTTAGAAGCGGTTGCCACGATAGACGCTCCCGAGGCAGCCTCGGAATACAGACGGTTGCTCGACGAGGCGGTCTTGTCGAGCCTTGCTGTCGGTGCAACGACCTGGTGCGATTTGTCCGGCGGTCTGGACTCTTCTTCCGTCGTATCGGTCGCCGCAGAATTGTCCAACAACGGGAGAACCGACCGGAGGCTTGGCGGAACAATTACGTTCGTCGACACTCTTCGCGATGGTGATGATCAACAGCTGTCGGAAGGAATTGCAAGACAGTACGACCTGAAGAACCTTCAAGTTGTCGATTGCTGGCCGTGGAAGCGCGATGGAGAACTCCCGCCCCTTTCGGACCAACCCGCGCGAGACTACCCATTCTTCGCTAGGAACCGAGCTGTCCGGCGGGTTATCGAGAAGTGTGGCGGGACGCGCCTTCTAACCGGTGTTGGGCCGGATCATGCGTTGGCGACGGTTTCACTCCACATTCCGGACTTGCTATGGCAAGGGCGTGTGGCGCGAGGCCTCCGCGAGCTGTTCAGTTGGGCAAGCCTAACGCGGCAGCCGTTCTTGGCTGCGCTCTTCGGTGACGCCCTGTTGCCTCTCGGCCCGAAATCTCTCGTGAGGTATCGGGAGATGCGGAGGGCAGAAGTTCCGCACTGGTTGTCCAAAGACTTCGCGGCTCGCCTCAGCCTTGGACAGAGGGTTGCGGAGATGAGGGTGCCGGTCGGCCAAAGAGGTCAGATGCATACAGCAGCAACGTTGAAGGCTTTGTCCCGCCTATCCTCCACGATTGGCATTTGGTCGAATCTCCGTTGGCCAGACGTCGGTCACCCGTTCCTCGACGTTCCCCTGATTGAGTTTTCAATTCGACTTCCATATCACCTGCGAACCAACCCGCGATGGACGAAGCCGACGCTGCGTAACGCGATGACGGGTACTCTACCCGGACGTGTTCTACATCGGCGAACCAAGGGCGACATTGTCGCGAGCATCAGCCGTGCTTTCTATCGTGAACGGTCCTTGTTTGTGAAACTCCTTAGCCATCCCGTTCTCGGTGACTTCGGCTTCATTGAGCCGCAACGCCTGATGACGGCAGTGGACGCTTTCGCGACCCGCGGCCTTGGAAGCTCGCGAATGCTTCTGTCTGTACTAGCACTGGAGACTTGGCTCTCTCGGAAATCTGGTCGGTGCGACGGCGAGTACGTGTACATCACTTGAAACGGAGTATGCCATGGACACTAGTAAAGGCTTCTCGCCGAACGCGAAAGAAGACGGGTTTGCAAACCCGCAAGGCAGTTACGTGTCGATCGAACGGCGGTATGAGGTACCGCGCGTAGAGGAACTCGGTGCTGTTGAAGACTTAACGCACGGGAAAGATACAGGCACACCTGAGCACGAGGACAACATCACGATCATTTGGGGCAACAACTAGCATCAAGAGCCGGCGTGCCGACCAGAGTCAGTTCGCCGCGTCTGAAGAACTCGGAGGTGCATCGTGCTCTCAACGGTTGACGTCACTCTTGATAAGCTTGTAGCGCCATTGACTGGCGAGCAGTTTATCAACGAGGTGTGGACTAGAGACACACTGAGCCGTCAAGGCGTGCTAAGTCAGTCTGACGCGATTGAATTGCTGTCGCGAGACTCGTTCGAGTTCGTCCTTTCTTCGCTGTCGGCGACAGACTCTCACACGCTTCGGATACTTCGGTCGGGCGAGGCTAGACCTGTGCCGCGCAGCCGTGACCAGACAGTCTGCCTAGCCTCGGTGTACCGATCGTACCGAGAGGGGTTCACGCTTTCTGTCAGCGAAATACAGCGACACGTGCCGATTATCGCCGCACTGCGCCGAAACGTCGAGGCCTCGCTTGCCTCGGCTGGCATCACTCTTGCGCGATCCGTCAGTGCCTTAGCTTATTGTGCCCCGCCAGAGTCCAAGAGCTTTGGCCCTCACTATGACAATCATGAAGTCATCGCGATTCAGTGTAGCGGCTCGAAGCGTTGGCGTGTCTTCAATGAGTGTGAGGAGGAGGTTGCCAAGCCACAAAGGGGGGCCAGTCCGAGGTCGCTGACCCAGAGACTCGATCTGATCATGAACCCGGGAGACGTGCTTTACTTGCCTCGTGGGGTCTATCACGACACCGAAACGGCTCGTACTGGCTCGCTACACATTACACTGTCCATTTACCCGGCTACGCTCAAGAGCCTCATCTCTCAATTGTCGGAGCAGGTGTCAGCCCTTGCTCGCTACTTGCCACGGAGCATACAGTCAGCTGACAGTGAATCATCATCGGCTCGACAGCTCACGGCCTCCCTCATGGGGCTCCTTTCTGAAGGAGCAATCTCCAGGGCCCTCGGTCAGTTACGGTCGGAGGGCCTCGGAAGACTCGAGTGGCAGCCAGCTGACAGATTGCGGCAAGCGGAACTCGCCAGTGCAGTGCGTGACGCAACGACGCTTGAACTACGTGGGGACGTAGCGGTGACCCTGCGCCGCGGTAGTGATCACACGCTGGAGATTCATGCCGGTCAAACGGTCCTAAGGATGCGGGAAGAGGCTACAGAGGCTGTTCTGATGGTCTTGTCGCGTCGGCCATTCATTGTTCACGAACTACCTGGTGTCGTCAGGAGCGACGAAAGGGTCGACCTCGCTCGAGCGCTGGTAGCAGAGGGCCTGTGTCGTGTTGTGCAGTAGTGCGCCTCATCCTGACATGAACCTAAGCGGCCTCGGCAGGATGCCCCGCTTGACGGTCGGTTGACCGTACTTTGGAGGAAACAAGCCTCATGATAGGCATCTATCAGGACCTTCGCCTCGGAGCGCGGCTTCTCACTCGACAGCGTGGCTTCACCCTACTTGCCGTCGGCTCTTTGGGCTTGTGCATCGGCGCGACGTCAGCTGTGTTTGGAACAATTGATTGGCTGCTGAATCGGTCGCCCCAAGGTCTGGTCGAGCCAAAACGCGTCGTTACCCTGAAGGTTAGCGATCGGAGACACCCAGAAATGGGATCTCTTGGGTTCTCGTACCCGCAGTTCGAAGCTGTCCGCGAGACGCAGCACTCGTTCCTTGACGTGGCCGCATACGGAAAATTACCAGCAGTAGTCTCAAGCGACACGAGCACCGATCAAGTGGTGGTTCAGTTCGTCAGCGGCAGCTATTTCTCCTTGCTTGGCCTGAAGCCTCATGTCGGTCGGCTCTTAGTTCCAGAAGATGACGTTCTGGGAGCGCCACTTTCATGCGTCCTCAGCTATCACTTTTGGCAATCCAAGTTCGGTGGAGACGCTCTAGTGGCGGATAGGCAGATCCGTCTTAATGCTCAGAGCTGTCGCGTAGTCGGAGTAGTGTCGAAAGACTTTGAAGACTATCATTTGGACTGGAACGGTCCAACAAGCATCTGGGTACCCTTACACTCGGCCGAAGCCCTTGGTAGTGGCGGCCTTGTCGTTGGGAATAGCCCATTTCTCTTGCTCGTCGCGAGGCTCAGGCCGGCGATCAGCACCTTGTTGGTTCAGGAGGATAGCAAGTCGTGGGTAGCACGTCTGCCGCCTGCACCTGTCGGAGAATTCCACGCGACCGACGTTGTTAGCATCCCGACCAGTGACCTTCGCATCGGGCGTCGACAACAGGCGAGTTCGTTCCTCGGAACGTTGCTCGGCGTCTGCGTCCTGGTGTTGGTGGCAGCCTGCCTAAATGTCGCGAACTTCCTAACCGGACACGGTATCGCTCGGAAAGGAGAGCTTGCGCTGAGAATGGCCCTCGGAGCGACGAAGGGACGCATTATCCAACAGCTGGCCACGGAGGCGGCTTGTCTGGGATTTCTTGCAGCTGCACTTGGAGTTCTCGTGAGCGTGGGCGTTGCCAGCGCGTTGTCGTCACTTCCACAAATCTACCTCAATCTCCCTCTGTCAACGCAGCCATTCGTGACCGACGCCATTGACTTCAAGATGGTAGCCGCGAATGCGGCATTTGGGTTTGTGTCGGCTCTGATCTTTGGTGCCGCGCCGGCTTTCCTAGCGTCTTCTACGACGCCGATGCAGATCCTGAGGTTCTCTCGAGAGTCGCGGTCGTGGTCTCGCCTGCCGTTTCGCCAGCTACTCTTGGTGTTGCAGGTTGCCCTAACAGTCGCCCTCGCGATTACCGCCGGGCTACTGGGCCAAAGCGTTTCGAAAATCATTTCAGCCAACCCAGGATACGCGCATCCAGCGGAAGTGTTGGTGGGAAAGATCATTCCGGTCGGTCTTGCGCCGACACAGGGCGAGGCGTTTTACAAAGAGTTACTAGCTCGCCTTGACGCGCTACCTCAAGTGGTCTCAGCAAGCGTGGGCGGCAATGCACCTTTCACGATGGGCATCAATGTGGTCAAACTGCCTCCGCCATCGAATCTGTCGCTTCAAGTCGCTGCGAATACAGCTGGTCCGCGCTACTTTGAAACCCACGGGGTCGGCCTCGTCGCTGGCAGGGAGTTTAACGATGCCGACGCGGATCGTCGCTCAGGCCTCATCATTAACCGAGTTCTGGCCGAACGGCTTTGGCCGTCAGAGGCCGCTCCCGGTCACCGCGTAGTATATGGCACCGAAGAGCGAACGGTGGTTGGCGTTGTTTCTCTCGATCGGTGCCGCGACACACTCGGCGACCCAACTCCGTGCGCCTGGCGACCGTTTGTGGCGTCGTCAGCCCCAGGCTATGTTCGGCTTCATCTCAAAGGAGTTACGCCTCTCGAATTCGCCCCGGCTTTGCGCAACCTGGTCCATGAACTGCACCCGGATGTGGCTGTGACCGAGGAAATATCGCTAAGCGAGCTTATACGAGACCTGACTGGGCGTCAGCGGCTGGTAGCCATCTCAACCGGGGCAATGGCTCTTTTCGGCATCGTACTTCTGATGGTTGGTTGCGCGGCACTTTTTGTCGCCTTGGTTAGGGACCGCGAACGTGAGATTGCGATCCGTATGGCCATCGGAGCCAGCGCAACGGCCGTGAGATGGAATTTGATTACCAGAGGGTTCTGGCTTGCGCTCGCTGGTGTACTCGTTGGCGTCTCGGTTGCTCTAATCGTTGCGCATCAACTACGTGACCAACTCTATCGAACGCCCGCCTTCGACCCGTTGACATTTACGGCCGTTCCACTGCTTATCGCAGCCCTTGCACTAGGAGCTATGTTCTGGGCGTCAGTAGCCGCTATCAGGGCGGACCCCGCGTCGTACCTGCGCGCCATCTGACGTCATCAGACGCTAGATCCTTGCCTGATCCCAACGCCAACATGAGATCGGTATTTGCGTTTGTTCAAGCAGCCACGCACCGTTTTGTAAATCTCGGCCAAATACACCCGAGCAGCGGCACTGGCACGGCCACAGAATTCGAAGGACATGCCCGCTTACTATCAGATGAATCCAACGAGGCTTCACTTTCTCAGTTTGACTGGGTTTCGTTGCGCTGGAGATTCATCACAACTTGGTCGCGAAGGTCAGCCGTGAACACCTTGACCTGCCCGGCGATTTTCGGACCAGTTGAAGCTTGAGAGAATGGCGCCCTCCGGCCTTGGAGGGAGCCATGAAGAGGACGCGATTCACGGAAGAGCAGATGGTGACGATCCTCCGGGAGGCTGACGAGAAGCCGGTCCCGGAGGTCGCTAAGAAACACGGCGTGAGCGCCCAGACGATCTACAGCTGGCGGAAGCACTACGGCACGCTGGAGCCGGCCGACGTCAAACGACTGCGGCAGCTCGAGCACGAAAACACCCGGCTGAAGAAGATGGTGGCCGATCGGGATCTCGAGATCGACGTCCTGAAGGAGATCACGCGAAAAAAATGGTAGGCGCACGCGTGCGCCGGTCGCAGGTTGCGTATGCACGATCGCGCGGCCTGTCGAGTCGCCGCGCGTGCGCCCTGCTGTCAATCGCTCGGTCCACCATCGGCTACGTGTCGCGCCTGGCGGCACGCGATGCGCCAGCCGTGAAGGCCATGCGCGAGCTCGCCGGTCAGTACCCACGGTACGGCTATCGCAAGATCCGGATCTTCCTCGCGCGCCAAGGCCACGCGATGAGTCCGGAGCGGACGTACCGGCTGTGGCGCCAAGCCGGCCTGCAAGTGCCGAAACGCCGGCCCCGGCGACGTGTGGCAACGACTCGGCCGCGCCCGCTCCCGCCCACGGGGATGAATCACGTCTGGGCGTACGACTTCGTGTTCGACACCTGCGCGGACGGTCGTGCGCTCAAGTGCCTGACGATCGTCGATGAGTTCACCCGGGAATGCCTCGCCATCGACGTCGCCGGCAGCATTCGATCCGGTCGGGTCATCGAGGTGCTGAGCCAGTTGATCAGTGTCCACGGCGCACCGACGTATCTGCGCTCGGACAATGGACCGGAGTTCGTCGCGCTGGCGTTGCTTCGCTGGGCACAGACGGTCGGGATCGATCCGCGGTTCATCGATCCGGGCAAGCCCTGGCAGAATGGCACAGACGAATCGTTCAACGGGAAGTTCCGCAACGAGTGTTTGACGGTGGAGTGGTTTCGGAATCGGCTCGAAGCGCAGGTGGGCATCGAGCGCTGGCGGTGTCATTACAATGAAGAACGGCCGCACATGAGCCTCGGCGATCTGACGCCAGCCGAGTACAAGAGCAAGATCAAGAGCCAGAGCGGCTGTTTAGGAGAGGGCCTGACGGGCGCTGTTCTCCAGTAGCGGCTGGTCCGAAGAAACCGGGCAGGTCACGACGATCTCGACGCG
>Ga0335084_10001493_pt1 | contig 21949 bp, 16 predicted proteins | sample Lox_Sample_44_FD_206721 | JGI IMG/M metagenome (GOLD analysis project Ga0335084, IMG submission 206721) | Soil microbial communities from Loxahatchee National Wildlife Refuge, Florida, United States - Lox_Sample_4.4 | ecosystem: Environmental > Terrestrial > Soil > Wetlands | place: USA...
GACGCTCACGCCTGGTGGTACGGCCGGCTCAACTCGTGCACGGCCTCGACCAGTATGCCGACGTTCTCGGGCGGCGTGAACTGCGAGATCCCATGCCCCAGGTTGAACACATGGCCGCTGCCGGTCCCGTAGCCGGCCAGCACTCTGGCCGCCTCAGTGCGCACGGCCTCCGGCGTGCCAAGAAGCACTCCGGGATCCAGGTTGCCTTGTAGCGCCGCTCTGTGGCCGATGCGGCTGCGCGCCGTTCCGATGCTGACGGTCCAATCCAACCCGACGCAATCCGCCCCACTATCGGACAGGCTCTCGAGCCAGGAACCCCCACCTTTGGTGAACACGATCCGGGGGACGATCTGCGCGTCCCGGCTCCGGCGCAGACCCTGCAACACAATCCGCAGGTAGGTGAGCGAGAACTCATGGAACGCGTCGTGTGAGAGCGAGCCGCCCCAGGTATCGAACAGCATCACGGCCTGGACGCCGCTCTCGATCTGCGCGTTCAAATATGCCATTACCGCCTCCGCATTGACCTGCAGGATCCGGTGCACCAGGTCGGGACGGGAATAGAGCATTCGCTTGGTGTGGACGAACTCTTGGCTGCCTTGCCCTTCGATCATGTAGCACGCCAGCGTGAACGGACTGCCGGCGAAGCCGATCAACGGCAATTCGTCGTTCAGCGCGCGGCGGACCTGCGACACCGCGTCCATCACATAGCGCAGATGGTCGTAGGGATCCGGCGGCGTGAGGTCGCGCACCTCCCACTCTTCGCGCAGCGGGCGCTCGAACCGCGGGCCCTCGCCCTCCACGAAGTACAGGCCCAGACCCATCGCGTCGGGGATGGTGAGAATGTCGGAGAACAGGATCGCGGCGTCCAGCGCATAACGTGCCAGCGGCTGCAGGGTGACCTCGGTTGCGAGGTCCGGGTTCCTGCACAGGGCAAGGAAGCTTCCGGCTCGCGCGCGGGTCTGGTTGTACTCCGGCAGGTAGCGGCCGGCCTGGCGCATGATCCAGATCGGCGTATACGGCGTGGGCTCGCGCAGCAACGCGCGCAGCAGAGTGTCGTTCTGAGGGCGAGACACGCGGATCAAGACCTCAACGCAGCGGCGCAGAGCGAGCCCGGTGCACGTCGGTGGGTCCGAGCGTCGCGAGTGTGACGGGCCGTTTCCTGCGTCCCGCGCAGAAGACGACCGCGGCTCGCCGGTGTTTGCACCGTTCGCTGCGCTCTGGGCCTCGCTCGCACGTCCGCGTTGGAAGTCGAGCTGCGGCTCGCTTATCGAGGAAGCGCCGAGCGGCCCATGAGGTATTCGTCCACCGCGCGCGCGCACTGCCGGCCTTCGCGGATGGCCCACACCACCAGCGACTGGCCGCGACGAGTGTCGCCGGCCGCGAATACCTTGGACAAGGACGTCTGGTAACAGCCCGCACCGTCGGCAGTCGCCTTCACGTTGCCGCGCGCATCGTATTCCACGCCCAGCTCATCCAGCAGCCCCTGGTGGACTGGACTCAGGAAGCCCATCGCGAGCAGGACCAGATCCGCCGGCAGCTCGAATTCCGAGCCCGGCACCTCCTGCATCTTCATCTGCCCGCTCGCCGGGTCCCTCTTCCACTCGACGCGACATCCCACCAGTGCGGTAACCTTTCCATTCTCCCCCTTGAACATCTTGGTGCTCACGGCCCAGTCCCGGAACGCTCCCTCCTCATGGGACGAAGAGGTGCGCAGCTTCGCAGGCCAGTAAGGCCACACTGGATTGCCCTGATTGATCTGTGGCGGCTGCGGGAGCAGTTCGAACTGCGTGACCGACTTGGCGCCGTGGCGGTTGGATGTTCCGACACAGTCGGAGCCGGTATCGCCGCCTCCGATCACCACCACGTGCTTGTCGGTGGCCCACAGATCCGGGACGTTTTCGTCTCCGGCCACACGTTTGTTCTGCAGCGGCAAAAACTCCATCGCGAAATGGATGCCGTCCAGCTGCCGGCCGGAGATCTGGATATCGCGCGGGTGTTCGGCTCCAATGGAGAGCACGACGGCATCGAACTCCGCTACCAGCTCGTTCGCCGCGACGCACTGAACCGCGAGGTTGTTGACCCCCGCTGGCGTCGCACTGCGTCCGCCGATGCACACCCCGGTGCGCAGCTCCACGCCCTCCTCGCGCATCTGGTCCAGGCGGCGATCGATGAGCCACTTCTCCATCTTGAAGTCCGGGATGCCGTAGCGTAGCAGCCCACCGACGCGGTCATTCTTTTCGAACACCACGACGGCGTGTCCGGCGCGCGCAAGCTGCTGGGCACAGGCAAGCCCCGCAGGGCCCGAGCCGACCACTGCAACTCGTTTACCGCTTTTCTCCCTCGCCGGCTGAGCGGTGACCCAGCCCATCTCCCAGCCCTTGTCGATGATGGCATGCTCGATCGCTTTGATCCCAACCGGGTCGTTGTTGATGTTCAGCGTGCAGGCCTCTTCGCACGGCGCCGGGCAGACGCGGCCGGTGAACTCGGGGAAGTTGTTGGTCGAGTGCAGCGTGTCGAGCGCCTTGCGCCACTGCTGCTTGTAGACCAGATCGTTCCAATCCGGAATGATGTTGTTGACGGGGCACCCGCTCATGCAAAACGGGATGCCGCAGTCCATGCAACGCGCGCCCTGGATCGCGGCGTCCGGGTCCGGCAGGTGATGCACGAACTCGTGATAGTGCTTGACGCGCTCTTCCTTCGGCTCGGCTGCTTCGGCCAGCCGCTGGTACTCCAGAAACCCCGTCACTTTCCCCATGATCTAATGCGCCTCTCGCGTCCAGGCGTACTCAAGCCGCCAGCTTGCGCTGCTTCGCGGCCAGTTCGCCCAGTGCACGCTTGTATTCGTACGGGAGCACCTTCACGAACTTGGCGCGATAGCTCGCCCAGTCTTCGAGGATCTGGCGTGCCCGTTGGCTGCCGGTGTACTGGGCGTGCTGCCCGATCAACCCGTGCAGGATCGCTTCGTCCGATTGACCGAGATGCCAGATGTCGCGCGGGACCTTGCCCTCCTGCTCCGCTTCGGCGTATACCGGCAGCAGCTCCACCATCGCCGTGTTGCAGCGCTTGGCGAATTGCCCGTCCAGATCCAGCACGTATGCCACACCGCCTGACATGCCGGCTGCGAAGTTGCGACCGGTGGCACCCAGTACGACCACCGTGCCGCCGGTCATGTATTCGCAGCCGTGATCGCCTAGCCCTTCCACGACAGCGCGCGCGCCGGAGTTGCGTACCGCGAAGCGCTCCCCAGCAACGCCGCGAAAGTACGCCTCACCGCTGATTGCCCCGTAGAGCACGACGTTGCCGGTGATGATGTTGTCGGTCGCCTCACCGCGGAACTTGGGCGAGGGCTGAACGCTCAGTCGCCCGCCGGACAGCCCCTTTCCGCAGTAGTCATTGGTCTCGCCGATCAGATCGAGCGTGATGCCGCGGGCGAGGAAAGCACCGAAGCTCTGGCCCGCCGAGCCAGCGAAACGTACATGGATGGTGTCGTCCGGTAGACCGTCGTGACCGTAGCGTTTGGCGACCTCACTCGAAAGCATGGTCCCGACGGTGCGATTGATGTTGCGGATCGGCATCTCGATCGTGACCCGTTGCTTGCGCGCGAGCGCCGGCAGCGCCAGCTCGATGAGCCGATGGTCGAGCGCCTTCTCCAGCCCATGGTCTTGCCTCTCGCAGTTGAAGCGCGCCACCTCGGGGCCGGCCTGGGGCTGGAAGAAGATGCGCGAGAAGTCCAGCCCTTTGGCCTTCCAATGCTCGATGCCTGCCTTGGTCTCGAGCAGATCGGAGCGGCCGATCAGATCGTTGAACTTCCGGATGCCGAGCTTGGCCATCAGCTCCCGCACCTCTTCCGCCACGAAGAAGAAATAGTTGATCACGTGCTCGGGCTGACCGCGGAACCGCCTGCGCAGCACGGGATCCTGGGTCGCTACGCCCACGGGGCAGGTGTTGAGATGGCACTTGCGCATCATGATGCATCCGGCCACCACCAGCGGGGCCGTAGCAAAGCCGAACTCGTCCGCGCCCAGCATTGCGCCGATGACCACGTCGCGCCCGGTCTTCATTTGGCCGTCGACCTGGACCGCGATGCGTCCACGCAAGCGGTTTAGCACCAAGGTCTGCTGCGTTTCGGCCAGACCCAGCTCCCACGGCGTGCCGGCGTGCTTGATCGACGACCATGGGCTCGCGCCTGTGCCGCCGTCATGTCCGGCGATGGTCACGTGATCGGACTTGGCCTTGGACACGCCCGCGGCCACCGTGCCGACCCCGATCTCGGATACCAGCTTCACGCTGATCGAGGCCTGTGGATTGGCATTCTTGAGGTCGTGGATCAGCTGCGCCAGGTCCTCGATCGAGTAGATATCGTGGTGCGGCGGCGGCGAGATCAACTCCACCCCCGGGGTCGAGTAGCGCAGTTCCGCGATGTACTCGGACACCTTGCGGCCCGGGAGCTGACCGCCTTCCCCGGGCTTGGCTCCCTGCGCGATCTTGATCTGGATCTGCTCCGCCGAGCCGAGATATTCCGCGGTGACGCCGAAGCGGCCCGAGGCGACCTGCTTGATCTTGGACTTGAGTGAGTCTCCTTCCTTGAGTCCGATGTCGCGTTCCACGCGGTCGCGGCCCAAGCGTGAAGCGAGCGTCTCGCCCGCCTTCACCGGGGCGAAGCGTCGGCGGTCCTCTCCCCCCTCTCCGGTGTTCGACTTGCCGCCGATGCGGTTCATGGCGAGCGCGAGCGTCGTGTGCGCTTCGGTAGAGATCGAGCCGAGAGACATCGCACCGGTCGCGAACCGTCTGACGATCTCCTTCGCGGGCTCCACCTCGTCGATGGGGACGGCGGCGCACTGATCGAACTTGAACTCGAACAATCCGCGCAAGGTCATGTGGCGCTTGGATTGATCGTTGATGATCTGCGCGTACTCCTTGTAGGTGGCATAGGCGTTGTTGCGCGTCGCGTGCTGCAACTTCGCGACCGCATCCGGGGTCCACATATGCTCCTCGCCGCGTACGCGGAATGCATATTCGCCCCCCGCGTCCAGGGTACCGTCCATCAGCGGATCGTCGCCGAACGCAGCCCTGTGGATGCGGATCGTCTCTTCGGCGACTTCGAATACGCCGATGCCCTCGACGTTCGAGGTGGTCCCGGTGAAATACTTGTCGACCAGGCTCCTGGACAGGCCCACGGCCTCGAAGATCTGGGAGCCGGTGTAGGACATGTAGGTGGAGATGCCCATCTTGGACATCACCTTGCGCAGGCCCTTGCCGATCGCTTTGACGAAGTTCTTGCACGCCTTCTTGTGGTCGACGTCTCCCAACTGGCCGCTCTTGGCGAGATCGATCACCGTCTCGAAGGCAAGGTAAGGATGCACGGCCTCCGCACCATACGCGCCCAGCAGCGCGAAGTGGTGGACCTCGCGGGCGGAACCGGTCTCCACCACCAAGCCGGTGCTCGTGCGCAGGCCCTTGGCCACCAGATGCTGATGGATCGCGGACAGCGCGAGCAGCGCGGGGATCGCGACGCGCTCGTGATCCATCTTGCGGTCGGAGATGATCAGAATGGTGTAGCGGGCGCGCACGGCATCCTCCGCCATGGCGCACAGGTTGGCGAGCCGCGCCTCGATCGCCTGCTTGCCCCAGGCCAGAGGATAGGTGATGTCCAGCTCGCAGGACTTGAATTTCCCGCTGCTGTAGTAGTCGATATGCCGGATCGTCTCCATCTGCTCGAAATCGAGCACCGGCTGACTCACCTCTAGGCGCAGCGGCGGGTTGACCTCATCGATGCCCAGCAAGTTGGGCTTGGGCCCGATGAAGCTCACGACACTGGTGACCAACTCCTCGCGGATCGGATCGATGGCCGGGTTGGTCACCTGGGCGAACAGCTGCTTGAAGTAGTGATACAGGGTCTTGTTCTTGTCGGAAAGGACCGCCAGAGGCGAATCGTTGCCCATGGACCCGACCGGCTCCTCCCCGTTGACGGCGATGGGCGTGAGGATGAACTTGATGTCCTCCTGCGTGTAGGCAAACGCCTGTTGCCGGTCGAGCAGCGCCTCGCCCGACGGCGTGCGGCGTTCCTTCGGCTCCGGCAGATCGTCGAGCTTGATGCGGATGCGTTCGATCCACTCGCGGTAGGGTTTCGCGCTCGCCAGGGCGTCCTTGAGCTCCTTGTCGTCGATGATGCGGCCGGCTTCGACATCGACAAGGAACATCTTCCCCGGCTGGAGCCGCCACTTCTTGACGATGCGTTCCTCGGGAATTGCCAGCACGCCGGTCTCGGAGGCCATCACGACGAAGTCGTCGTCGGTCACCACGTAGCGGGCCGGCCGTAGTCCGTTCCGATCGAGGGTGGCGCCGATCTGTCGGCCGTCGGTGAAGGCGATCGCAGCCGGGCCGTCCCACGGCTCCATGATCGATGCGTGGTACTCGTAGAACGCGCGCCGGCTGGGATCCATCAGCGTGTGCGCCTCCCATGCTTCCGGGATCAGCATCATCATCGCGTGCGCTACCGAATAGCCGCCCATCACCAGGAGCTCGAGCGCGTTGTCGAAGGACGCCGAGTCCGACTGCCCGTCGTAGATCAGCGGCCAGACTTTATCCAGATCCCGGCCCAGTATCGGGCTGGAGATCGCGGCCTGGCGCGCGCGAATCCAGTTGACGTTGCCGCGCAGCGTGTTGATCTCGCCGTTGTGCGCAATCAGGCGGAACGGGTGCGCAAGATCCCAGGTCGGAAACGTGTTGGTCGAGAACCGCTGGTGCACCAACGCCAGACCCGACGCCACGCGCGGGTCCTGCAGGTCTTTGTAATACGCGCCGACTTGAGCGGCCAGCAGCATGCCCTTGTAGACGATGGTGCGGGCGGACAAGGAGGGGACGTAGAACTCCTTTCCATGGGCCAGCTTCAGCGCCTGGATGGCATGGCCGGAGGACTTGCGGATGATATAGAGCTTGCGCTCGAGCGCGTCGGTCACCGTGACGCCGGCGCCGCGCCCGACGAACACCTGGCGGATCACCGGCTCGATCTTCTTGACCGACTCGCCCAGGCCGGAGCTGTCCCGCGGCACATCGCGCCAGCCGAGCACGACCTGTCCTTCGTCCTTGATCGCGCGCTCGATCTCGTACTCGCAGGCCAGCCGCGAGGCCGGCTCTTGCGGCAGAAAGACCATGCCCACGCCGTATTCACCGACGGGCGGCAGGACCACGCCCTGCGCGGCCATCTCTTCACGGAAGAAGCGGTCGGGAATCTGGATCAGGATGCCCGCGCCGTCGCCGGCCAGCGGGTCCGCGCCCACCGCGCCGCGGTGCGTGAGGTTGCGCAGGATCTGCAGGCCATGCTCGATGATGCTGTGGCTCTTCTTGCCCTTGATGTGGGCGATGAAACCCACGCCGCAGGCGTCGTGTTCATGGGCAGGATCGTACAGACCCTGCCGTGGAGGCAGATTGCCGTGGCTCATTCGTACACCTCCAGTGCCCAGGCGTCAGGGCAGGACGCAGTCCAGCTCGCGAGACAAACCAACCCCAGCGAAGCTCGGCCCGGCCAGGCTCGCCCGGCCTTCGCCGAATCTGGGGCAAAGGCTTTCGAGTTTACCGACAAGGACTTTTGTCTTCAACCGGAGGGCGCAGTACCAGACCTGCGTCAGGCCTCCTCGACCGCGAACAGGCGCCGGTGCTCGCGGATGGCGTAGCGGTCCGTCATGCCTGCCACGTAGTCGGCGATCGCGCGAGTGCCATCGCGAGCGAGCTGATCCTGGTACTCGCGCGGAAGCAGCCGCGGATCGTCTCTAAAGGCCTGGAACAGCTCGCGGACGATGCGGCGAGCCTTGGCTGCCATCCTGCTCACGAGGAAATGCCGGTACAGGTTGGTGGAGAGGTACAGCTTCAACTGCTGTTGCTCTGTGCTGACCTCCGCGCTGAACCCGATGAGCGGAGGCGCCGCACGGACGGCCTCGGCAGATTCCGGGCGGCTGGATTGGAGCCTCGCGCGACTGTGCGCGATCAGATCGCTCACCAATGTGTGGATCATCCGGCGGACGGTCTCGTGGATGACCCGTCGGTCCGCCAAGCCGGGGTAGCTGGCGCGGACCATCTCCAGATGACGGCCGAACACCGGGACGCGTCGGAGGTCCTCGAGGGTCAGCAGACCGGAGCGCAATCCATCGTCGACGTCGTGATTGTTATAGGCGATCTCGTCGGCCAGGTTGGCGACCTGCGCCTCGAGGGACGGCCGCTGGTCTTTGAGAAAACGTTCGCCTACGTCCCCCAAGCGCTCCGCATGCGCCGGGGAGCAGTGCTTCACGATCCCCTCCCGGGTCTCGAAGCACAGGTTCAATCCGTCGAAGGCGGCATAGCGCTGCTCCAGAACGTCGACCACGCGCAACGACTGCAGATTGTGCTCGAAGCCGCCCTCCGCCCGCATGCACTCGTCCAACGCGTCCTGGCCGGCATGGCCGAATGGCGTGTGGCCGAGGTCGTGGGCTAACGCGATCGCTTCGGTAAGATCCTCATTCAACTGCAGAGTGCGGGCGATCGAGCGCGCGATCTGCGCGACTTCCAGACTGTGGGTGAGCCGCGTGCGGAAGTGGTCACCTTCGTGGTTGACGAAGACCTGGGTCTTGTACTCCAAGCGCCGAAACGCGGTCGAGTGCACGATGCGGTCGCGGTCCCGCTGGAATTCGTCGCGCGATTCGGGCGGGGCTTCCGCGATGCGCCTCCCGCGCGAGTTGCCCGCAGTGACGGCATAGGCCGCGAGCTCAGGCATGCTCGGACAGCCCCCCGAGCACTTGCTCGAGGCGCTGCGGGGGACATTCCGCAGTGACGAAGCCGCGTCCGATGCTTTCGAGCAGCACCAGGCGTATCCGGCCCCGCTCCACCTTCTTGTCCAGCCCCATGAGCTCGAGGTATCGCGCCACGCCCAGGTCCGGCGCTTCCACCGGCAGCTTCGCCCGCCGGAACAATTCCGCGATACGCTCGACGTCGGCCTGGCTCAGCCGCCCGATGTCGCGCGACAGCCGGGCGGCCAGCATGGTCCCGGCCGCCACCGCTTCGCCATGCAACCAGGTGCCGAAACCGAGTCCCGCTTCGATCGCATGGCCGAACGTGTGGCCGAGGTTCAGCAACGCGCGCACCCCGGACTCGCGCTCGTCCTCCGCAACGATCTCCGCCTTGATCTCGCAGGAGCGCCGCACCGCCTGCGCCAGCGCGGCCGCATCACGCCCGGTCAGGCGGTCGATTTGCTGCTCCAGCCACTCGAAGAAGGCGCGATCCCGGATCAGGCCATACTTGATGACCTCCGCCAGCCCTGCGGCGAGCTCCCGGTCGGGCAAGGTGTTCAACGTATCGGTGTCGGCCAGCACCAGGCCCGGCTGATAGAACGCGCCGATCAGGTTCTTTCCGAGCAGATGGTTGATCCCGGTCTTGCCTCCGACCGACGAGTCCACCTGCGCGAGCAACGTCGTGGGCACCTGGATGAACGGGACGCCACGGAGATAGACGGCGGCGGCGAACCCGGCGAGATCGCCCACCACGCCCCCGCCAAGGGCGATCAGAGTGGTCTTGCGCTCACACCGGTGCGCAAGCAACCGGTCGACGATCGTATTGAGCGTCTCCCAGGTCTTGTACGATTCGCCGTCGGGAACGACGATCGGGACCACAGTGACGCCCTGCGACGCGAGCCCGCTGGACAGCTGGTCCAGGTAGAGCTCGCCAACCACGGGGTTGGTGACCACCGCGACCTTTTGCTGCTGCAGATGCGGCAGGATCAACTCGTGCTGCCGCAGCAGCCCCGAGCCGATGTGAATCGGATAGCTGCGCTCGCCCAGCTCGACTCGAACCGTGAACATCGCGTCAGGCACCGGCGGCGGGGGAAGCGGCCCGCGCATGCTCCAAGCGCAGCAGGCGCTGTTCGAGCCTGAACACCAGGCTTTTCAAGCTCTGGGTGCCCGTCTCTACGACGAGGTCGGCAACCTCACGGTACAGGGGATCGCGCTGTCCATGCAACTCGCATAGCCGCCCGTAGGGGTCGGCGGTCTGTAGAAGCGGCCGGTTGCGGCACTGGCGCGTGCGGTTCCACAGCTCGCTGACCGGCGCCTGGAGGTAGACCACGACGCCGCGCGTCTTGAGCAGTTGCCGGTTGACGGGACTCAGGACCGCGCCCCCGCCGGTGGCGAGCACAACGCCCTGGAGCGCCGTCAACTCGTCCAACACCGCCGTCTCGCGCGCGCGGAACCCGGTCTCGCCTTCCAGTTCGAAGATGACCGGAATCTTGACCCCGGTGCGGGCTTCGATCACTTGATCCGAATCGTGGAAGGACTTGCCCAGGCGTCGCGCGAGTAACTTGCCGACCGAAGTCTTTCCTGCCCCCATCATCCCGACCAGGAAGATGTTGCTCGGAAATCGGTCGGCGGAACCCGCCTCAACGCCCGCATCGGCATGAGCTCTGGGGTCTTGATCGCGACGCCGCGGGAACATCGGGCCATTCTAGCAAACGCCCGCTGCGCCGCCCGCTGCGCCGTCCCCGGGTCACGCCATCCTTGCGGACCTCATGCGTGAGGCGATCCCCAGTTGGGCTGCGACGCCTCGGGAGTACCGATGCGGGCGGATCGGCGAAAGGGATGGCCCGCATGGCCCGTTTGGACCCGCCGCGAGCGGGATCGGGACAACTGCGGAGGGATAGGAGCTTCGGGCCGTACCTGCGCCGCTGCATCACGCACAGCGAACGTGACGGCCCCAAGTAACGCCGCGAGACGACCGCCAAGTCCACGGGCCTCGCCCGCCCGGCAGCAGGCAGACTCGAATGATCTCCCGGCCGTAGCCGGTCGATCCTAGCTCGAGCCTAGCGGGCCGTCAGGTTGTCGCGCAAGATCTTCGGCGTGACGAAGATCAGAAGCTCGCGGCGGTCGTTGGTGGTCGATGTCGTCTTGAACAGCTGGCCGATGATTGGGATGTCGCCCAGCATCGGGACTTTGACGATGGTCTGGTTCTGCGTTTGTTGATAGATGCCGCCGATGCTCACGGTGCCGCCGTTTTCCACCAGCACCTGGGTGGTGACCTGCTTGGTGTCGATCGACGGGCCGGCGGTCGTGTTCGCACCCACCGCGTCCTTGTGGACCTCCAGGTTCATGATCACGTTGTCGTCAGGAGTGATCTGCGGCTTCACCTTGAGGCTGAGCACCGCTTTGCGGAACGAAGCGGAAGTCGCACCGCTGCTGCTCGCCTGCAGGTACGGGATCTCGGTACCCTGCTCGATATCCGCTTCGATGTTGTCGCCGGTGATCACGCGCGGGCTGGAGATGATCTTGCCCTTCTCGTCGGATTGCAGCGCCGAGATCTCCAGATTGAGGAAGCGCGTCGCGGCGGCGTTGAACAACGTCAAGCCAAACTGGCCCACGGCGTTCCCCAGGATGTTCTGGGCCGGCAGGTTGACGCTGTAGGAGTCAGGGAAGAAGCTCTGCGGATAGTTCTGGGCCTGACCCGTCTGGACACCGATGCTCTGCGTGTTCCCGCCCGGAACCGCACGCAGTAAGCCGTTGCCAAAGGCACCCGTGTTCACGGGCGGGGTAAAGAAGCCTAGCCTCGCACCCAGATTCTTGTTGAACGTGTCCTGGGCTTCGACGATACGCGACTCGATGAGGACCTGGCGCACAGCGACGTCGATCTGCTTGATCAGCGCCCGAACCTCCTCCAACTTGGACGGAGTGTCCTGCACGAACAGCGTGTTGGTCCGCGGGTCCGTGACGGCGCTGCCGCGCTTGGAGAGCACCTTCTGGTTCGGGTCGGAGAGCAGCTTCTGGAGCGCATCCGCCTTTTGGTAGTTGAGCTGGAAGCTCTCGGTGCGCAACGGCTCGAGGTCGGCGATCTGCTGCTGCGCCTCGAGCGCCAATTTCTCCTTGGTCGCGAGCTCGTCACGCGGCGCGATCCAAACCACGTTGCCCGTCTTGCGCATGTCCAGGCCCTTGGCCTGCAGGATGATGTCCAGCGCCTGATCCCAGGGGACATCCTTGAGCCGCAGCGTCAGGTTGCCGCTCACTGTGTCGCTGGTGATGATGTTCAGGCCCGTGAAGTCGGCAATGACCTGCAGCACCGCGCGCACTTCCACGTTCTGGAAGTTGAGCGACAGCTTCTCGCCGGTGTAGCCGGCCTTCTGCTTGGCCTGTTGCTCGGTGATCGGCTTGATGTCGATGATCAGGCGGTTGTCGGTTTGCTGCGCCGACTGCTCCCAGCGCCCGCGCGCTTGGATCACGATCCGCGCATTCTTGCCTTGCGAGGTCACCTCCATCGACTCAACCGGCGTGCCGAAGTCGGTCACATCGAACCGGCGCTCGAGCGCGAGCGGCAGCTCGGTCTGGAACAGGTCGACCGTCACGGTCCGACCCTGTTGCTTGAGGTCGATGCCGGTGCCGGCATCGGACAGGTCGATGATCACCTGGCCATCGCCGTTGCGCCCGCGCTTGAAGTCGATGTTGCGTACGCTGTGCGGCTGGGCAGTCGGCTTGCTCTCGGCGAAATGCGTCCGCTCGGCTGGCACGACGGTGGAAGCGCTCGACGCCGCCTCCAACGCGATCACCACGGTGTGGCCGTCGGCCGCGGCGGTGTATTTGAGGCTGCGGCTCAGGTTGAGTACCACCCGGGTGCGTCCGCCGCTTTCCCCGATGCGCACGCTCTTGACGTCACTCTCGTTCACATCCTGTGAGTTTTTCCCCAGCGCGTTCACCGTGTTCGGCAGGTCGAACGCGACGCGCGGAGGGTTGATCAGGCTAAAGCTCGCCGGCGGGCCGGCCAGAGGCTCCTTCAACTTGAGCTTGATCACGACCTTTCCGCTGTCGGTGCTCACGTCGAGTCCCTCGAGCGCGTTCGTCGCGCCAGCGGGTTGTGTGGGCGCTGCAGCTGCCGCGTCTGCCGGCGCGGGTGAGACGCCCGGCGCGGGCGCCTTGGCGTCGTTTTGCGCGTAGCAAAGCGCCGCGCTCAGCGGCAACGCCGCGGCGATAACGAACCACGTCGCAAGCAATGGCTGCGATCGCATCATTTCTTCTTCTCCTCTTCCTCCAGGAGCTGGAGATTGCTCGTACGCTCGCTCCAGCTGCCCGTGGTGTCTTGAATCAGTTCTTTGAGGGTGATGGACGAGTCGGTGATCATTGCGATCACGCCGAAGTTCTGTCCCATGTAATTGCCCTTGTGCACGCGATACAGATTGTTGTCCGGCGTCTTGATCAGAGCCCAGCGCTCCTTGGTCTTCTCTAGCGTTCCCACCATCTTCAGGCTCTCCAGGGGGTAAGCCTCCAATGGCTCCTTGCGCCGGTTCATGTCGGGCGCGGGTCCCCCGTTATTCGCATTCTTGTCCGGCTCGATCTTGCGCGGCTTGAACGGGTCGGGCAGATCGAACGCGTTGTAGGCCATCGGCTCGTAGGGCCTGACCTGCGGCAGCGCGTCCACGCGGCCGCGCAGCCCTTGTCCGGACTGGTCCACGAACTCCTTGAGGTCGGAGAACTCCCCGCTCCCGCAGGCGGTGAGGACCACGGTGCTGATTGCGAGGGCCAGGCGTGTACGCATGTTATTTCTTGCCTTGCTTGGCTTTCTCGGCCTTCTCGCGCGCCGCTTTACGCTGAGCCGCGACTTCCTCTTCGTCGAGGTAGCGGAAGGTGCGCGCCGTAGCGTCCATCACCAGGTTGCCCTCCTTGTCGGGCACCAGCGCGATGTTGTTCAGCGTGACGATACGCGAGAGCTGCGAGACGTCACTCGCGAATGCGCCAATATCGTGATAGTTGCCCATCACCTTGATCTCGATCGGCAGCTCCGCGTAGAAATCCGACATCGTCTCCCCCGCCGCGGGCTTGAACAGCTCGAACTGCAGACCGCGTCCCAGGCCCGCCTGGTTGATATCGGACAGCAACGCCTCCATCTCTGAGCGGTTCGGCAGCTGCTTGAGCATGGCGCCGAAGGATTGTTCGATGTCGGCCAGCTGCTTTCGATACGCGTCCAGGTTGATCGCCTGCTTCTTCTTGTCCAGGAACTGCGTGCGCAGCGTATCCTCCTGGCCGCGCGCCGCGTTGTACGTGTCCCACTCGCTGGACCAGTCGAACCACCATCCCCCGACCAGGATCACAGCGACCAGCGCCAGGAGCACTCCGAGCTTCGGAAGCGCCGGCCAGCTGCCGATATCCCGGGGATTGAGCCGTCTTAGCTCGTCGAGAGTCATGCGCCTACCCCTGCTTTGCCGGCGGTCGAGGCGCCGGACCGGAAGCTGGTTTCTTCTCCTCGGCCCCGGCCTCTTTGGGCCGGGCGATGTGGACGTTGAGGTTGAACTCGTTCAAGCTGTTGTTGTTGATCTGGACCAGCTTGATCTCGACTAGCTTGGGCTCCTCGAGCCAGGGCGAGGCCTCGAAGTTGCGCATCAGCGTGGAAACTCTCGCGTTCGAGGTCGCATAGCCCTGCACGTTGACCACTTCGCCGACCTGCTTCACCTGCTTGAGATACAGCCCGTCGGGAAGCTGACGCACGAGCTGGTCGAGCAGGCGAACGGCCTCGGACCGGTTCGATTGCAGGTCTTCGACCACGCGCTTGCGCGCCAGCAGGGACTGGGTCTGCTCCTTGAGCTTCTTGATCTCGTCGATCTCCTTGTCGAGCTTGGAGATCTCCGACTCGAGATAGTGGTTGCGCGAGTTCTGGGTCTCGATGCGCTGCGCGACGAACTCGTGGACGATCATCACCAGGCCCACCCCGATCGCCGCGCTCATGCCGGCGAGGATCAGGAACTGGCGCTGCTGGGCCTTGCGCTTGGCGGCACGATGGGGAAGTAGATTAATTGGGATCATGCGTCGAACCTGCGCAGAGCGAGCCCCGTCGCCACCACCAGCGCCGCCGCGTCCTGCGCCAGCTGCCTCTCCTTGATCTTGGGCGATCGCAACATGCTCGCGAAAGGATTGGCAATCAAGGTGTTAACCTCGGCGCGCTTGGCCACTACCTGGTCCAGCCCGGTGATCGTGGCACAGCCGCCGGACAGAAAGATATGGTTGACCTGATTGAACTGAGTCGAGGTATAGAAGAACTGCAGCGCGCGGGTGACCTCTAAGGCGAGAGTGTCCATGAACGGCTGCAGCACTTCGGTTTCATATGTATCGGGCAGACCGCCGTTGCGCTTGGCGGCCTCCGCTTCCTCGGGTGAGAGGTTGTAATGACGTTGGATTTCCTGGGTGAGTTGGTTACCCCCGAACGGCTGCTCGCGCATGTACACCGACTGATTGTTGCGCAGGACGTTGATGTTCATTAGCGACGCACCCACGTCCACCAGCGCGATCACCTGGTCGCGCCCGCCGTCCGGAAGCTGGGTTTCCATCAGTTCGAAAGCCGTCTGCGCGGCGAATGCGTCGATGTCCATGACGATCGCCTTCAGCCCACCGACCTCGGCGACCGCGACACGGTCCTCGACCTTCTCCTTGCGCGAGGCGGCGATCAGCACTTCGACGTCATCCGCGCTGTTGGGCGCCGGCCCCAGGATCTGGAAGTCGAGGTTGACTTCCTCCAGGGCGAACGGGATGTACTGGTTGGCCTCGGTTTCGACCTGCGTTTCCAGCTCGTCCTCGCGCAGCCCGGCCGGCACCGTGATCTTCTTCGTGATCACCTGTGCCGACGGCAAAGCCATGGCAAGGTTCTTGATCCGCGAACCCATGCGCTTCCAGCCGCGGCGCACGGAGTCGCCGACGGCCTCCAGGTTCATGATGTTGCCGTCGACCACGGCATCCTTTGGCAGTGGCTCGATCGCGTACCGCTCGAGGCGGATGCGGCCTCTGCCGCCGTCACCCAGCTCCACCATCTTCACAGAGGAGGAACTGATGTCGACTCCGATCAATGGCGGCGCCTTGGCCTGGAACAGCCCGCCCAGGACGTCACCTATTCCCAGTTTTCCTTTGAGCATGGATGCGTTACGCGAGCTACCGACGACCGGTCTGCAGTCCTAGTAACCGATACAAATCAAGTAAAGTCGGATTCGAGTCGAGATTCGGAATGGCCGTGCGGCCATATAATCGCGCCTCCTCCGTTAACATTTCCCGCCAAAAGCAACTTTGATGCCCAAACGCTGGTGGACTTACCTGGTCTTTGCCCTTGGCACCGTAGTGGTGGCGATGCTGTTGCTCGTCGGATACGCGGCAGCAATCGTTTATCCGACGCTTCCTTCTCTGGAAGCGCTTACGGAGTACAACCCCAAGATTCCTCTGCGCATTTTCAGCTCGGAGGGCACGCTGATCGGCGAGTTCGGAGAAGAGCGGCGGGCGGTGGTGAAGATTGCGGATGTGCCAGCGCCGCTCAAGCAAGCCATCCTTGCCGCTGAAGACGAACGCTTCTATGAGCATGGTGGGGTCGACTATATCGGCGTGCTGCGCGCGGCTTTGCATAACTTCAGCGCAGGCAGCGCCCGTCAAGGCGCCTCGACCATCACCATGCAGGTGGCCCGCAACTTCTTCCTGACCAAAGAGAAGACGCTCACCCGCAAATTCAATGAGGCGCTGCTGGCGTTCAAGATCGAGCACAGCCTGAGCAAGGACCAGATCCTCGAGATCTATATCAACCAGATCTATCTCGGGCAGCGCGCCTACGGCTTCGGCTCGGCCGCCCAAGTCTATTTCGGAAAGAATCTGAGCGACTTGAATCTAGGAGAGATGGCGATGCTCGCCGGGCTGCCCAAAGCGCCGTCCCGGTACAACCCGGTGGTGAACCTCCAGCGCGCAAAGGAGCGGCAACTGTACGTGCTGCGTCGCATGCGAGACCTCGGCTACATCAGCGCCGCTCAGTTCGACGACGCCAGCCGCAAGCCGGTGTTGGTGCGCCACGAGCAAGCGGACTTCTCTACTCGGGCCGACTATTTTGCGGAGATGGTCAGACAATCCGTCTATGACCGCTACCAGGAGGAGGCATACACGCGCGGATTCCGGATCTACACGACGCTCTCCAAAGTGCAGCAGGACGCAGCCTATGCCGCCGTACGCAAGGGAGTGATGGATTACGATATCCGCCACGGCTACCGCGGTGCCGACGGCTACTACGACCTGCCGAAGAATGCTAGCGACGAGACACTGGAAGATGCGCTGCAGGAGCAGGCCGAGAGCGACGACATCTTCCCCGCGCTCGTGCTGGATGCCAACCCCAAGGCGGTCAAGGCCTACCGCAAGGGCGGCGAGACGCTGGAGGTGAGCGGCGATGGGCTGAAATTCGCCCGCTCGATGATCGGGGACAAAGCCCCCAACAATCGCAGGCTGCGACGCGGTGCACTGATCCGAGTACAGCGGGACGAGAAGGGCAACTGGGAAATCATCCAGCTCCCGCAGATCGAAGCCGGGCTGGTTTCGATCGACCCTTCCGACGGCGCGATCAAGGCGCTGGTCGGGGGATTCGACTTCTTCCGCAACAAGTACAATCACGTCACCCAGGCTTCACGTCAGCCCGGCTCCAGCTTCAAGCCGTTCATCTACTCGGCCGCGTTGGAGAAGGGATTCACCCCCGCGACGGTGATCAACGACGCGCCGCTGGTGATCGATGCGGCAGAGACGGGCTCCGTTCCGTGGGAGCCGAGGAACTTCGATGGAACCTACGACGGCCCCATTCGCATGCGCACCGCATTGACGAAGTCGAAGAACCTGGTATCGATCCGCATCCTGCAGGCCATCACTCCCCAGTACGCCCAAGACTACATCAGCCGTTTCGGGTTCGATCCCAAGCAGCACCCGCCTTATCTCACGATGGCACTGGGCGCCGGCTCGGTGACGCCGCTGGAGCTCGCCACCGGCTATTCGGTCTTTGCCAACGGCGGCTATCGCGTCTCTCCCTACTTCATCACGCGCATCGAGGACGCCTCGGGACAAGTGCTGTCGAAGGCCGCGCCGGTGCACGCGGGCGAGGACGCGCAGCGCGTGATCGACGCGCGCAACGCGTTTGTCATGTACAGCATGATGCAGGACGTCATCCGCGGCGGGACCGGTGCCCGGGCGATGTCGCTGGGACGCACGGACCTGGCGGGCAAGACCGGCACCACCAACGAGCAGATGGACGCCTGGTTCGCGGGCTTTCAGCGCCATCTCGCCTGCGTGGTATGGATAGGCTTCGACCTGCCCCACACGCTGGGGCCGAACGAGACCGGGGCGGTCGCGGCGCTGCCGATCTGGATCGCCTACATGGGCGCAGCGCTGAAGAACGTGCCGGAGGACTCCCCAGCGGTGCCCGAGGGCGTCACGGCGGCGCGCATCGACCCGGAGACAGGGCTGCGCGACCCGAGCAGCAAGAACACGATGGTGGAGTACTTCTACCAGGAGAACCTGCCGCCGGAGGAGGAGGCAAGGACGACCGAAGCCGGCGCCCAGCCCGAACCGCGCCGGCCCGAGGACATCAAGAACGAGATCTACTAGACGCAAGCGGAGATGAGCAAGGACACGCCGGGCAACCGCCAACAGATGCGCAGCCGCATCGCGCATCTTGCCGCGCGCATGATCGCCGAGGATGGGATCAGCGACTACAGCCTGGCCAAACGCAAGGCGGCACGCCAGGCGGGCGCGCCCGAGTCGCGCAACCTGCCCACCAACTTGGAGATCGAAGAAGCGCTGCGCTCGTACCAGACGCTAGTTCAAGCCGACGAACATCCGGCCAGGTTGCAGCGGTTGCGCCGGCTGGCCCTGGACATGATGCACCTGTTCGAGCGGTTCAACCCGCACCTCACCGGATCGGTGTTGTCCGGCAGCGTGGGCCGGCACAGCGAAATCCACCTTCACCTCTACACCGACGACATGAAGGAGTTGCAGCTGTTTCTGCTCAACGAACAGGTCCCGTTTCGCATGCGCGAGACGCGTATCTGGTCGGGCGATATGAGCGTCCTGGTACCGACATTTCAGGTCAGCACGGAGGATGCAGAGTATGCGATCACCGTGCTGCATCCGCAGCACCGACGGCAGCCGGTGCGTGTTTCCCCCGACGGACGTCCGCTCGAACGCGCACCGATACCGTCCGTGGAGTCGCTCGTGGCCGCTGGGACGGTGTGATCGCTTGGCTCTCTCTTCGCGAGCTTAGCGGTTTGCATCCGGCGCATCCTTTCGAGGCCGACCCGGCACTATTCGTGCTGTTATCGCTCACATCCACGGTACACCCCGGCATATTGCCTTGAGTCATCAACCGCACGGATCTGTCACAGACAACGACGGCAAATACCGCATCTCGTCGCGCATGGAGATCGCGTTCATCCTGCGCGCCATGATGAAGTCCAACGCGTTGGTGACGGCCTACTTCGGTCCGAGCAGGGATTTTGTCGTCACCGCGTTGCTCCAGGTCGAGCCCGAGCTCGGCATTCTCCTATTGGACAGCGGCTCGAACCCCCAGCTCAACCAGCATCTGCTGCGCAGCCAGCGGCTGACCGTGGTAAGCAGTCAGGACGGGGTAAGGGTCCAGTTCGAGCTGCAGACCGTCGAAGCCACGAGCTTCGAAGGCCGGCTCGCGTTCTCCACGCCGTTCCCCGAGTCCCTGCTAAAGATCCAACGGCGCGAGTACTATCGCGTTCCCGCACCAATCCTCCACCCGCTCAAATGCCAGCTTACGCAGCCCGACGGTGCAGCGGTCGAAACGGTCATCGGCGACATCAGCGTGGGCGGCGTGAGCCTGATCGGGGAACCAGCGGGGATCAAGTTCGAGCCGGGGGAGTTGTACGAGAACTGCCGTATCGTGCTGCCCGATGTGGGCACCGTCAATACCGCACTACTGGTGCGCAACAGCTTCCCGATGACGCTCAAGAACGGGACGATCACGCGGCGCACCGGCTGCGCCTTCGTCGGGCTGCCGCCCGGCCAGGAGGCGATGATTCAACGCTACATCATCAAGCTGGAGCGCGACCGCCGGGCCAAGCTCCCGGATTCGAAGGCCTAAGCGTTACCTCACGGCGCCCGCAGCCACTCCGCGGCCTGCAACGCAAAGTAACTGAGAATGCCGTCGGCGCCCGCACGCTTGAAACCGAGCAGCGCTTCGAGCACGCAGGAGCGCTCGTCCAGCCAACCCTTGTCGGCCGCCGCCTTGAGCATCGCGTACTCGCCGCTCACTTGGTATACATAGGTGGGCGCCTTGAACGCATCCTTCACGCGCCGGACGATATCCAGGTAAGGCATACCCGGCTTTACCATCACCATATCGGCCCCCTCGGCCAGATCGAGGCCGACTTCCCAGAGCGCCTCGTTGCTGTTGCCTGGGTCCATCTGGTATGTGTACTTGTTCCCTTTGCCCAGGTTCGCCGCGGACCCTACAGCGTCTCGAAACGGTCCGTAGAACCCGGAAGCGTACTTGGCGGAGTAGGCCATGATCCGGGTATGGATGAAGCCTCTCGCGTCCAAGGCCCTCCTGATCTCGCCCACGCGCCCGTCCATCATGTCCGAGGGCGCCACGATGTCCACGCCCGCGTGTGCTTGAGTCAATGCCTGCTGCTGCAGGATGGAGATCGTCTCGTCGTTGAGGATGTAACCGGTGTCGTCGATCACGCCATCCTGCCCGTGGCTGGTGTAGGGGTCCAACGCCACGTCGGTCATCACGCCTAGCTCTGGGAACTGCTTCTTGATCTCGGCAACCACGCGTGGGATCAAACCGTTCGGGTTGGTCGCCTCTTTGCCGTCCGGTGTCTTAAGCGAAGGGTCGATAGCCGGGAACAGAGCCAACGCCGGCACGCGGAGCGTAAGACAACGCTCCGCGACGGGCAGCAGGCGATCTAACGAGAGGCGCTCGACACCTGGCATGGAGGGTACCGGTTGCGACCCCTGCTTCCCCTCCATTACGAAGACCGGATAGATCAGGTCGTCGGTGGTAAGCGCGTTCTCTCGCGCCAACCGACGCGAGAAATCGTCGTGCCGCAGCCGCCGCATGCGGCGCTGCGGATAGCGTCCATAGATATCCATGCGAATTCCGAGGGCTTCCTGCAGCGAGCACACTCGCTGGCTACTGCCGTTGGGAACAAGTTGCCGTGTCGGATACGGGAACTTCCGGCGGCATTTCACCGCCTAAGCAATTAGACGGTTTCGTCTCCCGCTTCACCTCCCTGAGCGGGTGCCTTAATCCCAATTGAGGCTTGACCCCCGGTTTCTCCCCTTTGACCGGGGGTCTTTCTTTTCCACCTTCCCGATGCGGATTCTACGCCCGTTTCGACGCGGCTCGACTCCCGCCGACGGGCGTATCGTCGCGTCGATCATCCTCGAGCCGTAACCAGCGCGTCAAGATCGCACGGGCTTCCTCGACGCCGGTCCCATCGACGCTGGAAAACAGCCGAGCACCTGCCGTGGGATAAAGCCGCCCCAGCGCCTCGAGTGTCTCGCCGAGCTGGCGCTCGGCTGCCGATCGGGTGAGTTTGTCCGCCTTCGCAAGCAGCACCTCCACGGGGCGGCGTGTCGGAGCCAGCCAGTGAAGCAGACTGCGATCCAAAGCGGTAAGCGGGTGGCGAGCATCCATCACCAAGAACACGCCGCGCAGGGAGCGGCGGGTGCGCAGGTACGCGCTGAGCAGCTGCTCCCACTTCGCACGGACAGCGAACGGCACGCGCGCATATCCATAGCCCGGAAGGTCGACCAGGTAGGCATCCCCGGCGATCCGGTAAAAGTTGATGACTTGGGTGCGTCCCGGCGTGCGGCTGACAAACGCGAGCTTGTGACGCCCACAGACGGCATTGATGGCGCTCGACTTCCCCGCGTTGGAACGCCCCGAGAAGGCGACTTCGGCACTACCCTCGGGCGGGAACTGGCCGGCCTCGGCGGCACTGACGGCAAAGCTGACGGTCTGGAACATTCCGGGGTGCCCGCAGTCATTGGCGCCGGGCGTACCGATTGGGCTAGAATGCGCCCTTCGTTTCGGGGGCGCCCCACAGCTGCGCCCGGCCGCGCGAAGTGCGTGAGCATACAGGAGTGAACATGAGCCGTCTGGGAGGGTGCGCGAGCCTGCTGCTCCTATTCGCCGCATTCTCGGC
>Ga0335084_10001494_pt1 | contig 21944 bp, 24 predicted proteins | sample Lox_Sample_44_FD_206721 | JGI IMG/M metagenome (GOLD analysis project Ga0335084, IMG submission 206721) | Soil microbial communities from Loxahatchee National Wildlife Refuge, Florida, United States - Lox_Sample_4.4 | ecosystem: Environmental > Terrestrial > Soil > Wetlands | place: USA...
TGCAAGCCGCGGTTGAGGTCTACCAGTTCAGAATCGCCCTTCTGGAGATAACCCCGCCGATCTGGAGAACCATCCAAGTGCCGGGGACCTATAGCTTCTGGGACCTGCACGTCGCCATCCAAGATTCAATGGGTTGGCTCGACTACCACCTGCACTGCTTTCGTATGACCAGACCAGGCACGGACAACGTCATGCAGATCGGCATCCCGGATGAGGATGCGCTTGAGGACGACGAGCCTATCCTGCCGGGCAGGGACGTCCCCATCGCCAGCTGCTTCACCCACCCGGGTGTCGCTGCGAAGTACGAGTACGACTTCGGAGACGGCTGGGAACACGAGGTCACGCTCGAGGCGGTCAGGCCGCGCCAGAAGGGCTTGCGGTACCCGCATTGCCTCGCAGGCGAACGGGCCTGTCCGCCCGAGGACTGTGGGGGCGTCAGTGGGTACGAGAATCTCCTTGCCGTCATGCGCGACCCCACCCACGAGGAGTACGTGAACACTCTTCGGTGGCTTGGTGGCGAGCGATTCGCCCCGGAGCGATTCAATGCGAAGACCGTGAAGTTCGACCATCCGGGAACGCGCTGGGACCTGGCATTCGGGACGACCGCGCCGAGCAGACGCCGACGCGGTTGTCGCGCTCCCAGGACGGCCTGACGGGACGTCGCCTGTACTGGCGTAGCCTTCGAGCGGATACGCATGGCTTCCAAGACGCTCCAGGTCGCCCGGCTCGAGGGGCAGCGCAGGGCGCTCCGTGTGGTGGTCCCGCTGAGAAACAGCAAAGTAACGACAAAGTCAGGGGGTGGTGAGACGTTGCGCGAGGGTGTGAATGCCGCGGAACTGACTGAAAGAATTGTGAGTGAAATGGTGGGCAGGGACGGGATTGAACCGCCGACACCAGGATTTTCAGTCCTGTGCTCTACCAACTGAGCTACCTGCCCACCACGAAGTAGCGAGGATACCAGACGGGGCGAGGCCTGTCTACGTCCCGGGCCTACCCGTCTGGCAGGTCGGCACCGGTGTCGGACTCGAAAACGATCTGGTCGTCCTCGTCGATCGTGAAGGACTCGGTCAGCACGAACGGCACCTCGTGCTGGACCAGAAAGCGGGTCAGTCGCGCCACGGCGACGGGATGCGCGTCGAGGTGGAAGGAGAGCGCGAGGTCGCCGATCTCGTCGATGGCGAAGAAGGCCCAGTCGCCGACGACGAGGGCGTCCATGTCGTCCTCGAAAGTGACGCCACCCTCGAACTCCTCGGAGCCCTGCGCGAGATCCTGGAGCTCCTGGAGCTTGGCGCGGCGATCGGCTTCGGAGAGCGGCACCCTAGGCGCCCTTGAAGGCCCCGTCGGCGGCCATGGCGGAGAGCGCCTTGTCGTAGGCCGCGAGCGTGCGCGCCACGTCCTCGTCCGAGTGCACGGCGGAGAGCCACCCGTGGTAGCTCGAGCAGTCCACGCCGTTGTTGAGTAGCGCGCAACGGAGCATCTGGTAGAGGTCGCCGCGCCGCGGCCTGTCGAAGCCGGCGAGGCCCGGTCGCCCCTCGAAGGACACGTGGAAGATGGACGACTCGCCGAAGCAGGTGCCCGGCGCGCCCACGCGCTTCATCACGTCCGCGATGCCCGAGCGCAGCTCGTCGGCCACCTTGTTGGCGCGCGCGTGGAGACCGCCGTCGGCCACCAGCTCGAGCGTGGCGATGGCGGCGGCGGCGCAGACGGGATTGGAGTTGAACGTGCCGTTCTGCGCCACGCGCTCGGCGCGGTCCCAGACGGGATCGCCGCGGTGGGCCATGGCCGACATGAGCGGCTTCTTGCCGCAGACGGCGGCGCCGGGCAGGCCGCCGGCGACGATCTTCGCGAGCGTCGTGAGATCGGGCGTGACGCCGAAATATTGCTGCGCCCCTCCAGGCGCGTACCGGAAGCCCGTGATGACCTCGTCGAAGATCAGGACCACGTTGTGGCGCTCCGTCAGCGCGCGCAATTCCTGGAGGTATCCCGGAATGGTCGGCGTGGTGCCGGACTGCCCGCCCGCGGGCTCGAGGATCACGGCGGCGACGTCTCCACGTTGCAGCAGCCCGTCGACAGCCTTGACGTCGTTCGGCGGGCAGAGGAGAAGCTGGTCGAGGATCTGGGACGGCACGCCGGCGGACATCGGCACGTCGAAGGGCGGGTTGACCGCGGCAACGACGCCGTCGGCCCAGCCGTGGAAGTGACCGTGGAATTTCACCACCTTCGGATGCCCGGTGTAGGCGCGCGCGATGCGGAGCGCCAGGTGGGTCGCCTCGGTGCCGGACATGGTGAAGCGGACCATCTCCGACGAGGGCACGAGCTTGCAGATCAGCTCGGCCCAGCGGACTTCCAGCTCGTGGCAGGCGCCGAAGTGCGTGCCGCGGGGCGCCTGCTCCTGGATCGCCTTGACGACCTTGGGGTGGCAGTGGCCGAGAAAGAGCGCGCCGTGGCCCATCCAGTAGTCGACGTACTCGTGGCCGTCCACGTCCCACTTGCGAGAGCCCTGGGCGCGGTCGACGTAGATCGGGAAGGGCTTCAGATGCCGGCTGTCATGGGTGATGCCACCGGCGATCACGCCGCGCGCCCGCTCGTAGAGTGCCGCCGACTTCGGGTGCATGGCGCGGTAGGTGTCGAAGATCGGGGACGTCTTCGCGGGCTGGGTCATCGGATCTTGCCTCCGTGGGGTGTCGAATCCTGGATCAGTCGCATCAACTCTACCATGCCTGCGTGCGCCTCTAAAGGGAGGGCGTCCACGGTCGCCTCACGCTTGCGCGTGATGCCGTCCACCGCGCCCGCCGCGACGCAGGCGCTGACCATGCGCCGCTCCTCCTCGGCCGTGTGCAGCAGCGGACGCTTGGAGAGCCTCGCAAGCTCGACGACGATACCGTACGCGCCCCAGTTCGACACGCCGGCGACGACCACGTGCCGCGCGGAAACGACCGAGGCGACCTTCCTGACCCGGGCTCCCGCGCCCCGCAGGCGCGCGCTCAAGGCGCCCATGCCGATCTCGTTGCCGCCATCGCCCACGCCGACCGTGACCACCCGCCGCGGCGCCTCGAGAAAGAGGGCGTCGAGCGGCCCGTTCCACTCGCCGATGGATTCACCGCGCATGCTCAGGTAGTCGCCGCCGCGCGTTCGCCCCGGGCGCTCGACGGCGACGAGATGGGTCGGCGCGTGCTCTGCCAGGAGCCGCCGCGCCGTGAGCGCGGCATCGCAGCCCGTGTGGAACGTCAGAATCCCGGTGGGCTCGCCGAGCACGCTGAGAGCGGATTGGAGCGGCGGGAGGGACGCGGCGTCGGTGATGTAGCGCACGTCGGCTCCGAGAGCGCGGAGCGCCCGACCCAGCGAGGCGGTCCCCGGCGGGCCGTCGGTCTCGGGCAGCCCCGGGCCGAGGGAAAATCCGGTCGTGAGGAGCACGCGCTTCGCGCGCCGGAGTGCCCGCGCCGCGCGGGCCGCGCCGCCGGGCACGAAGAAACGTGCGATGCCCCGGCCGCCCGGGTCGAAGGCGAGAAGCTGATCGATCATCCGCTATGGGCGCGGGCCGGCGGGCGAGGTCGAGGGGGGCTTGGGCGCCGTGGGCACCTTCGGCGCCGCGGAGCCCGGAGCAGGTGCGGCGCCGGCCGCGGGAGCCTGGGGCAGCGGCTGGGGCACCGTGAAGGTCATGGACGTCGCCCAGAGGGATTCCTTGTCGAAGACGACGACCAGTCCCTCCTCGTACATCACCGTGGGATAGCCCTGCTGGTTACCGGACACCGCCGGCAGCCCCCAGCCGTCGATCACGGTCTGCAGGGCGAAGATGCTCGGCTTGGGCTCGAGCTCGAAGACGCGCACGACGGTCGGCTTGAAGCCGTCAGGTTTGAGCAGGCCGAAGTCCACTACCATCCGGTTCATCCCCGTCGGCGCCTGGGGACCCTCGTAGATCCAGGTCATGGTGTCGTAACCCTCGACCTTCTGCTTGGTCTCCTTGGACGGCGCGCCGTACCGCTCGCGCACCTGCTCGAACGTCGTAGCGCCGGGCTCGATGCCTCCCCAGTTGGCCGCCCATGCCGCTGCGGGCAGCGCCAACGCGAGGCCCAGAACCGCCACGATCAATCGGGTGGAGCGCATGCTTCTAATATCCCACAGCCGCGCCGTCTCCGCGCGGATCTGCGCCGCCGCGCAGCACGCCGTCCTTCATGACGGCGACGGCGTGGGCGTGCCCCTCCTGCGAAAACCAGTCGGACACGGACAGGATGTTGTGCCCGCGGCGTACCAGCTCTTCGCGCACGGGGGCGGCGACGCGGCTCTCCAACCGCGCCAGGTCCGGTGCGTCGCCCGGATTGATGCGCCCCATGAAGAAGCGAGGCCGCTCGATCGCCTCCTGGATCTCCATGCCGTAGTCGAGCACATTGGTGAGGATCTGCGTGTGGAACATCGCTTGCCCGTCGCCTCCCATGTTGGCGAGCCCCAGCACGGGCCCGTCCCCGCGCGTCACGATGCACGCGATCAGCGTGTGGAACGGCTGCTTGCGAGGCCCGAAACAGTTCGGGTGCTCCCGATCCGTATTGAAGTAGGCGCCGCGGTTCTGGAGCACGACACCGGTGCCGGGCGGCACCACGCCGGAGCCGAAGCTCCGGTACAGGCTCTGGATCACCGACAGGACATTGCCGCGCCCGTCGGCAACCACGAAGCCGGTCGTGTCCCCGTCGACCTCGCCCGACTCGTAGCGCTGCGCCTTGTCCGGGTCGAAGGCTGTGCGCCTGCGCGCGGCATAGCCCTTCGCGAGCAATGACTCGACGGGCACCCGCGACTTGGCCGGATCGGCGACCCAGCGGTCGCGGTCGGCGTAGGCGAGCTTGGTCATCTCGAGCAGGAGGTGCAGGTGCTCGACGGAGTGAATCGGGCGCGCCGTCACGTCGAAGCCTTCGAGGAGGTTGAGGGTGAGGAGCGTGGCGATGCCCTGCGTCGGCGGCGGCGTCTCCCACACCGTGTAGCCGCGATAGGTGGTGCTGATGGGCTCGCCCCACGCGCCCGCGTGCCCGGCCAGGTCATCGACTGTAAGGAAGCCGTCCTTCTCCAGGCGCTTCGCGATCGCCTGCCCGACCCGGCCGCGGTAGAAGAGGTCGGGGCTCTGCCCCAGGTCCGCCAGCGTGGCTGCCAGGTCGGGCTGGCGAAACAAATCGCCCGGCTTTGGGAAGAGGCCGCCCGGGATGAAGACGCGGCGCCACTCGGCGTCGTCGATCAGCTCTGAGCGCTCGCGGATCGCCTGGCTGACGAGGTCCGTCAGCGGGAAGCCGTCGGCGGCGTAGTGGATGGCAGGCGCCAGGAGGCCCTTGAGGGGGAGCGTGCCGAAGCGCTCGAGCATCATGGACCACGCCCGCGTCACGCCCGGCACCGACACCGCGCCGGGGCCGATCGTCGGGACGGCGGCGAGCCCGCGGCGGCCGAGCTCCTCGAGGCTTGCACGGGAGCCCGAGCGCCCGGCGCCGTTGAGAAAGTGGACGCGCCGGCTCTCGGCTTCGTAGTAGAGGCAGAAGAAGTCGCCGCCCACGCCGCAGAAGTTGGGTTGCGTCACACCGAGCACGGCATTGGTGGCGATGGCCGCATCCACCACGTTGCCGCCCGACTTGAGGACCTCGACTCCAGTGAGCGAGGCGAGCGGATGGCACGAGGCGACCATGCCGTCGCGCGCCATCGGCGCCTGGCGATGCGCGTAACCGATTTGCGGCATCTAGCCGGATCCCTTGAAGATACGGGTGATCTCGTCCTGGGGAAAGGCGGGCATGGGGCGCGGGTGGCCGCCCGAGACGAGCGCGACGCCCTCGGAGGCCGGCGTGACGCGGCCGATGGCGGCGCAGTCGATGCCGGCGGCGCGGCACGCGCTCATGACGGCGTCGGCGTCCCCCGGCGCGACAGTCATCAGCAGCGAACCCGATGCGATGGTGCCGATCGGGTCGAGGCCGAAGGTCTCGCAGAGCTGGCGCCCCTCGGGCAGGATCGGCACCCGCTCGCGGTCTATGCGCAGCCCCACGCCGGCGGCATGCGCCATCTCCCAGCAGGCGGTGGCGAGACCGCCCTCCGTCGGGTCGTGCATCGCGTGCACGCGCGCCGCGCCGCAGGCCGCGCGCGCCTCGGGCACGACGCTAATGCCAGGGCTGCGGAGAAAGTCGCGCGCGCGCTCCACGATCTCGGCGCGCACGCCGCGGCGGAGCGCTTCCTCGCGGCGCTCACGCGCGAGGATCGACGCGCCCTCGAGGGGGACGCCCTTGGTCAGCAGCACGGCGTCGCCGATCCGGGCGCCGCCCGTCGTCACGAGCCGGTCCTTGTCGACCTCGCCCAGCATGGAGCCCACGACGATGGGACGCGGAAGCCCTGCGGTCACCTCGGTGTGCCCGCCCACGAGCGAGACGCCGACGGCGGCGCACGCCTCCGCGACCTCGGCGAACAGCTGCTCCACCTGCGCCTCGTGGCTCTTGCCCTCTGGCAGTAGCACGGTCGCCATGAACCACCGCGGCTGGGCGCCGCGCACGGCAAGATCGTTGGCGTTGACGTGCAGCGCGTACCACCCCATCTCGTCGGTAGCGAAGGTGATGGGATCCGTCGTGGCGACGAGATACCGGTCGCCCATGTCGAGGACGGCGGCGTCCTCGCCTACCTGCGGTCCGACGACGACGCGCGGATCGGCCTGTACGTACTTGGCGAACAGTCGCTGGAGCAGCTCGGCGGGGAGCTTGCCCACGGGGAGACACGGCATGGCCTCCGTAGTATAGGAGCCGCGCACGACCGAGGCAAGGCGCGGCCGCGGTATGATACGGCCCCGTGACAGGTCCTCTTCTCGAGTGCGTGCCGAATGTCAGCGAAGGCCGCGACCTGCGCGCCGTCGAGGCCATTGCCGACGCCGTGCGCGGCGTTGCCGGCGTGAGGCTTGCCGACATCCACGCGGACCCAGACCATCACCGATCGGTCTTCACCTTCCTCGGCGCGCCGCAGGCCGTCGAGGAGGCGGCGCTGGCGCTGGCCGCGGCGGTGTTCGCGCGCGTGGACATGCGGACGCATCTCGGCATCCATCCGCGGCTGGGAGCCCTCGACGTCATGCCATTCGTGCCTCTGCGCGATCTCGCCATGACTGACGCCGCCGCCATCGCCCGGCGCGTCGGCGTGCGCCTCGGCCGGGAACACGATCTCCCCGTCTATTTCTACGGAGCGGCGGCGACGCGCCCCGAGCGTCGAGCGGTCCGCGATATCCGCAGGGGCGAGTACGAGGGGTTGGCGCACAAGCTGGCCGATCCGGCGTGGCGTCCCGACAGCGGGCCCGCGACATTCAACGCGCGCTCTGGGGCCGCCGCCGTGGGCGCGCGCGACGTGCTCGTCGCCTACAACGTGTGGCTCGACTCGACCGATCTCGGCGCCGCGACAGCCATCGCGCGGCTCGTGCGTGAGTCCTCGGGAGGCCTCGCGTGCGTCCAGGCCCTCGGCATGGCGCTCGAGCGCCGCGGATTCGTCCAGGTCTCGATGAATCTCCTCGATTACCGGCGCACCGGGATCGCCCGTGCCTACGATGCGGTCACGGCGGAGGCCGCCCGGCGGGGCCTCACGATCAGGCGCGCCGAGCTTGTAGGGCTCGCGCCGCACGCCGCCTTCGAAGGTCGAGCGCCCAGGACCGTCGGCCTGCCGGATCTCCCCGATTCCAGGTATTTGGACGTCTATCTCGCCTGAATCCCCCTCGCAGTCGGCCTCGTCTCAACTGGTGGAGGTGATGACCATGACAACGTGGATCGTAGTGGCGCTGCTATCGCTGCTGTTCCTCGGGCCGCTGTTCTGGCGCGCGCGGCGCGACACGCTCGAAAATCGCGCGCTCGAGCTCCAGGCCGACATCCAGGCCGCGGTCAACCACCGGCTCGGCGGAGAATCGCTGGTCGCGGTGCGTGTCGCGGCCGGCGCTCAGCGCGGCAGGGGCACGGTCGAGATCTTCGTCCCGGGCGGCTGGGAGTCCATCCTCGAAGAAGTGTGGCCGGTCGTGCTCTCGCGGGTGCCCCGAGGATACGCGCTCGTTTTCAGGCCGACTACGGTACCTGCCCCAAGCACGCTGACGCGCGCGGCCTGATCCCCGCCCAGCCCGAACCGTGATGCCGTCCCTGGTGACTATCGCGGGGATCATCGTGATCCTCGCGATAGTCTGGGATGCCTTCGAATCCCTCGTCCTGCCGCGTACCGCGAGCCGGAAGCTGCGGCCCACGCGGCTCTTCTACAAAATCGCGTGGCCCTCCTGGACGGCCGTCGCCCGCCTCTTCGGCCGCGGGCGCCGTCGCGAGAACTTCCTCGCCATATTCGGGCCGCTGTCCTTCCTGATGCTGATGGCCTGCTGGGCCGTCGCCCTCATGACGGGCTTCGCGATGGTCCAGTGGGGATTGGGATCACGGCTCAACGTGCCGCAGGGCGCGGCAGGCTTCTGGACCGATCTCTACATGAGCGGGACGACGCTCTTCACGCTGGGCATCGGCGACGTCACCCCGATTGGCCCGATCGCCCGGGTGATCACGGTCATCGAGGCGGGCGTGGGCTTCGGATTCCTCGCGCTCGTGATCGGCTACCTGCCCGTGCTCTACCAGGGTTTCTCGCGGCGCGAGGTCAACATCTCCCTCCTCGACGCCCGTGCGGGATCGCCGCCGAGCGCTGGCGAGCTGCTTGTCCGCCACGTGAGCGACGCCGCCGAGCTCGAAACCCTGTTGCGCGACTGGGAACGCTGGGCGGCCGAGCTCATGGAGAGCCACCTCTCGTACCCGGTGCTGCTCTTCTTCCGCTCGCAGCACGAGCATCAGTCCTGGCTCGGCGCCTTGACCGCCGTGCTCGACGCGAGTGCGCTCGTCATGGCCGGCGTGGACGGCGGCCCGGTGCGCCAGGCCAGGCTCACGTTCGCCATGGCGCGCCACGCCGTCGTGGACCTTGCGCAGGCCGCCGGCATCGCGCCCAAGCCGCCGGACCCGGACAGGCTGCCGCCGGAGGACTTCCGGTCTCTTCGATCCCACTTGGCCCAGCACGGGGTGGACGTGAAGGAGGGCGCGATGGCAGAGCGCACGCTGGCCGCGCTACGCGCCCTGTACGAGCCCTACGTGGCGCAGCTTGCGGCGGGTCTCCGCCTCACGCTGCCGCCGTGGCGCAGGCCGGCCGATGAAGCCGACAATTGGCGCACCAGCGCATGGGAGAACGGGGCGTCTGGAAGCGCCGGACTGTCGAGGCACGACCTGGGCGACCACCCGGAGCTGTAAGGCCGACGCGCGCGGCGCCGGCCGCTACTGGCCCGGGGAGGTTTCCCAGTCCACCGATGTGACGATCACGCGGTAGGACGGCGCCCTGACCACCGTCCCGCAGAACTGCCATCCCGACTGTCCGACGATCTCCTTGGCGATGTTGGGAATGTTTCTGGACGTCACGCGGTCGCCGTCGACACCCTGGACCATGAGGCCGACGTTCTTGGCGCTCACCCGCGAATCGTTGAAAATCTGACCGCAGACGGCGTTGAAGTCCCGCGTCTGGGGTTGGACAGTCCACTGGACGCGCAGGCCCCGGCTCTCCGTCACGGTAGGCTCTTCGGCCACGGCAACGCCGGCGATCAGCAGGAGCATCGAGGCGGCGAGAAGAGGGCGCATGGATGGCTTTGGACCGGCGCTAGAAAAGACCCGAGGCAGCGCGGAGAGCCGCCATCACGAGCGGTTTCGGGTACGCGCCGACCCCGACGACCCCCGCCGCGCAGACGAAGATGGAGAACGCCAGGAAGGGCGAGACGGCCACAGGCTGCGCGCGATCGGGAGCGTCGATGTACATGCGCTTGGCCACGAGCAGGTAGTAGAAGAGCGCCACGACAGTCAGGATAGCACCAACCAGCACCAGCCAGTACATTTGGCACCAGCCGGTGCACCCCTCGACGGCAGCCCAAAAGACGAAGAGCTTGGCCCAGAAGCCCGCCACGAACGGGATCCCGCCCAGGGACAGCAGGAAGAGCAGCATCGAGAGAGCGAGCAGTGGCGACCGCTGGGCCAGCCCCTTGTACGCCGAGATGGCCTCTGAACCGTCTGACTGCGCGATCGCCTCGACCACGAAGAAGGCGCCCATGTTCCCGAAGAGATAGGCGACCAGGTAAAAGAGCATCATCGCCACGCCCGAGGCGGAGACGGCGGCGAAGCCGACCAGCATGTACCCGATGTGGGCGATGCCCGAGTAGGCCAGCAGGCGCTTGATGTTCTGCTGGGGGATGGCCATCAGGTTGCCCGCGATGATCGTGATCGCGGCCAGCCCCGCCGCGAGCGGCACCCAAAAGACGACGGGCCCGCCCACACCTTCCAGGTAGAGCCGGAACATCACGACGAAGCCCGCGGCCTTGGGCGCCACGGACAGCCACGCGACGAAGGGCGTGCTGGCCGCCTCGTAGGTGTCCGGCACCCACATGTGGAAGGGAAAAGCCGCGATCTTGAAGCCGAGGCCGCCGAGCGTCAGCACCATGCCGAGGATCAGCAGCGGGTGACCGTCCTGGAGTGCCATCGCCACGCGCGCCATGTCGGTCGTGTTCGTGATGCCGTAGACGAACGACAAGCCATAGACGATGAATGCCGAAGACACGGTGCCGATGAGGAAGAACTTGAGCGCGGCCTCGACGGCCTCCTCGTCCCGCTTGCGGAAACCCGAGATGACGTAGAGCGGGATGGACATCAGCTCGAAGGCGACGAACAACAAGATAAGCTCCCGCGCCGAGGCCAGCACGAGCATGCCGAGCAGCGAAGCGAGCATGGCGATGTAGTACTCGGTCGCGCGCCGCGCGAAGGTGGGCGAGCGAAGGGACAGCGAGGCCAGCACGCCGAGGATGGTTGCCAGCAGGAAGAGCCGCTTCGCAAAGATCGCCAGCTCGTCCTGGACGAAGCTGCCGCCGAAGAGGACGGCGCCCGGGTCGACGCGGAACGCCAACCAGAGCAGGATGGCGAGCCCGATGGCCACCAGCACGCCGAGCCGCCGCTTGTCCGGGCCGCGCCCGGACAGGCCCGCGACGAAGACCAGCAGGATCAGGATCGCGAGTCCGACTTCGAGCGCCAGGCCGCCGCTCACGGCAGGACTCCGAGCCGGAGCAGGATCGGTACGGTCGCGGTATCCACGGGCCCGATGGCGATGCCCGGCGCGACGCCGAAGAGCACGAGGGTGCCGACGAGGATGATGAGCGCGGCCCACTCGGGGCCCTGGGCGTCGGGCAGGTGCTGGAAGTGCGGGTCGGGGCTCTTCAGGCCCCAGAAGATCTGCTTGGCGACGCGGAGCACGTAGACGGACGTCAGAAAGGCGCCGATCACGCCGGGGAAGAGCCACCAGGAGTAGGCCGATTGCCAGGCGCCGAGAAAGGTCAGGAACTCGGCGACGAAGCCCGCCGTCGCGGGCAGGCCGAGGGACGAGAGGCCCGCGATCGTGAAGGCCGTCGCGATGCCCGGCATCATCTGGCCGAAGCCGCCCATGGAGAAGATGGCGCGCGAGTGCGCCTTTTCGTAGACCAGACCGACCAGGGCGAAGAAGAGCCCGGTCATGACTCCGTGGGCGAACATCTGGAAGACCGATCCGTTGAGCCCGCTCTCGGTCAAGGTCGCCATGCCGAGCATGACCACGCCCATGTGAGAGACCGAGGAATAGGCGATGACATACTTGAGGTCTTTCTGCGCCATCGCGGAGAGAGCGCCGTAGACGATGTTGACGCAGGCGATCGCGCCGACCAGCCATACCCACTGCACCGCGCCGTCCGGGAGGAGACCCAGGCCGAGGCGGACAACGCCATAGGCGCCGAGCTTCATGAGCACGCCCGCGTGGAGCATGGACACCGCGGTGGGCGCGGAAGCGTGGCCGTCGGGCGACCACGTGTGCAGCGGCCAGATGCCCGCGAGGATCCCGAACCCAACGTAGAAAGCGAGGAAGACCCAGGACTGCACGGCCGGGCTGAACTGAATCTGCTCCATTTCGAGGAACGAAAACGAGACCGAGCCCGAGGCGACGTACAGCGCCAGGATGCCGACCAGGATGAAGGCCGACCCGAAGAGGAGATACAGGGTCAGCTTCATCGCCGCATATTCCTTCGTGCCGACGCCTGTCCTGCGGAAAGCCCACCCGAAGATGCCCTGCGGGCGGACCTCGCCCGAGGAGCCCCAGATGCCGATCAGGAGGTACATTGGCAGCACGGCGATCTCGTAGAAGAGGAACAGGACGAAGAGATCGAGGGACACGAAGACGCCGAAGACGCCGGTGACGAGCAGCAGCAGGAGGGCATAGAACTCCTGGCTGCGCTCCTTGACCGTCCACGAGGCGAAGACGCCCGCGAAGATGATGATGCTCGTCAGCAGCACCATGAGCAGGCTCATGCCGTCCACGCCCAGCTGGTAGGTGATGCCGAGCGGCGGCACCAGCGACAGCTCTTCGTAGAACTGGAAACCCGCCGCCTCCCGCTCGTATACCGCGAAGATCCGGATCGAGAGCACGAGGGAGAGGCCGGTGCACAGAAGGGCGATCCAGCGGACCAGCAGCGGGCGGCGCCGCGCCAGGAACATGATGAGGATGGCGCCCACGAACGGGGACCAGGTGATGACGGACAGCGTCGGGAACGGGGTCATCGCCCCCACCACATCCCGACCATCAGCGCGAGGACGCCCAGCGCGATGCCATAGACATAGTCCTGAACCCGCCCCGACTGGATGCGCCTGAGCCCGCCGCCCGCCATCAGGGTCCAGGCGGAGAACATGTTGAGGATGCCGTCGACGAAGTAGCGGTCGATCCAGCCCACGAGCCTTGAAAACGGCAGCATCAGCCAGCCGTAGATCCCGGCGAAGACGTCGTCGATCCAAAAGCGCCTGAGCGCCGCGGCGCGGATGGGGGCGAGCCCCCTGGCGAGCCCGTCGGCGCTGATCGCCCGGCGCTGGTAGACGAGATACGCGAGCGCGATGCCGGCGAGCGCCACGCCGACGGCCGCGTACGTGACCCAGCCCAGCGCTTCGAATTCCTCCCTGGGGTGCCAGGCGGTGAAGAGCGCGCCCACGCCCACGCACATGACGGCCAGGATCCACAGGGGCAGCGCCATGAAGGGCGGCGCGTCGTGGACGTGGTGGTCGCCCGTGCCGTGGGAGGCCGCCGGCGCCCCGAAGAAGGTGACGAAGACCACGCGGAACATGTAGAACGCCGTCAGGAAGGCGCCCAGCAGCAGCATCGAAAATGGCACCGGGAAGCCGCCGGCGAGCACGGCCCCCAGGATCTCCTCCTTGGAGAAGAAGCCCGCGAAGAGCGGGATGCCGGCCAGCGAGAGCGCGCCGATGGCGAACACGATGAAGGTCTTCGGCATCCGGCGCCCGAGCCCGCCCATGCCGAAGATGTCGTTGGTGCCCACGGCGTGAATGACGGCGCCCGCGCCGAGGAAGAGCAGCGCCTTGAAGATGCCGTGGGTCAGCAGATGAAGGAACCCGGCCGAGGCGAAGCCCGCCCCGATGGCCGCCATCATGTAGCCGAGCTGCGAGACGGTGGAATAGGCGAGCACGCGCTTGATGTCGGACTGGACGCAGGCGAGCACGGCCGCCAGCAAGGCCGTGAAGGCGCCGTTCCACGCGATGATCTGCATGACGTCGGGCGTGAGCCTGAAGAGCCAGATGGTGCGCGTGAGCAGGTAGACACCAGCCGTGACCATGGTCGCGGCGTGGATCAGCGCGGAGACGGGTGTGGGACCCTCCATGGCGTCCGGCAGCCAGATGTGGAACGGGAACTGCGCCGACTTGCCGGAGGCGCCGAGGTAGATGCAGAAGGTGATGACCCCGAGCCCGGCCAGCGGGATCGCGCCCGCATCGGCCAGCGCGAGCAGATCGAGGAAGTTGAAGGTGCCGGTCTGCCGCCACAGGAGCACGATGCCGATCAGCATGCCGACGTCGGCCGCCTTGGTGATCCAGAACGCCTTGACCGCGGCGCGCGCCGCCTCGGGCTTCGTGTACCAGTAGCCGATGAGGAGATACGAGCAGAGCCCCACCAGCTCCCAGCAGATGAAGAGCTGGACGAAGCTGGGCGCGAGCACGAGCCCCATCATCGAGAACGCGAAGAGCGACTGGTAGGCGTAGTAGCGGCCGAGAGACGGCATGGCCTCGTCCGAGAGATAACCCAGGGAATAGACCTGGACCAGGAAGGACACGAGCGCCACGAGCACCAGCATCAGCTCCGAGTCGCCGTCTGCCAGCACGCCGACCATGGCGAGCGGGCCCGCCTCGGCCGGGATCCAGCTCCACAGCCACACGGAATACCCGGCGCCGCCATCCGCGAGCCGCAGGGCGCCGATCGCCGCCACGAGCGCTGCCGCTGAAAATACGATGGACAGATACGCCGCCGCGCGCCCGAGCCGTCGGAGCGGCGCCACGATGCCCAAGATGACGAACGCGCAGGCCGGCAGCAGAAGAGCCGTGAACGCCAGCAGAGCCGGGTCCATCGGAATGGTCGAGAGGTGGGTCATGGGCTCGAGGTCAGCCTCTGAGGATGTCCAGGTGATCGGCGATGACCGTGCGCTTCATCCTGAAGATGAGGATGACGATCGCCAGCCCCAGCGCCACCTCGGCGACGGTGATCGGGATGGTGAACGCGGTGAAGATCATCCCCACCACGTCGGCGTTGAAGCGGGCGAAGGCGACCAGGTTGATATTGACGGCATTGAGCATCAACTCGATGCCGAGCAGGATGCCGATGGTGTTCCGCCGGGTGACGACGCCGAAGAAGCCGATGGCGAAGAGCACGGCGGCGAGCGTGAGGTAGGCGCCGAGGCCCACGGCTATTCCTCCGGTCTCGCGAAGTACAGCGCGCCCAGGAGCCCGACCAGCAACAGCACCGCCAGGAGCTCGAAGGGGAACACGAACTCCGTCAGCAGCACCTGGCCGATGGCCCGCGTCACGTCCACGGCGATGGGGGGACGCTCGACGGGCAGGTGGGCGCCGCGGAGGAAACGCAGGACCCCCAGAAGCAGGGCGCCCGCCAGCACACAGCCCGCCACGATGTGCCGGCTCGTCTGCGTGATCCGGTCGCCGACGAGGCGCTCCGTCACCACGATGGCGAAGACCACGATCGTGACGACGCCGCCCGCGTAGAGGAGGAGCTGCACGGCCGCGAGAAACTCCGCGTCGAGGGCGAGGAACACGCCGGCCGTCGCGGTCAGCGAGAGCGCGAGATAGAGCACCGAGTGGAAGAGATTCTTCGTCAGCACCACCGACAGGGCCGAGCCGATGAGGAGGACTGCGAGCCCCCAGAAGGTCACGACCTCGAGGGTCACTGGGCCTTCCCTTCCGCTTTCGTCGCCTCGGCGGCCGGCCTGGCATGCTCGGCGGCGGGGGCCTTGGGAGGCGTCTGCATGTCGCGGAGCCCGTTACCCGTCGCCCACGAGGGATCGAACTGGAGCCCGATCGTGTGGAGGCGGTCCTTGTCGAGCAGCAGCTCGCGCCGGTCGCTGGTCGCCAGGTCGAAGGACTTCATCATGATGATGGCGTCCGTGGGGCAGACCTGGACGCAGAGCTCGCAGAATTCGCAGGCGTACAGTTCGAGCGTGAAGCTCTTGGCGAAGTTGCGCTTCTCCGACTTGAGCATCTCGACCTTGATCACCTGCGGCGGGCAGATGTACTCGCAGAGCCGGCAGCCGATGCAGTTCTCCTCGGCCGTCTCCTTGTCGTACGTCAGCGCGAGCACGCCGCGGAACCGATCGGGGTAGACGCGCTTGACCTCGGGATAGTGCACCGTGACGGGCTTGCGGAAGAGGTTCAGGAGCGTGACGCCCATCGCGCGCCTGACGGCGCTCAGGAGATTGCCAAGGTCCGGCCAGAAACTGTGGCCGAGCTGCCTGTTCCCGTAGGGCCTATCCACCTGCGGGCCCCCTCAGCACGACCACGACCGCCGTCGCCATGAGCAGGACGAGGGTGGCCGGCAGCAGCAGCTTCCACGAGATGGCGAGGATCTGGTCCACCCGGATCCTGACGAAGCTCCAGCGGATCCAGGTCACCAGCAGGAAGACGAACATCGCCTTGAGCAGGAAGTAGAACACGCCCAGTGTCGCCGACCCGCCGGCCCCGGGGCCGTCCCACGCGCCCAGGAAGAGCAGCGCGCCCAGGAAGGAGGTCGCGATGACATGGGCGTACTCGCCCAGCTGGATCAACGCGAACTTCATCCCCGAGTACTCGACGCGGAAGCCAGCGACCAGCTCCGACTCAGCCTCCAGGATATCGAACGGCACGCGGTTCTCGGCCGCGAGCATCGCCACGATGTAGGCGACGAAGGCAAGCTGGCCGATCACCGGATAGAAGACGAACCAGTGCAGGACGTCGGGCTGGGCGGCGGCGATGTCGGAGAGCCTGAGCGAGCCCGCCAGCAGCACCGGGACCATCGCGGCGAAGACGAACGGCAGATCGTACGAGATGATCTGGTTGACCGCCCGCATCACGGAGAGGAGCGCGTACTTGTTGTTGGAGCCCCAGCCGCCCATGAAGAGGCCCACGATCTCCATGGCCGAGACAGCGAGGAAGAAGAGGATGCCGATGTTCAGGTCGGCGACGCCCAACCCCGGCGCGAATGGCAGCGTGGCGAAGATCAGCATGCACGGGATCAGGAACACGACGGGCGCCAGGTCGTAGACGCGGCGGTCTGCGAGCCGCGGGACGATGTCCTCCTTCATCATGAGCTTGAGCGCGTCCGCGATGGGCTGGAGGAGCCCGTGGGGACCTACGCGGTAGGGGCCGATGCGCGACTGCATGCGCGCGGCGAACTTCCGCTCGAGGAGCGTCACGTACGTCACCATGCCGAGAATGACGTTCAGCACGATGAAGCCGACGATGAAAGCGTAGATCGCCGAGGGCATGGGAGGTTAGCGGTCGACCTCGCCGAAGACGGGGTCGACGGACCCCATGATGGCGACGACGTCGGCGACCTTGTGGCCCGGGATGATGTGCGGCAGCAGCGCCAGGTTCGAGAACGAGGCGCCGCGCCATTTCATCCGGTAGGGCTTGGCGCCGCCGTCGGCGATCAGGTAGCAGCCGACCTCGCCGCGCGCTCCCTCGACGCGCGCGTACGCCTCCCCCTTGGGGATGCGCACCTGCCCGACCGACTTGACGCCCGGGCGAGACGAGATCGGACCTTCAGGAAGGCCGTCGAGCGCCTGGCGGACGATCTTGATCGACTCGCGGAACTCGACCATCCGCACCCGGTAGCGCGCGAAACAGTCTCCCGCCGTCTCGACGGGCACCTTGAAATCGAAGTCCCCGTAGGAGGAGTACGGCTCGGCCCGGCGGATGTCGTAATTGACGCCGGAGCCGCGCAGGAGCGGCCCGGAGATGCCGACTTCCTGCGCCAGCTCTCGCGAGGCCACGCCGACGCCCTGGGTCCGGGCCATGAAGAACGCATTCGACTCGAGCATCTCCTCGAACTCGTCGATGCGCCGGTCGATCTTGTCGACGGTCGCGCGCGCCTTCTGGGCCCAGCCCGCCGGGATGTCGTAGCGGACGCCGCCGACCTGGTGCAGCCCGTACAGGAGACGCGCGCCGGTCAGCGCCTCGAAGAGGTCGAGGACGTCCTCGCGCTCGCGGATGCAGTAGAGGAACACGGTCGCGCCCCCGCCCAGGGCCCCGCCCATGTCGAGGCACCACGTGCCGAGCCACAGGCAGTGGGAGGCGACGCGCTGGAGCTCCGCGGCGATGACGCGCAGGTACTGCGCGCGCTTGGGGACGTCGATCTTGCCGATCGTCTCCGCCGCGCGCACGTAGGCCAGCTCGCTCGTCATGGCGGCGACGTAGTCCGTCTTGGACGCGATCGACGGGTACTGCGTGTACGTCAGCGTCTCGGAGAGCTTCTCGTGGCAGCGGTGGAGGTAGCCGATGACGGCGTCCACGGCGATCACCGTCTCGCCCTCGAGCGTGAGGATGGCGCGGAAGACCCCGTGGGATGACGGGTGCTGCGGCCCCATGTTCATGGTGATGCGCTCGGCGCCGCCGTACCCCATCTCGAGGACTTGCCGGGATTCGATGTCCATCGCTATCTCACGCTTCTCCCTATGACTTTGCGCTCTTCTATCTCAGCACTCGCCTCGCCGGGCTCCTCGCCTGCGGCTCGTCGGCCCCGTCTCAGCTCGAAAATCATTTCATCGGTGAATGCGGAGCGGGGTTGAGGATGATGGACTTCATGTCGGCGAGGCACGGAGCGGACTTGCCGAGGAAGACCTGCCAGTCGGGGTCCTGGAGCACCTTGCTCCTGACGGCGGCGCGATCGTTGAGATCCTTGTAGGCCCAGAGGTGGACGGCCTCGTTGAGCTGGCCCGCCTCGGTCTGGAAGACCCCGACGTTCTTCGAGTACTTCTCGCGCGTCGGCATGATGCCCTTGAACAGGGCGATCCACTCCCCCAGCCTGCCGACGTGAGCCCGGTACCAGCGCAGCTCGTAGACGTGGCCTGGTTCTGCCGGCGGCTTGAGCGGCAGAACGGCCGAGAGGATCTTGTTCTCCTGCGCCAGGAGCGCGCCGCGCGTCAGCGGCAGGTAGGTCTTGGTCCACTTGTCGTTCTTCGCGAGCTCGCCGCGGAGACGCTCCCGCTCGTTGAGGCTCTCGAAGGTCCAGAGGTGGACCACCTGGTTCAGCGTCCCGAACTCCGTGGACCAGAAGCCCTCGAGCTTGCCGTACTTGTCGCCGCGGATCTTGCGGCCGATCTCGGCGGAGTTCTTCAAGTACTGCGCCTGGGTGCCGGGCTGCATCGTGTAGGTCCGAAGCTCATGGATCATGTCACGCTCCTTTGCGCCCTACCGGTACGGAGGATGCGGCGTGTCCACCGCGTAGGACTTGAGCAGCGGGTGGCCCTCCCAGTCCTGGGGCAGGAGGATGCGCCGCAGGTCCGGGTGCCCCTCGAAGCGGATGCCGAACATGTCGTAGCACTCGCGCTCCATCCAGTCGGCGCCGCGCCAGACGGGCTGGAGCGAGGGGCAGCGCGTCTCGCCTGGGCCGAGCTTCGTCTTCATGAAGACGGCGACGTTGGCGTCGAGGTTCTCGACGCGCGCCACGACCTCGAGCCCCTGTTCCTTCCAGTCCACGGCCGTCATGAACGAGAAGTAGACGCAGCCGAGGGTCTCGCGGGCGAACCCGCCGAGCTCGAGCCACCGGTCGGCGGGCGCCTCCACGACGAGGAGAGAGCCCTCGCCCGTCGCGGCGATGCCGAACCGCTCCAGGACGAGCCCACGGGCCTGCTCCGGCGTCAGCACGCTAGTCGGTTTTCTCGGTGGGCGTGGCGCGCTTGCCCGTCGTGCGGAAGTGGGCGATCTGGTCCTGGAGCTTCAGCAGGCCGTAGAGGAGCGAGTCCGGCGGCGGCGGGCAGCCCGGCACGTAGACATCCACGGGGATCACGCGGTCCACGCCCTTGACGACGTGGTAGCCGTGGCGGAACGGCCCGCCCGAATTGGCGCAGGAGCCCATGGACACAGCCCACTTCGGATCGGGCATCTGTTCGTAGATCCGCCTGAGCATCGGCGCCATCTTGATGGTGACGGTGCCGGAGACGATCATGAGGTCCGAGTGGCGAGGCGAGGCGAAGGGCACCATCCCCAAGCGCTCGACGTCGAAGCGCGCGGCGAATGTCGCCATCATCTCGATGGCGCAGCAGGCGAGGCCGAAGGTCACGGGCCAGACCGAGGACTTGCGCGCCCAGTTGAGGAATGCGTCGGCGACCGTGGTGACGATGAATCCCCCGGGAAAGTTGAAGACGCCGTCTTCCAGGGTTTCGAAGAGCGCGGAGTGCTTGTCGCCCTCCGGCCGCGTCTGGTGGAGCTTCTCCCATTCCTGGAGATCCTTGAATTCAGTCCAGACGGCAGGCGGGATCTGCGGTGTCGGCGCCTTTATTTCCATTCGAGGATGCCCTCCCGGAGCGCGTAGATCCAGCCGAGCCCGAGGATGGCCATGAAGAGAGCCATCACGCCGACGCCGCCCATCCCGAGCCCGCGCAGCACGAGCACCCACGGGAAGAGAAAGATGGCAAGCGCGTCGAAGACGATGAAGATCAAAGCGACCAGATAGAAGCCCACGGGGAACTGCACCCACGCCTCGCCGATGGGCTCGGCGCCGCATTCGTAGTTCTCGAGCTTCGAGAAATAGGGACGCGCGGGCCTCAGGACCGCGGCCGCCACGAGCGACACCACGGCGAACCCGACGATGAGCGCCAGAAAGATCATCACGGGCAGATACCCGGTCACACGCGCCTCCCGCTAAGGTGGAAAATCGCGCGGAGTATAGCACAGGCCCATAGCCCGGGGTATCCAGCGGATGCATCATCGCGCAGACAGGCCTATACTCAATCCCATGCGCTTCGCGCTATCGAGGGCCGTACTTCTGGCCGTCGCCGCGGCCGCGATGTTCCCCGCCCCAGCCTCCGCCCAGCAAATCGTCAGCGTGCCGACCCGCGCCGGTGTCACCGTGCGCGTGGCGCTGGTCGCTCCCGCCGGAGAGCCGTCGGCCACGCTCCTCATGTTCCCCGGCGGCTTCGGGGACAATTCCTTCCGCGAGAGCGATGGCCGCGTCGTCATGGGCGGGAACTTCCTCGTGCGGACCGCGAAGCACTTCGCCGCGCGCGGCATCCTCGTCGGGGTGATCGATACTCCGTCGGACCAGCCCAAGGGGATGGACGATGCGTTCAGGATGGGCAAGGCCCACGTGGAGGACGTGACGAAGGTGTTGGAGATGCTCGAGACACGGAGCCCCGCGCCGATCTACCTCGCCGGCACGAGCCGGGGCACGCTCTCGGCCGCGTTCCTCGCCGCCTCGCTCAAGGATCCGCACGTGAAGGGTCTCGTGCTGACCACGAGCCTGGGCGACGCCGGACGCGGCCGCAATCGCGCCGTCACGGTGTACGACGCCCCGCTCAAGCGGATCACGATGCCGGTCCTGGTCGTGCACCACCAGCAGGACGCCTGCTGGGCCTCGCCCTTTGGCGCCGCGACGGGAATCCCGGCGGCTCTCTCGGGCAGCCCCAAGGTGGACTTCGTCGCGGTATCGGGCGGGGATCCGCCGCGCTCCGAGCCCTGCGAGGCCTTCGCCGCCCACGGCTATGTCGGGCGCGAGCTCCTCGTGGTCGGCGTCATCGCCGACTGGATCGCCGGCAAGCCCGTGCCGAAGCAGCTGCCCTAGCGAGCCGGGACGATCCAGAGCGAGAGCACGTGGGTGCGCTCCGGGCCCTTGAAGTTGACGACGCGCTCGGGCGTCCAGCCGGCGATGGGGAAGTCGTGGGAGACGATGCGCGAGCCGGGCTTGAGCTGGGACAGGAGCTTGGGCTTCAAGCGCAGGTTGACGTCGGGCGAGAGGTAGAGCGTCACCACGGTCGCGTCGCTGACGTCGGCCTCGAAAATGTCCTGCAGGAGAAAGCGCGTGCGATCTGCGACTCCGGCGCGGCGCGCGTTCTTCACCGACTCGGCCACGAGATCCGGGTCGAGCTCGAGGCCCACCCCGCGCGCTCCGAAATCGCGCGCCGCCGCGATCACGATGCGTCCGTCGCCCGAGCCCAGGTCGTACACCGTATCGCCCGGCCCCACCCCGGCGAGCCTCAGGATCTCGACCACGACCTCGGGCGGCGTCCGGACGTCCGGCACCTCGACCCCGGGCACGCGGGCGCAGCCTGCGAAGAGCAGCCAGACGCCGACGCACACCGCGAGCCGCTTTCGGAGGCCGGTCATGGAAGGGATCCTACCCTATCGCCGGGCTTGACGCCGTCCCCGCCCGGCCCTAGAGTCAGCCCGCTTCTCAGGAAAAAGAAAGGAGCAATCGATGGCGACGGGCAAGGACGGCTTCGAGGCGCTCACGATCGGACGGCGAGTCACCTTCAGCAAGACGATCACGGAGTCGGATGTCTACCTCTTCGCGGGGATCACGGGCGACTTCTCGCCCAACCACGTGGACGAGGAGTACATGCGCAAGACCCGGTACGGCCG
>Ga0335084_10001495_pt1 | contig 21931 bp, 18 predicted proteins | sample Lox_Sample_44_FD_206721 | JGI IMG/M metagenome (GOLD analysis project Ga0335084, IMG submission 206721) | Soil microbial communities from Loxahatchee National Wildlife Refuge, Florida, United States - Lox_Sample_4.4 | ecosystem: Environmental > Terrestrial > Soil > Wetlands | place: USA...
ATATAGCGATCGACCGTCTGTTTGAATTCGCGGTCTAGTCGATATTTCTTGCGGATGTCGTCAAATGCCTGCTGACCCTGCAAGGTATAAAGCCGACGCGTGAATACATTGCGTTCGCCGCGTTTGTAACGGTCCCACAGGTCGGCGGCTGCATCGTGATCAATCATGCGCGCGATGTCGACAGAAAGCGAATCCAGCGACTCGATCGAGTGTCGGGCAGTCCTCTCGTCATTTATGCGCACGGGAGAGGGTTCGCGCATGCTTTCACGTGACGGCTCGCGTGAAAGTTCGCGCTGCGGCTCGCCTTCCTCACGCGAAGCACGATTGAGCAAATCGGTGAGCCAGCCGCGGCCGGGTACGGTCGGTGCAGGGGTCAGCGGGGGTCCTTCGGCGCCGCGGCGCGACGCCGGAGCAAAGTTGCCGGTTTCGATGCGTTGTGCAGGCCGCGGGGAACTGTCGCTGCGCGAAGGAATTTCGTTGCGGGGCGGGGGCTCGCTGCGCGGCGGAGGTTCATGCCGTGGAGGAGTTTCGGTGCGGGTGCCGACCACCGCAAGCGTCGGTTCCTCGCGCACGCGTCGCGTGGGCTCGACAGCATCGAGGTTGCGGCCGTGACGGGCGACAATGCGGTTGAGTTCAGCCAGTGCCTCGATCTGGTCAACAATGACCCGGCGCATTTGCGCGGCACTTTCGGCCGTTTCCTGCGGGAGCTCGAACACTCCCCGGCGCAGCTCGCTGCGTGTGGCTTCGAGCTCACGTTGCATTTCAGCAGCCATCTGCTTCATGCCTTGTACAGCTTCAGCGAAGCGTTCAGTGGCGTTGCTGAACAGCGTCTGGGTCTCGCCGGCGCTTTGTTCGTAGATTCCGCGCATTGCCTCGGAAGCCCGTTGGCGCTCCTCCTCTGCATTCTCGCGGACGCGTTCATATTGCTCGGCGATCGCGCGCGTGCCCTCGGCGCTTGCTTCCGATACAAGGCGTGCAACCTCGCGGGCGCGCGTCGATGCCGCTTCGAGCGATTCGTCTAGCAGGCCGGAAAAGCGGCTAAGACGTTTCTCGAGATCCTCGGTGCGAATATCGAGGGTTGCCACAAGCGAATCGAGCTGCATACGGCGCTCGTTGACGCTGTCCTCACTGTGCTGATTGCTCCGGGCGATAACTTCGACGGCCTTGGCAAGGTCGCGTCCATGAATATCGAACTGGCGCGCAAGCTGCCCGAGGTCGCCGATGGCCTGTGTGGTGATATCGCGGAAATTGGCAATGTTCGTTTCCACGCGTCCGGTAGCGTCGCCGGTTGAGGCAGTGACGTCGTTCATGGCGGTAACAAACTCTGACACGCGCAGCATCAGAGTATTTTCGAGCGCACCCATATTTTCGTGCGCGCCGCTGAGCACTTCCTGCAACATGATGTTGGCTTCGCGCAACCGCTCGAACAGGGCGGTCGTATCGGCGCGTAGCATGGTGTGCGTTTCCAGCATCTCCTTCACAGTCGATGTGGCTGTCTCTCTCGAGTGCGCGATCGCTTTCAGCGTGACTTCGTTAAGATCGTGCAAGGTGCGGCTGACGGCACTGGTCGCTGCTTCACCCGCGCTATTGATCATGCGCGAGATCTCGGTGCTGTTGTCCATCATCGTGCGCGTGAAGGCGAAGCCTCTCTCATCAATTGCCTTGACCGCCTGGTCGGTGGCCAAAGTCACTTCACGCGTGAATTTCTGGCTCTTTTCGGTGAGAGCTGCGAGCACGCCGCCGCTCTTTTCGGACAGAACGGTGGTCATTTCGTTGCTGCGCCGGCTCACGGAGGTGGCAATCTCGTCGGCCTTTCCGACGAAATTGCGGGCAACCTCTTCGCTCACTCCGACAAGGGTGCGCTCCGCATCGCCTGCGCTGTTGCGAATTGCCTCGGTCGTGGAAAGGGCGAGCTGACCGAGGGAACGTTCGGCTTCAGCCGAGTTGACCTTGATGGCCTGACTGAGCTGCTCAAGCCGGGCATTGAGCGCATCCGCGGCAGCTTTGCTACGAGTTTCGATTTGGCTGGCAACAGTTTCCGCGCGGCCGACCAGCAATTCTTCGAAACGTCCGATCCGGCTGTCGAGGTTGTTGGCCACTTCGAGTGCGCGCGCCCCGAGCGTCTGGTCGACCTCGCCGATCTTGGCGCCAATTGCGTCCGCTACTTCGGTTCCACGCGAATTGATCGTGCCTGCAACCTCGCCGATACGTTGATCGAGCGCACTAACGACTTCCTTCCCGCCTTCGGTGAGCGTCTTGGCGAGATCAGCGACCCGGGAACCAAGCACCGACTCAAATTGAGCGAGACGCTGTTCAAGGGTGCCGGAAATCTCGCCGGTCCGGCCGGTGACGCGTTGGTCGAAGGTGTCGATGTAGCTGCGAAGAGCTTCGGCGACGTCCTGGGTCCGCTGGCCAAGGCGACCGACCAGTTCGCCACCATAATTCTTCACGGTGTGGTCGAATTCGGTAATGTGGCGGGTAATGAGATTGCCGAGATTGCTTGAGTCCCGCGATATTTTTTCGGTGATTTCGGTGCCGCCCTTATTGAACATCTCCTCAAAGGCCTGCAGTCGCGCTGCCAGCATTTCTTTGACGATATCGCCTCTGCTGTTGAGCGATGCAACCAGCGATTCTGCGCTCTCGCGGAACGTGTCGGCTACCGCGTCACTACGGCTCGCAATGGTATCGGTGATGCGCGCGCCGGTTTGCTCAAGCTTCGAGACCACGTCGCCACCGCGCAGAGAGAGATCAAGGACGAGTGAATCTCCGGTCGAACGTAGCGTCGTGTTGACCTCGTCAGCGCGTGCGGCGATCGACTCGGCCAAGCGCGCGCTGCTGTCAGCGAGGGCATCGGTAAATTGCTGCGAACGGGTTGCCATGGACTCAATAGTGACGGACGACTTCTGTGCGAAGCTTTGCGCCACCTGATCGAGGCGCGCGCTCATCATCTGTTGCAGGCGGGCTGCGAGTTCGGCGAACTCATCGTGCACATGTTCAGTCTTGAAGTTCAGGCTGGCAGACAGGCGCTCGCTGGCAGATGAAATCGCCGTGGTGGCCTGGTCGCTTGTCGTTTCCAACCGGTCAAGCAGCGTTGAGCCGCGTTCGCTCAAGGCATCGATCATGGAATCGCCGGCGTGACCAAGCGCCAGGGTTATATGCTCACCTTTCTCGGTAAGTGAGCGAGTGACGCGCTGCGCCACCTCGTTGACCTTGTCCGCAACCAGGTCTCCAACTGAGGTGATATCGTGCGCGAGATCGAGGTGGACGCTGGCGATAGCATTGCGCACATGCTCGGCCTGGTTGACCAGGGTTTCACGCTGATTGGTCAACTCGGTGAGCAGATCGCGAATGCGGACTTCGTTGTCATTATAAGCGCGCTCAAGGGCGGAGACCTCATTATGTACCAGCGCTTCCAGTTCGGCAGCGCGAGCAAGGGCCCGTTCGACACCGTCACCCATGGCCGCGACTTCGCGGCGAATGGCCTGGCCGACGGTCACGATCGATTCGCGTGCTACTGTCTCGGGCTGCGCGAGACGCATCGCCACTTCGGCCATAGACTCGGCAACCACGCGCATGTCCTGCGCGCGGTTGAACATATGAGCCAGAACGAAAAAGAAAATCACCGGTACGGCAATCGCGGCGGCAATCGCGACCATTGCGGCAAGGCCGACACCGGGCGTCGCGAAAGCCGAGCGTATTTCGGTGCTGTAAAGGGCAGCGAGAGCGATTCCCGCGGCCACCCAAATGAGACCGACAGCACCGGCGACCGTATAAGGAGTGCGTCCGGACCGGTGGCGCAGCGCTTGCAAGATCTGCCCGATGCCGATGCGGTCATCATTGGCGGCCCGTCGCGGTGTGGTGTCGCCGGTCGGCCACGCGGCTTGTGATGCCTCCGGGGGGAACAGGTCGGAGGTCGGGGGTGTCGACGGGCTGACGGCGTCGGGTTCGGCGGCTGGCGGAAGAGACGCGTCGGTCGGCGTCTCGGGCGCGCGAACGTTAAGGGCCTCCTGGATGGCGGAAAGTGCCTCTTCTGTGGCGTCTTTTGATTTCTGTGGACTCTTCGCCATATCGGTCGTCGCCTTGTCATGACGCCGGACATTTCGCCGCGGCCGGTACCGTAACGATAAAGCAAGGACCTGCCGCCAAAGCGGCATTTCTACGGCCATTTTCCCGGCCGCGAGCTCCCCGATCTATCGCCCAGCAGTCATCCTATCGCCTTGGCAAAGCGAAAGAAACCACGCCGGTAAGGACTTTTTCATCATCGTTAACTGTTTGCTAACCATAGCGAACATGGCTCCCCGCCGGGTCGGCCGTCAATCATGGCTGCCGAATTGAGGCTGCGATGCGGCCAACCGGGCGGCGCGGCGGGCTTATGCGCTGTGATTACACCGCCTTAACCACCACTACGGCGAGAGGTCCCGCATTTACCTGGATTTGGTCCCGTTCAGGTCAAAGTCCCCGGCAACAAAAAGACATTGGGAGGCCGGGATGCTGCAAGCCGCGGTCAACATTTTAGAACCGGAAAACGGGATCGCTGAAAGTGGCGTGATAGATCGCGTCCACCTTTCGCGCATCACCTTCAACGATCGCAGCTTGGAGCGCGAAGTGTTGCAGCTGTTTGATCGACAGGCCGAACTGCTGATGGGTCGTATACATAGAAGCGAGCCGGCCGCGGTTGCCACATTGGCCCATACGCTGAAAGGTTCCGCAATTGGTATCGGTGCCGGACGCGTCGCGCGTGCCGCTGCCTCAGCCGAAACGGTTGCGAGCAATGCGCCGGGCGATTGCGAACACGCGATCAGGCACCTTGCCCAAGCGGTCGAGGAGGTGAGAGCACAGATCGCCGCTTTGTTGCGTTGAGATGACGGGGATGGCGTGTTGGGACGAATGACTATATAGAGGCCCGCGTCACCTGCCACCCAGTCATTACTTGCATCCTTCCAAATGCCGAAGATTACCTATACCGACTCCAGCGGCACGGCCCGCACAGTCGAGGCCGAACTTGGTTCGACCGTAATGGAAACCGCAATCCGCAATAATATTCCCGGGATCGAGGCCGAATGCGGCGGCGCCTGCGCCTGCGCTACCTGCCATGTCTATGTCGATGAAGCCTGGCGCGAAAAAGTCGGCGGTCCTTCCCCGATGGAGGAGGACATGCTCGACTTTGGCTACGATGTGCGTCCGAACTCGCGGCTATCGTGCCAGATTAAAGTGACCGACGAACTCGACGGGCTGCTGGTATCGACGCCGGACAAGCAAGCGTAAAGGTCCACGGGTGGAACCGGTCAACGGGGCGCGGTTCTTATAAAGTCAGCGTGGAGACGACCTGTGGTCTCGATCAAAACCACCTGCTGTGTCGTCGGTGGGGGACCAGCCGGGATGATGCTTGGTTTTTTGCTCGCACGTGCAGGCGTTCCCGTCGTCGTATTGGAAAAGCACCCTGATTTCCTGCGCGATTTCCGCGGCGATACCGTGCACCCATCGACGCTGGAATTGATGTACGAACTCGGCCTGCTCGAGGAATTTCTCCAGCTGCCGCATTCAGAGGTGCGGCAGATTTCGTTGCAGATTGGTGACGACCGGGTGGTTGTTGGCCATTTCGATCACCTGCCTGTGCATTGCAAATTTATCGCGCTGATGCCGCAATGGGACTTCTTGAACTTCATCGCTGATCACGGCAAGCGCTATCGGACATTTGATCTGCGCATGTGCGCAGAAGCGACCAATTTGATCGAGGAGAATGGAAGTATCGTCGGCATTAACGCGAAGACGCCGGATGGCGATATCGAAATTCGCGCCGATCTCACTGTAGGCTGCGACGGCCGCCACTCGATCGTTCGCACGAAAGCCGGCCTTAGAAGTGATGACTTTGGCGCGCCGATGGATGTGATGTGGTTTCGTCTCTCGCGCAAGTCAGGCGATCCCGACGAAACCTTCGGCCATATTGAAGACGGCCGTATGATGGTGATGCTTAACCGGAACGACTATTGGCAATGTGCTTATGTGATACCCAAAGGGAGCGCCGAAGAAGTCGAGCGCGCGGGACTCCATCAATTCCGAGCGACGGTCGGCGACATGTCGCCGTTTACGCGCGGCCGGCTTGAGGAGATCGAAAGCTGGGACAAGGTGAAATTGTTGACGGTCGCAGTGGACCGACTGCGCCGCTGGTGTCGGTCCGGACTGCTCTGCATAGGAGATGCGGCGCACGCCATGTCTCCGATTGGTGGCGTCGGCATCAACCTGGCGGTGCAGGATGCGGTTGCTGCCGCCAACATCCTCGCTGAGCCCTTGCGTCGCAAGACAGTGACAATCGAGACGCTGGACAGCGTGCAGGAGCGCCGCGAATTCCCCACGCGGTTCACTCAGCGTCTGCAAATCGTCCTGCAAAACAACATCATCGGTCCCGCACTCAGAGGCGAACGACCGAAGGCACCTTTTTTTATGAAGGCATTGCAGTGGCCGCTATTGCGGCGCATTCCGGGCCGTGTGATGGCGCTGGGTATCAGGCCAGAGCACATCCACACGCCAGACGCGGCGCCTCGTATGGATGCGGCAAGCTAAGGCTTCATCCCTGCCGGCGCCACCAGTGACGATTTGAGCCCCATGTCATCCAGCGCCTTGCGTACAAGGCCCGAGGCTTTTGCTTCTTCAATGAAGTCGCTCACATATCCGAGCGCAGCCGGTTTGCCCTTGGGCACGCAGACGGCTGTGCTGGAATTGAGAAACGCATCGTCGAGGATGCGAGACCCGGCTATCTTGCCAACCAGTCCCGACAAAGACTCGCGCGATAGCGCAATGGCCTCGATTTTGCCATCGCGCATGGCGGCAACCGCTGCATCGACGCCGGCAAAATCGATGTGAGTTGCACTGGCGGTCGCTTTCTTGGCAGCGCGGAAGGTCGCGGTATTGGCAACACCACCGATCCCTACGCCTTTGGCATCTGCATCCTTCACGGATTGAATTTTTGAACCAGGTGCGACCAGAAAAGTACTCTGCAGGAGGTGATAGGCATTGCCGAAGTCGACGAATTTCTTGCGCTCATCGTCGACCGGTAGAAACGCTACATCCCAGCGGTTGGCGGAAGCCGAGTTCTGAATTTCACCTGAAGCTTGGTGCGGGAGAATCTCAAGAGGTACGCCGAGCTTTGCGGCGAGTGCACGGCCAAAAGTAACGGCAACCCCGCGATAGGTGTCGCCATCTTTGATGGCGAACTGCGCAGACGGGGACGGCGCAACGGCGATAGCAAGCCGCAGCTTTCCGGTAGGAACGAGTTCTTTCAATACGGCGGCATCGGCCATTGTGTGTTGTCTCACTTTGCGGCGGGAGGCGCCACGCTCGCTGACTGATTGGCGCGTTTAATCGCATCGGCGACAAACCCGGAGGCCTTCACTTCCTCGACGAAGGCTCGCAGATATTCGGCGCCGACGGTGCGCCCCTTAGGCGTGCCCATGGCCTGCTGGATTTCCATGAAATGGCCGTCCATCACTCGCACCTCTGGATGGTCCTTGGCATAGGCGACAAGTGGCTGCCGGACCCCAGCCGCAGCTTCGAGCTTGTCATTGACGAACATGTCGATCATTGCTCGGCCACCGCCGGCCGGTGCCCGGACCACGGTGGCATTCTTGACGGTGCGCGTCAGAAAGAGGTCATAGGCAGACTTGAGACCAACCGCGATGCGCACGCCGGGACGATCAACGTCTTCGATCACCTTCAAAGGCGAATCCTTCGGCACCATGTATGTGCCCTCGATAATGACATAGGGCGCACTGAATTCGATCTCAGCGGCACGCACCGGCTCGATCGCGACGAAAGCAATGTCCCATTCCCCAGTCCTGACGGCATCGAAGACTTTGCCGGCGGCTGAGTAGGTCACGAGCTCGACTGGCACACCCAGCCGGTTTCCAAGCTCGCGCGCCAGATCGGGCGTGATGCCCTTGGTTTCACCGGTGGATGGGTCGGTCTGCGCGAGCACCGAATTGCCGAGGTTGATAGCCGCGCGCAGCTTTCCCGTGGGAGCGAGGTCCTTTGCGACTGCTTCCTTCGCCGGCTCGGCAGCAAACGCTGGCGAAAGGCACCAGGTCAGTGCAAATGCCAGCAGCGCGGTTCGCGATGATGCGGCCAAAGGACCTCCAGGCACGTCGGTTTGATTTCCATTGTGCAGCCAATTGAGCTTAGGCGATGTGATGGCGTGATCCAAGACGGCTGGCAAGCCGCAAGAGCGCAATGATACTTGTGAAAACAGCAATCCAGACAAGCCGCGCGCCATAGCGGTCGTGCGGGTTCGACAGCGTGCCGCAGATAAAGGCGTTCGCGACAATGGCCAATCCGCACGTGGCGGCCAGCTCGCCGACATCAGGCATCTTCCTGCGATACGCGACGAGAACAATAATCGGAAGCAGTGCCATCGCGATCAGCGCCACCGGATATTGCAACGAATTGATAACGGTAAAAGATATCTCGTCTTTTTGCTGGTGCGCCATGCGCATGAACGGCACCAACCGCGGGGTGTATTGCTCAATGATGCGGTAGGTGTGCCAGACAGTGTTTACGACACCTTCGCCCGTATGTACGGCGATCAACTGTTTGATTGTTGCGGCGCCTGCAGCTTTGGCCTGGAGACCAGGGTACTCAAATAAACTGTTGAGCACGATCGCTTGCATCTCGGCGCCTAGTCCTTGGAAACGACCGAGCTTGTCGAACAGCTGACTGCCCCAGAACCACACGTCAGCGTCGTCGGGAAGCTGATCTTTGTGGGCGCAGAGTATCCGTTTCGGGTCGGGACAGTGGTCGTCGAGATATTTCTTGACGATGCCGTCTTGCAGCATACGACCGAACGACAGCGCAAATCCGCCTGGCGTCCAAGCGAATTGCTTCGCCACCACGAGATTTGCTGCGAGCACGAACAAGGCGCCGAACGCAAGCGCCAATACGCCGTTGCCGATCCGCGTAAGCGGCATACGGCGAGGCCGGACAGCCCACAACAGGACGGAAGCAAGGGTCAATACCAAGAGCACAGCAATTGTCGCGGTATGGGTTGCGGCGGAGACGGCGACGAGCGCGATTAGCGCAAAACGCTCACGACGTGTCAGACTGTCGGGCCGCAGCAGCAAGAGATACAGCGCGAGAACGCCAAGTCCGGCGAAAATATCGGTGAGGAGTATTGAAGTGAGCCAGGGCAGGGTGGAGATTAAAGTGAGTACGGCGACCACGAGGAGCAACAGCCATGGACGTCCGCCGAACCCTTGCGCGCGCAACACCAGGACGATCAGCCAGACTGCAAGCCCGGCTTGCACAGCGACAACCGGCCAAAACGCGGCCGGCGCTGCAACATTAAGCATCAGCCCGTAGGTTACTGTACGGCTCGGTACCAGCGTGCCTTCGTACCAGCGCGCCAGATAGCCGCCGGTGTCGTACTGCAACAGCGGAAAGCCATTCCAAATCGCGGGCGCCTGCAGCAAAAGCCAACTGGCAATGGCCGCAAAAGATTGCGGCTGAAAAGCCCCATTTCGGCTGTACATTGAACTGATTTCCCCGCCCTCAAGCACAGTGTTACCCGCTTGACGGACACCATGACTAGGACGAATTGTCGCGCATGTTTGTCGCCTTCTTCACGGAGCTTAAAAATGCCGGCGTCCCGGTGACGCTGCGCGAATATCTGACACTAATGCAGGCAATGGATGCCGACTTGGCATCGCGCCGGGTCGAAGACTTCTACTATTTGTCGCGCGCAACGTTGGTGAAGGACGAGCGCAACCTCGACAAATTCGACCGTGTGTTCGGCCATGTATTCAAGGGGCTGGAAACGCTCGACGAGATGAGCGAAGCAGATATTCCGGCCGAATGGCTGAGGAAGCTTGCCGAAAAGTATCTCACCGAAGATGAAAAGAAACAGATCGAGGCCATGGGAGGTCTCGACAAATTGTTGGAAACGCTGCGCAAGCGTCTCGCTGAACAGAAAGGCCGTCATCAAGGCGGTTCAAAGTGGATCGGTACCGCCGGTACGTCTCCTTATGGCGCCTACGGTTACAACCCAGAAGGAGTTCGCATCGGCCAGGATGCCGATCGCAATTTTCGGGCGGTCAAAGTTTGGGACAAGCGGGAGTTCAAGGATCTCGACGATGAGGTTGAGCTTGGCACGCGCAACATCAAACTTGCACTACGCCGCCTCCGCAAATTCGCGCGCACCGGTGCACCCGAAGAACTCGATCTCGACGGCACCATTAAAGAGACTGCACACAAGGGCTATCTCGACATTTTGATGCGCCCGGAGCGGCACAATTCAGTAAAGGTCCTGCTGTTCTTCGATATCGGCGGTTCGATGGACTGGCACATCAAGGCGACTGAAGAATTGTTCTCGGCCGCGCGCTCAGAATTCAAACATATGGAATATTTCTACTTCCATAACTGCCTCTATGAGCGCGTGTGGAAAGAAAACCGCCGCCGTTTCCAGGCGACCACGCCGACTTGGGACGTGCTGCACACCTATCCGCACGACTACAAAGTGATTTTCGTCGGCGATGCGTCCATGTCGCCATATGAGATCATGGCGCAGGGTGGTTCAGTTGAGCACTACAATGACGAGCCGGGCGGGCTCTGGCTCGAACGCGTAACACGGACCTACGCGGCCAGTGTGTGGCTAAACCCTGTGCCGGAAAAGGAATGGGGCTATACCCATTCAATCTCGGTGGTGCATCAGCTGATGGGCGGGCGCATGTATCCACTTACGCTTGATGGTCTCGATCGAGCGATGCGCGAGCTAGTACGGTAGCTGGCCTCTACCGCTCTCTATTTCTCGCGGCCGGCCGGAATTCTACCGATCACACCAAATTCTTCCGACTTGGCGCCGAAAGCCGCACTATGAAACCCCTCGGCCGCCAATCCGCGCTTCAGAAGTTCGCGGATCGCCGACGCTCGGCTAGGCATGCGTTTTTTGAAGCGAAAATCATCCAATACCGTCAGTTCATCGGCTGACAGCATAATTTGCAGTCGTTCGCCGCGGTTTACGCCGTTTGCCATGTTACCCCTCGCATGACAAATTTAAGACGATAGCTCACTATGAGTAATTTACTCATTTTTGTACAAGGTGGCAAGAGCGGAAGAAACGGTGAAATTGCGAAAAGGTTCCAAAAACGGCGATGAAGCCAAGATTGGTTGCAAAGAAACAGAATTGACACTTTTTGCGTGTGCGACAGCTTTGATATATGAAACACACCGAAATCAAAGACACGAAAAGCTGGGCGCCCCTCCTCTGTCAGCGCTGTGGGGGTCTTATGCGCCTCATCGGGAGCGAGCCGCATCCGACCGAGGCGAAGACCGACCTTCTGACCTACACCTGCACAGCCTGTGAGGACCTTTTGGTTCTGCCGCTTCCGATTCCGGCAACCAGCGTCTGACGCCAGCGTCCTTGACTCCTCAAAGCAGCAGCGCCGGGCGTGGGTGCCCGGCGCTGTGGTAGTCCCCAACAAACTGGCCGTTCTATGCAGCGTTGGCGGGGCGCAGCCGCGAAATGTCGTCGGGTGTCGCCTGCTGCTCGCGTTGGAGGGCCATTGCCTCACGCATAAGTCGGGCGAAATCCTTGCGCGCGGTTTCCAGCGCCCCTTCGACCACCGAACACTGCATTTGTTCGCGCCGTAGCGACGCACTGAGTTCCTCGATCCGCTGCTCGGTTGTCTGTTTTTCAGCCGCGCGCGCCGTCTCCAGAGCGGCGATCTGCTCATTGAGCGCGGCAATGGTATCTTCGGCGCGAGCGAGGGCGGCTTCCTTGGCGGTGTAGGCACGAGTGAGAGCTGCACTGCGCTCCATAAGCGTGGCGCGCGCCTGATCCACCTCCTTGAAGTGGGATTCGCGTTGAATCCGTTCGGTCTCCAGCTCGGCGACTCGTGCCTGCATGGCGTCACGCTCCAACGCAAGTTCGCCCGCCCGCCTGTCGTAAGTACGAATCTCGTCGGCACGCGCAAGCAAATGTTCGCGCGCTTCGCCCAGAAGCTTCTCGCTCGCACCGGCGCGTGCCTGTAAGGCTTCGAACCGCATACGCTGCGTTGTGAGTTCGTGCTCATGCCGTTCGTTCGCCTCGTCGATGGCGCTCACAAGCCGCGCTCGTTCAGTGTTAAGTTCGGCGAAATTACCTTCAACGTGACGCAGTCGGCCTTGCGTTGCCGTGAGGCTGGCTTCGGCCTCGGTAAGTTTGCGAGAGACGCGAGCTGATTCGGCACTGATTTTGTCGAGTGAGATCTGCTGGGCACGCTTCTCATCCTCGATCATCAATAAGCGTTGACGCGTGGCATTGAGCTCGGATTCAAGGGCCGCCAAACGTTTGTCGGCCGTGGATAATTTCTCATCGAGGCGACGGTTCTCCTCGCGCAACGCCTTGCCTTCGCCGGTCTCCTGCGCCAACCGCGCTTCCAAATCGACAATCTGCGCGCGCCTGGCGGCTATATCGATGGCGATTTCAGCCTTCGTGGCCTCGAGTGTGCGGAGGAGGTTCTGGGTAGTTGTGAGTTCCTGGCGGAGCGCCTGACATTCCCTCTCCGAAAAAGCTGCTTTCTTCTCCAGCTCGGCGACTTCATTGCGTAGCTTGCCATAGGCAGTGCGCGTGTTGTTGAGCACGGTCTGCAGGCTGATTTTCTCGGACTTCTCGGCCTCGAATGCCCGTAGAGCCTTGCTTACCGGGTCGACAAGTTTGCCGACGGCATTCTTGATCGTGTCGAGCTCGCCGATCTTGGCGTTAGCATCGAGCAGCAAGTTGCGGAGTGACTCGTTATCACCGCCAAGCTGGGCGCCCAGCGCGGAGAACAATTCCTCGTCGAGTTCGAGCGGATTTCCGGTCGGGTTAGCATTGCTCGGCGTTGGCTCGGCCGGCTTGTCGTAAAGTCCGGCCTTGCGGGCGAATAAGCCCCCGAATTTGCTCATTGCGTGATCCCCTTAACGCCGATTCGCCCGGCCGAAGCGACGCCGAATCACTTGTTAACCGATCCTAACGGAATCTAAATTTCGGTGGGTAAATAAAGGGTTAACGGCTCGCAAAATCTGACTAAAAGCTGCGCTGTTTCAAAGGCTTGGTAGCGAACGAAGGGTTGGCCACGACGCGCGCGTGTGTGCGGGACCAACCCTCGGGAATTCCGGCCCTTGGGTCGGTCGGGTGAACGTCACTCGGTCTGTGAATAACATTGAGCCGGGCAGAAGCCGGATTGTGGTCGCAGTGCGAGAGCCATGCATTTCGGCGCCTGTGTTCATAATTAGGATCGTCTGTTGATGAACAGGCCCTCGCATAGGCGAAAGGTGAGTTCGGCACCAGCGCCATGTGGCTCCAGGGTCGACTGCACTTCAGGCGTGACCTGCGCGAGCATCGCACGCAGCAACATCTGCATTGTCTCGTCGTGGCGGCTCGCCCAACTCTTGAATTCCATTTTCTTATAGAGTTGCTCTTCATGCGCGATAGCAAACCCGTGCTCTTTCAGTGACATCCGCCACTCATCCATGGTCCAGGCGCGCAGATGACTCGGATCGCGGAATCTTTCGAAGGCGTTGACGTAGTCTCCAACGCTGCCCTCCGGCACCACGTTGTCGACTACTGCAAACACGCCATTTGGTTTGAGCACCCGATGGACCTCTGCAAGAAACTCGGGGATAGAGTCAAAATGATGCGGCGCGATGCGACAGGTCACGAGCTCGAAGCTCTCGTCTTCGAAGGGTAGCGCTTCAGCTTTGGCATAGGCAGTGCGGATATTGGCGTGACCGCGTTTAAGCGCCTCCGCCTTTACGAGATCGAGCATCTCCTGGGTGATGTCAGTCGCCCATATGCGAGCGACATGTGGCGCGAATGCGTACGCCACGTGGCCTCCGCCGGTTGCAATATCAAGCGCATGCCAATTCTTTTGTGGAGAGGTGAGGGAGACCAGACGTTCGAGGCTCTTGCCGAGTGCGTGCGGCGTGCTGGTCAGATAACTGGACGCGGTCTTGCCGAACTGCTCCTGAACGAGGGTTTTGTTCATAGGTGTTTCCAATCGATACCGGCGGACAGGAATACATAGCGCGTCCTGCGTTCGTACGCGATAGGATGGTACGATTGAAAAGACTCAGCAATTATTTATCGCCGCCGCTCAGATCGTCATATCCATGACGGCTGCTATAAAAAACGAGTGCCATTAGGCCGCCGCCGACCAGAAGAGAGAACAGCACGCCTCCTGCTATAGCGACATAACCGTAAAGTGGAATTGCCTCGCCGCCGAGCCGGACCCAGGCCGCGACCGCGAACCAGATAGACAAAGCCAAAAGGGCGAGTAATGGCACAACGACGAGAAGGGTGCGCATCACCGTCATATAAGACGGCGCATAATTTTTGTCATGTCGCTACTGGTTTGAAAAAAGAAAAACCTGGCGTTGCGCGCTCAGTGACAGCTTACTGGGCCTACGCGTTGCCGCCCGCCTCGGAAAGTTCGGTATTCTTGCCCCTCTTGCCCTTGGGCGGCATTTCGTCGTTCGCCGCTTCGGCGGGTGGAACGGGCATATCGTCGAGCGGCACCCCCCGCCGTAACGTCGACCGTAGAGCAGCGACTTCGCTTTGCAGGCGAGAATTGTCCTTGCGCGCAGCTTCTAAAGCTCCTTCGACAACCGCACGCTCCATTCGTTCGCGCTGAAGTGCAGAGCCGAGGTCCTCAACGCGCTTTTCGATATTGGTGCGGCTGATCTGAATGTCCGCCTCCAGGTGTCCGTTGCGTTCGGTCAATGCAGCGATCTTTTCGTCTGCACGCGCCAGCGCTGTTTCGCGTACCTTTAGCGCCTTGGTCAAAGCGTTGTTGCGCTCGGTCAGAGCAACACGAGCCTGCTCGTGGTCTTTGATCTGGCGTTCGCGCGTTTCGTGCTGCGCTTCGATTTGGGCGAGCCGCTTTTCCGAATTGTTGCGGGCGATCGTCGCTTCGACCGATTTGCGATCGAAAGCGCGCACCTCTTCGGTACGTGCTAAAAGATTTTGCCGCGCCTCGGAGAGCAGTCGCTCGGCAGTCGCCGCACGTGACTGCAGCCCGTCCAAACGCATGTTCAGGCTGCTACGCTCGGCCTGGTGCTGTTCTTTGGCCTCATCGAGTGCGGCGCCAAGCCGTCCACGCTCAGCGTAAGCTTCCGCAAAGCTTGACTCGACCTTGCCAAGTTGGGCGCGAGTTGCGGTTAAAGTATTTTCGCTTTCGGTCAGGCGGCGCGTCAGTCGCGCGGTCTCGTTTAGCGCCTGATCGACTGCGATTTGCAATGATCGCTTTTCATCTTCCAAGAGCGTCAGTTTCTCGCGTGCGGCAGCGAGTTCGCCCTCAAGTTCGCTGATACGTTTTTCGGCGGCATCATGTTGCTCTTGCAGGGTACGACGCGCTTCGCCCAGTGCTCGGCGCTGAGCGGTTTCATGCGTCAGCTGGCGGTCGAGCTCGGCAATTTGCGCGCGGCGTGCATTGAGCTCATCGGTGAGCTCAAGCCTGGCGCTTTCCAGCGCGCGATTTGCTTCGCGCGACAGCTCAAGGTCTTCACGCAGCCGTTCCAAGTCGGCTTCGAGTATCGTCGCCTTTTTTTCGACCTGGTAGAATTCAGTACGCAGGGTCTCATAAGATGTACGCGCCTCTCCGAGCATCCCCGACAGGCTCAACGTCTGGGACTTTTCCTGCTCGAGGGCGCGGAGGGTACTGTTGAAGGGCGTGACCAGCTTGTCGAAGGCTTCCTTGAGGTCGTCCAGTTCGCTGATCTTGCGGCCGGTGTCGGTCAGCAGATTGCGCAGTACCTCGTTTTCCTCACCCATCCGTGAACCGACATCGGACAGATTTTCGATCGAGATATGGTCGCCACCGTTGCCGTTTCCGTTCTGAGATCGCCCGACAAATTTGTCGACCCCGGCCGCGCCACTCTTTCGGCCAAAAAGATCCGACAACTTCGCCATGACGACGCCTCCCAACCCCAGAACGCTTACGAACAGCCCCTGAACGCCGCGCTTTGAAGTACGTTATTATATCGCCCAGGCGATGGGAACACTGGCGGCTCTGCCTGTGAGTATCCGACTGATAACTTTCCAAGGCGCGCGAGCGGTCCGGATGTGAGCGAGGGTACACGTGACAGAGCCGCGCGCAGAAGTCGTAGAAAGACCCGTTACTTACGCCTACCGTCCGTCCGCATGGGGGCCGCTCCGCGAGTTCAGTCTATCGGATGATGGCATTGATTGGGTCGCCGGAGTCCAATCTGGGCGCGTTCCATACCGTGATATTAGCCACCTGCGCATGTCATATCGGCCCACCAGCATGCAGTCGCACCGCTTCATCATCGAACTTTGGGCGAAGGATGCGCCCAAATTGCAGATTGCCTCGACCTCCTGGAAAAGCATGAGTGAACAGCAGCGGCTGGATCAGCCCTATTCGACCTTTGTGCGTGAACTACACCGTCGCATTGCGGTGATGCCAACGCGCGTGCGCTTCGAACGAGGCAGCAGTCCGCTCGTCTACTGGCCGAGTTTGCTCGTTTTTATCGCGGTTGGGCTCGGACTTGCCGCATTAGTCGTGCGGGCTTTGCAATTCCCTACGTACGGCGGGGCGGCACTCGTCAGCGCCTTCCTTGTGCTGTTTCTCTGGCAGGGTGGCAATTTCATTCAGCGCAACCGACCGGGAGTCTACACCGCCAATACGCTTCCAACAGATCTCATGCCGCAGTTACAGTGACGGCATTTTACTCTGTTTCGAGCTATTGACGCACGACAAGGACTGAACATTTGGCATAGCGCACTACATGTCCGGCATTTGAGCCGAGGAAATACGTTCGCATTGCAGGTCGATGCGAACTCATGACGATCAGGTCCGCGCCAAATGTTTTCGCTTCCTCAAGCACCTCGTGGTAGATGCCGCCTTGGCGGACCGTTGCGGAAACATGTTCGGCATCAAGCCCACATTCGCGCGCGATTATGCCAAGCGCTTCTTCGGCCGATTTGCGCTGCTGCACGTCGAAGTCGGGTGGCACGTATTCCGCGAGCATCACGGGGGTCATGGCAAGGACATTCACCAGACGTACCGATCCGCCCGATGCGCGCGCCATTCCGATCGCGGTGGCAATGGCCGGTTTAGCCAAGTCCGTATCGGCGAGATCGACCGGCACCAGGATCTTTTTGTACATGACAGCGCCCCTCGTTTCGCTGAATGGGTAATCATGACACGTTTTCTGGCGCTCGTTGAGTGAGAGTTATTGTCTCAACCGGCCGCGCCAAGCGACCTGGGGGTTACAAAGCGTTCAAGCCGCCCGCAATGGGGGTGCAGCTTGCCCCAGTCGTCGAAAGCGAAATCAATGATAACAAGGCCCGATGTAGGCAGCTTCTCCCGCAATCGTTCACGCGCCTCGATATCGCCCGAGGCGATCAGCATGGTCGCAAGTTCGTGAAGGCCGGGGTTGTGCCCGATAACAAGAAGTGTATGCGTGGCCGGGTTGGTCTCCCTGACGATACCAAGGATCGTATGTGCGGTCGCGTCGTAAAGCCGCTCCTCCGCGGTAGCCGCCGGTGGGTTGCGAAATGTAGTGGCGGCGAATTTCCAGGTTTCCTGGGTGCGCGCGGAGGGAGATGTCATAACTCGGTCGGGAATCAGGGCATGGGCAGACATGTAGCCGCCGACCTTGGCGGCCTCCTTGCGTCCGCGTTCGACCAGCTTGCGGGCACGGTCTTCCATGCCAGGTTCAGAGCGTTCGGCCTTGGCATGACGAAAGAGCAAAAGTCGGCGCATGGTCGTGCTACGGATGTCGTCGTTACTACGGTTCAGTGTAACATGCGTCCCGGACGTGCGCAGTGCTAACGCAGACTTGAGAGTGAGGCATGGAAGCGGGTTGGTACGAAGCTAACAGCGTTGCGCGGCCAGATCGTCCGCGCCTGAATCTCGATCTTGATGTTGACGTCTGTATTATTGGTGCTGGACTTGCTGGTCTTACTGTCGCCCGCGAGGTAGCCCAACGGGGATGGTCTGTAGCGGTGCTGGAGGCAGGTCAGGTCGCGTGGGCGGCTTCGGGCCGCAATCTGGGTTTCGTGCTCCCGGGCTATTCGGAAGACATCAAAAGTATCATCGAACGCATCGGTCTCGACCACGCCAAGCAGCTATGGGTCTTGTCGGAGCAAGGGCTCGACTATGTGCGCCGCACGATTCTGGATACGCGAATGCCTGGCGTCGATTTGATCAATGGCTGGCTGCATGTATCGAAAACTGACAATTCCGGTGAACTGCGCAGCGAAGCTGAACGTATGCGCTGGATCGGCGCGGACGTCGAGTTTTGGTCGGAAGAACGTGTGCGCGACCAGTTTCTTAGCCCGCGATACTTTGCAGCGGTGCACTACAAGCAAGCCTTCCACATTGATCCGTACAATTATGCGCTCGGACTCGCCGCACTCGCGGAGAAAGCAGGTGCGCGCATTTTCGAGGACACGCCGGCAGTCTCGCTCGATCCGGCCGGTGTCCGTAAGCGTGTCGTCACACCCGCCGGCCGTGTGCGAGCCGCGCACGTGGTGCTCGCTGGCAATATTCATCTCGGCGCACTCATGCCGCAGCTTGCGGCGACGCTGCTGCCAGTCACGACATTTGTGATGGTGACTGAACCGATCGGAGAGATCTTGCATGAAGTGGTTCGCTACCGTGGTGCCGTCAGCGACACCAATCGCGCCGACAATCATTACCGCATTGTCGGCGGTGATCGCCTGCAATGGTCGGGGCGCATGCGATCGTGGGATGCCAGTCCTGGCCTGATCGCGCGCGGGCTGGTCAACGACATCCGGCGTACCTTTCCCCGCCTCGGCAAGGTATCCATCGCCCATTTATGGCGCGGGACGTTCGGTCGGACTGTTCACCGCATGCCGCAAATCGGCGAAATTGAGCGGGGTGTGTGGCTGGCGAGCGGCTTCGGCGGTCATGGTCTTAACAACACGGCAATTGCGGGCGAGCTCGTCGCGCGCGGCATTGTGGACGCCGACCAAACATGGCGCTTGTTTGCGCCTTACGAGTTGGTCTGGGCGGGCGGTGTGTTCGGACGCGTTTTGGCGCAAGGCCTTTATTGGGGCACGCGGCCTGTGGAGCGCATCGAAGAGGAAGTTGCCCGCTATCGTGCGCGTACACGGGCGCGCAAGGAAATAAGGCCTGCCGACCTCAAGAGTTCAGTTTGAATGCGTCTGACTATTGTCATCGTCGCGCTAGGGCTGGCCGGCTGTGCCGGTGTCGGTGGCCTGCAAACCAGCCTCAAGCCGAAGGTCGTTTTTGTTTCGGATTTGACGTTCGCTTCCGAAGTGGTGGCCATCGATCGTGGATATACCGCGCGGCTCGAGCGCAAAATCGGCGCATATCCGGCATACCAGCGACGTCAGCGTACCGAGGAGCGCCTCAATGCTGAAATCGTGGCTACAATCATTGCAACTCTGCAAGAAGGTGGGATTGCCGCACAGGCCGGCGGTGAGGATACGCTGACGCTTGATGAGAACGCGCTGGTCCTATCGGGAAATCTGCGCCCAAACCAAACCGTTACCGAGAAAAATAAAAACAACTTCGGGTTTGGCGCCGGGCGCGGGCACATTGTTGCGTCCATGACGGGCGTGCTTTTTTCCGCCGGTGGAAAACGTGAAGTGCTCGCGTTCAATGCTGAAGTTGTTGCCGGCAAACGTGATCCAGCAGTGCCGCCCAAGATTGCGGCCGCACGCAACGCGACGATCAACTCATTGGTTGCAGCCTCCGGCGGACCTACCGAGCGCCTTTCGCCTGATGTCGAAGGGCTTGCGCGAGGCCTTGGCCGAAAAATCGGCGAGCGCGTTCTCGCTTTTGCCAAGGAGCAGGGTTGGAATGCAGTGCCGGCCGAGCCGGCATCGCCGGGCGGACCCGGAGTGCTATCTCATAGTAACCCAAGCGAGAAATCCGAGACACAAGTGGAGTCCGCGCCGCCGGTCTCCGATTCCGACCAATAGCAGTTATCTGCCTTCGCGCCGTGTCATGAAGGCCAGCCTCTCGAACAGATGCACATCCTGCTCATTTTTGATCAACGCGCCATGCAGAGGTGGAATGAGCTTCTTGGGGTCGCGTTCGCGCAAGGTCTCGGGCCCGATGTCTTCCACCATCAAGAGTTTGAGCCAATCCAGAAGTTCGGAGGTGGAAGGCTTCTTCTTCATGCCCGGCACCTCGCGAATTTCGTAAAATAGTTTCAGGGCCTCTGCCACAAGCCTTTGTTTTATATCGGGAAAATGGACCTGAATAATCGCGCGCATGGTCTCTGTGTCCGGAAACCGGATGTAGTGAAAGAAACATCGGCGCAAGAATGCGTCCGGCAACTCCTTCTCGTTGTTCGAGGTGATGACCACGATGGGACGGCGGCGCGCCTTCACGGTTTCGCCGGTCTCGTAGACGAAGAACTCCATGCGGTCGAGTTCCTGTAATAAATCGTTAGGAAATTCGATGTCGGCTTTGTCAATTTCGTCAATCAACAATACCGGGCGGTCGTCAGCGACGAAGGCGTCCCATAGCTTGCCTCGCTTGATATAGTTGCGGATGTCTTTGACGCGTTCATCGCCAAGCTGACTGTCGCGCAGGCGCGAGACTGCATCGTATTCATAAAGCCCCTGCAGTGCCTTGGTGGTGGACTTGATGTGCCATTCAATAAGCGGCGCGCCAATCGCTTTGGCGATTTCCAGAGCCAGCACGGTCTTGCCGGTGCCTGGTTCGCCTTTGACCAGCAGAGGACGCTCGAGGGTAATAGCGGCGTTGACCGCGATTTTTAGGTCGTCGGTCGCAACATAGGCCCTGGTGCCGTCAAAACGCATGAAATTTCTCACCACTCTTTTGATACTACAACCGCTCGGGAATTCCTTGGGTCACTTCGTGGAAGCGGTGCAGTGCCTTTGCTGGAGGTTACCTGTCGGCATTTGGTCGCGCCAGCAGGTCCATATCGGGCAACTGATTCTATTCTCGTGGTTTTTTCCTTGGCCGATGTAACGCGCAAGTTTGTGCATCACCCAAGCCCGTCTAATCCTGGCGACAGCAGTCACAAAAATTAGCACTGATTAACAAAGTGCGAGTTCATTCGGTCAAGTTAGAGAGGATTAACTTGTCTATGCAACTCTCCGCGCAGCCAGGGTCGGGCGTTCGTCACCCATTCGCGATGGGTGAGCCGGCAGGACAGATTTTGTCGCACAGGAGTGCGTTAGATGACTGTTATTTCATCCCTTACGCCCAATCAGATTGCCGGGCTTTCGACCACTGCCATTCAAGGCCTTTCCACTACAGATATTCAGTCTTTGGCCACGACGCAGGTAGCCGCACTCACGGCCACCCAGGTCAATGTATTGAATACAACCGATATACAGGCCTTCTTCACAACGCAGGTCGCGGCGCTTTCACCGACTATCATCAGTGCCCTGCTGACGCTGCAAATCCAGAACTTTACGAATACGCAAATCAGCGCCTTAACGGCGACACAAGTAAGCAAGTTGACCGCGGCGGAGGTCGGGGCGCTGACCTCGACCGAGTTGCAGAACCTGTCGACGACGCAGGCCGGTGCGCTCACCGCCACGCAGATCGGCAGCCTGAGCACGACGGTCCTCAACAACCTGTCGACGACGCAGATCGGGGCGCTGACCACCACGCAGGTTCAGGGTCTCACCACCACCCAGCTCAACGGCATCGGCACCACCAACCTTGACGCGCTCAGCGTCGCCAAGCTGAGCACGACGCAGGTCGGAGGCCTGACCACCACCACGTTCGGCAAGCTGACCGCCGCCCAGGTCTCCACCCTGACGGCCGCCGAGGTCGCCCGGCTGAGCTCCTCGCAGATCGACCAGCTGACCTCGACCGAGTTGCAGAACCTGTCGACGACGCAGGCCGGTGCGCTCACCGCCACGCAGATCGGCAGCCTGAGCACGACGGTCCTCAACAACCTGTCGACGACGCAGATCGGGGCGCTGACC
>Ga0335084_10001496_pt1 | contig 21931 bp, 16 predicted proteins | sample Lox_Sample_44_FD_206721 | JGI IMG/M metagenome (GOLD analysis project Ga0335084, IMG submission 206721) | Soil microbial communities from Loxahatchee National Wildlife Refuge, Florida, United States - Lox_Sample_4.4 | ecosystem: Environmental > Terrestrial > Soil > Wetlands | place: USA...
CGTCATCCCAGGGGATCCCCGGGATGAGCTGCGGGCGGTGTCCGAGGTCGACGCCGGGACCCCGATAACCCGGCACAACGAGCTTGAGCAGATCGAGGTTGCCGTGGAAACCCCAGGCCATCAGCAGCAGAAAGGCAGACGCCAGAATCTGCCCGGGTTTTTCGCGCAGCACGCTGACCGCCACATGGAACACCAGCTTCAGGACGGTGACGTAATCGGGCTCGGAAAGCTCGACCGGATCGAGATCCTGCTGGACGCGCTTGGTTAGCGGAACGCGTTGCTCGCTCATCGGTTATCCCAGTCGCAAGCGGCGCTGGTACAGCGCCACCATGATGGCATTCACCACCAGCACGAAGATGCCGCCGGCGAGCCCCAGCACCGCCGATCGCACCCAATCGTTCGTGATCCCGAACGGCCAGCCGGGACGAAAGGTCCAGGCATGGAAGGCCGCCACGTTGAGCGCTTCGGCCGCACCGGCGAGCACGGTCCCGGCGGCGAATTGCAGGAGATAGGATCTTCGACGCAGCCACATCGCCAGGCTGCCGAGCACGAGCCCGAAAGCGCCGAACACGACTGCGAAGACGAGCCACGCGGGATGGAACGTGTAGAAGCCTCCCAGGTGCGAGGTGATCTCGATGATCGCTCCCAAGCCGGAAGCGACGGTCAAGTATTTCGCCCAGAGCGCATCCTCCAGTGGCATGGCTTTGAGGTCCGCTTCGGATTGGCGCCACGCCTGTGTGGTGAGGCGCATCCCGTCGAGCAGGCTGTGCCCCGCGGTCCAGCCAAAGTCGCGCTGTGCGGCGGCGGAGGTTGCAACCCAGTACCGTTGCGAGACTTCGCGCGCCTTGTCGCGCGTCATTGCGGGGCGCTCCCGCGTGAAGCGTGAGACGTACTCCGCCAGTGGCGCCGCAAACTGAACGGCGGCCACCGGAACGGGGATGAGCAGCCCTGCGGAGCGGTCCATCGCCTGCGCGATCGTGCGGATCGCCTCGGCGGTCGAGACGACATCGTTACGATTCAGGAAATAGACGCGTCCGATCGTGTTCGCGCTCTCCGCCGCATCGACGATGCCCTGTACCAGGTCGCCGACGTAGATCAGCACGATCTTCTTCTCGAGGATGCCGAGCTTGGGCTGGATACGCTGGTCCACCAACGGGTACATCTGGCTGAGATCTTTCTCGCGCTCGCCGTACACCGAGGAGGGGCGCACCACCGTGCACGGCAGCTTGCCGGCGAATTGAGCGATGGCGTCTTCCGCCTTGCTCTTGGAGATCCCATACCAGGAGATGGGCCGGCGCGGCGCCGACTCGTCCAGCGCAGCCGCACTCTGTCCCGGCCCCGCGGCCGCCTGACTCGACGTCAGCAGGAAGCGCTTGAAGTCCGGAGATCGGCTGCGTGCGGTCGCCTCCAGCATGTTGATCGTGCCGCGCGTATTGATGTCCTCGAACTGCTCGCGCGAGAGCGCCATGAGCTGCGCGGCCAGATGGAACACATAGTGCACGCCCTGGAGCGGCGCGACGAGAGACTGCGGCTGCCGGACGTCACCGACCCAGACGCTCACGGGCAGCCCGTCCAGGCTGGAAAGATCCGCGGTGTGTCGAACGAGGCATCTGACCTGGTAACCGCGCTCGAGCAGATGCCGAGTGAGATGCGAACCGATGAAGCCGTTGGCGCCGGTTACGAGTGCCGTTTGCATGCCAGCCTCCGGGGGTTTTGCCTATACTAGTCCACCCGCGTCCGCACGAGAACACTAAACATGTAAGGAGGCCCGATGGCTGCGCCGCGCGAAGGAAGAGTACGCCAGCTCAACGAGCTCGTCGATCCGCTGCGGGGGAAGCGCGGCACGCACCTGCCCCCGGCGCGCGCTCACCTGCGGGCGATGAAGGAAGACTACCGGACGCAAGCCCCGCCGGACGCACCGTTCTCTCGCAAGCTCACCGCCTTCCTGCGCAACCAGATCTGGGGCTGGGTGTGGAGCTACATCCGATTTCGTTTCGGGCCGCGCCACAGGTTCCAGACTTACGCGAGACCGGAAGACAACGGGATCTACCTGCTCTCCGGCTCGTTCGGCGAGGACCCCGGGGACGCCCCGGTGCGGGTGAGCATTGCCGGCGACTGGGCGAGCGGCACGGCGGAAGCGGAACAGATCGCGGACCTGATCGGGAACGCCGCACCGCACTTCACGATCCACCTCGGAGATGTCTATTACGTGGGCGACGAGGAGGAGATGAAGACGAACTGCTTGGGACAGCCTCCGGAGGGATCGGACAAGCGGGGCGTGTGTTGGCCGTCCGGCTCGGTGGGCTCGTTCGCGCTGAACGGCAACCACGAGATGTATGCAAACGGCGACGCCTATTTCGATACGTTCCTGCCTGCGCTCGGCGTGCGCCGCTCGCCGCAGGATCGCTTGGGCGGCCAGAAAGCGAGCTATTTCTGCTTGCGCAACCGATTCTGGGACGTCATCGCGGTCGACACGGGCTACAACTCCGTGGGCATACCGATCCTGGAGCAACTGCCGTGGTTCCGTCCGAGCTGCAAGCTGCCGGACGAGCTGGTGAGCTGGCTGCGGGACGTCGTGAGGCCTCGGGAGAGCCGGCGCGGCATCGTGCTGCTCAGCCATCATCAAAACTTTTCGGCGTTCGAGGACGTCTTCACCCGGCCGGCGCAGCAACTCGCGGAGTTCATCGACCGGCCGGTGCTGTGGCTGTGGGGTCACGAGCATCGGTTCGCCGTCTACGGCAAGGCTCGAACCGCGACGGGCATCGAATCCTTCGGCCGCTGCATTGGGCATGGCGGCATGCCGACAGACATCGGCTTTGCCGTCCAGCATCCGGAGTTTCCCCTGGTGCTGCACGACGAGCGCGTCTACCTGAGCCTGAAAGGTCTGGCTGTGGGCTTCAATGGGCTGGCGCACCTCACTTTCCGGGGCAACACGCTGGAGATCGAACACCGCGACATCCGCAATCAGCTGCTGCTGCGGGAGCAATGGGAAACCGAAGGCGGCTTGCTGCGCGGCAAGCGCATCGAGCGCGGAATCATGGATGCCGATATCAAGACGCCGGCGGACCTCGGCGTCGCGATCGGCCAGATCGGCGCGGCCACGGCGTAACGAGGCGGTTCGAGCAGCCAAGGGGGAACGATGCGCGAGGCACTGATCGTCTGGGGCGGGTGGAGCGGCCACGAGCCCGAGCGCTGCGCCGGGATCGTCCGAGCGATGCTCGAGGAGGACGGCTTCGAGGTCCACGTCGAGGACACGCTCGAGGCCTTCGCACACCCGCGGGTCGGCGCGATGAGCCTCGTGGTGCCGATCGTCACTGCCTCGAAGATCGAGAGGCACCAGCTCGACGGGTTGTCGCGAGCGGTCCGCAGCGGTGTCGGGCTCGCCGGCTTCCACGGCGGCATGTGCGACGCCTTCCGCGAGGCGACCGAATATCAGTTCATGTGCGGCGGCCAGTGGGTGGCGCATCCCGGCGACATCATCGATTACCGGATCAACATCGTGCGCCGCGACGACCCTGTCATGCGGGGCATCGAGGACTTCGACTATCGGTCCGAGCAGTACTACATGCACGTCGACCCGTCGAACGAAGTGCTCGCGACCACTACGTTTTCCGGCAAACACGCGTCCTGGATCCAGGGTGTAGTGATGCCGGTGATCTGGAAGCGCCGGCACGGGGAAGGCCGCGTGTTCTACAGCTCACTGGGCCACGTCGCAGCCGAGTTCGACGTTCCGCAGATGCGCACGATCTTGCGGCGAGGCATGCTCTGGGCGGCCCGCTAGAAGCGCGCTTTCTGGCTTCTTCGCGTCCTCCGTCATTCCAGCGTAGGCTCGGCGATGTCGGGCGGGCCTGCGAGCTCACCGGATGCCGCGTCCAGCCGTAGGGTCTCGCGGTAGCACTGCGCGAACCGAGGCTCCTCATCGACGGAGAAGACACCCGCGACATAGCGGTCCGGTCGCAGCAGCAGCAGCTTGTCGCCCAAGCCCGCGAAGATCGGCGCGAGGAGGTTGGTGCCGTCCGCCACGCAACGGTAGCGCTCGGCACGCGTCAGGGGCGGCGAATCCACTGCACGCGGGCTGACGATGGCGATGCGTGTCGCGTCGAGCTGATGCCACAGAGGATGCGACAAGCGGCCGAGCACGCCGGTGTCCTCCGTTCCATATGCAATCAGCGCGAAGCCGGGGCCGACGAGCCAATCCAGTGGCTGCTCTCCCGCGTCGGCAGTCCTGACCACGGGCTGGGGCAGCATCCGTCCGACGATCGCTCTCTCCGCGCCGCCGCGTGCCGGGACGATCAGGCCCCGCTTGTAGCGCGGCTTCGGCTTGAACTTCATCTGCAGGAAATACTCGCGCAGGCCAGGGATCAAGCCCGCGACGGTAAAGAAGCACGCGATCGCTGACGCTCGGATGCGTGTCCTGGGCGCCATCACGATGCCGAGGTTCATCGCCAAGCGGATGAGCGACCATGCGTGGTCGCGCCGCTCGGCCTCGTAGGAGTCCAGCGCACCCTCGCCCATGCGGCCTTGCACTGCGGCCGCCAGCTTCCAGCCGAGATTGTGGGCGTCGCGGATGCCGCTATTCATGCCTTGGCCGGCGTACGGTGGAGTGAGGTGCGCGGCATCACCGGCCAGAAAGATCCGTCCGATGCGCCAGCGTTGCGCGATCCGAGCGTGGAAGGTGTAAACCGTCTTGCGAGCGATGTGGATCGGCCGGCCGTGCTGAAACGGGCCGACGAGCTCGCGAATCCTCTCGGCTCGCAGCATCTCGTCGTCGCGCTCGTCAGGACGCAAGAGGAATTCGAAGCGGCGCGTCCGATGTGGGCCGGGCAGGTTCACCACGGGGCGCGCCGGGTCGCAGTACACGCGCGTATGCCAGAAGGTGTCATCGTCATGCTCGGTGTCGACCACCAGCCATCTCGACTCGAAGCTCGATCCACGAAGCGCCACTCCGCAGATCTTGCGGACGAGACTGCGGGCACCATCGCAGCCGACGACATAGCTGGCGCGGATCTCAAGTGCGTCTGCGCCAGCGCGACCGACCATTGCCGTGACCTGCTGCGCGTCCTGGGTCAGGCTCTCCAGCGTGTGGCCGAACAGCACGCGGACCGAAGCGAAGCGCGCTAGCCCTTCGCGCAGCGTCGCTTCCAGCAAGGGCTGGCGGAAGGCGTTGCGCCTGGGGAAGCCGTACTCGGCGGTCGAGGGCTGCACCTTCCCGAAGCAGCGCCCGCCCGGCTTGGTGAAGTAGTGAACGCCGTAGCCCCGGACCACGTTCTGCAACACCTGCTCGTGCAGCCCGATCGCCTGCATCGTGCGCAACGACTCGTCATCGATGGACACGGCCCTCGGCTCCGTCACCGTCGAGAGGTTTCGCTCGATGAGGATCGCGGGGATCTGTTGCTGGCCCAGCAGGTTCGCCAGGGTCAGGCCCGTCGGCCCGGCGCCGACCACGAGAACGGAGGTTGTGAGGGCTTCGCGTGCAGGCAGAGGGAATTCTCCAGGATGATGCGGGACCTCGCCATGCACCGGCCGGATTCGATTTGCGGGCAAGCGTCCCGGCCTCCGCAGCACAGGCGCCGCATCAGTCCGGGATTGTATCGGCAGCCTTGGGGAACTGCAGTGGCGGCGAGCCCGGCGGAACCTGCACTCGCTCCCCCGCCGCGTCGAGCCTGGCGCGAGTGGTCTGCCACGTCCGAATCTCTTATCCTTGGCGAAGCGGCGGCCACGAGGGGAAGCGTTTACGCGGTCGTGCCGACCAGGGGACTGCTTGCGCGAGTTGGACGAGATCCTGCGGCCAGAGGCGCTCCCGGAGCCATGGCCGAGATCGGACGATGGAGGCAGGACATGATCATTCAACCGAACGTCGTTGCGGCGGCCAAGCGCCGGCAGCCACCGGAAGCCGCTGCACCGGAGTCCCGGCGCACTGATGTCGCCGGAGCCATCTTGCCGAAGGCGATCGTGACGGCGGGCCCAACGCCGGCGAGCGACGCCGCGCTCGCCAGACGAGCGGCCAACCTCACATTCGCCGGCGCAAAGCCGACCACAACCGAGCTCGAGCGCCTGATCGGCACCAACGACCTGGTCGACGAGTTCTATCTGCAGCGCGCGCTCGTCGCGGCCGCGCCGGTGATGCGCATCACGCTGCGCGATGCGGCGGGCCGCGAGCGCGGATGGGCCACGGGCTTCATGGTCTCCCCGCGCCTGTTGCTCACGAACTGGCACGTGTTTCCCGCTGTGGGAGAGACGAGCAACGCGATCGCCGAAGCGCACTACGTGCTGGACATCGCCGGCAACCCCGCGCCGTCCTATCGTTTTGCGGTCCGCGGCGACCTGTTCTACCTCTCCGACCAGCAGCTCGACTTCTCGCTGGTCGCGGTGGACCCGCTCGCTCAAGATGGCCGCACGCCGCTCAGCCGGTTCGGCTATCACCGGTTGATCGCCGAGCCGAACAAGATCCGTGAAGGCGAGGCGATGACGCTGATCCAGCATCCCGGCGGGGAGCGGCGGCAATTGTCGATTCGCGAGAACGAGCTGGTGAAGATCCTCGACCAGTTCCTCTGGTATCGGAGCGACACGGCGCCCGGCTCCTCTGGCGCGCCCGCGTTCAACGATTCGTTCCAAGTGGTCGCCCTGCACCACTCCGGTGTGGCGCGCGACGATGGGGCGGGCGGCTACTTGCTCCGAGACGGAACCCGGGTCGCTTCGCTCGACGGGATCGATGACAGCCGAGTCGACTGGGTGGCGAACGAAGGGCTTCGCGTGAGCGTGCTCTGCGCCTTCCTGCGCGGCAAGCTCGATCCGACCAACCCGTTCGCACAGGAGCTGCAGCAGGCGATGCAAGGAGGCGACATCATGTCGAGCGCTCTCGCGGGGAACGTCGTCCAGCCGTCGGCGCCGGGACCTGGGAGTGCCGGGGTGGCCGTGCAGAGTCCCAGCACGCTTACCATCCCGTTGCAGTTGCAGATCTCCGTCGCGGCGCAGGGTATACCGCCGCTGCCGCAGACGATCCCGAGCGCGACTTCCGCCGTGGTCCAGCCGTCCGCATCGGCCGGGATGGAGGCGCTGCGCTATCCGATCGTGGACCGCGACTACAGCACGCGTACCGGCTATGACGCAGGCTTTCTGGGTATCGCGGCTCCGCTTCCCAAGGTGACAAGCACGGCGATCGTCTCCCGGATGGCCGACGGCGGTCACGAGATTCCCTACGAGCACTTCACCGTCGTTGTGAACAAAGAGCGCCGGCTGGCGCTGTTCACGGCATCCAACTTGGATTACTCGACGTCGAAACGCCGGCCCGAACCAGGCGACTACAGCCGGAAGGGCCTGACCGGGCTGGGTCCGAACGATCAGGAGAAGTGGCTTACCGATCCCAGGATCCCGCAGCAGGACCAGCTGCCCGATGTGTTCTACACCAAGGATGCCGGCAGCTTCGACAAGGGCCACGTTGTTCGAAGAGAAGACGTGTCGTGGGGCGACTCGCGGGAGCAGATCGTGCGCGCAAACGGCGATACCTTCCATGTGACCAACTGCACCCCGCAGGTGCTCGGGTTCAACCGCTCCGAAAGCGGCAAGGACAACTGGGGAGACCTGGAGAACGAGATCCAGAAGCAGGCGAAGACCGAGAGGCTGAGCGTCTTCTCCGGTCCGATCCTCGCGGCCGAGGACAAGTTCTTCGAAGGAAGAGATGATTTCGGTCCGGTCAGGATCCAGATCCCCCGCGAGTTCTGGAAGCTCGTCCTGGCCAGCGAGAGCGGCAAGCTGGCCGCCTATGCGTTCGTCCTACAGCAGGACCTGCGCAACATCCCCGAGGAGTTTCGCGTGACCGCGACCTGGAAGCCATATCTGGTCACGGTAGCGGCGCTGGAGGCACGCTTGACCGGATTCGGGTTCGGCCGGCAGATCCACGCTGCGGATCGAGCGGCGCACGGCGGCGCTGCGCTCGCGGCTACGATCGGCGCCGAGGTCCACTCGAATGCGGCTAGCATGGTGCGCTCTGGCGCCGAAGGCAGACCCGGCGGCTCCGGAAAGGACGAGACTTGACGGCCCCATCGTGAGACCGGGGCAGGCGGGCAGGCGCTCGGGGTGTGGCCGAGCCATGCCGTCCCACGCACGCGGCCCGACTCTCTGTGTGCACATGAGTCGCGATCGCCAGCCGATGTGGACGCAGCGCGGCACCAGAGTGCATGAGGTATGCTCCGGAGCATGGGGCCCATGGAGCCTGGGAGCCGGGCACCGTCCGGTCGATGCCGGGTCACAGCAGCGCAATAACGAATCCGAGTTACCGTGGTCACGAAGGTCAAGGACCGTCACACTGCGAGCGGGAAGCTGCGCATCGGCGACGATTGGAATGCCATCACCATCATTGCCCTGTCGCAGAGCAACCCGTTAAAGGCGGTGGCCGAGTTCGTCGAGAACAGCATCGATGCGCGTGCGCGCAATGTCTTCATCGTCCGCGGCAAGGAGCATGGCGAGGCGTATCTCTCCGTCACCGATGACGGCGAAGGCATCCCGCGGGATGCGGACGGGGCGCCCAACTTTCGCTATGTCGCCACCCACATCGGCGATTCGTTGAAGCGCCGGCTCAAGGCGCAGGGCGCGACCGGCATCCAGGGCGAGTTCGGGATCGGGCTGCTCTCCTTCTGGACCGTCGGCGAGGAGCTCACTATGGCATCTACGGGCGCCGACGGGCGCCTGTACCAGATGCGCATGCGCAAGGGCAACCCCGGATATACCGTCACCGCGCGGCCGGCGCTGGTGGCGCGCACGGGGACCGAGCTCAAGGTCAAGCCGCTGCTCCCGGGCATTCGACAAATGAGCGGCGAGAAACTGCAGTGGTATCTCGCGTCGGAGCTGCGCGACCGCATCCGTCAATCCGGCGTCAACGTCGAGATCACCGACCGCCAGGCGCGCAAGAGGTACAAGGTCGAGCCGCGCCGCTTCGACGGCCGCTTGCTCCATGACCTGCGCCCGGCCGGCACCTCGCTCGGAGAGATCTACCTCGAGCTGTATCTTGCCGAGCCGGCGCCCGACAACTCCGTCGGCCTGCACCGATCGGGGACGCGCGTGCTCGCCAACTTGACCGAGCTCGACGCGTTCCAGCGGCTGCCTTGGACCACGGGATATCTGCAGGGGATCATCGACGCGCCCTTCCTCAACCTCACGCCCGGGACGCGCACCGGCGTGATCCAGGACCAGGCCTTCGGTGCGCTGCTCGACGCCCTCGCGCCGGTGGAAACCCAATTGACGGAGCTCGTCGAGGAGCAGCGGCGCGCCGAGGAAGAGCAGGCCAGCCGAGAGCTGCTACGCGCGATCCAACGCGCGTTCCAGGAGGCGCTGCTCGCATTGCCGGCCGAGGAGTACGACTGGTACGACATCCAGGGCCGGGGCGGCCGCGCGCGTGGCGGAGTCGGGCCCGCCGGCCTGCCCATCGAGACGGCTGTCGAGCCCGAAGCGGAGGAGGAGCCCGCGCAGAAGCAGTTCTTCGGTTTCGCCGGGCCGTTGTTCAGCGTGCGGGTATCCCCCGCATCCTGCGTGGTGCCGGTCGATGGCACGCGCACGCTGCGAGCGCTTGCGCGAGACAGGTCGCGGCGTGTCGTCGAGGAGGGCGTCTCGTTCCGCTGGGACATCGTCGAAGGCGGCGGCCGGTTCGATGGCGCGCAAGGGGAGATCGTCGAGTTTCACGCGCCGGCGGAGCCCGGGCTCACGCGGGTGCGGGTGATCGCCACACAAGGCGAGGTGTCAAGCGAGGCCGAGGGCACGATCACGGTAACGCAGTCGCTGCTGACCGAACGCGAGCCGGCCGCGAACCGGCAGGGCCTTCCAGACTACACGTTCGAGCGCGCCGCAGGCGAGCTGTGGCGCTCTCGCTACGATCCCGAACGCAACGTGATCGTCATCAACAACGGGCACCGCGACTTTGTGTACGCCGCCCGCAGCCGGGCGCTGAAGCTGCGTTACATCGTGCGCCTGTTTGCCAAGGAGCTGGTGCTGCGCAACTTTCCCGGGCAGCCGCCGGCGGAGCTGCTCGAGCGGATGGTCGAGCTGTCGCTGTATACCGAGGAGCATCTGCGGTAGGTTCGGTCGGGTGAGCGGGGCGCGGGCGCGTCGCCGCGCTGACTGCGGATCCCCGTGACCGGCTTGCATGGCGTGTTGAGCCTGCTTCGGCGGTGTGCTACGGTTAGGAGTCGAATGAGCCACGCGCACATACTGCGGCTGTACATCGACCGCCTCGATCCGAAGGCGGGGCTCGCCGTTACGCCTGCCGCGGCGAACCGGGCGGTCTACGTGCGCGACGGCAGCGTGACGATGCGCGGTGCGGGTCAAACAGCCTCGCTTGCCGCGAACAGCGCTTGGCACAGCGCGGACGCCTGCGAGGTATCTGCGGGCAATAGCGGCGCGACATTGCTCCGTTGGGAGCTCGTACCCGGCGGTGCGCCCTCCGGACAGGCGCTGGGCACAGACTCGAAGCTGTTGCTATCGCAGGCGGTAGAACTTGCCGATTCCGGCGGGTACCTGATGCGCTGCGACCGTGTCGATTTCCCCCTCGGCGGAGTCGCGTACATGCATACGCACCGCGGGCCCGGCGTTCGCTGCCTGCTCTCGGGCGAGATCCGCATCGAGGTGAACGGCGCGGCGCACACCGTCATGCCCGGCGAAGCGTGGTTCGAGGCGGGCCCGGACCCCGTAGTCGCCTTCGCGTCGGAGCGTGCGTTGACGAGCTTCGTGCGCGTGATGGTCCTGCCGCGCGAGCTGAGAGGGAAGCCCTCGATCCGCTATGTAAGACCCGAAGACCAGGACAAGCCGAAGACGCAGAAGTACCAGGTGTTCTGCGACGAGTTCATCACCCTCTAGCCAATGGGGTCAGGCCTGCATAATTGCATTATTGGGGTCAGGCCTGCATATCTGAATTGTCCACATGACTATAAAGGCGTCGGAGAGCAGATGGGAGCTTGCCGGCCGCTGTCTAATCCGGTTCCCGCGCGGGCGCAGGTCGACGACAACTATACGAATATACAGGCATGACCCCAGCGTGCTACCCGCCGCACATCGGATCGGGTTCGTCTAGAAAGAGCTGCACCTCGCGGAACAGCTGCATGCGATTCTTCTCCATGATGATCGTATGTGTCCCCTCTCCGATCTCCACCTTGCGCTTGTAAGGGGCGCTGGTGAGCGCCGCGAACAGATCCTGTGCCATGTAGGCGGGCGTGTCGGCATCCCATTCGGCAAGTGCGATCAATGTCGGTGCCCTGATCGCCGCGGCGTCGTAGTAAGGCTTGCCGGCGGCCCAGTACTCGCGTAGGTCCCGGAGGACGCCGTTGGGCGCACGCAACTGGGCCGACGCGCCTGCCCCCGCGGCAGGATCGGTGGACCAAGTGGCATCGGCCCAGGTGTCGAACCAGCCGGGCGGCACCAAGTCGCTTTGCTTGGACTCGGGGACGCCGTTCAGCCAGCGCTTCTTCGCTTGGTCCTTGGTCACCGTACGGTAAGCGCCGACGCTGCCCTGCAGAGCAGCGGGGAGCGGCGTCTTGCGCAGCCACAGCGGTGCATAGAGCACCAGCCGACGGACCTTCTCCGGGTTGCGGGCGCTGTAGGCGCCCATGACGCTCGTTCCCCAGGACCAGCCGAGCAGATTGATGCGCTGGACGCCGCGTCGCGCGAGGACATGCTCCACTGCGGTGCCGACATCGCGCACGGCCACATCGGTGGTGACGCTCGGTGCGTTGTCGGCTGGCGGCTGGTCCATTTCGGACGGCCGGGTCGAGCGCCCATAGCCGCGTAGGTCCAGGAGGTACACATCCCAGCCGTGGGCTGCGATGTAGTCCATCCAGGACAACCCGTCGAGCCGGAGGTCGAAGGCGGTTTCGGACGGATAGGTCGCGCCGTGCACATAGAGCAAGATACGCTGCTCCGCAAACTGCGTGAGCGAGCGCGGACGCTTGTTGCGCACGAAGAGCTGAATGTTCGGGGTGTCCGAAGCGATCATTGCGTCCTCGGTGACCAGCTCGCGCGTCGTGTGGTGCGGCTCATCGTCACCCAACTGTTCGGCGCAGCGGACGGACGCCTGTGCTGCCGGCGCGGTGGGCAGCGCCGCAGCCGCGGCGAGCAAACTCATCGTCTGCACAGCTTTCCTGCGTTCCATATCTCCTCCTGATGCGGGTGCCGCACAGCGTATCGCATTGGGCGACGTTGCATCACGCCGGGCCGCCGATCGCCTCCGACGTGCCGCACTGGATCATCCGCGCGGTCGCGAGGGCTCTCGGAAACGAGGGCCAACCGCGGGCTTGCTTCGTATCGTCCGACGGCGATTATACAATTATACAGGCCTGACCCCGAGGGTTCGTGGCGGACAACGGCGCGCGGAAGACAAGCTACACTGCGTACCCGCCGGCATCGGTCCGGCATGCGGAGGGATTAGATCATGACCGAGCGGCGACGACGCCGCATTGCGACGGCCTTTTCCAATCAGAGTTTCCTCAACAGCAAGGACGCGCGCGTGCTGCGCATCCTGGCCGAGTATCTCGAGCCGAAGAGCCGCTTCGAGCGGCTACGCGTGGACGATACCATCGTCTTCATGGGCTCGGCGCGCCTGAAGTCTCGCGAGCAGGCCGAGGCGGCGCTGCGCGCCGCGGAGGCAGGCGACGGAGATCTGGAGCGGGCGCGAACGGAATTGCAGATGTCCGGTTTCTACGAAGCCGCACGCCTGCTGGCCTTTCGTCTCACGGAATGGTCCAAGGCGCTGGATCCGAAGGAGCGCCGCTTCGTGGTGTGCACCGGCGGAGGACCGGGGATCATGGAAGCGGCGAACCGCGGCGCCGCCGAAGCGCGGGGCATGAACGTGGGCCTCACGATCTCGATCCCGGTGGAGGAGTTCGACAATCCGTACGTCACCCGCGAGCTCGCGTTTCACTTCCATTATTTTTTCATGCGCAAGTTCTGGTTCGCGTATCTGGCGAAAGCGGTGATCGTGTTCCCCGGCGGCTTCGGCACGCTCGACGAGCTGTTCGAGCTGCTGACCCTGGTGCAAACACGCAAGATGACCAAGCCGATGCCGATCGTGCTGTTCGGGACCGAGTACTGGAGACAAGTTGTGGACTTCGACGCGCTCGTGCGCCACGGGACGATCGACGCGCGCGACGTGGAGCTGGTGCACCGGACCGACTCGGTGGATGACGCCTACGACTGGATCGTGAGCAGCCTCAGCGAGCATGCGCTCGACCAGCCCGGCCCCATGCTCTAGCCCGCGCACAGTGCGCAGCAGCCCGAAGTCCCCGGCCGGCCGGTCGCGCCGCCCGTCCGAGCGTCGATGAAACAAACAGCGCACGCGGCGCCGGAACCTCAGCCGGTCACGCATCGCGCCGTTCTGGCGATCGCCGTGCCGATCATGATCTCCGGCGTCTCCACGCCGCTGCTGGGCGTCGTCGACACCGGCGTGGTGGGCCAGACGCCGGACCCGGCGTATATCGGCGCGGTGGCGCTGGGCGCCCTGGTCTTCAACTTCGTGTTCTGGGCCTTCGGCTTTCTGCGCATGGGAACGACGGGCCTCACTGCGCAGGCATCGGGTGCGGGTGATGCGGCGGAAATCCGCGCGAGCCTCGGCAGGGCGGTGCTGATCGCCGTGGCGGTGGGCGCCGGGCTGGTCGCCTTGCAATGGCCGATCCGCGAGCTCGCGTTCGCGCTGATCCAGGGCAGCCCCAAGGTCCAGGGGCTGGCGCGCGACTACTACGACATCCGCATCTGGGCCGCACCCGCGACGTTGACCAACTACGCGCTGCTCGGATGGTTCATCGGATTGGCGCGGGCTCGCGTCGCGCTGCTGCTGCAGCTCGTGCTCAACCTCACCAACATGGCGCTGGACGCGTTCTTCGTGCTGAGGCTGGACATGGGCGTGAAGGGCGTGGCGCTAGGGACGGTCTGCGCCGAGGTCCTGGCGGCCGCCGTGGGGCTCGTTCTCGCCACACGGCATCTGCGCGGTTTCGCCGGCCGCTGGGACTTGGCGCGACTCCTGGCAGCCGATCGCATCCGGCGCACCATCGCCGTCAATCGCGACATCATGATCCGCTCGCTTGCCCTCATCGTTGCCTTCGCCTGGTTCACGACTCAGGGCGCGCGGCAGGGCGACACCGTGCTCGCCGCGAACGCCGTGCTGATGCAGTTCATCACCGTCGCGGCGTACTTTCTCGACGGGTTGGCCTTCTCCGCCGAGGCGCTGGTCGGCAAAGCGGTGGGAGCCTCTCACCGGGCAGGGCTTTCCGCGGCGGCGCGTATGACCACGTGGTGGGCGGCAGCCGTTGCGCTGTTGGCTTGCGTCATCTTCGCACTTCTCGGCCCCGCCATCGTCGACATGCTCACTGTCGATCCGGCCGTGCGTGCCATCGCACATGACTATCTCCCTTGGGTGGTCGGCGCACCGCTCGCTGCGGTATGGGCATTCCAGCTCGACGGCATCTTCATCGGTGCGACCCGCACGGCACAGATGCGAAACGCCATGCTCATGTCGCTGTTGATCTTCCTCGGCGCCTGGTGGGTGCTCAGGCCGCTCGGAAACGGTGGGCTGTGGGCGGCGCTCTACGTGCTCTACGGAGCGCGCAGCGTCACGCTCCTCTATTACTTTCCGGCCTTGGTCCGCTCGGTGCCGGCGTGACCGCCCGAACCGCAACCAGCGCTACTTGCCGCGGCCGGCTGCGACCCGGATCGCCGTCGTGATAGATTGTGCTCATGTACGGCGCGCACGCCATGCGTTGGCGGAGCGCGCCGGATCCTGTCTGGGGGAGTAGATGCCGCAACCGATCCGCGTTCTCCTGGCCAAGGTCGGGCTCGATGGCCACGATCGCGGCGTGAAAGTCGTCGCTCGCACCCTGCGCGATGCCGGGATGGACGTGATCTATACGGGGCTGCACCGGACCCCGGAGGAGGTGGTGAACGCCGCGATCCAGGAAGACGTCGACGTCCTGGGCATCAGCCTGCTGTCCGGCGCCCACATGACCTTGTGTCCCCGCATCATGGAGCTGCTGCGAGACCAGGGCGTCGAGGACATGATCGTGGTGGCCGGCGGGGTCATGCCCGACGAAGACGTCGCCGCTCTCAAGCAGATCGGAATTCGGGAGATCCTGCTGCAGGACACCCCACCGCGCGAGATCGTCGAGACGCTGCGGCGCCTCGTGGACGAGCGCGGCCCGCGCTGATCGCAGGACGGGAAGGCGACGCGATGAGCATGGAATGCTGGGCGTTTCCGCCACGCTATGACGCGGCCTATCGGCCGGAGCCTACCACGCGCTACTGGTTTCCGGTGCGCGAGACGATGCCTGCCGCCGACCGCGAGCGGGCGATCCTGGAGCGGCTTCAGGAAGTGTGCCGCTACGCCTACGCCCATTCCGCCTTCTACCGCAGGAAGTGGGACGAAGCGGGATTCCACCCGTCGCACCTGCGCTCGCTCGAAGACTTCGAAGACAAGGTGCCGGTGATCACCAAGCGGGACCTGCGCGAGTCGCAGGCGAAGGCGCCCCCGTTCGGCGAGTACCTGTGCGTCCCGGCAGCCGAGATCTTCCATATCCACGGCACCTCGGGCACGACCGGGCGGCCGACCGCATTCGCGATCAGCCGCGGCGACTGGGACGCGATCGCCAATGCACATGCCCGGGTGATGTGGGGCATGGGGATCCGTCCCACCGATACGATCTTCCTGGCGGCGATTTTCAGCCTGTATCTGGGAAGCTGGGGCGCGCTTGCCGGGACGGAGCGGCTGGGCGCGACGGCGTTTCCCTTCGGTGCCGGTGCGTCCGGGATGAGCGCCCGCGCGGTGAGTTGGATGGCTCAGATCCGGCCCACGGTGTTCTACGGCACGCCGACCTACGCGCTGCACCTGGCGGAGGTCGCGCAGCACGAGGGCCTGAACGCGCGCGACTTCGGCCTGCAGCGCCTCGTGTTCTCGGGGGAGCCGGGGGCCTCCATCCCTTCGGTCGTCGAGAAGCTCGCGGGGGCTTACGGAGCGGAAGTGTTCGATGCAGGATCGATGGCCGAGATGACGCCCTGGATGAACGCCGCGGGCAGCGCGGAAAGCTCGCCCGGGATGCTGCTGTGGCAGGATATCGTGTACACCGAGGTCTGCGATCCGAAGACGTTCCGGCGGGTCGCATACGGATCGCGCGGCACACCGGTGTACACGCATCTGGAACGTACGTCGCAGCCGATGATCCGCCTGGTGTCGGGAGATCTGGCGCTATGGGAAAACGGCCCGAATCCCTGCGGCCGCACCTATCCGCGCCTGCCCCTAGGGGTGTTCGGACGCATCGACGACATGTTCACGATCCGCGGCGAGAACGTGTATCCGAGCGAGATCGATGCGGTGCTGAACGAGATCCCGGACTACGGAGGCGAGCACCGCATCTGCATCACGCGGGAAGGGGCGATGGACGAGCTGATCCTGCGTGTGGAGCCGACCGCAGCGGTGTTCGCCGGCACGGCACGTACGCAGCAGTTCAGGGACGAGGTTGCCCGAAGGATGCTCAAGACATTGGCGGTCCGTGCTGTGATCGAGGTCGTCGCCCCGCACACTTTTCCACGCACTGACTTCAAAGCGCGGCGCGTGATCGACGACCGGGAGATCTTCCGCGAGCTGAACCAAAAGCTGCAGGAGCGCTGAGCATTGGCGGCACCGGTCCCATCCATGGAGTTGCTCGCACGCATGCGCCAAGGAGACAGGGTCGCGCTGGGACGCCTGATCTCGCGCGCGGAGACGGGGCTCGAGGAAGCGCGCGGAGCCTTGGCAGAGGTATACCGGGCGGCCGGGCGCGCCCATGTCGTCGGCATTACGGGTGTGCCCGGCAGCGGGAAGTCCACACTGGTCGCCAAGCTCGTGGAGCGCATCCGCGCCGACGGCCGTCAGGTCGCCGTCATCGCAATCGATCCCTCCAGCCCTTATTCCGGCGGCGCGATCCTGGGCGATCGCATCCGCATGACCGATCTCGCCCTGGATCCCGGCGTGTTCATCCGCAGCATGGCGACTCGCGGTTCCACCGGCGGGCTTGCCCGCGCGGCGCTGGCGGCGGCCGATCTGCTCGATGCGAGCGGCTTCGACATGATCGTCATCGAGACCGTCGGCGTGGGTCAGGACGAAGTGGAGATCGCGCGGGCCTCACACACCACGGTCGTGGTCTCCGCGCCGGGGCTCGGCGACGACATCCAGGCGCTCAAGGCCGGGATGCTGGAGATCGCGGATATCCACGTCGTGAGCAAATGCGACCGCGCCGACGCGAACCGGACGCTGACCGACTTGAAGTCGATGCTCGCGCTCGCTGCGTCGCTCGCGGAAGCGCCGCTGTGGCAGGTCCCTGTCGTCGCGACCAGCTCGCAGACCGGGCAAGGCATCGGAGAGCTTGCGGCGACGGTCGACCGGCATCGGTGTGTGCAGCAGTCGACCGCGCTCGGCGAGGTGCGGCTGCGCCACATCGCCGAGTATCGAGCCCTCAAGACCGCGGAAGACCTGCTGCGCAGCCGCTTCGCCGCGTCCGGCAACGCGCATCTGGCGGCTTTGGTGGAACGCATCTCGCGCCGGGAGATCGATCCTCTCGCCGCCGCCGAAGCCTTGTTGAACACCACCGCCTTCTGAGGTGGACCATGAATGCACCGAAAGAAGCTCAGGCACCGCTCCCGCTCGAGAAACAGCTCGAGCTGTGGGAGCGCAACGAGCTCGCGTGGTTTCTGAACAAGCAGCGCGAGCGGCAGGCGCAGTTCTACACGTTGGGCGGATTTCCCGTGAAGCGCGTGTACACCGCGCTCGACCTGGAATCGATGCCGCCGCAGGACATCGGCCTGCCCGGGCAGTACCCGTTCACGCGCGGCCCCTATCCCACCATGTATCGCAGCCGCTTGTGGACCATGCGCCAGATCGCCGGCTTCGGCACCGGCGAGGACACCAACAAGCGCTTCAAGTACCTGATCGCCCAAGGCCAGACAGGCTTGTCCACGGACTTCGACATGCCCACGCTGATGGGCTACGACTCGGATCATCCGATGAGCCAAGGCGAGGTCGGCCGCGAGGGCGTCGCCGTGGACACGCTTGCGGACATGGAGGCGTTGTTCGAAGGCATCGATCTGGAGTCGATCTCCGTGTCGATGACGATCAACCCGACCGCCTGGATCCTGCTCGCAATGTACATCGTGCTCGCGCAGGAGCGCGGCAACGATCTCAATCGGCTTTCCGGCACTATTCAGGCCGACATCCTGAAGGAGTACATGGCGCAGAAGGAGTACATCTTCCCCATCGCCCCCTCGGTGCGGATCGTGCGCGACTGCATCATTTTCTGCGCCCGGAACATGAAGCGCTATAACCCGATCAATATCTCGGGCTATCACATCAGCGAGGCCGGCGCCTCCCCGCTGCACGAAGCGGCGTTCACGCTGGCGAACTGCGTGACCTACGTCGAGGAGGTGGTGAGGACCGGCATGCACGTGGACGAGTTCGCGCCGCGGCTGGCGTTTTATTTCGTGAGCCAAGCCGATTTCTTCGAGGAGATCGCGAAGTTCCGCGCGGCGCGCCGCGTCTACGCGAAGCTCATGAAGGAGCGCTTCGGCGCGAAGAATCCCGAATCGATGCGGCTGCGCTTCCACTGCCAGACCGCCGCGGCCTCGCTCACCAAGCCGCAACCCAAGGTGAACATCATCCGCACGACGGCGCAAGCGCTGGCGGCGGTGCTGGGCGGGGCGCAGAGCCTGCACACCAACGGCATGGACGAGGCGTTCGCCATCCCCACCGAGGAGGCGATGAAGATTGCCCTGCGCACGCAGCAGGTGATCGCGGACGAGACCAACGTGGCGAACGTGATCGACCCGCTGGGGGGCTCGTATTACGTGGAAAGCCTGACCGCGGAGTTCGAGCGCGGGATCTTCGCGATCCTGGACGAGGTCGACAAAGGCGGCGGCACCGTGAAGCTCATCGAGGAAGGATGGTTCCAGCAGCACATCGCGGACTTCGCGTATCAGACCGCGTTGCGCAAGCAGAGCGGGGAGAAGCCGGTCATCGGCGTGAACAAATACGTGGATCGGGAAGAGGACGCGGCGATCGAGATCCACCCGTACGACCCGACGACCGAAGCGCGCCAGATCGAACGGCTCAACCGCGTGCGCCGTGCGCGCGACAATGCTAGGGTCCGTGCGTTGCTGGAGCAGTTGGTCGAGGTCGCAGCGGACGACACCCAGAACATCCTGCCTGTGACGATCGAGCTGGTGCGCGCGGGCGCCTCGATGGGCGATATCGTCGAGAAGTTGAAGACCCTGTGGGGCACCTACCGGGAAACACCGGTGTTCTGAGCTGCAACTGACGCGACTCGCCTAGTTCTGGAGGTCTCTTCAAGTGATCGTCTTGCCTTACCTGCAGTATGTACCCCGCATCGCGCCGGACACGGCGGCCGACCGCTGGTCCGCGGTGATCGGACGCGCGGAGCTCGCGGCCGGCTGCACCCTCGGACCACTTGCTACGTTGCGGGCCGACGGCGAGGTCATTCGAGTCGGACCGGGATGCTGGTTCGGCGAGGCGGCCACGGTGCATATCGCCGACACCGTCTTCTCCACGAATATCGGGTCGCACGTGACGCTCGGCCGATACGGGCTCATCCATGCTTGCACGGTGGCCGATGACTGTGTCGTCGGCGAGCACGCGGTGGTGATGGATGGCGCGGAAGTGGGCCCCGGCGCAGTCATCGCCGCGGAGAGCGTCGTGCCGCCCGGGAAAAAGCTGGAAGGCGGCTGGCTGTATGCCGGAACGCCCGCAAGGCCGGTCGAGGCGATCTCGCGCGCGCGGGTCGAGGAACTGCATCGCGCGATCCGGAGTACGGCGGCGGGGGACGCCGCCACTTGGAGCAGCGGCGCAGAGGTGGTGCGCGCGAAGAACCGTGTGGCCGCTGCGCGACATGCGCCGGGTTCGGGTCTCTCCGGCGTGGATGCGGAGGGAGCTTATGTCGCACCGTCCGCGTGCGCGGTGGGGAAAGTGGAATTGGCTCCGCATTCGAGCATCTGGTTCGGCGTGGAGATCGACGCCGGCGGTGCTCTGGTCCAGCTCGGCGAGGCCAGCAACATCCAGGACAACTCCCGGCTGTATCTGGCGCCGGGCGAGAGAGTTCGCATCGGCCGCCGCGTCACCGTGGGCCACAACGTGCGCATGCACGCCTGCGACATCGAGGACGAAGCGATCATCGGGATGGGCTCCATCATCGGCAAAGGCACGGTGGTGAGAGCCGGGGCCTGCGTCGGGGCCGGTGCGATCGTCGAGCCGGGTACCGAGGTCGCCGCAGGGTACATCTGGTCCGGGCAGCCGGCACGCGAATCGAGGCCGTTGTCGGCGCAGAACCGAGCCTTATTCGCGGTGGGCGTCGATATCTACATCGGGTACGCGCAGAACTACCGCCTCGCCCAGAAGGCGGGCGGAGGGACTTGACCGGTATCGGCGTCGACGGACGCTCCGTCGACGCAGGACTGATGGAGACTTTCTGTCAGTGGACACCGGCCAAGATCAAAGCACCGCGAGCCGGCTGTTTCGAACGTCGGTGATCAGCATGCACCCCGGTGCGTGGGTGATGCAGAACTCGGGGCGGCTCTCGGCGATGACCGCTTGCGGGGTGACGCCGCAAGCCCAGAACAGCGGCAGCTCGTCGGGGCCGATGGGCACTGGATCTCCATAGTCGGGGCGCGCGAGATCGCGGATGCCGATCGCATCGGGGAAGCCGATGTGCACCGGCGCGCCGTGGACCGCCGGGAAGCGTGTGGTGATCTGGATCGCGCGGATCGCATCGGCCGGCTTGAACGGGCGCATCGACACCACGAGGGGTCCGTTAAATGGACCTGCGGACAGCGTAGGAATGCTCGTCCGATACATCGAGACGTTGCATCCGCGCCGGAGGTTACGTACCTCGAGTCCGTCCGCGATCAGCGCCTCCTCGAAGGAGAACGAGCAGCCGAGCACGAAGGTCACGAGGTCGTCGCGCCACAGAGTGGCGATGTCGGTCGGCTCGTCGATCAATTCGCCGTTGAGAAACACCCGGTAGCGCGGCACGTCGCTGCGGATATCCAGGTCGGTGCCGAGCGCGGGAAGCCGGGGGTCACCCGGTTCGGACACCGCGAGCACAGGGCACGGCTTGGGGTTGCGCTGGCAGAAGCGCAGAAAATCGGCGGCGAGCCCGGCGGGCAAGATGACGACGTTGCCCTGCGCGAAACCGGGCGCCAACCCGGACGTGTGGCGAGTGTGCTCGCCGGAACGGACCCGTAGCCGAGCCGCCTGGCTCGCCGTGAGTTCGGTCAGATCGCGCTTCATCGCAGCGAACCCCGTCTACTTTGCGTTTGCCAAACTACGCTCGCAGCCCACCGCTGTCAAACGATCGGCACACGCGTCCCGGGAGGGTTGACGCCGGCATGCCGGCGTCGCGCCGAGCGCCTGAAGAGGACGGCTCGCATCCTCTCGCGTTTGCTGCGGGCGAGACGCCGCCGGCCTCTACCCCGGGATCTTCTCCAGCTCGCCCACTCTCACGCCCAGAAGCCGTACGCGCCGGTCGAGCTTGAGGCGCGCCAGGCATTCGAAGGCGGCTCTGCGGATGGTCTGCTCGGAGTTGGTCGGTTCGGGCAGCGTCTTCTCGCGGGTGTGGGTCTCGAAATCGGCGAAGCGCACCTTGATCCCGACGGTGCGGCCGCGGTAGCTGTCCTCCTGGAGCCCCAGAGCGACATCGTGCGAGAGACGGGCGAGCGCTCTTGCGATCGTCTGCCAGTCGTCGATGTCCTGCTGGAAGGTGCGCTCGCGGCTGTGCTGCTTCGGCTCCCAGTGCGTGATCAGCGGGCGATCGTCGATTCCGTGCGAGGCCTCGTACAGGAACTGGCCATGCGCGGGTCCGAAGCGTTCGATCAGCAGCTCCAGCGGCTGCGCGGCAAGCTCGCCGATGGTGCGGATGCGCATGCT